>Ga0209365_1000012_pt1 | contig 192273 bp, 166 predicted proteins | sample WorMetimpBELIZE2_FD_187389 | JGI IMG/M metagenome (GOLD analysis project Ga0209365, IMG submission 187389) | Marine gutless worms symbiont microbial communities from Max Planck institute for Marine Microbiology, Germany - Olavius imperfectus... | ecosystem: Host-associated > Annelida >...
ACAGCTCTCAACCTTTCCTCTTTAACACCAAAATTACTCAATTTATTTAACGCCCAGAGGGTCGTGGCGACATTACTACTCCCCCCCCCCAACCCCCCCTCTATGGGAGTTTGCTTATCTACATGAATAGAAAGGGGACGTGAATAGCCAGTTTTTTTCTGAAAGAGCCTGAGAGAGCGGGTAACATAATTAGCCTCTCCATGAGAAAGCTGGGGATGCGAGCAGGTCAATATCTCTCGCTCACTCTCCTCAAACGTCAATGTATCTCCCAATGAAATAGCTTGCATGAGGCTAAAGATCTCGTGGAAACGATCCTCCCTCCTGTACAAAACGCGCAAAAATAGGTTGATTTTAGCTGGGGAGAAGAACTTCACCACCTCTACTCCTGCTGTGGGCGTTCCCTTTCCCTTTTGGGGAGTTCTTCTGCAGCTTCTTCTCCCTCTTCGGTCACTTGCAGGTGATTTTGCTCTTGCACCACCACCTTATCTCCCTCTACTTTTAATTTAAAAGTGGAAGAAACCCCCTCTTTCAGGCTAAGGTCAATGTCGAAAACTCCAACAAATTTAATCTGTTTGGGCAATTTTACACTTTTCCTATCAACCTCAATACCCTCACTTGCAAGAAGCTTTACAATATCCATGACCGTCACGGAACCGTAGAGATGCCCCTGTGTATCGGTCTTAACCATCATAGACAGGGTTGTTGTCTTCAGCTTTTTGGCCAACACCTCTGCATCTTTTCTATCTTGATCTGCCTGTTTGGCACGCTCCTCTACCAATCTCTCCCTCATGCGAATTGTGCGCTTATCGGCAAACACCGCCCGTTTCTTGGGCAAAAGAAAATTACGAACAAACCCAGGTTTCGCGAAGACGAGATCACCCTTCCTCCCTAGATTAACTACATCTTCAAGAAGAAGAAGCTGGAGTTTAGTATTTGTTTTTGCGTTCATCCCTTAAACTACTCCTCTCCAACGAATGGCAACAGAGCCATATGCCTAGCCCGCTTAATTGCGCTCTTAAGGAGCTGTTGGTAATGGTGAGACACTCCCGTAATGCGCCGAGGGAGGATCTTCCCTCTCTCAGTGATAAATTTCTCAAGCACTTCGACATTTTTATAATCGATATATTTCATCCCCGATCGGGTAAATGGGCACGTCTTCCGCCTCTTCATTCCAAATTTAGACCGATTGTTCATCATAATATCACCTCAACTAAGTTTCTACCAGTGGTTTAAATTCAAGAGTCTCAAGAATGCGATTCGTACGTATCGTCATAAAACGAATAAGGTCCTCATTGAGTTGAAACTCTCTCCACACCTCTGGCATCATTTTAGGAACGATAGAAAAATAGAGCAAAACATACTGCCCTTGTCTAGACCTGTTGATTTCGTAGGCGAGCTTTTTGCGCCCCATCTCATGCACTTTTTGCACTTCGCCCTCATGCTTTTCGATCGTCTTCGTGATCCGTTGTAATGCCTTCTTCAAGGCCTCTTCACTCAAGGATGCATTGAGAATATACATCCCCTCATAGAGTTTTTTAATTTCCTTCTTCATTAAGCTCCTTTTAGTTCTCTAGATAACCACTCTTCGAGAAGGGTTACCCCTCGAGTGACCATCTCAGATAATTGTTCTTGTTCTTCCCTTGCAAAAGGGCTGAGCACATACTCCTCTAGGCCTCCTTGAAGTGGCCTCCCTACCCCCAACCTTAAACGATGATAATCTCGGGTATTTAGAGCCTCTTCAATACTCTTCAAGCCATTATGCCCTCCAGAACTCCCCTCGCTTCTGAGGCGGCAAGTCCCTAGAGGGAGAGATACATCATCAGAAATAATCAAAATATCCTCAAGAGCAATAGCGTAAAAATTCATAGTGCTACGTACAGAGCGGCCCGAGAGATTCATATAGAGCGTCGGAAACAGGAGGAAGAGGGCCCCTTCTCCCCATCCCTTCTGGGCGATTTCACCCTTAACCTCGCGCGCTTTCCTGAAAGAAAAATGGTATTTTTCTGCAAAAGCGCAAAGCACCACTTGTCCCAAATTATGGCGAGTAAGGTGGTATTTCTTCCCAGGATTTCCAAGGCCAACGATGAGCTCTCTTTTCATGCCACTTTTTAACGCTTTGTAATCATTACAACAATTTCCTGATCGGGTATCAACACACGCACACCCTCACCTATCTCGATGTCTCTAACCCGTATTGAATCTCCAATGGAGAGGGAACGGATATCGAGGACGAAATTGCTGGGGATATCTCGAGGCAAACACCGCACTTTAATATGATACATCATCTGGCGAATCATTCCCCCCAATTTCACCCCTACACATTCCGCCCCTCCCACAAAGGTTATGGGCACCTTTATGTTGACGCGCTTTTTGTCGTCAAGTTCTTGAAGGTCAATATGCAAAATCTGATATGTTGTGGGGTGATATTGCACATCTTTGATGATAGCAAGCCTTCCCTTGCCGTCCACCTCTATCTCAAAAATAGTTGTGGGAAGATGCCCTTTTTTGAGAGCCCGAACAACAGAGGAAATTTCACTCCCATTTACGATAATATTTTCACCCACCTGCCCAGATCTATAGAACACAGCAGGAATATCCCCCTCATACCTAATCTGAGTGAGTTGACTTTTTTTTCCCTTTTCTCGTTTAGATACATTAAGTTTCATGGAAGCTCCATAAGTTTTCACATTTAAAAATAAGAGGTTATTTGCTCCAATGTCAGGTGGTGGGGTGCAAGGGAGAGTCCATCGATTCATGATCGATCACACACTCTATCTATAGCCCTCCCAAAAATTCCAGCCACACTGCACACCGCAACCTTTGAGGAGTCAACTCCATCGGGCAGGGGCACCGTGTTAGTTACCAAAAACCGCTCAATCGCCCTATTACTGAAAATCTCCTCCTTGACGAAGAGCCCATGTGTAACCACCGCAAAAATTCGTCTTGCCCCCCCCTCAGTGCAAGCCAAGGTCGCACCCTGTAACGTAGATCCCGAGGAACAGATATCATCCACTACAATCACATCTTTACCCTGCACATCTCCAATCAACCTGTATACCCCGACATGGGACGGGTCTATCCGCTGTTTGTCTACAACAGCGAAGGAAGCCCCCATCGCAGTCGCCATCACGCGAACGAGCTTTACACTACCTACATCTGGAGCCGTGACCACAACCTCTTCACAGCCCAATCGCTCAACTCCTTTCATCAAAGCAGAAGAGGAGTAGAGATTATCTACAGGGATATTAAAAAATCCCTGAATTTGCTCGGCATGAAGGTCCATCGTGATCACGCGATGTACCCCCACCCTCTCAAGCAAATCTGCCACCATTTTTGCCGTTATCGGCACACATCCCTTATCTATGCGATCCTGCCTAGCATATCCATAATAAGGAATCACGGCAGTAATGTGCCGTGCGGGGGCCCTTTTTAAAGCATCGATAAAAATCAACAACTCCATGAGATAGAAGTTGGGATTTCTCGCAATACTCTGCACCACAAACACATCCCGATCGCGCACATCTTCAATTATCTGAACACCTATCTCGCCATCAGGGAAAACATCTATCCGAACTTTTCCCAGGTCAACCCCTAAGCAATCCGCAATCTCCCCGGCTAAGCGCGGGTGGGAAGTTCCAGAGAACAATTTAAAAGAGGCGTCTGCCATAAAAAAGCTCATATTTTGGGGTGGAAGGACTCGAACCTCCGCATCGCGGTGCCAAAAACCGCTGCCTTACCAACTTGGCTACACCCCATCAAACCCAAATGAACAAGAGATCTTATCTAATTTGTGCAATTCTTTTCAATATTTACTTTTTTAGATTACAGTAGCAAACGCCGAAAACAATATCACCTAAAAACTTTCTAGTATCAACCTCGCCCCCAGCCTCTACTATCATTGACTTTCTAGCGCGCCCTCTCATAAACTGCGGATTTATGTATATCATCCACCTAATATCGGAGCTCGCGCCTATCGCAAAGGTAGGGGGGCTAGGAGATGTAACTGCAGCCCTCTCTGAAGCTCTCGACACGAGGGGGAAGCAAGTGGAAGTCATCCTGCCTTTCTACAGCCACATCGTTCATGATCAACTAAAATCCCTAAAAATTGTCTATGAAAATTTCTCCGCCTGCGGGGAGCTAAATAAGATTTGGTCGACGCAAGTCAATGGGGTCTCTACCCTCCTCATCGAACCACAAAACAGTTACTTTAGACGGGGAGCAATTTATGGAGAGGGGGATGATCCCTTGCGTTTTGCCTATTTTACTCTTGTAGCGTTAGAATACCTCCTCAAAGCAAACAAACACCCCGACATACTCCATTTACACGATTGGCCAACGGCATTGGCCGCCCCCCTTTATCACGAGAAATATCACTCCCTCGGACTGAGGGTAAGGAAAATCGTCACGACCATTCACAACATAAGGTATCAGGGGGTATGTAAAGGGGAGGTCTTTACTCAAGTCGGATTAAATCCCTCCCACTTTTCTACTCCAGACAAGCTAGGAGACCCCAAAATTCCCGACAGGCTCAACCTTCTGAAGGGAGCTCTTATCTACTCCGACCTACTCACGACCGTCTCCCCCTCTTATGCCCAAGAGATCATCAAAGAGCGAGAGGGATTTGGACTCGGGTACCTTCTCAGCAAACGAAAAACCCTCTTTTGGGGTATCCTCAATGGCATCAACACCGCCTACTGGAACCCGGAAACCGACCCATTTTTAAAACATCCCTACCCTCCCAAATGCACATCACTCAACACACTGCGTCAGGCGAAAGAGAAGAATCGCCAAGCCCTAAAGTGCCACTTGCAGATGGACTCCGCCCCCAAACCCCTGTTTGCCTCTATCACACGCCTCGTCAGACAAAAGGGGCCTGAGATGATCCAACTTGGCCTCGAACATATCCTAAAAAAAGGGGGCCAATTTATATTGCTCGCTTCAAATCCCGAAGAGAAGTTTGATCGGCTTTTCCATATTTTAGCCAAAAAACATCACAACAACCCAAATGTCCATTTTCATTTTGCCTTTGACGAAGAGTTAGCGCACCTCACCTTCGCCGCCGCAGACGCCACCCTAATCCCCTCTCTGTTCGAACCTTGCGGACTGACACAAATGATCGCCTTGCGGTATGGCACCATTCCTATCGTTCACCAGGTAGGAGGCCTCAAAGATACAATCTTCGATATCGACCATTCACCCCTTCCGGTGGATCAAAGAAACGGATATACCTTTAATATCCCCTCCGGCAAAGAGTTACAACGAACAATCGATCGTGCCTTCGACCATCTAAGATACGACCCTCAAAAATGGAAACATATGTTGAAGAGTGGCTTTTCCCGAGACTGGGGGTGGGAAATCCCAACCTCACAATATCTAAAGGCGTACAACCACATTCTGCACACCGCTTGATCGTTTTAATCGCCTCCCCCCCAGGCCTGCTTGATATAAAGACGATTCATCCAAATATACTCGCCCCCAGAAAAAAGAGTATACATAGCTGCGGTTGTGATGATATAGAAGCTCATATCTTGAAATTGAGCGAGGGGCAGATAGCCCCACACGTAGGGTATCATCAAAATAAGGACCAAGAAGATCGCCATGCCCTGCAGGAGCGCCTTAACCTTTCCGCTGATACGCGCAGCCAAAGCTACTCCTCTTAAGGCACATAAAGTGCGTAGTGTACTCACCATCGCGTCACGATAGATAAAGATGAAGACCAGAAATAAAGGCAATCGAATCAATCCTTGAGTAAAGGCAAGAAAAATGGTGAGGTGGGTAATGCTATCTGCCATAGGATCTAAAAGCTTGCCCAATTCGGTTACGGTGTTATTTTTGCGGGCCAAATACCCATCAAAAAAATCTGAAAGCTCAGATAACATAAGGAAAAAGAGGAGTATGAAGGGGAGAAAATAGAGGGAAATGCCCAGATGTTTATAGCGCAAATAAACCACGATGAATAGCGGACTCACACAAATTCGGCCAATCGTCAAAAAGAGGGGCAATCTCAGAGGTATAGTCCCTCGAAACAAATCTTGAATATTTGACATACTTACCACCTACAAATAAAGAAAGCTATTTCCAACAATTTATACTATTTTCATTGCAAATTAGAAAGCTTTTTCTCCGGAAGTTAAGCCAACTAGATAGATTTTTCTTAAACAGGATTAGAACCATTTTCACATCCACGCCTATCTAAACCCACCACTCTATATAAAACTCCCACTTATATTTATCGCTTAACTTTCTTGATAACAAGCATATAACGCACACAACTTTCGCCATATCGTACAGGCCTGAAAGAGATGAAATTGTATTTTTAAAATGCGCAGCCAGACACCCGCCCTAATTACTTTATTTTCAACACCCTGCAAAATTCCCTTCAGACATGCGCCCACCATATATGGGCCTGTCGAAAAATAGAAGGCCGCTGGTGGATTTCCTCTAGAGGCCCCTAAAGTCTTCAACAACAAAACAGCAAAAAAAGGTGGCGAACGATAAACAGGCGAGGATCGGCCGCAAAGGGAAAAAAGACACACCTATCCCTCGTGTATGAAGTTGGCGTTGATTACTAAAGTCACTGTGATTCCGGCAAGTGTACCTGATGGCAAAACTTTTTAACATATTTGCCCGAAGGAAGGAATGATGTTTGGTGACAAAGGTTTTATGGAAGTGTTGAGAAATGCGCACCCTTGAAACGTCGACATTGATTGCCAACATGCCTAAATCTTTTATATTGAGTCGATTTAAGCTGGCGTGTGCGCTCTGGTCGACGAACAGTATACATATTTGAGTAATATTCCATTTTGGGCCCGTTCGGAAAGGTATTTTTTCAAGCCTCCTCATTTCTCAGCAGGCCCTTTGCTGTGGCAAGGAAACTTCTCTGACCATGAAGCAAAACGGATATGTCAGCAAAGCAATTTCAAAAAACAATACGAGAGAGGAAAGACTTTGAGAGAGATCGACACCATTCACAAAACAGAGAATATTTTGCGGAAGGGATACTTTCGTTAGCAATGCAAACGGGCTCGCTACATAGGCATTAGCTAAGAATACAATTCCAGGGAGTCATTCAGGCGCTTACTCACAATTTCAAACGACTAAATTTACGTGCAAGACGCCATTTTTCCAATTGGGTTAAACGGGCCCCCCTAGCGCTGATTTCGTGGAAAGGCATGAAATCAGCGGAAACGTCTGAAAAAAGTGAGGCGATCTTGCTCATAATTTGTCTGAAAATCAACCCGAAACTCCTCTAACTTTTTACTGGAGTAGGCAACTAGCCGATTATTCGATCCGAAAACTCTATTTCCTTAGAGCACACCCCTAAAGCACACACATCACAAGAAACATAAGACAACCATCCCACACTCCAAGGGTAGGCCGAGCGCAAACCTTGCCGGGGGTTGCCGGGAAACACACCCCACCGACAACCGACACTCAGCCAATCCCTGCTTGCTTACAGTAATCGCTCTTGCGACACACCCTGTGTCAAACCACATCCCCAGCGGTCTTCCTTCGGAAGGCACATGCTAACCTCGCCAATACTCTCCATAAGGCTCTAAATAGGCACACACACCCTCAAATCTTTAAGGGCTGGTTTCTCCTGTGCCTTTGTCATCATGCGACAACGCCCCGGGGTCGTCGGCGACGCTTTTGCCATCTTTTCCTGTGACTTTGTCATCATGCGACAACACCTCGGAGTCGGCGGCGACGCTTTTGCCATCTTTTCCTGTGACTTTGTCATCATGCGACAACACCTCGGAGTCGGCGGCGGCGACGCTTTCGCCATCCACTTTTCCCCCCTTGTCATTCGCAGCAGCCTCGGAGGATACAACAGAAGAGGCAGCATCACCATTTTCACCCATCTGCTGCTCCTGCTCTGCTGGTAGTGACTGCGCTTCTGGTGACAACTTCGCTTCTGGTGACAACTCCACTACTACTGGTGTCAACTCCACTACTACTGGTGGCAACTCCGCTTCTGGTGGCAACTCCACTACTACTGGTGTCACCTCCTTTTGTAATTCTAAGGGCCGATCCATAACCGCTGGTGAAAAATCCACTAGTGCGTCAACGAAGCGATCCTCATCAGGCCTCTCAGTGGGATCCTCATCAGGCCTCTCACGAAGGGTTATCTCCTGTTGTGCCTCCAACCCGTTGCATTTCCGCTGTAATTCGTCGCGGATCTCCCGTAACTGACCGTTTTCTCGACTCCGGCCAAAAAGATTCGCAGAGAGCTTCTCAATACTTGCTCGTAAAGCTTTGTTATCTGCTCGTAAATCTTTGTTAGCTGCTTGTAAATTTTCGTTATTTGCTTGTAACGCCCACATGTATCTTATCAAAGGAATTAAGCGGCTAGATAGCACCTGGAAACAAGCGAACACAACGGCAAACGTCGCTATCCCAGATAGAGGAGCGGGGAGGCCCAACACCTTCCCACTTATTAACATTACAAGCCATCCGCCGCCGCCCACGAATGCTATCTCCGAGGCTATCTGTGACCCATCCCAAGTTGCCCACCCTCCCCAAGTTGTCCGCCATCCCGCAGCCGACTGCGAAAGGAAAATCTTTCGCAACACGACCCCTGCAATATATCCAATAGCCAGCATCGAGCTAGGAACACCCCCTCTTAAAGAAGGTGAGAAACACCGGGACATATAACTAATAGCAACAGCCACACCCACATGACCCACATGCGCCCCTGTACCGGGCGCCCCCTGGGACCACCACGAACTCACTCCATTGCACATAATAAAAACCCTCCAAATAAAAAATTAATCAAAGCGAGGATGGTAGCTTAATTTGCTATTTATTTGCAACAAACAATCCCCGGGCATCAGAAATCAAAACTTTTATGGAACCCAACCAATCCTCAGCAACTTTTAAAAAAGCATAATGAACAAAAAAACAGCCCTTTAGCACACACCACATAACAACAGCTCGCTCACTTTTGTGAGGTCGATACCCGGGAAGCAACCGCTTCAACAGAAATGAAGCCATGAAATTGGAAGATATGCTGGCCCCTCCAACGGGAACATTTTGCCCCAAATAAAGGGGCAAGCCAACATTCCTCACCACAATTCAAAAAACTACTATCATCCGCAGCCAAATTTAAGCCCGCCCGTTTGATCCAGTTAATGAGCAGCATACACACTCAGGTAGATGCGCCACCTTTGGAAAATTTTTCTCTAGAGGCCAAGAAAGTTGAAAATTTTACTCGCCTGTTTTTGATGGGGACACTCTACTACACACTACATTTTCTTACGCACCCCTCAAACATATTGCCTTAACCCTAGTAGTTCTCTACTTTCTAAGCAGACCTTGAAGACGTACCGCAAAGAAGTACTCGGGATCCCAGGTGCGCTGCCATTTGCGGCAAACTTAACACAACAGCGCATAGAATAGTGGACCGTAAAGCGCTTACCGCACGACCCTTCGGATATAGCACTAGCATTACAACCGACGTGATGCACAGCATAAACGTCCATGTAAAAAATGTACGCTTTACCTCTGTCTGAGAAAAATCATAACGCCCAATAATCATACGGGAAAGCGTTGCTACAATTTGGGCAATGCCCTGTATGTTTGCGGGAACATGGGGAAACGGCCCGCAACATGCAAACCATCTCAAATAAACGACAGACAACACCCCATTAGTCACAACATCAACAGCTGTATTAAGCATAAAAACCTCACATAAAACTTCAACCGAGCAGCGATGTTCTCTTAAGTAGCGATTTATTAGCAACAACAAACACAAACATGTAAGTGCAAAGCGGTAATGTCATAAATTCTGCAACATTAAAGTGTCTTCGTTTGTGGAGTTTCTATGGATCGCCGGTGCTTTGCTCTTGTTGCTTACGACCCAGGGTTTTCAGAAGCTAATCGGACACAATTTTCCGAGGATTTCTTGTTCAATTATTTGGCGGAGAGAGCTACACGATTTTGTCTTCGTTCATAAGTTGGCACCCACCCAAAAAATGTCTTGAGGATGGCGCTTGCACCTCTTCGCAGCTCTAGCGAAGGGAGCTGGTTTGATTTGAAATTCATCCCTTTAAAGGGTAAAAAATTCTCGCTCAATATCCCCCAATTTGTCTACCATAATGCCTTAGATTGCGCGGGGCTCATCTAGGCCCATCTCCTGTGGGCGCTACCCCTTAGGGAATATTACATGTTGCGTTAGAGAACGATAAGGACTTATGTTAACTTTTCAGCAAATCATCGGTAAGTTGATCTCTTTTTGGTCTGAACAAGGGTGTCTCATCCAACATGGACACGACCTGGAAGTGGGAGCGGGAACATTTAATCCCGCTACTTTTTTGCGTTGTTTGGGACCCGAACCCTTTTCTACGGTCTACGTAGAGCCCTCTCGTCGCCCTCAAGATGGGCGCTTTGGAGAAAATCCCAATCGCACACAACTTTTCCACCAACTTCAGGTGATTGTAAAGCCCTCCCCTAGAGACATTCAAGCAACTTATCTGAAATCTTTGGAGGCTATCGGCCTTAACCTAAAAGATCACGACGTGCGTTTTATCCATGATGACTGGGAGTCCCCCTCTCTGGGTGCCTGGGGGTTAGGATGGGAGGTGTGGTTGAACGGCATGGAAATCACACAATTTACCTACTTTCAGTCTATCGCGGGGATCTCCCTCTCCCCCATCAGCGTCGAGCTTACTTACGGGTTGGAACGGCTTTGCATGATGATGCAGGGCCAGACGAGCTTTTTCACTATGCAATATAACGAAAAATTGACCTACGAAGAGATCTATCATCGCAACGAAGTCGAATGGAGTCATTACAACTTCTCCCAGGCAACCCCTGAAATGTGGCTACGCCATTTTGAGGATTTTGAGAGCGAAGCGCGAAAGATGGTAGAGCTTAATCTCCCCATTCCCGCATACGATTTTGTCTTAAAAGCTTCCCACGCCTTCAATATGCTCGAAGCGCGCCACCTCTTTTCTGTCACCGAGCGGACTACCTATGTGTCCCGTATACGTGCTCTCGCCAAATTGGTCGCTGCGCAGTACTTGAAGGCGCGAGAATCCCTCGGACTCCCTTTGATCAAATCTCAAAAAGACCTCTCTCCCTCTCCCCCAACCCCCTCAATGGCACCAGAACTCTTGAATCCTCAAGCTAAAGAGGACTTTTTATTGGAAATTGGCTCCGAGGAATTGCCGGCCACCTTTGTCCCTATCGGCTGCCAAAATTTAAAAAATGGGATGATTGAGCTGCTTAAGGACTTCTCCTATGACTCTCTGACCATGTTTGGAACCCCGCGCCGCCTGAGCGTCCTTGTCAGGGGCCTCTCCCGAAGGACTGGAACAACAACCCTCTGCCGGAAAGGTCCTGTTCTGGCCTTGGCATTCGATGCTCAAGGCAAAATGACAAAACAGGGGGAAGGGTTTGTTACATCCTTAGGCCTAGACACCTTCCCCAATTTAGGTGCGTTGAAAGATCACGACACCCTCTACATCCAAAATATCAAAGGCAGAGAGTACCTTATGGCAAATTGCAAAAAAAAAGGGGGAGCCACCACTCTGCACACATTGAGCCACTCCCTCCCCCAGGTCATTGCTAACCTCAATTTCCCTAAAAAAATGCGCTGGGATGACATAGAGACAAGTTATGCGCGCCCCTTGAGATGGTTTGTTGCCCTGCTTGGGGCGCAGATTGTTCCATTTGAATTGGCAGGTGTCTCGGCGGGGCGAACCTCTCGAGGGCATGCACAACTAGATAACTACTCGTTTGAAATTGATCACGCCTCCACCTATATCTCTAAATGCCTAGAACACTACGTGATGGTGGAAGTAGAGGAGCGAAAGAGATCAATCGAAGAGCAACTGGGCAACATCGAGGCAAAGACTTCGACAACAGCAACCCAACGGAAGAGTGTGCTTTCTCAAGTGCTCTTTCTCTCTGAGTGGCCTATGTTGACATATGCTACCTTCGACAAACACTTTTTACAGGCCCCCAAAGAACTTCTGATTTCGGAGATGGTCCAACACCAAAAATATTTTCCTCTCATCACACCTAGCGGCGATCTCGCTCCCTTTTTCGTTATCACCGCTGACAACACCCCAAATGAAACGATTAGGAGGGGAAACCAACATGTCCTGTCTGCACGCCTTTCTGACGGAATCTTCCTCTTTGAGCAAGATTTAAAGACCCCTCTCGATGACTTCGCAAAAAAACTCGAAAAGATCACCTTTCAAAAAGACTTGGGGACAATGACAGAAAAGGTCTTTAGAATCAAGCGCCTCTCCTCAACCCTAAATCAAATGCTACAATTAGGCGAAGAAAGGGTCATTTCAAGGGCGGCAGAGTTGTGCAAGGCCGATCTTGCAACAGCCCTCGTACAGGAATTCCCCGACCTGCAAGGCACCATTGGCAAATATTATGCCCTTCATCAAAAAGAGAATAAAGGAATAGCGCTGGCTATCGAAGAGCACTGGCTTCCCAGGTTTGAAAAAGACGCCCTCCCCTCCTCCACGACCGCCATCATCTTAAGTCTAGCCGATAAGCTCGATAACCTAATCAGCTATTTTCAGGTGGGGCTCTCTCCCACCTCATCCCATGACCCCTATGCTCTCCGCAGACAAACTATCGGCATCCTGAAGATCCTCATCGAAAATAGGTTGAGCCTAGACCTAACCCTACTTGTCAAAGAGCACGCTGTTTTAAAATTTGTCACGGCACGTGCCAAGTGGGTTTTAGAGGAGTATGGATTTCAAAGAGATGAGATTGAGGCCGCTTTTCAAGGGCGCTGTACCAACCCCTATGATCAATACCTCAAAGTCGAGGCACTCCACATGTTCCGCAAAAGTCCACATTTTCGCGACCTCTTCGAAGTATACAAACGCGCTAAAAGACAAACCGACAAAGAGAGGCGGCATCCCGTCAAGCCCCATCTTCTCAAAGAGCCTGCCGAAAAAAAAATCTATGAAACCCTTTTGTCCTTGCATACCCCCTTCCAAGCTCTTATCTCACAACAAAACTATCACGAGGCCCTTGAACTCCTTGTCAAACTGCATGCACCCCTCTCAGCATTGTTCGATGAGGTCAAGATCCTCTCCGAAGAGCCTCAACTGCGCGCTAATCGTGTAGCCCTTCTCCAAGAAGTTACCTCGTATCTCTCCACTCTCTTAGATTTCGGGAAAATACAACAACTTTGAAAGTTATTGGAGGCTATGACCCCCGGACTTTAATAACAAGGGCCAAAAAAATTATGAAAAAAGGGGCAAGAATATCGTGACAGCTACAAAAACCCTTTTAAAAAACTGTTCTTTTGTATAAGAATGGCGAGGTTGGTGGATACGCATCACTATTTGCCCACTTTCCCAATGGGAGGGTGTTTAATAGACTAATAATGGGAGTTGTTTTCAATATGAATATCTCTTTGGCCTTTGTCCGTATTTTCTTTGCGGTCCTCTCCATTTTCTTCATGACCACATATATGCTGTCTCGGTCGACGGAGGGGCCCCTAGTAGCGAATACATTATCGGGAGTTGCGATTGGGGTGGTTTTTAGCTTGTTGCTCTTTGGATTTGACATGCTCTTCCGCAGATTTAACCTCCGCTCCTTCAACATCACCGTGATAGGGCTGTTTGTTGGGTACTTGATGGGCCAAGCCCTTGTTTTAATTTGCAACGTTATCCTGGATTTAAGTACCCTCTCCTCAGTGTTAACCCCGAGGGCGCTCGAAATCATCAAGATCGCCCTATTCCTGTTTGGAACCTACCTGGGCTCTATCATGACCCTACGGGCTTCAGACGAGCTTTATATCAGCATCCCCTTTGTGAAATTTGCGCCTACAACGCAAAAAAAGAAGGATCTCTTGATCGATGCATCGATCTTATCGGATGCCCGTATCATCGACGTGTGTACGACGGGCGTTTTAGATCAACACCTAATTATCCCCCGTTTTGTCATTAAGGAGTTATACGCCCATACAGAAACGGAGGATGAGCAAGTAAGGAGCAGAGCGCGTCATAGCTTGGATGTGATTAAGAGGCTAGAGCAGATCCCCTCTTTGCGCCTCCGCTTTAATGATACCGATTTTCCCGAAGTTAAGGACATCTCGAGTAAATATATCCGCTTGGCGCGTCTGCTCGAAGCAAACATCCTCACAGCCGACATCAGCCGCGTTCAGACAGCTTCAGTCGAAGGAGTTCAAATCATCAACCTGCACGCACTCTCAAACGCCCTCAAGCCCCTGATGAAGACGGGGGAAGTGATCAGAATTAAAGTACAACGCTACGGGAAAGAGCCAAGGCAGGGGGTGGGTTATTTGGACGACGGCAGGATGGTTGTAATCAACGGTGGTGGCAATTTTATCGGTAGTATCATCGATGCTAAAGTTCTCTCAGTGAAACATACCTCATCTGGGCGTATGATTTTCTGTAATGCTTGCATAGACGAGGAAGATAAGAAGCAAAACGAGAGGTGAGATTGTCCCATGCACCGGTCGCAGCAATCTATATTGAAGGGCATCGGCAACGACATCGTCGAGATCGATCGTATCCGCGACGCTATCAGAAGATATGGTCGCTCCTTCTATAAAAGGGTCCTTACACCGCTAGAGTTAGAGTATTGTTTACGCCACAAAGACCCAGCCATACCTACAGCAGGCCGTTTTTCTGCAAAGGAGGCTCTCTCTAAGGCGCTAGGAACGGGGTTGGGTCGCTCCCTCTCTTTTCTCGATATCGAAATCGTTAACGATAGGCGAGGATGCCCCATCGCTACACTCAGTGATACGCTCAACGAAACTTTTAATGCCCCGTCTATATTTTTATCCATTAGCCATTGCAGAAAATATGCGACAGCAACCGCCATATGGCTGTCAGAAGGGTGAAAATGGCAGGCAATATTCAACCCTAAATGAGTGGGTATGCCTCAAGCAGGCACGGGCACAGATGCGGTGGGCATACTTTAAACTTATCGTCCCCCAAATATTTAACAGATAGGTGTAACCTGTCCCCATGTCCAGAGATCGATGGCGCCTGCTGGAGTGATGAGCGGTGTCGGCACCGTGAAAATACTCTCCTGGGCCCATCATGTACCCCTCAGCGAAGAGCTGAAATAGATGGCGCCTAGCAACCTTTATCTCTTGTGAAAGGAAGGGATGGACCCAAAGATGTCCTCGACCATCCAAACCTATCCCTAAAAATCCGTAGAACCTATGAAGCCACTGATAGAGATCTGCCCCCTCCTTTCCGATAGAAACTCCTACCTCCAAATTAACTCGTGCACCAAGAGGAGAATGAGCCCCATGCGCCATACTGCGCTTAAGAACATAAAAGATCTGCCCTCCCAAAACTATGCTAAATAGATCTCCTGCAACATCATCAGAGAGGAGGTATCGGATTTGGGCCCCCACCTTTGAAACATCTGTCTCCACCTGTGCTTCCCAGCAGGGGAGAAATCTCACCCCCAAATTGAGGCCAATTTGATGCTCCTGCAAAACGTAGCTCTTAGAATACTCAGGAGTTCGATCCATGGTGAGGGAGTGGCGATATATGTAAGAGGGGCGCAAGGTAAACTCTGCGATGGTGTTAAACCACGGATCTACGACGAAGGCATTGAGCGCTACTAAAGGAAAGAAAGCTAGCAAAAAGAGGAGGAGCATTAAGTCCCTTGCGCTGTGAGGAAACGTTCAACGTCCAGAGCTGCCATGCATCCAGACCCAGCGGCCGAAACAGCCTGTCGATACACCTTGTCTTGCACATCTCCAGCTGCAAAAACTCCCTCAACAGAGGTATGAGTCGTTCCCGATTCCACAACCAGATAGCCTTGGTTGTCGATTTCTACCTGTCCCTCCAAAAATTTCGTGTTAGGGCTATGGCCAATTGCAAAGAAGACACCAGCCGCCTCGCGCGCAATCTCTTTCTGTTTCTCTAAGTTCTCTAAACTAACCCCTGTTACGACCTCATCCCCCTCCACGCCCTTTAGCACATGGCTCCAGAGGATTTCGATTTTGGGATGCTCCATAACCCGCTGCGCCATGACTTCGGAAGCCCTGAGCTTATCTCTGCGGTGGACGATATAGACCTTGGAGGCATATTTCGTCAAGAAAATGGCCTCTTCAGCCGCAGTATCCCCCCCCCCAATTACGTAAAGTTCCCTATCTCGGAAGATGGGCAAGGCCCCATCACACACCGCACAAGCAGTCACCCCCCTCTGCCAAAACTCCCCATCACGCGCCCCAGGAACATCGAGCCGTTTAGCAACGGCACCTGTCGCCACAATTATGCTATCGGCCATAAACGCCCTCTGAGACCCTCTCACCAAGAATGGGCGTTGTGCCAAATCCACAGACTCCACATCCTCTGGCAGAATCTCTGCTCCAAATCGCTGCGCCTGCTCCTTCATCCCCTCCATCAGGGTAGGGCCCGCGATACTCTGCGGAAATCCTGGAAAGTTTTCAACCTCTGTGGTGGTCATCAGCTGCCCCCCCGCTACCCCACTGAGGAAGCCTTCAAATACGAAGGGCGCAAGATAGGCTCTAGCAGCGTAAATCGCGGCAGTAAGCCCGGCAGGACCTGCTCCAATAATAACGAGTTTCCTCCTCTCCATCGCCAACTCTCCGGGGAGACTAAACTCATCCCCACTTTAAAATACATCTCATATCACACTACCCTTTGGTGCGGCATATTAAACTCGCCCTAAGGGAGGGTCACAGCGAGGACGACAATTAACCCTCAGCCTTCTTCTGACTCACAAACTTAATGACATCACCCACTGTCTTGAGCTGCTCTGCCTCACCCTCTGAGATCTCAAGGCCAAATTTCTCTTCGAAGGTCATAATCAGCTCGGTCAAATCTAAAGAATCAGCATTTAAGTCCTCAACAAAAGATTTTTCTTCACTGATTCCTTCTGCCTCAACGCCAAGCTGTTCTATTATAATTTCCTTAACTTCTTGCTCTATTGACATAACCCTTTATTCCCTTGTTTAAGCATGTTTAAAATCAAAACCTCCTCATGTGCATTTTAAGTGAAGAACTTCGCTGTCTAAGCTATTAACCCTCCATCAACAGTCAACACCTGCCCCGTGATGTAGTCAGACCTGGACGACGCCAAGAACACCACAGCATCAGCAATCTCTCGGGGATCTCCCAGCCGCCCCATAGGGATCGTCTTTAAGATTCTCTCCCTTTGCTCCTCTGTCAAGCTATCTGTCATCGACGTTGCGCAAAGACCCGGAGCTACGCAATTAACAGTGACATTACGCGGAGCTAACTCCTTCGCCAAGGAGCGAGAAAGCCCAACCATCCCCAACTTAGAAGCAGCATAATTAACTTGACCTGAATTTCCTGTCAAGCCAATAACCGAAGTAATATTAATGATTTTGCCCCATCGCGCCCTCACCATCGCCCGAACACAGGCATGAGTACAATTATACACAGACTTTAAATTGGTCGCTAGAACTTGATCCCAAGCCTCCTCGCTCATCCTCATAAAGAGCGTGTCGCGCTTAATTCCAGCGCAATTTACTAAAATATCAATACCCCCCCAGAGAAGGAGTAGCCGCCCTATCGCATCATCAACCTCGGCCTTCTTCGAAACATCCAAAGTCTCAAACCAGACCTTTTGCCCAGGAAATTTTTTCTCATCCTGGATGCGCTGCGCCACCTCCCTAGCTCGCTGCAGATTCGTCCCTACAATAGCTACATGCGCCCCTTCATCGGCAAATGTCAAGGCGATCTGCCTACCAAGCCCAGAAGTCCCTCCAGTGACCAACGCTCTCTTCTCTTTTAACAATCCCACACTGACTATCCTCTAAAATATATTTGTCCTAGCTAAGGGCTCCAAGTCCTCTACCCTCTCTATGGAAAGGGTAGGAACACCCACTCCAATCTTACGATTCATATTGCTAAGCGTCTTTCCACAACCCATTTCGATAAAGAGCTCAACACCCCTCCCCTCCATTTTGCAAATTCCATCCCCCCAATACACTGGAGAGGTAACCTGATCAATAAGATGTTGTCGCATGCTCTCCTCAGATGCAACAAAATCTCCAGAAGCATTCATAACCAAGGGGCATGGAGTAGAATATAACCTCACCTCCTCAATCTTTTCCCTTAATCTGTCCCTGGCTTCACTCATCAGCCCACTGTGGAAAGCTCCCGACACATCTAAGGGAATAAAACGTCTGGCCCCCATCTTCTTTAACATTGAGCCCGCCATTTCAACTCCCGCCAATGTCCCAGAAATCACCACTTGCCCAGGATAATTTAGATTGGCTATCCATACCCCCTCGATGCCCTCTACAATCGGCCTAACCCTACTCAATTCTATCCCTAAGCAGGCAGCCATAGTCCCCGGATACTTGATCGAAGACTCATGCATATAGAGCGCACGCGCACTAACAAGGTCAATCCCGTCCACAAAAGCGAGTTTCCCCGACGCCGTAAGGGCCGTATACTCTCCCAGACTCAAGCCAGCGGCCATAATCGATGAAATAGGCACAGAAAATTGCTCTCGAACCACCCTCCAAACAGCCATGCTGACAGCATAGATAGCGATTTGACAGTTTTTAGTGAGAGTCAACTCCTCAATGGGCCCATCAAGAATTAGCCTTGAAAGAGAAAAACCAAGCCCCTCATCAACCTCTTCAAAAGTTTGACGAGCAACAGGAAAGGCCTCAAAAAAACTTCTGCCCATCCCAACATACTGAGCCCCTTGCCCTGGAAAGATGCAGGCAACCCTCTTTTTATTCACTCCTCACCCCACATTTTGTTAGCGCCGCAGCTCCCCACGTCAATCCCGCGCCGAACGCAAAGAGGATGATATGTTCTCCCCCTTTTACCCGCCCCCCCTTCGCAAGCTCATCAAGCGCTATGCCTACAGAAGAGGCCGAAGTATTCCCATATTTATGGAGAGTCAAATATACCCTCTCTCTCTGCACATTAAATCGCTTCGCTAGGGATTCAATAATTCTAATATTGGCCTGGTGGGGGACCATCCAATTAATCCCCTCCTTCTTGAGATTTATCGCGCTTAAACACTGTGTTACCGCATCTTCCATACGACGTACCGCATGCTTGAACACTTCCTTCCCCTCCATTTGGAGAAAATGTAATCCCTGCTGTACCGTCTCAAGAGAGGCTGGCCTCTTTGAACCTCCCGCAGGCAAAATAAGCAATTCTGCTTCCCTTCCATCTGCACCGAGAGAGACGTTTTCAATCGCATACCCAGGTACATCCTCACCCACCACAATACATGCCGAAGCTCCATCACCGAACAACACACAAGTATTGCGATCTTCATAATTCACAATCGAAGAGAGCTTCTCAGCGGCAACACACAAAATGGTCTTATAGGCCCCCGATGCAACATAGGCCTTGGCAACAGATAAAATGTAGAGATAGCCCGTGCAAGCAGCCTGTATGTCCATGGCCGCAGCATTGATAAGCCCCAGGCGTTTTTGTATCAAACAGGCGGTGCTGGGGAAAATATAATCTGGGGTAAGCGTAGCAAAAAGAATGAGGTCAATTTCCTCCGCTCCAATCCCAGCATCCTCGATCGCCCGCTGCGCCGCCATATACCCCATGTCAGAGGTAAATTCATCACATGCCGCCAACCGCCGCTCTTTCATTCCCGTTCGAGTGACAATCCACTCATCTGAAGTCTCCACCATCCTCTCGAGATCTTGATTTGACAAGACCCTCTCGGGAAGGTAAGAACCCAGCCCAATAATTTTAGCTTTTCTGCCCATTGAGAACTCTTTAGCTTCGGAAGCTCACCGCACATTTTATCAAAAAAATCATTAAGCTCAAAATAGAAACTGGGATTGGAGGATAAATCCATCCAACACGCAATAGAAAACGACTGAAATCTGAAAATAGAGGGAGCAAATGCACCTAAAAGATGAACCTCCCACCTCCTCCGACAGACATGTCCCCAATAGTGCGCGCCTCACAAACCAACAACATCTAAACTGCTGGCAGCAGAGGAGTCTGCTCTGTAGCCCCGACCGATAAAAGGTATTCTTCCACCTTATTTGCTGCGAGATCAACTTCGTCTAACAACACGTCACGCAACTCATCACCACAATACCCCCCCACACCAACAAGACGAGCCACATCAACAGCGGAGCTTCCAACAACCGCTCTTTTTAGCTCGCGCAACTTCTCCAGCAACAAGAGCAAGCTTTTTGCAGTTGAGCTCCCAGTCGACTTAATTTTTACTTCGAGTAACTTGTCGATTATCGCAATACTGGCCGTCGAGACCAAAGAGGTCGTCGCATAACAAACGCATATTGACGCAAAAAATGAGGTATGCCCACCTACCCGATCTGGGCCCAGGTAATCTCGAACCAATTCTAGAGAGGGTCCATAGGAAAACGCGACAGAGAGCAAACTTATCATGTACAGGACAAAAGCCAACGTCCGAGAGAGCCTATGGGGGAGATCACACTGATGGTGACCCGTCACCAAATCAGTAAACACATCCGCTATTCCGAAGTTAGCAACCATGTTAATATAGAGAGCAGATCCTGCATAAACAGCGGCAGCCGTATAGCTCAAGGACTCACTGCCCGTTAGGTGCTTCGTTTCATCCCAAGACACAGTCATTAGCGTCCACATATTCACCAAAGCACATCCCACACCGAACACTCGCAGCATACTCCGAATTGCGCGAGCTACAAACCACTCTCTTTCACAGCAATAAGACGGCATACACCCCATTTCACCTCTCTCCTCTGCAGGGACAGATCGCGACAGGCCATTTTGCAAGAGCAATTTAATAAGCGTCCCAGGCACGTTCTCGTCCGCAGCTATAGCCGCTTGAAACTCAGCCGCAATCTCCTTCCTCCGTTCTTGGGAACATCCGAGCAAAATCTGTTCATTGTTGTCAAGTTGGGCGTATATTTTTTTAGATATACCTAACAACTTCTCCTCCACCTTAGGCTGCGAGTCTACGCCCAGTATAGGCAGCGCTCGTTGCTGCAGCAAATAGCGCTGCTGCACCGCCAGGCAAAGCCTCTGTACCAGTTTAAACGTCGAAAATACATATACCCAACTATCACAGACCAAAACCGCAACCGGCGCGACCAAGTCCCAGGGGGGAGCATTGTACCTGTGGGCAGCATAGGCAAAGGGTACCTGCGTAGCCAAGCCCATGAATAGGGAGCAGGCAGCCGATACCACTTGCACTGCTGTAGGAAGCTCTTGAGCGGCCCGCCCCTTCGGCTGAGAGAACAGCTCATCAGACAGCTGCTGCCAGCAGTCTGTAACTAACGATCCAAAAGCAAAGTCCGTGCCGATGGCAAAGCAAACCCCCAACACATGATTGCTTCCTGCGACCTTCATGCTCATCTGCATAAAGGGAAGCCTGCCCACGTAACCCACCACAGGACCTACACACCACTTCATAACCATGTGTGCGCCCTTTCTTCTCCCCCCCCCTTCCGCTGAGCTATCGCCTCTAAGAATTGCTTGTATTACCCTGCCCAGGCGATCGTCCTCCCTCAGTTGGAAAGTGCCGCCACTCTCTCCCGCAGTAGGGATTCCCTCGGCACCCACCACCGAAACATCTGCACTCATAAAAACCCCAAATTTAACACTCTCCCGGGAAGATTGTATACCCAAACAGAAGATTACATCAAGGGGAAGAAAATAATTCAGGAGGCTTTTTCTTGTATTTTTATGGGTCATTCTTTTATTTAGTTGTTGCCTTGGATACGGACTTACTCGCCCGTGTTATCCAGGATGCATTTGAAGAGAGAGGCGCATATAACTAAAACCAAACTGCGTTACTATTTCGTTCTCATACTCCCCTTTTTTCTTGTCTCTTTTATAATGAGATTGTTTGATAACAGCTGGGAGTTTCTAAGTAAGTATCTTCTAATCGCCTCCCTCTCCTCTTATCTTACAGGGAAATTTATCAATTACCTATTGAAGGAAAAATCCAAAGAAAAATGGAATGAAATCGTGGGGATCGGAGCAATCTGCGCAACTGAAATTGTGCTAGAAAGTGTTGTATTAGTCTATCCGAGATACTTAAAGCTATTTTATTTGTGTAATGTCCTGGGATCTTTAGTTATAGGTATAGGAGTGGATTCCATAAAAAGAAAGTGGATGCTCTACTTCTCATTAATCATCCTTGCTCTATTCTCTTCTATTTCCGTTGACCCTCAGCTATTCGCCTACATCATTCCGCACGCTATATTACCCGTCTCCTTAGCGATACTTGCTCTATTTGGAAATACGTCCATAATAGGTCGGGCAATATTGCTAGATGCACATGTCCAGAAACTGTCGGGAAACCACTCACAGGGCCGGATGCTAATGGCAAAATCTATCGCATTCGAAGCTTTGATCTGGATATTCACCGGAGTTGTGTCCCATACATTTCTCCTCCCCGCAAAATATTTTTTGCTGGCCGGAATTGTCCTCAGCCTTATTTCCATTGTGCTCTCTAGATACATCACAGAAAAAACTCATTCACATGCTTCACTCGTCGGAGTAAAGGAGATTTTAAAAAAATTAAAGCAGACCTCCCTCCTTGGGCCGCCTTTTTTCCTTTTTCTCATATGTGTATTACTAGTAGAGGTTGGTTGCTTTGCCTTTCTTCTAAATCTGGAAAGAAGATCCCCCCCGGACATGCAATTACAACACGCTCTGTGCGCGAGCATCTCAATGTATCTCGGATGTCTACTTTGTCAATGTAAAATTTTCAAGAGTCAGGGGGATAGGATGTTCGTCATCTTTGGAGTTTCCGTATCGATTATAGGGGTAATCATCTATCTTATCACACAGACGCAAACAGCCAATAACATCTCTTTTTCTATCGTTGGGTTGGGGTCAGGGCTGTTCCTCCCCTGTTTCTATTCGATAAACGTCTCCTTCAAGGGAATCCACTTTTGCGGCCTGCTCATCGGCATGATAGATCTAATCAGGACTCTTGGGGAGTGGTTCGGATCTCTACTCTCTAAGGGTTCCCCATACTTAATGGCCCTACTTTTAACAATCATATTCTCCTTCACTCTATTTTTATTTAACCACCTGCTAAAGGGTAGACAGAAGAGTTAGACCTTTTTTATGCGATTTACGACACGATTAGTGAAGGTTTGCGCCTCCGCAGCGGTCCACAATTTTTTCGAAAAACAAAAGGTGATATATATTCGATCTTTTAACACACAAACTATGGGATGCAAGGTAAATTTATTCCCCAAGACTGCGTTGAAATAGACCGAACACAAGCCCTCCATACTCAAGTTCTTAATGGAACGAAGCCCCCCCGCACTACTTACTCCCAAATAGATTAAGTCAGGATGTGGAGTACGGTCCGTAGAGGACAAATTAAATACATTCTGAAGAAGAAGCCCCCTATTGCGTAGCAAATCGACAATTTCAACATTGATAAAAGAGGCTAAGTCTTCATAAGAGAGGGTGCAAATCCCATTCAAAAAGAGCTCCAACAAGGTGATTTTACACCCTAAAGGACCTGTCCCCGACTCAATAAACGGTCTAACATTTATGGGACATGTGAAATGCAGCCCCCCCGCCATCCCCACAAAATGCACATATTCTTTCAAGACAATAGCAGAAAAGAGACTCTGAAAAGAGAGGTTCCTCTCCCGCTTTTTCTTAAAAAAAGCGGGGCAAGCAGCTCTATCCAAATGGCGATAAACAAATCTTGTACTTTCCTTGCCTCTTGCTTCAACCATCTGTTCCGATAGATTGCCATACCCTGTGCACCCTCGCTGCCAAGATTTTCTCTCTAAACAACCCAATTGACTTAGTCCCGATTTCTCAACGAATATATCTGTGACTCCACCATCTCCTTCGATATTTGAAGGTCTGTCGCAAAGTGCATATTCACATATCTCGGACAAAACAGATATTCCTGCGTGCATATCTCCGATAGAGTGGCACATCGATAAAACCAGTTCATTGAACTCTTTGCCAGCCAGATAGGAAAGCCTAAAGAGAGGCCCTTCCCTGCGGTTAAAGGGCTTATGCACCTCTATACTTGCCAGTGATTGCCAATCTTCATCATTGATCTTCTCAATAATCGACACTTCCGCGACATTTTCTGTCTCCACAAAGGTAGGGGGATGCAGACTAATTCCACACCTCAACAAAAAATGCCTTTTTTCAACTAGGCGCACGCCCTCTTTTAAGCGGTTAAAGGGAATTGGACGATTAAATCTAGCAATAACACTAGCATTACATCCGCATCGCTCCGCAAAAAGGGCATGCACTGCCTCGAGCGCGTCCATACGTCTTCTTAAAAAAACACCTGTTGCAGTACAACCCACCACAACTCTCCTATTGCGAAATTAGATTTTCAAAAACACCCCACCTCCTTCGCTCCCTCTAGCGAGCTAAACAACCTCCTTAGAAAATTTTATATTATACGGGCGATTAAATAAAACAAATTTGAAATCAACGCAAGAAAAAAGCCCCCACCATAAAGGGGTGCCCAAGAAATGCGCACCTCTAAAGGATTGACATTGATTGCCAATACGCCCAACCCCTTTATGTTGAACCAATTTAAGCCAGCCTATTTGCCCCAACGGACGGGCAGCACACATATTTTGAGTAATATTCCATTTTAGATCCATCTGGAAGGACATTTTTTAACCCCCACTTATTTCTCTCAACAGTCCCATAAACTCTTCCGCGCCCCGAACACTCCAATCTTCTAAGCTAAACACACTCACAACCTTGTTGCCATGGGAAACACCAATTCACAAATCTTATCGAAATCACTCCCTTCACTTACGCACAGTAGCGCGGCCTTCCACAGTCCCGTGCCCTTGAGGTTCTCTCTCCACTCTCTGACACGTTTTTCTCCTTCCTCGATCATTCCACAAGCCCCTATGTATGCTTCACTTTGCTCGTATCTTCCAAGGAGGTCTCCCCGCAAGGTTTCATCAAGGGGCTCATTACGAACCTCATTTTCGAATTGCTCCAGGTGCCCTTTCAAATTTTTTACACACTCTTCCAAAGCCTCCACGGCTGCTTCACTTAGCTCCCTTGCACTTGTTAACGCATCTAAATCACTGAGTAAGCTCTCACCTCTTTTGGGTAAGCTCTCACTTCTTTTCTTCTTGACATCCTCAACTGCGCGATTAAATGTTTGCTTATCTCTAATCTCTACACAACATGCTCCCTTCTGCAGATACCTGTCCGACAAAGCCTGCCAACACAGAGCATACTGATCGCATAGCCAAATCCACTGGGGGAGTGCTCCCTCATTGAGGCAGGACTTCAGATCCTGACATAACCCCAGCAGCACATCATACAGTTCTGCAAGCTTTCCTTCACATCGCACAATCGACTGCCCTCGCAATAATTCTTCTCGTCCTGAACCTTGGAATACGTGTGACAACTCCGGGACAGTAATCGCGGGGCCCACTGCCGCAATGTCTCCAAAAAAACCTTGCGCTAGCAAACAGCCCCCCACTACACAGCAGATAAATGCCCGATAATAATTGTTCCCTTGCCGCAAAAAATGTCCTACACCCTCTGACACACTAAAAAGACTGAACCACACACCTCTTATTAGGCCATCTCCAAGAAAAAATAGGAAACTTCGAAAGGAGAGAACAATAAACTTGATCATACACAACACAAATAGCCACCGGCAACCTCGCTGTGCGGCATCCTTTGCGTCGGACAAGACTCTCAAAGTAACCCCATCAGGGCCTACCTGTAGGCATCCCCATGAAATACTAGGAGCAACACCATCCATTGAAAAAACTCCACATTTCGACGGGACAGCATAACTTATCGCCACGAATAAAATAAAGAGCAAAATATTAAATGTAAGCGCAAAGTGATAATGTCGCAAATCCTGCAATACTAAAATGGCGTTTTTTAAGAATTTTTCTGGGGGCAAAGAAAATTTTGGAGACGATGATGACCATATGAATGGAGTAGCGAGAACTTCAATCATGGAAAAATTTGGGCTTGTCTCTGAGGCATACTCAGGGGTTGATTCGCACCTATAGAGATGAGAAGGGCCAAAGGGGCTTATCTCCAAGAGAGGGAAACCGAATCCCAGAAGGATGTCTCTCGAGAAGCGAAATAAAATTGTGAAAAGGATAAAGGAAAGGCATCCTAACTTTGGTTCAACATTCGCAGGGGAGAAGTTCAAAGAGGAAGGTATTTGTGTATCGAGGGAAACATTAAGGAAACTCACGATTCAAGAAGGGCGGTGGAAGGCCAAAAGGAGGAAAAGCAAAGAAGGGGACCTTGTACAGGCCGATGGATCGTTTCACAATTGGTTTGAAGACAGAGGGCCTAAGTGTTGTCTTATCCAATTTGTAGATGATGCGACGAGCGAGATCTTACACGCAAGATTTTGCGAACAAGAAAGCACAAATGATTATTTTATTTGTTTGGAAGGGTATTTATGTAAACAGGGGAAGCCTATAGAGCTCTATGTTGATAAGCATAGTATATTTAGGGTTGCTAGGGCGGTGAGGGCAAAGGAATCGAAGTATCAAAAATGTGGGGGATGAAATTAAACCAGTGTCGACGCTTCGGAAGATTGATTACGACATTTTAGTTTTGCGTTGACTTTTTAAGTGATTGGTTGCGTCAAATGCAGACTTCTTGTAACATTATCGCCATTGTAAGTTTTTATAAATAGGGTCCCTCGTGACATCTATGTGAGAGAGAGGTTAGGTATTATGGGGATGTCCAAGGGAATAGGGGTGTGGCGTAGAAATGCATAGTCAGTTTGCTTCTTTGTTTTTCAGCGTGGCGTGTGGGTTCTCTCTCGGGTTTTCTTCAGGAATAGTGCCTCTGGTGTTCTCCTCTCTTTTGGCTAAGGACTATGTAATTAGAGAGCTAGCAGTTAAAAAAATCGCGTTTGTTTGCTGCACTTATACAGGAATGCTTTCCTCTTTCGTCTTCGGGCTGCTCAACATGCGTCCTGACTGCCCCCATGGCATGGAGATTCTTAATACAGTTGCTCGGACAACGTGGTGTGCAGCGCTGGTAAGTCCACCAATTCTATCAACAGTCCTTCCTTGTGGTTTCTATATCAGTATTTCTGAGTCGGCGTTCTGTTGGATTTCTGCGAACTTGACACTTGCGCTTATACTACCAAACCGCTTAGAGCCCCCTGTAATTGTTGCAGATCATAATTAGCATGGTTTTCTAGATAGTGTCATCACAAGGAATGTTTCCGTTAAGATAAGTTGCTGTTACACTGCGTATTATTGAGTATAAATAAGAGGGGTGAATAATGAAAAAAGCACATAGAAGGCATGATATTTTCAGATAGGACCTGGCGCATGCTAGAACCTTTATTCCCAGGTAGAAAGGGGCCGTGGGGCGGGGTTGCAAAAAACAATCGTTTATTTCTCAACGCCGTTTTCTGGATTATTCATACTGGAGCTCCATGGAGGGATTTGCCTTCAGATTACGGAGACTGGAAAAATACTCATCTACGTTTTTGTCGCTGAAGGGACAAAGATATTTGGAACAAAGTATTGGAACAATTAATAGATAGCTCTGATTATGAGTGGTTAATGATAGGTGCAAGTCATATCAAGGTTCCCCCTCATGCTACTGGGGCCGTAGGCGGCAATCTAAGGCATGAGCTGCATAAAAGGGGGCTCAACTCGAAACTACATATTTCCGTGGGTGCACGTGGTTGGCTGCTTGGGTGTATTGTTACAAAAGGTACCTGGCCCTGACTGTGAAGTTATAAATTGCCAGCCTGTCAGTGATGAATATCGCGCTTTTTTTGATGGGTCCGATTAGCTGATCCCGAATAGATAGCTCCCCGCCTTTCCTGAATTTTGTAAAGTGCTGCTCTAGCAGCACCCACACAAATTCTCTTTTTCCCCACAAAGACCACGTCATTTCGTCTACATGCTCTTGGTTCCTGCGATATTGGTGATCGCCCCTCCACGGCACTTTGTGCACCCACAGATACTTTGAGTCTAAACCCCTGCCTAAGGTACTTCAAGACAGGTTCAACGGGGCAATTCGACACGAACCAGACAAAAATCCCATAAATGCTGAGAGTCTTGTCCCAAACGCAGAATGGCCAACCTCTTTTGATAACGTGGAAAATCTGTATTTCTTGCAGCAAGAGCAACAGAACTATTTTCGATTATATTGGGTGACCCTGCAAGGTCTTTCCGGCATCTCTACTTGTTGATGGATCAATTCTTCCCCGGTAAATTTAACACTACCCTTACAAGTGGGACATTCCTGCGCTTCTACATCCATAAACTGGGCTACCTTTCCTTGTGCAAAAGTAGGCCGAAAATACCCGCAGCGCCCAGGCTTTGCCCCATTTTTTTTAATTTCTGCTTAGGAGATTTTCCAGATGATTTTTAATCGGATGATGGAGGTTTTGAACTGTTTTTGGAATTTAGGTTACACCTCTCTTCAAGCTTCGAGAGCTTGTTCCAAGGTTTGTTAAAGGAGGGATCCACTGTGGATATCTGCTGTCTGCCCTCAGAAAAGGGGCATTTACTAGGTGTTGCTTTGAGGGTAAAGGAGGAAGGGTCGGCACGGTAGCGAGAAAGGCGCAGTGGGGATAAAATTTTATGGTGTGCATGGCAAAAAACTACGTAAAATGTTTGCTATGTGAACGCAAACTTTAAATATGTCAAGCAAAAATATGATCTTGTGGGCAGCCTGCTTTATTGGGCTTGCTCAAGAAATGAGGAGGTTTGAAAAAATTTTTCTCCAAACGGGCCTAAAATGGAATATTACTCAAATATGTATACTGTTCATCGCCCAGAACGCACAAACTGGCTTAAATTGGTTCAACTAAAAGATTTAGGAATATTGACAATCAATGTCGATGCTTCAGGGGTATGCATTTTTCAATATTCCCATTTTAGATCCGTCTGGAGGGAAATTTTTTCAAAACGCCTTATTTTTAACATCAAGCGTTAAGGATGGGTAGAGGGGTAGGATTGGAGTAGGTGGGAAAAATAGATAGCACTCATCCCACAGTATGGGATAAACTCGTGGGGAGATTATACCATTTGAAGTGGGAGAATCCTTTGTCCGTTCCCAAGACGATTGTAATAGGATCAATTTCTTTGTTCATTGTTATCGGCCTCCTCGCCGTTTTTAAAAAAAACAGAGAAGAGGGGGAGAGCGGTATGCAACAGGTGCAACAAGTACAACGGGCCGATGTCACAACTGATGAGATGAAGGAGCAAGCAGAAGAGAAGGAACAGAGCGCTAATTATTTACAACCCATTCAAAATGAGGAAGTAGAAGAGGAAATAGATCGAGTCTGGCGCCTCTTTGTGACGGGAAAACATAAGCTCTCAATCGTGGAAACGGTCCGCTATAAGAGTCATGTCCCTTGGCTCAAGGGGCGTCCTGCGTGGATTGCTGATTATGCTTCCCATTACTCCACGTCACGGCACTTTATTGCTAGAAGCCTAAATGGAAAGCGGGACTATCATAGACAAAACGTTTCATCTGGAGACTCTTTTAATATATTAAAAAGAGATTTAAACTTCTATCTAGTGGTGGATCTGTCCCGCTGCAAGATGTGGCTCTATGCTAATGATTTAGCAACTAATACGGTGCTGCTTTTGAAAAAGTACAGAGTGGGGTTGGGTCGGTTTGCCCGTGACTCATATTCTGGCATTTTAACTCCAACGGGAAAGTTTCGCCTCGGAGATAAAGTAGCCACTTATCGCCCCGGGATGTTTGGCTACTTTCAAAATCAGAAGGTGGAGCTCATTCGGATATTTGGAACGCGATGGATCCCTTTTGTCGAAGGATCGAGCGATCCAGAAGAGGGGAGTACTCCCAGGGGTTGTGGTTTTCATGGTGCCCCTTGGATTTATGACGAAGAGAAGCACTCCTATTGCGAAAATTTAGCTACAATTGGAAAATACGAGAGCAATGGGTCTATTCGACTCTCCCAAGATGACATAGAGGAGCTATTTGCCATTGTGATCACCAGACCAACAGTTGTAGAGGTCGTTTTAGATTTTCGCGATGCAAAGCTCCCTGGAGATTTAATTGAGGAATAATTTGTAGATGATTATGATGTTAGATCACGAAAAACAGATTTATGATTATGAAAATACCATCAGACAACTTAAAGAACAAAACAAGGTAAATGGGATCTGGACTAAGGAGGAAATTGTCAAGCTTGAAAAAAAGTTAGAAGTATTGAAGCAACAGGTCTATTCTCAGCTTGGTCCTTGGGATAGAATTTCAATCTGTCGACATCCGGATCGCCCCCATGCGGTAGATTATATCAAAAATCTGTGTGAAAGTTTTACCGAGATTTTTGGAGATCGTCTCTTTAGTGATGATCGCTCTATCGTTGCTGGCTGTGGGATCATCGGGGGAGAAAAGTTTGTTATCATCTCTCAGGAAAAGGGGTGTGACACGGAGAGTCGTCTATATCGAAATTTTGGAATGTCCCATCCCGAGGGCTATCGAAAATCTCTACGCATCATGAAGCTTGCTGCAAAATTTAACCTCCCCATCTTATCTTTGATCGATACGCCGGGGGCATATCCCGGCCTCTCCGCAGAGGAGCGTGGGCAAGGTTCTGCTATCGCAACAAATCTTATGGAAATGGCCAGACTTGCTACCCCCATCATCGTAATACTCATAGGTGAGGGGTGTTCGGGAGGAGCCCTAGGCATCGGGGTAGGCGATGTAATTGGGATGCTTGAGCACTCCTACTACTCTGCTATTTCCCCAGAGGGGTGTGCCTCGATCCTCTGGCGTGATCCCTCTAAGAATGAGGAGGCTGCTGCGACATTGCGTATGCAAGCCGAGGATCTACTCGAGTTTGGTATTATAGACACAATTATCCCAGAACCTCCGGGGGGAGCACATCACGATCCAGCCATGGTGTACAAAGGCGTAAAGGCTATGATCTTAGAACAAAGGGCGCTGCTGAGAAATTTCTCAGCAAACCTCCTTATCGAGCGGAGATATCAAAAGTTTCGTAAAATGGGTGATTTCATACTCGACTGACCCCCTCTTTCGACAAAAACGCCCAGTGCTTTTTATTGTCTGTTTGATTATATTTGGCTTCATTATGAAAATACTTTTAAGAGCAGCGCTTCGCGTAAGGCGTCACTTCACGCTCTTCCTCATCTCCCTCCTGACTCTTCTCGGCTTAACGATTGCAAATCAAGCGGAAATGCTCACCTTTGGAATTTTGTCGGACGTTGGCGCAGATTTTTTCTCCCTTTTTGCCGCCAAAAATGCACGGGGTGAGCAAAAAAATTATGTCGCTTTTGAAGACATGCAAGAACAATGGAATAAAATTGATCGAAAAAATGAGGGGGTAATTACTCATGACGATGCACAGGCCTTCATTATAAAAAGATCTACTACAAATCCGTTAAAACGCATAATATACCAGATCAAGCTTAAATTTCACTTAGAACATAGAGTGATGTTCTTCATCCTTTTTTTATGTGTTGTCGCCATAAATAGAGCCGCCTTCCTTTTTTTTAGCCGCTATACTACACAGAAGCTTTCCATCCGCATTTGTTGCGACCTGCGGCAACAATATTTCGATCAACTCCAACTTCAATCCATGGAGTTTTTTCGCCACTATAATATTGGTAGACTTTCCTCTTGCATTATTAACGATTCAAATCAAATTGCTTCCGCGATCAACTCATTAACGACCAACTACATTCATACCCCTTTTATCGTCATTTCCACGCTCATCATTTGCTTTTACGCATCATGGCAGCTCTCCCTCCTGCTCTTTCTGGGCTTTCCCATGATCGTGCTTCCTATAGTATTTGTGACGCGTAGGGTGAAGCGCGTCACCAAACACCTGCAGAAAAATCAGGAGAAGTTTTCTTCCATCCTGATCGACTTTTTAGCCGGCATCCAAACGATCAAAGTGTTTGCAATGGAATTATTTTCCCACAGGAAATATAAGGAACAAAACAACCAAATGGCCAATCTGGAGGTTAAGACCGCCAAATACGATCTCTTGATTCGCCCTATTCTCCACACTGTTACGACTTTTTGTCTCTCTTCGACCGTTGTTATAGGCCTTCACGTCATGGGGATGAAAATTTCTGAATTAATTGTATTCGTGGGGTTGTTGTATCTTCTCTATGAACCTATAAAAAAATTCGCTGAACAAAATACTAATATTCAGAAGGGGGTGGTTGCTGCAGAGAGGATGTTTAGTGTGATTGGGTTACACCCACACATCGTCGATCATCCTTCTGCCGTCGAGCTGCAAGGGTTTGAGAAGTCACTAGAGTTTAAAAATGTATGGTTTCGTTACGAGCAGAACTGGATCCTGCGAGATCTGAGTTTTACCGTTAATAAAGGGGAAACCGTCGCCCTGGTTGGGGAGACGGGCGTGGGTAAATCTACTATAGTGCAACTTTTGCCCCGCCTGCATGACATTCAAAAAGGGGAGATTTTGATCGACGGGACATCTATTCAAAAATATACTCAGAAATCTTTGCGCGAACATATTTCCTTTGTCCCTCAAACACCCTTCCTCTTCTACGACACGGTCGCCGCTAATATCGCTTATGGTAACGCCTTTTCGAGAGAAGAAATTATTCAAGCTGCAAAAAAGGCACATGCCCACGAATTTATCTCACGATTGCCCCAAGGGTATGACACACTACTCGTGGAGATGGGAGCAACCCTCTCTGGAGGGCAACAACAACGCCTCGTTATTGCCCGCGCCCTCATAAAAAATGCGCCCATCTTGATCCTAGATGAAGCAACTTCCTCTTTAGATGCAGTCAGCGAATACAACATTAAAATGACGATCAAAGAACTACATGGGGAGATGACTCAAATTCTCATCGCACACCGCCTCTCTACTATTGAATATGCTGACAGGATCATTTATCTCAACAAGGGGAGGAAACTTGCCGAAGGCACTCAAGAGGAGCTCTTTTCTCAATGTTCCCCCTTCCGCCTTCTTTGGGACACTTATTTCCAATCACACAAGGAGAAAAAGCCCGCCCTGAATTAGATAGTGTCGTCACAAGGGGCGTTGCCGTTAAAATAAGTTGCTGTCACACTGCATATTATTGAATATAAAGGGTTTTGAAAAAATTTTTCTCCAAACAGACTTAAAATGGGGTATTACTCAAATATGTGTGCTGCCCATCCGTTAGGGCGAATAAGCTGGCTTAAATTGACTCAATATAAAAGGTTTGAGCATGTTGGCAATCAGTATCGATGCTCAAGAGGTATGCATTTCTTGGGCACTCCCTTAAGGATGAACTGCTATAAAAGTTCCAGACTGTTCTTAAGCCACTTCTAGAAAGCCCTCTTTCTGAGAGGAGTTTTAGGTTCCTCAACATTGGAATCTGAAGCCATTGTTCACGAGTCAAGCGGTTTAAATTTCATACATGCCTCCTCATTGCCGAAAAAAAGACTTGTATATTGTATTGGATTTGTCTGGATAGGTTCATTGGGGCTAACAACAGATACGTAAGCGCCAAATTGTTCACAATAATTTTTATGCAAACCGTTATAATTTATTTTGATTTTTGCTATTCTTGATGTAGGAAACGCATATCTCGGAGACGTTAATGTGGATGACGTAGGAATTAGGATAGAAGTAGGTATTGCGCAAGTAGATGTGCCCGATAATGCTTCAAACACTCGGAGGCTCTTTAAACGGGGCTCTGAAAAGCTAAAGGCCTCGCGCTGTCAGGCTGCAGTGAAATTTTTATTTGGCTCGATTGCCTCTGGATTTAATGCTTTATGGTATGGTCTATGTGCTATTGCCCTTTTCACTTTGTGCGCCCTCTCGTTGGTTTGGACCCTCTTGGCTATGATTGTTGATAAAGAAGACCCCTTCAGTTTGCTAAGCTGGGCGGGCACACACCTTGTAGAGCAGGGAAAGGAAGGCTTAAAGTCAATAGCCTGCGCGTTTTTAGGTCTCTTCCTAACACTATCGGCACTTATGGATGCTAGTCGAAATCGAGTGATTTCTCGGGTTGTCGTTATCAAACACACATTTGATCATGAACTCGAACTCGCATGGTCATCAAGCGAGTTAGAGGCCCCTCAGCCATCCAATGCCGGAACCGCAGATGCACAAACATCAAATAGCTTAGCTACCTTCTAATGGGGGTGCCCAAGAAATGCATGCCTCTTGAGCATCAATATTAATTGCCAACATGCCCAAACCTTTTATATTGAGTCAATTTAAGCCAGCTTATTTACCCTAACGGACGGGCATATTTGAATGATATTCCATTTTAAGGTCGTTTGGAAGGGCATTTTTTCAACCCCCTTCATTTCTTGAGCAGACCTCTAATCATGAACTACAAAAGGCAGGAACACCAGGTAAATTAGAGGCAGCTTATCCGCCCAAAGAGGAGAGTATTTTGGCCTGAATGCAAAGATCGGTGGACACCAGATCCGCTATGCCCTCACCAACCCCCGCCTGGAGAGCCACAGATCTTTTGGGCTTTGAGTGCCTGATTGTGGCAGAGGACATGAAGAGACGCAGAAGGCGTGGAATTTTTAGTCGCCCCTCTTACCCGAAAAGGAGGCGTGCACATCTCCTCACCGGGGAGCAGGCAACAACCCCAACGCCTCCAATGCCTCCTTTAGTTCCTTATTGCCAAGTTTATCCAGAGCACCCTTTTCGCAAAGCCAAGAAATATAGCTTGAAGGGACCTCGCCGAGAGGCCTTCCCTTGTATTTGCCAAAGGGCATTTGACGCAAAGTCTGTTTTTGATCCATCAATTCTAAGACCACCTCTATGGGAAGATCATCGACAAGCTCCAAGAAGACTTGATGAAGGATGATCACGTCATCCAAGGCCCGATGGGCTTGATTGGCCGCAATGCCATGATACTCCCTTAGATGCTGCAAAGAGTATCTGGGGAGGTCGGGGCGATATTTGCGAGCAAACTTCAGGGAGTCAACATAGAACCACTCGGGGAGGGGGAGTTGATGACGCTGGAACTCACACTCCAAAAAGGGCTTGTCGAATAGATCATTATTGTGGGCAACGAGCACTACATCACCTTCACAAAATTGCATAAAATCTTTAGCTACATGAGGAAACGCGGGAGCCCCCTTCACCATCTCATCCGTAATGTTGCAGATAGCGCTGGCTTCAGCGGGGATTGAACATCCGGGATTGACAAAACTCTCGAAAGTTTGGCCGCGCTGCGGGTCGTACGCTGCAATCTCGATGATACGGTCCTTATTGGGCTTTAGCCCCGTCGTTTCAGTATCGTAAAAAATAGCCCTTTTTGCCATGAGGGATACTATGAATGTCCGATAAAAAATTGTCAAATTTTCCCGCATAATTTAGAGTAGTCTCTTTACTTTTGTCGACCGGAGGGATATGCAGTCTGTTCTTGTTCTTTTGCTGTTAGCACTGTGTGTAAGCGGTTGCTATCGGCCCTCTTCAGGGGAGGAGGGGGAGCTGCGCACAGTTCCTGTAACAAACAATCCCCATCTCGTACCGCAAAAAAAGGAGGGCAGTGTCCCGGCGATACCTTATTGACTTAAGTCATTCAATGGGATAATTTGAGACCAAATAGGGGCAGTGTAGTATACCGTGGTCAAGAAAACCATTCACAGTGTCGAATATAATATTTTCGACAGTGAAGCTGAAGAGGTAATAAAGCGGATGGGAAGGAGCCGGCTCCTCCTTGCCCTGAAGCAGATGCTTCTCGTCAGGCAGTTTGAGTTGCGCGCTGAGGCTGCTTACCAGCATGGGAAAGTAGGGGGGTTTTTTCACTCCTACATAGGGCAAGAGGCAATCCAAACAGCGGCCATATGTGCGATGGGAACTAAGAATAACTGGTGGATTACCACCTATCGCTGTCATGCCCTCGCCTTGCTCCTCGGAGCAACCCCTGATGAGATGATGGCGGAACTTTACGGGAAGGTTACTGGGAACGCCAAGGGAAGGGGGGGGTCGATGCATATGTACCAGGAGCGCATGCTTGGAGGGTTTGGGATTGTGGGAGGGCACCTCCCCGTCGCAACAGGTGCTGCCTTTTCCCTTAAGTACAAAAGAGAAAAAGGTGTTGCGGTCTGCTTTCTGGGGGAAGGGTGCTGCGCACAAGGCACCATCCATGAATCTCTCAATTTAGCCTCCCTCTGGGACCTCCCATGTATCTACGTGATCGAGAATAATCACTGGGGGATGGGTACCGCTGTCAATCGCGCTCTATGCGCACAACCTATTGTCACACACCTCTCCAAAGCTTACAAGATAAAGGGATATGCCCTCGATGGAATGGACTTCTTCAACTGTTATGCGGGCTTTTCTCATGTATTCAATGAAGTGTGTAATACAAGGCGGCCAGCACTCATCGAGGCTATGACGGAGCGTTTTCGTGGCCATTCGATCTCCGATCCTGGGCTCTACCGTTCTAAGGAGGAGCTCAAGCAGGTTAAAGCGCACGATCCTCTTCTGCTCCTGAAGCGTCGATTACAACAGGAAAAGATCCTGACCGACCAAGAATTTCAAGCCATGGAAATGGAGCAAAAGGAGAGGGTTCTCAGTTCTATGAAGTATGCTGAAGAGAGCCCCCCTCCCAAGGTGACTGCGCTCGAAGAGGATGTGTTAGCCCCATGAAAAGACAAGAGAAAGTGCAGAAAGTAGAAATGCGAGAGGCGCTGCGTCAAGCCATTGATGAAGAGATGGCGCGTGACCCAACTGTCTACCTCATCGGAGAGGAGGTAGCAGAGTATAATGGTGCGTACAAGGTCTCAAAGGGGTTGTTAGATAAATGGGGAGCTGAGCGCATTATCGACACGCCCATTTCTGAAAGTGGATTTGCGGGGTTAAGCGTGGGTGCAGCCATGACGGGGCTCCGCCCCATCGTAGAGTTTATGAGTTTTAATTTTTCTTTTGTTGCCTGTGATCAACTCATCTCTAACGCCTGTAAACTGCACTATATGTCTGGAGGACGCTTTTCCGTTCCTATTGTCTTTCGAGGTCCTAACGGGGCGGCGGCGCAGGTCTCCTGCCAGCATTCACACTGCGTTGAGGCAATCTATGCAAACCTCCCCGGCTTTATCATCGTAGCTCCCAGTAACCCCTACGACGCCAAGGGGCTTTTAAAAGCTGCCATCCGCAATAATAATCCTGTCTTATACCTAGAGAATGAACTGGATTATGGGATGAAGGTGGAGATTCCCACTACAGAGTATCTTGTTCCAATAGGTAGGGCTAGAGTGGCGCGAGAGGGAAAAATGCTCACGCTCATCGCGCATAGTCGCATGGTCCGAACTTGCTTGCAGGTCGCTAAGGGATTTGCTGAGAGTGGAATAGATATTGAGGTGATAGATTTGCGTACGATTAAACCCCTAGATATGGGGCTGATCGCGCAGTCGGTGCGCAAAACTCATTTTTGTGTTCTCGTCGAGGAGGGACACATTTTTAGTGGAATCAGCGCTGAAGTGGGATTTCAGGTGCAAGAGCACTGTTTTGATTTCTTAGATGCACCCCTCAGGCGAGTTTGCCAAATGGAGACGCCCCTTCCCTTTTCACAAACACTGGAATCGGCCTCTCAACCCAACTTTGAACGCATTCATGTCGCTGTTTGTGAAACGTTGCACCTATAATTTGGAGATGTGACCAATGCCCTTTACCCTGACCATGCCAAAGCTCTCCCCCACCATGGAGGAGGGTACCATCGTAAAATGGCATAAAAAAGAGGGAGATGCAGTGGAAGAGGGAGAGCTCCTCTTTGAAGTTGCCACCGATAAGGCAACCGTCGAATACACTGCCATCGATGGAGGAGTTTTGCGCAAAATTTTAGTGAAAGAGCAAGAGGAGGCTGTACTCAACCAAGCCGTTGCGATCTTTACCCAAGGGAAGGAGGAGAGTATCGAGGGGTATCACCCAGAGGGAATTACAAAAGAGCCTAAGGAACCCGAAGAGGGGCCGCAAGCAAAACCCCAAGAAGAGAAGGATCAAGGTGAGGAACAACCCCCACCGACGGGAGAGGGGCGTGATTTGAAGATGGCACAACCTGCCTTCCCAATAGAGCCCCCTCTTCAAGAGTATTCTTTTGAATTTGATCTCTCTCTCCGGGAGAGAGTTGCCGCGTCTCCCCTCGCAAAAAAATTGGCTAAAGATAGGGGTTTAGACCTCTCCTCGGTAAAAGGAAGCGGCCCAGATGGGCGGGTGATGAGCCGTGACCTCGATCTTGCCCAAGCTAGTGGTCCCTTCATCTTCGGCAACCATCAAGCCCCTAAAAAGCAGCCAGGATCTTATACCTCACACCCCCTGACCCCCATGCGCAGGGCGATTGGCGAGAGGTTGCAGGCAGCAAAGACCTTCATTCCCCACTTCTACATAGGACAAGATATCGATATTGGGCAAGTGGCCATTCTAAAAGAGCAATTAAAAAATGGTGGGCTTCTGGTCACATTCAATGATTTTATTATGCGCGCTGCGGCGCTTGCACTAAAAGAACACCCCGCTATTAACAGTGGATTTGATATGGCACGCGGGGAAATCGTTCATTTCCAAACCATTGACATTGCCTTTGCCCTCAACTTGGATGTCGGGCTCATTACTCCTATCATTCGTCACGTTAACTATAAGAACTTAGGGCAGATTTCAGTGGAGGTCAAGCATTTAGCCTCCCTGGCTAAAGCAGGGAAATTGCAAGCCAATCAATATCGAGGAGGCTCCTTCACTATTTCTAATCTAGGGATGTTTGGGATAGACGACTTTAAGGCGGTAATCAATCCCCCCCAGGCCTCCATTCTTGCCGTTGGGGGGGTTCGGGAATGTCCGGTCATCAAGCAAGGCCGACTTGTCTGCGGAAAACGGATGAAGGTCTCGCTTTCTAGCGATCACCGGGTCGTCGATGGCGCCGAAGGGGCCAAATTCGTCAAAACCTTGCAGAGGTTTCTTGAAAGTCCAGCGCTATTATTAGTGTGAGAGTATCTTGTGCTGTACTGAACAGAAGGGTTATAGCACAATCTTGATCCTCATGGGCCTGCTCTAAGGGATAGAAGCCCGCTGGTGGATTTCCTCTAGAGGCAACTTCAAATAAAAACCCATTAAAAGGAGCGATTCATTCATAAGAAATTAAGGATAAAACGAGTATGCTCAAATTCACACTCAAAAGGGGGCGAGATATGTTTGAAACCCATGTAGAAGATTTAGCTCGCAAGCACACAACCCTTATCGCAAACTGCTACGCATTAGTGAATTTTAAGAAATTATGCGCACCTTTAAAAGCGCTTTTCATTTGTGAAAATAGAGGGCATAAAGGTTCTCACGTTGAATTAGGGTTTGCCACCCTAGCTACAGTGGACGGAGAATTTGAGCGACCGGGAATTGGAGCGGTTTTTACTTGATAGCGTCGACATAAGATACTAGCCCACATGGCAATGCATCGAATTTGAACCCCAGCTAGAAATGGTGCACTATTTTTTGCATATCTTGTGGCTATACCTCTCCATCATTTTAAATGAAGGGCTGCACCTCCCTCCAGATGTCTTAGTTTATCATGAGTACGTTTAGACTTCCTATTTTTTCTCGGAAATATGTAGCTTCGAGTTGAGCCCCCTTTTGTGCGGCTCATGCCTTAGATTACCACCTATGACTCCAATAGCACGAGGGTGAACCGTGATATAGCTTGCATCTATCATTAACCACTCATAATCAGGATCATCTGTTAATCGCTCTAATATTTTGTTCCAAATACCCTTGTCCCTCCAGCGACAAAAACGTCGATGAGTATTTTTCCAGTCTCCGTAATCTGAAGATAAATCCCTCCATGGAGCTCCAGTACGAATGATCCAGAAAACAGCATTGAGAAATAAACGATTGTTTTTTGCAACTCCACCCCATTGCCCCTTTCTACCTGGCAATAAGGGCTCTAGTATACGCCAGGTCTTATTTGAAATATCATGCCTTCTATGTGCCTTTTTCATTATTCGCTCTACCTATTTATATTCAATGATACGCAGTATAACAGCAACTTAATCTTAACGGCAACACCCCTTACGACGACACTATCTAGCAGAAAAAATCCGCGAAAGAATTTTTCTGTATTGTTTTCTTTAGAAAAAACCGCTCCAGTTCCCGATCGCTCAAATTCTCCATCCACTGTAGCTACTCCAGGGCGGCAAATCCTGATTCGACATGATAATCTTTACAACCTCTATCTTCACAAAGAAAAGCTTTTAGAGGTGTGATCCCCCTAATGCATCGCAGCTTGCGATAAGGGTGCTCTGCTTGCGAGCTAAATCTTCCATATGAGCTTTAAACATATCTCGCTCCCCTTTGAGTGTGGATTTGAACACTCGTCTTATCATCAATTTCTTATGAGAGAATTGCGCCCCCTTTAAGAGGTTTTTATTTGAAGTTGCCTCCAGAGGAAATCCGCCAGCGGCCTTCTATTTTTCAACAGGCCCAAAATGCGTTAAGACGCCAGCGCCTCTTTAGCGCAACGACAGAAAGCTCGTTGCCATATAATATAGATTTTATTATAGTAAGAGTATTAGATTGGTCAAATGCACTAAACAAATTAAAACTTTTGGGGAGATCAAAATGGAAAACATCAATTTCACAGGGGCGCCGGAGCCCATCGCAAGGACTAGACCTGTCAGCGTTACTGCAACAGAGACTGCCGCAAAGAAAGTTATTGAGACTGTAACAGAGGCTGCTTTAAAGAAAGTTGTTAAGGCTACAATAGAGGCTGCTGCAAAGAGAGTTGTCCGGCTTGTTTCAGTTGTAGGTTGGTCTGTCAAAAATCAGATGTCTGCTTATGCACATGATAACATAGAAAGACAAAAGGCTATTCTGGTTGATGGGCGTGTTTGCTTTTTTAAAGCTATTGTTGTAAAAATGGATGCCAGATGGGTTGCAGCTGCGAAAGGCATTGCGGAAGAGGTTGATGACACCGAAACTGTCAGTGATGCCACGAGAAGCATTGTTACAAATGCAGTTCTTGACTGCATTACAGCTGCACAAGCCATTAAAACCACCACAATTGCTCCTATTGAAGAAATTGCACCTGCTAGTTATATTGCGGAAGAGGTTGCAGCCACAAAAAGCATTGTTGAAGAGCGTGTTGCCGAATTTATTAGAGATATAAGTCGCTATGTCGAAGCCATTAGAAGTGCAGAAACTGCTACTGGCGAAGAGACAACTGACGTTAGCGCTGCTAGGACGACTGTGGCTGTTAAGGCCGTCGAGGCTGCTAACATTTTTGGAGAGGCTGCACTTATTGGCGCTGCATACGACAAAGCACGGGAGAGACATATGGAACTTTCCCGTGTACGTGAAACTGCTCTCGACTTCTTTCTTTGTGAGATTGCTCGAAACACTTTCCATCATTTTGACAACAGGGCTGCATCCCTACAAAGAGCTTGCCGTGAACTGAGAGAAACTGACGATGTTGGGCCCTCGGCGACTGCTCCTTCGCAACCAGAAATTGCTGTTCGCAGCGGTTAATGTCGATGCTGCAAAGAAATGCATTTCGGGCCTGCCCTAAGGGATAGAAGGCCGCTGGTGGATTTTCTCTAGAGGCAGCTTCAAATAAAACCTATTAGAGGGCATGATTCTTTCACAAGGAATTAAGGATAAAACGAGTATGTTCAAATCCACGCTCAAAGGGGAGCGAGATATGTTTAAAGCTCATATGGAAGATTTAGCTCGCAAACAAATCACCCTTATCGCAAACTGCTACGCATTAGTGGATTTTAAGAATTATGCACACCTCTAAAAGTGCTTTAAGGAAAATAATGTAGGAAAATTCTTTTGCAGCTTTTCCCTACTAGACAGTGTCGTCATAAGATGCTAGCCCACATAGCAATGCATCGAATTTGAACTCCAGCTAGAAATGATGCACTATTTTTTGCATATCTTGTGGCTATACCTCTCCACCGTTTTAAATGAAGAATTTCATTTCCCACCAGCTGTCTCAGTTTATATAAGTGTTTGTCATAAGCGCATTTAAACTTCCTGTTTTTTCTCGGAGGAATTGCCACTTGCATTCCTCTTTTTTCTGCCAATTGAATAATTTCGTTGCTGTCATACGCTCCGCCTGCTAACAGGCTCTCTGCCACAATATCCTGGATCAACTTAGGGGCTTCTTTACAATCAAGCCAGGTGCCTTTTGTAACAGTACACCCAAGCGGCCAACCATGTGCATCCACGGAAATATGTAGTTTCGAGTTGAGCCCCCTTTTGTGCGGCTCATGCCTTAGATTCCCGCCTACAGCCCCAGTAGCATGAGGGCGAACCTTGACATGACTTGCATCTATCATTAACCACTCATAATCAGGGTCATCTATTAATTGCTCTAATATTTTGTTCCAAATATCTTTGTCCCTCCAGCGACAAAAACGTCGATGAGTATTTTTTCAATCTCCGTAATCTAAAGGTAAATCCCTCCACGGAGCTCCAGTACGAATGATCCAGAAAACGGCATTGAGAAACAAACGATTGTTTTTTGCAACTCCACCCCATTGCCCCTTTCTACCTGGCAATAAGGGCTCTAGTATACGCCAGGTTCTATCTGAAATATCATGCCTTCTATGTGCTTTTTTCATTATGGGGCTGTTGAGAAATAAGGAGGTTTGAAAAAATGTTCCTCCAAACGGGCCTAAAATGGAATATTACCTAAATGTGTGTGCTGCCCGTTTGTCAGGGCAAATAAGCTAGCTTAAATTGACTCAATATAAAAGATTTAGGCATATTGGCAATCAATACCAACATTTCAGAGGTATGCATTTCTCAACACCCCCATTATTCACTCCTCTTATTTATATTCAATAATACGCAGTGTAACAGCAACTTATATTAACGGCAACGCCCCTTGTGACGATACTATCTAGAGCACACCCATCATAATTTACCTCTCTTCAAATATTTTTCCTTAATGACTGTGAAAGTTTTTATTTGAATCTTTTTAGACGATAGGTCATAATCTAATCTTGAACAGTATGGAAGTGGAGTATGTTGTTATGTCCGATGTGACAATTAATTTATCTGGGGCTCGTGTCAACCTTTCAGAGGAAATGTCGAAAACTCGGGGGGCCCTTGCTGCCGCGCGTGGATCGGAACGGCGGGGGTCGTTTGCGTGGTATATGACAAAAGCTGTTGCCTACTCCTTTTTCAATAGCCTGATTTATCTTGGAAGTGCTCTCACAAGGGGAGTGTATGTCGGCTGCTCTGCAAGGAATTGGGAATGTTTTCAGCGAAAATGGACTAATTGCAAAAACTCTTTTAAGTGCTGTGTGTTGAGCATCCGTTTGTTAGCAAAAGGCCTTTTTGCAGGGATCGCAGCAGCCCACCCCCACATTGTGATTCGGGACCCCTCCCCCCCCCAAGAACCAGAGCTAGAGGCGCCACCCACAGCACAGCCACCCGAACAGCCTAGAGATTCAGTGGCGCAAGCAGAATTTCTGACTCTACTTGGAGATCAAAGCAGGCAGAATGATCTCCGGGTGCATCTTGAAGGACAGGCGCTAGGCAATCTAAACCGGGAAATGATCGAACAGTTGCTTGGGGATCTAGAGGCACAAGCTCGCCTCCAAGCAGTACTCCCATCGCTAGAAGCACAGGAGCGAGAAGATGCGAATGCCCTCGTCGCCCAGTTATTTCGGGAGCCACCGCTGCCACAGGTGGTGCCTGAGCCTCTGGCCCGGCTTGGAGATTGGGAAGTGCAGGATGATCTCCTGAATCTGTCGCCAGCGCAAGCGCAAGAAGATGCAAGCTCCCCCATTGCTCAGCTAGCGGCGCAACAACAACAACTTCTGGAGGAAGGGGTCCGTGCGGCAAGCCCTGAAGCATTGTTGCGTGGATGGCTTATAGCTAACATACACCGTCTCGAGCGGATCGATTTACAGAGGTATCTACAAAGAGAACTTGCAGATGAGGGGGATCGTTGGCAGGACGAGATAATTCGTATGGAATTGGCCCGTTTGAAACCCTTTGCAGCACAGGTGCTTTTTTTCTCCGACGGCCGTGTAGATATACGGGACCTTCCAATGAATCTCCCAGAAGAGCACCGAAGAAACATTCAAGAGATATTGAGTTCTTCACTCCCCCCTCATTGGGTCGAACAAAAAAGGAATTTGGATAATGCTCGAAAAATAGACATATATAGAACGCGATTCACACGTCGGATGAATGATTTGCAACCTCATCTGGATAACTTGGAAGACATCGCAAGAGTTCTCGATGGATACGGGAGTCTCGTGACTGCCTGGAACGCCCTTAATCATGAGTACAGAATGGGTTACTTTGACTCCTTCGAAGCCTTTAGGCGCGGAGTCCAACGTGTCCTTGGCAGGATATCACAAGCAGAATTTAATGGTAACGGAGATGCGCGATCGAAGTTGCAAATTGCAGCCAGAATGTCGGAAGGTGTAAATAGAGGACAAGGAACCATTGACGAGGCACGGCAGAAACTCGATGAGATAGCTAACAACCATCCCGAGTATGACCCTGCACGGGAAGACCCCCCACTTGCTCCAGAATTAGCGGCAGAGATTATTCAAATGGGTGCTGGCGAGGAATTTGGACATCAAGGGATGGTGGATAGAATCAACGAATTGTGTCACAACTGTCTCCAAGCATTAAATGATCCACGTGTTGCAGCAGAAAAATGGCCACAAATTAGGCAATATTTTGAGCAGGACGGTCCCACTGCGGAGGGAATTCCTCCCTTATTCGCCCAGGTCGAGGCACCTGTCGGGGGATGATCTGTTTTTTGATGGCACATTTCCAGTTGTTCAGGGGCATTAAGCAAATACATGCTTTTTAGGCATCAATGTTAACCGCCAATATGTCTAAATATTTTACATTAAATCAATTTAGGCCCGCTTCCAATGGACAACATACATATTTGAGTAATATTCCATTTTAGGCCTGCTTGGAGGGGCATTTTGTTTCGGCCCCCTGTTTCTTAAGCAGGACCACGATTTGCAGATTTTCAGACATTATTTTGTTTCGTAATATTTAAAATTTTATTTGCTTCATTTTCGAAAAAATCATATGATCCTGACTAGAACAATACAAACATGGAGTGGTTTTTATGGATACCACGGCAATTAGTCCTTTTGGAGATCATGTGTGTCCTCCAGAAACACCCACTGAGGCATCACCCGCCACATTGCGCAGCTGGTTCGTAAGTGCAATATCTTCGGCCTCAGAACCTTGCCGCAAGCATTTATTGAATGAGGTGATAGCTAATGTGCCATTGAGTGATGTAAAGCTGCTTGCAGCGAAGATGCTTGTCCTCAGCAATAGTCGTGAAATAGGAGTAAGTCTCCCGGAAAAGTTTCGAGAAAGCGTTCAAGCTCTTCGAAACTCAGCATCTACTGCCTTGATCCAAGAAAAAATGGATTTGCACAAGGAAAGGTTACAATTCGTGATAGACAAGTATGTTAAAGCCGGGTGGCCCCACTATCTGTTGAAACCGTGTTGCAGCGGCTCGCAAGCCCATACCATGACATACTCGGACATAGTGACTGCCTGGCGACAATTTGTTGACACTCACAAAACCGAAGGGTTTACCTGTTGTGAAAATTTTAGGGCTAGAGCTACACAAGTTCTGGAAAAGGTGGGATTTAGAAAGATGGTAGAATCTGACAAAGAAGACGCTGCACAAGAAGACTTCTCTGCTGCAGAAACTTTCTTGCAACGAGAGCGGGACGCATGCGTGGATAAGCTCATAGAGATAGAAATAGCCACGATCGAGGCAGCAGATATTTTAGAGGATAATATTTTATATAACAAAGACGACACCCCTAGCTTAAAATTTAGCGCCCTTTTAAAAGAGGTGGGAGACCCACTTCACGATTTGGCATCTAGATATCAAGGAAGACTAGAGCAAGCTCAAGAATTATCAAGGCAAATTAATGCGTGGTTGGAAGAGGGCAGCGCGCATATCGCTGCGGTGAATGACGCGATAGATGCAATGGAAAATTTGAGAATAGCGGTGAAATTAGCTCGCTCTGAGTCTATTACCATGGACTCCGTTAATTACTTGTTCATGCGCGGTCATGGGCAGCAGCCTCCATCTTTATCTTTAGAGATAGCCAGGTGTAGAGGAGGCGTATATAGCATTTCATGTATGTGATTGCTACCTTGCGCTGGCGTAGTGTGAGTGTTCACGGCCGAGGTGGGAATGCGTGTATTTGGAGTTCATGTCCTTCTTCTCGAGGGAAAATGGCGCAGGTGGCTTTTTCCACTCACGCATGGATCTGAAATAGCGGGTGTTGTCTGCAGCGCATATGATAAAAGTCGTCACCCCCCTATTAAGAGGCTACTCAAGAAGTAGGGGGCTTAAAAAAATGTCCCTTCGGACAGACCTGAAACGGGACATTACCCAATATATGCTATAGTCACCCGTTAGTTGGGGGCTCAATATAGAAGATTGAGGCATGTCAAAGGTCAAACATCGATGCTGAGAAAGTAAACTTTTCTGAGCACCCCTCTCTAGAGGCAGCTCAATTAAAAAACCGCGAACTCATTGCCCAGCTGTTCCTTCCTCAAGAGCCAACAAGGGCGCAACAACGCTCCCTGAAGAACTGCTGCACAACTTACTTGTATTTATAACACAAACGATCTCGCGCGGCTCAACCTGTGGAGGCATCTACAAGAGAAGCTCGCAAGTGAGGATCGTTGGCAAGATAAGACAAACCATATGTCATTAGGTCAGAAGTCATTCAAAATATCATGAGTGCCCCCCTTGGATTGGGTTTAACAAAAAGGGGTTCGGATAATACTCGGGGAAAACCATATGTGGAGCGCGATTTATTGGAAAATATCGCAGAAGGTCTCGATAAACACAGGAACCTTGTGTGACTGCCTGGAACACCCTTGATCGTGATGACCCCCTCACAAGGCCTTTGAGCGGGGAGTCCAACATGCCTTGAACGAGAACACTCCAAGAGAAATTCAATGGTAACGGAGACGCGTGATCGAAGTCATAAGCTGCAGCCAGAATATTAAAAGATTGTGAGAAATAAGTGTGATCCACTCTCTTTTCTGGTAGAGAAAAGCTGCAAAAGAATTTTCCTGCATTATTTCCTTAGCAGAAACCGCTCCAGTTCCCGGTCGCTCAAATTCTCCATCCACTATAGCTACTCAAGGGTGGCAACCCTTGATCCGATGTGATAACCTTTATGATCTATCTTCACAAAAAGAGGGCTTTTAAAGGTGTGCATAATTTCTTAAAATTCATTAATGCTTAGCATGTTGCGATAAGGGCGGCTTGCTTACAAGCTAAATCTTCTATATGAGTTTCAAACATATCTTACCCCCCCCCTTTAAGTATGAAGTCAAACATACTCGTTTTATCTTTAACTTCTTATGAGAGAATTATCCCCTTTGAGGAATTCCTGTTTGAAGTTGACCCTAGAGGAAATCTACCAGCGGGCTTCTATTGCTTGAACAGGTCCATTTGGAGGAGCATTTTTTGATAGCCCACTGTTTCTTAGGTAGAACCATGCTTTGCAGATTGTCAACCATTGTTTTTGTTCTGTAAAATTCAAAAAAAATTCGCCTCTTTTTCAATAAGAAGATATAATCCCGACTAGAACACTATGTACATGGAGCTGTTTTTATGGATACCTCGGCAATTAGTTTTTCTAGGGATCATATGCATCCTTCGGGAGCACACCCTGAGACACCTTCCAACGTGTTGTTGCGTGACTGGCTCGCGCATGCAATATCTTCAAGCTCGGCCCCTCTACCGTCCACATTTATTGAGTAAGATGGTAGCTAATATACCGCTGAGTATTCTAGAACAACTTGCAGCGGAGACGATTTTCCTCAACAAAGATCGTGAAAGAGTGGAAAAGCTTCCGGAAGAGTGTCAAGAAAACATTCGAGCTCATCTAAACTCAGCAGCTACTATCTGGACCCGAGAAAAAATGGATTTGGATATTGATGAACGCCTTAAGCCTCATGAGGAAAGTTTACAACTTGTGATAGACAAGTATGTTAAAGCCGGCTGGGCTCCCTATCTGATTTCCATATCTGAAAACAAGCATGTTTGGATTCACTATCTGCTGGAGCCGTGCCGCAGCGACCCACAGGCCTGTACCACGACATACCAGAAGATAGAGACTGCCTGGCGAAAACTTGTTGACGCTTACAAAAGCGGAGGCTTCCCCTCTTGTGAAAACTTTAAGGCTAGAGCTACACAAATCTTAGAAGAGGCGGGATTGAGAAAAACAGCGAAATCTGACCAAATAGGTGCTTCACAAGCAACTTTCTATAATGCAATGAAGTGCTTGGAGAGGGGGTGTGACGCGTGCATACATAAGTCAAGGGAAATAAGTAAAGTCATGACTGAGGCAAAAGACTTATTAAGGTGCAACTTTTTATATGATCCAGAAACCAGCTTATACGACCGAGAAGACTACGACCCCAATTTAAATTGGGGCGCCGTTAATTTTAGCGCTCTTGTAAAGGATGTGGGCGGCCCAATTCACGGTGATGAATCTAGATATCAAGGACGACTAGAGCAAGCTCGAGAATTATCAAGGCAAATTAATGCATGGTTGGAAGAGGGCAATGCGTGGGACTCCGCGGTGTGGAGTGTGAGAGCCACAGTAAACAATTTGATAGAAACGATATACCTAGTTCATGCTAAGTCTATCACCATGAACAGCATTGATCGCCTGTTCTCGCGCAATCTTGAGGCACCTCCAGCTTAATAGATAGCCGGAGGGGGAAGCCCTTTCGCGCATGCGTGAGTTTGAATAGCGGGTGTTGTCTGCAGCGCACATGACAAAAGTTGTTACCCCCCTATTAAGAGGCTACTCAAGAAGTAGGGGGGCTTAAAAAAAATGTCCCTTCGGACAGACCTGAAACGGGACATTACTCAATATGTGCATAGCCACCCGTCAGTTATGACAAATAAGCTGGGTTAAATTAGAATCTACTCAAGAAATAAGGGAGTTGAAAAAATGTTCCTCCAAACGGGCCTAAAGTGGAATATTAATCAAATATGTATACTATCTGTCGATTAGAGCGAATAAGACAGCTTAAATCGACCCAATATAAAAGAGTTAGGCATGTCGGCGCTCAATGTTGATACTTCAGAGGTATGCATTTCTTGAGCAGACCCTTTGTTGAAGAGACGGTGTCGAAAACTACTTGAATGGCTTTGCTGTGTTAGGAGTCATTTGTACTTGGGTAGGTTCATCGGCCTATTTTTTTCGCACCTCTACGAGGGACCCGGTCGTCCCTGATTGTTTAAGGAGGGAGATGATCGCCTGAGCGACGTCCATGGGAGAGAGGAGGGAGGAGGGCTCTTCTAGAGGAAAATTTTTCTTGCGCATAAAGGTCGCTGTTCTCTGCGGAATAACGGCATTGATATGCAACTGAGGGTGTTCCTCAGCAAGCCCTTGTGTAAAGTTAACAACGGCAGCTTTGGCAGCAGAATAGAGAACATAGGTTTTGCGCCCCCGAGAGAAGGCAGAGGAGGAGAGGTTGACAATGTGGCCACCCCTTTTTAACCTTGCACAACGACAACTGTAGATCAAGGCATGGAGATTGGTCATCAAAATGTGGTCGATCTCCTGGGGCATAAGTGTCTGAAAAAGCTTGAGGGAGAGTGCCCCTACACAGTTGATCAATCCATCTATAGGACCGTGGTTTTTGCCGATAGTATCGAAAAGGTTTTTGGCCTCTTCATAATTGGTGAGGTTAGCAGAAAAAGTGGATGCAGACCTCGAAATAACAAGGGGGCATGCTTCCTCTGCCCTCAGCAATTGGACGGCAGCAGAACCAATCCCACCAGTCCCACCAGTGATTGCATAAATTTTTCCCTTCAGAGAAGCAGTGGGAGCGGGGTCATCGATAACAATCTTCCTTAAGCGTATGAGCTGCTCGGCCAAAAAAAGGTCAAGTTCATTGGTGATTTTAATGTTATTCTCGGAACCAGGGACAATATACACGTCGTGTCCAAGGTCGGAGACGAGGGTGCAGTCATCAGAGGCGTCGCGCATTCGCGCCCTTTCATGGGCCTGAAGGATCAACGGATAAGAGAAGCTCTGGGGAGTCTGGCCACGAAGATATCGGACACGCTGGGGGATGGAGGAGACATGGTCAAAGGTCTCCGCATACACGATAGTATCGGTCGAGGGAATACAGGTGTCGACAGCCCGATATTTCTTGAGGGCATCGAGATTATCTCGAATGATCTTCTTTGAAACGAAGGGGCGCGCAGCATCGTGAATTATCACGTAGTCGGTCTCCTCGCCACATGCAACCACCCCTCGATATGAGGAGTTTTGGCGGCTCTCTCCCCCCTCAATAACGCGGATACGGGGGTCGTCAGGCACTTCAATACGGACACGGTCTATCCATCCCTTATGACAGACTAAAAGAACCTGGGAAAACTCAGGAAAAGAGAGAAAGGTCTTCAAGGCATATAGATAAATCTTCTCGCCAGAAAGGTTGAGAAATTGCTTGGGTGTATTGCTCTCAAAGCGGCGTCCCTTCCCTCCCATCAAGAGGATCGCTACAACATGCATTTTGCAAGACATATTCATAAGTAAGGGGTTACGATAGAGCTACAGGTTTATCGCAATCTGCCTGAGAACTCGCTTCAAAAACTGTGCCCTCGTATAGGATATCTGATCACTCGAAACTTCTCCATCATGTAACAACTCAAGGTGAGCGCGACGCACCTCAAAAAAGGCCATGTTCACCTCCTCATCGCTGAGGCCAGAGATCCATTTTAGATCAATACCGAGTTTAATAAAACTCAAAGCAGATAAGGCCTCTTCCATTTCAATGTGATGGGAATGTTTGAGGAGGCCAATAGCACGACTTACCTTGTCAACAAGCAGGGCGTTAGGAGATTCCATGAGGTCTTGCCTGAGCACTTTTTCCAAGGCCATCAGCCGCGTAGCGGAGCCATGCACCCTCTCCAAAATATGGTCCTCCGTGAGGCCAAGGGTGCATCGATTTTGAATGACGACAAAATCTCCACCATAATCATCCCCCATCAAACCACTTGCAACAACATCCTCCTTCAACTCTTTACAAGACAAAGCATCCATTTGATCAAGGTGGATAAGACTCGGTAGATGAAGAAAGGCCCTTACCCTCAAGGTGGTGCCGGCATCAACCAGTTTAGATGTAAGATAGCCAAACTTGGGAGAGTAGGCAAATGAATAGTAGTTAGAGAGCTCTACCTCAATTTTGGAGAGCTTACCCCAGGCGCGATTCCAATCAGACCGATTGTCGATCGAATACAAAGTGAGGTGCTCCAAGCCATTAATTATCCCAAAAAAAGTTCCAGACTGATCAATCACCATCCCAGACCTGCACTCAGCATTGTTCCTGTCGTAGGTGATGAAGAAACGTTCGAGCAAAAATTCTTTTTCCCAAGGCTTAACTTTGCTTATCTCATAAAACCGTGGAACATCAAACTCTTTCACCTTCATAAGACCTTCCTTAAGAAGGGCTAACGTAATTTCAGATTCATGATGGCTCATTTTCACTGGAAAATTGTGCGCAGAGAGATTGCGGCACAAAGAGAAGCTCGAAGCTACCCAAATGGGAGAATTACCTCCCCCCCAAGCACTCTTTGCTCTCAATTCTTTAAAGGGGCTAGGCCTTTTCATTCAATTTTTCCATGAGTACATTGATCTGATCTCTCAGCCAAGCTGCCTCTTCATAATTCTCCATCTTTAGAGCTTCACTCAGAGCCTCATTTAAATCTTGTATACGAGATGCTTCAGGAGTTTTCCCTTCGTCAGGAGCCCTCCCGACATGTAGCGTCGAAGTGCGATCTGGCGGGTTAACCACCAGCCTAGAAGGGAGCCGATGTGTCTCAATGAGCTGATCGGTCAAAGCATCTTGAAAGGCTTGGTAACAATCTTCGCATCCGAGCAGCCCCCCCATGGATATCGATTCCAGTAGAGTACGGCACCGATCACAACAGGGAGCTTCTTCCACGGTGACAGCTCCGCGCGCACTTCTAGCCTTCCCCTTCAGCTTGGCATGTAGTATAGGACAATCATGGCACATTTTCCATGTAGTGACCTCACCCTCCACCATCTCTTTATATAAAACGTCCGCTCTTTTTCTACATTGACTACATTCTATAGGCCGCTCTTCCATGACCTCATCCTAGCTTCATCCTGCATATTTTTGTCAAAGTTCTTTTTGCGGGGTGTTGAAAATAGGCCCTACGGCAACCGCCACCATACCATCCACTAGACGGGAAACACGGTATTAAACCCACTGTTCCCCCGAGCTTGATAAAGCTCCCAACCTGCCTCTTGCCATCGTCGTTCTTCCTCCTTTCCCTCCGGCTCATCCGAAGAGACGCTCCCGAGGGTAGTGATGAGACGCCCTTCAAACCCTTCAGAAAATTTAGCCTTCCTCCCATTTTCGAAGGAGGAACCTAAACCCCGTCTCTTAACATATTTTAAAACCTTCCACTCTGTCATCTCCCTTATGCAACACAGGCTATTCTTTAGTAGATTATGAGAGTTATGCTTTGAAACATAAAATATTAAATATTTTGTCATTTCATCCAAATCTGGAGCTCCAAAAGAAAAAATATGTTTGGTAGAGCCCTGCTCTGTTGCTGGCAGTTGGCGTCCGATACAATTTAAAATATTCGAAGAAAAAACGTGGTGGAATCTATACCAGTGTTTAACATCGGGCACACACCCCTCAAGCTCTTTCTTTGAAGACAAAATCGAAAGGAGGGTTTTAAGACAAAGCGCCCTTCGCAACACATCCTTCATTTTACAAGACATAACTACAATGACATTTTCAGACTGACGGATGACATACTGAAGAAAAAGCCAGTAAAAATCAATAAAAAAAAGAAGCTTTGTTGAAAAAACAAAAAAGGGATGCCAAGCCCACGCCAACACGGAACAAAACTGCACACGAAGCATCTCAGACGAAAATATACACCCCAAACACAGGGAAAAGAGAGAATCCCCTCTAATTCCTTCCCATTATTCGGTCATTCATAATCGTAATATTTTCTGTCTGCTCGCACAGCTTACGATAACGCTCTTTTGTCACAAAGATATTGTTGTAATAGTAACGCGTTGTAGAGGTGCCATCGAAAAAGACAGTAGAGGGGCCATGCCTCTGCCCATCCACCCACTCGGTCTCTTCGACCAGAACCTCCCCATCTATAAAATGGCGCTCAAAACCATGTTTAAGACCATTTTTATAGTTAATCTCCAGATAACGAGACCCGTTCTGAAAATATGTGGCCAACCCATGCAAGACGTCCTGTTTATAGGACTCACACAAGAGGGGTTCACCTGTTGAAGCAAACACCTTCTTTACCCCGTCAACCCTTCCATCACATAGTGGGGTGACAACATGGGGAATACCATTGAGATGAAAACTCTCCCTGAGGGTAGGATAGCCATCTTCGATGGTCTCTTTAGCTACAGCCTGTTCATACTGATCTCGAATGATACGAAACCCCATCCCCTTAACGACACAACACTCAGGCCGGTTATGCTCATCATAATATTCTCCATCGACAAGCCTATTATCGTGATATTCCTCCACACACAGAGGCACCCCCTGGTTATACCAACGTGTGACCTTTACTCGGGACGGAGACGAGAAATCATGTTCTATCCGCGGGATTCCGCGAACACTGTAAACTGTCTTTTTAATGAGGTTGCCCCGCTCATAGATACTCAATGATTCCCGCGTATTCGAGTGAGGGAATGTGCACATTGTCGGCCCATGCAACAGGCCATTTTCGTAAGAAGAAGTGATGGTCATACCCCCACGGAGAGTGGTGATAACTTGCCCGGGACACCCCTTCAATTCCCACTCCTCTCTAGAAACATCATACCCATACTTATGGATATATCGCTGAGAGACAACCCCATCGTTTTCACTCTTTTTAGAAGCCTGACATCCAACAAACAAAACACCCACTAAAGGAAAGAACAAGGGAAGAAATCGCTTCATGATCAGCCTCAATCCGTTTGGTTTCCCCGATGGTAGCATGTCAGCAAATAAAATCACCGATCTTTTTTTCGACTTCCGCAATAAGGTGCGCATGCTCCCTCTCCACCTGCTCCTGTCTGAGTGTATGTCGATCACTGCGATAGAAAAAGCGGAAGGTCACATTCTTCCTCTTTTTACCAAGTTTTTCATTCCGATAAATGCTGAGAAGTTGGCGGTTTTTGAGCAATTTAGAGGAGCTATCATCGATCGCGGCAAAGAGCTCGGCCATTGATACCTCCCCCCGCAGAGTAACAGTCCAATCCCGCTCTGATCCAGGGAATAGTGGTAAAGGCGAAAAAGGCCTATCACCCCCCTTCAGCTCAAATAAGTCGTGTAAGTCGATCTGGGCAAAAAATATGCGCTCCTTGATCCCGAGGAGTGGTAGTCGCCTTGGATGCACCTCTCCCAACACCCCTAAACGCAAGTCGCCAACACGAAGCAGAGCCTGCTCCCCCGGATGGAAACTCTTAAAATCTGAGCTTTCAAAAACCAAATGCTCTAAAAAAAGCCCCTCAAGAACATTTTCTACGATCCCCTTGAGATCGAAAAAATCAACGTTTTGTGGTGTACTATCCCAATGGAGGGGAGTCCGCCTTCCCGTCAACAAAACCCCCGCCGTAGCACGCTCCTTATACCCCCCACCATCCTTAAAGTAAATATACCCCACTTCAAAGGCGGAGATATCAAAGTGCCTATGATCAAAGTTATGTTTGGCCACCTGTAACATTCCCGGAAGGAGGGAGGTGCGTAGGATCGATTGATCGACAGAGGGGGGGTTGAGCAGATGAACCTCCTCTTTCTCTCCCAAGCTCTTTTCTAGAGAAAGGTCGGCAAGTTTTGGACCGATGAGACTAGATGTCACAAACTCCTGCAATCCTGCAGAGACAAACCGCCCCCTCAAGCAATTCCCCAAAGGGTAAATGCGAGAGCAGGGAAGGGTAGAATTTATGACACGATTTTCCCCCCTTTTGATATTGTTATACCCATAAATTCGTGCAACCTCTTCAATAATATCAACGTCATACTTGAGGTCATTTCTGAAAGAGGGGATGGAGACCTCGACGCACTCTCCCTTAGGGCAGATGTTCATGCCGAGGCGCTGAAGAATTCCCTCGATTTCGCTCTGACTCAGCTCTATGCCCAAGAGCCGCTTCACACGGGAGATGCGTAACGTGACTTTGCGCTCCCTTGCAGGCTCTGTCTCGAAATCGGCCATAGCGCATATATCGCCACCCGCAATCTTTGCGATGAGAGCAGCCGCGAGGTCAAGCGCCACGGGTACCATTGCATGATCGACTCCCCGCTCAAATCGAATTGAAGATTCACTGCGTATACCTAATCTCTTGCTCCCTTTGCGTACAGATTTCCGATCAAAATGGGCGGCCTCCAATAGCACGTCCTCAGTATCACCTGTTATCTCAGAGTCAACACCTCCCATCACTCCAGCGATAGCCAATGGCCGCATTGCATCACAAACCATCAAAATACCCGAGGGGATCTCCCGCTCAACGTTGTCAATGGATTTAAAAAAGGTGAGGCCCTCCATCGGCCGCACCACAATTTTTCCACCACTAAGTTTAGAATAGTCAAAGGCATGAAGAGGTTGCCCCAACTCCAACATCACATAGTTTAAAATATCTACAACATTGTTGGTAGTGCGCATTCCCGCACTTTTAAGGCGCATTTTCATCCAACTGGGGGCAGAAGCTACCTTCACGTTACGAATCAGCCGACAACTATAACGATAACATTGCTTGCTATCTTTGATTTCGACATGGATGGGAGTTTTTTCACCATTCTCTTCGACACATATTTCTGGCGCTTTCACTTTTTGATTTAAAAGAGCGGCCAAATCACGCGCCACTCCAAATATGCTCATGCAATGCCCCAAGTTGGGTGTGAGAGACATCTCGATGACCACATCTCCAAAGAGCTCCCTCAGGTCGGCTCCCGTGGGGACATCGCCCTCCAGATGCATGATTGTGACATCTCGATCAGAGAAACCCAACTCCCTTTCTGAGCAGAGCATACCAAAAGATTCAACACCCCGTAAAGCTCTGCACTCAATTTCATATTCTCCCCCCGCCTCGTCTGCGAGGAGCGCCCCAACCCGCGCGAAGGGCGCTTTAGTGCCCACTCTACAACTCAAGTCTCCGCAAACTACCTGTACAACCTCTGTACCATCAAATACTCGGACTATCTTCAGAGCATCAGCACGAGGATGGGGAAGCACTTCTTTCACCTCCCCTACAACTACACCCTTAAATAAAGAGGGGGGGATAGCCTCTATTCTATCAACCTCCATACCCGCCAAAGTCAACACGTCGGCGAGCGCTTCATTTGACAAGTCAACCTTAATATACTCTTTAAGCCAAGATAGAGGGACGCGCATACCCATAACCTCCTCACATCATCTGATGAAAGTGTACTGCGTTTCGTCTATTGAAGCTATTTTTTATTTGTTGCGATAGTAGCCTTTTTGCTAATTTAATACCTATGCGACCACTTCAAGAAACCTACGCGAAACGTACACGCCTCCTCTTTCATTCCCTCATTATCAGTGGATCTTTGAACTTCGCTCTGATAGCAACCCTCATTACCTTCGTTTTGAGAGAGCCGAGGGGGAGCATCTCTTCCAAAACCGCAAACAGCCAACACTTAGCGGCAGTCTCACTGAGCAATGAATCCCTCCTTTCCAAATACTTGCGCATGCCATTTGATGCCCTTATTAAGGAGTTACATAACGAAACACATGTGGAACATGGATACCGGTGCTGCGACTTGGCGCTTGCTTGTTTGACCACCCTCCACCACTTCGACCTAGACAGAGCCTTGCCGGGATCTCCCCTTGAGAAGTGTCAATATACATACATCAACGAAGAGTGCAAAGAGAGAATCCCTCTTACCCTTCATCCTGGATTGAACGCGGAGAAATTTTGGGCTATCCGCACCTTCGCCAACACCGAAAAGTGGCCCTTGACCCCCCTCGGACTCTACCGAAAACTGTGCTCGGGGAAGAAATGCCCCATCTCTCTCAAAAAGGCGTTGATGATGACCTCAGAAGTACACCTCATTAAACGAAAGTTTTACCAAGCGAATGCCAACATAACCGATGACGAGCTCTTAGATTTACTCAAATTTTCCCAGTGGCAACACATCACAGATTTTACAACTCTACCTAACTTTTTGATGCCATGTGTTCAAAAGGGCTCTAGCCTAGCAGCTCACCTTCTAATCTTCCTGGAGAGAGACTACGCCTTCAAATACCTCGACAACGAGCAAATAGAGGCGCTCATCTCCTTGCTGACCCCACAGACTCCAGAGGTCACATCCTTCTTAAACGATCTCTCTGAAAGTATACGCCCAGAGAATATTCGAAAATTAGCAAAAGGCTCTCCAGAACACACACCACACTACTACGTTGTCCAGCGAGGGGACAGTTTGTGGAAAATCTCACGCATGTTTGATATCACAATAGAGGAATTGCGCGTACTCAACCACCTCGAGTCAAACCTCCTACATTCTGGGGTAAAACTCCTTCTCCCGGAACAAGCAAAACGAGTAGAGCTTCTCACGACCAAATAGCGAAAACATCTTTTCTCCACGGAGGCTCAAAGATTTTCACCCCTCTACATGGGCATATTTGAAATCGACATCCCCCAGAGGGGTAAACACCACATCTTTTAAGTGATCAGCCTTGACGTATAGCATAGTCAAATGCAAAAGCGGAATCACTGCCATATCATCCATAAATATCTGTTCACTACGCGCCAAAAAAGCTTTGCGATCATCAGAATTTCGGCAATACGAAGAGGCTTCGAGAAGTTCAGTATATTTGGCATTTTCCCAACTTGTACTGTTCGCTTCCGCCGATTTCGATCTAAATACATCGAGAAAGCTTATCGGATCATCAAAATCGGCCACCCAACTTCTCAGTGCCAACCCATAATCCTTTTTCGATACACGATCCACGAATACCTTGCTTTCAACAGGTTCGAGAACTATCTGTATGCCAAAAGCCTTATGCCATTGCTGTTGAACGGCTTGTGCCATAATGCGGTTGCGCTCAGAAGAGACATAGGTAAGGCCAATCGAAGGAAGAGTGTCGAGAGAATTCCCTCCCTCCTCCAAAAATTCGTTGAACAAACTTTGGGCAAGGGGGACATCTCCATCTGCCAAAAGGGGTTGGGGTTGCAGCCCCATAGTTTGAGGAACAATCCCAGTAGCAGGAATTTGAGTCCCTTGCGTGATATGCTCTGCAATAGATTGACGATCTATAGCGAAGGCTAGAGCCTTTCTGAGATTTTTAGATTGAAAAGGTTCTCTTTCAAGATTTATGCAGATCCACTTGGTCGCCAGGAAGGGAGCAGAGCGCAACCGACCCTTTAATTTTAAATCTTGCATAGCATTAAATGAGATGGATGAAAAGGGAGAGCCGCCCCAGCTTAACTCGCTGGAATCGAACATGTTAGCCCAAGCTCCTTCGGAGGCCATCACCATCTTGATCTCTCCAATTTTTACCACTTCTTTATCCCAATAATTGCCACTCTTCAGAGCACAAATCTCATCATGATGCCGCCAACTGGAGAGGGTGAAGGGACCATTTCCCACATAGGTTGCGCTACTCTCCGCCCAGTGTGGGTTAGCACGATCTAAAACGCTACTCACAGCAAAAAAAATGGGATGAGAGAGCATCTCCAAAAAATAGGGCGTAGCGTAGTTCAACTCCACGACGAGGGTATGGAGGTCAGGCGTCTCAATTCCAACCAAACTTAATGGCAATTTCCCACATTTCGCCTCTTTGGCATTCTTAATCAAATAGAGCAAGCCGGCGTTGGGTGCGTTAAATTCTGGAGAGAGACTCTTTTTCCATGCGTACGCAAAATCGCGGGATGTAACGACATTCCCGTTGGACCATTTGGCTTCTCTGAGGGTAAAAGTATACGTTTTCAGGTCATCAGAAATTGCCACATCTCGAGCAAGGGCAAGAGAGACCGCTCCATCTCGACCCACTCTCGTCAACCCCTCCATAAACATCCGAATGATATTAATTTCTGGAAGGAGGCGCACCCTTCGAGGATCCAGAGTGTGCGGTTCATTGACGATATTTATGGTGATTTTTTGATTAGAATCGTTTGGGACATGGCCATCAACAGAATCCTCGCTTTTCTTACACCCGGTAAATAGGAGAGCAAAGGATGAAAGAAAAAAAACGAAACAAAATACTGTCTTCATAATACTCCTCGGGTTAGAATCTCTTCTCTTGGTAGCGGCCACACCCCGAAGGGAGCCCTCTGAGTGCGAGTCTAATAAAAGCAAGTATTTTTGACACAGAGATTTGTTATATGTTCTACTTCATCGTTGAAAAACCCACGCCCCTTCTAAATACCCCCCACTTCAAGCGGACATTTAGCTCCCCCCTCCACTTTGACAATCAAAATCGTTTAATGGAGGTGGAAATGATCGCCCTCCCGGAAATGGCGTTTGAAGTGGTGCGTTTTAAAAAGGAACATATCCTCGAGGTAAAAACTCAAGATTATCGGGCACCAAAACTCTTTATCGACCGACGTTTTGGCCATCTACAAAGATATCGACCCACCCCTGTTGAGAGGCCCCTCCCCTCCAGAAATTTGATCATAGAACAGATAAAGGGATATGTCGGCCTCCCCTACGTTTGGGGGGGGAACTATGCGGCAGGCATTCCAGAATGGAAAGATTACTACCCTCCCACACACCCTCTCTCAGAAATTGAAGAGATACATTGGTGCTTTAAAGGGGTAGATTGTTCTGGGCTATTATACGCAGCGACTGGAGGAAGGGTCCCACGCAATGCAAGCGAACAAATTAAAATGGGCGTCGAAGTATTAGTCGATTCTTTAAAACCGCTGGACCTCTTGTTTTTTCCTGGACACCTCCTCATAGCCTTGAGCAAAGATCTGTTGGTCGAAAGCTTAGTACATAAAGGAGTCATAGTCACACCACTCAAAGAGAGAATAAAAAATCTGCCCCCCTTCATCATCAAGCGTTTTCATCCCGAGACGGCCTCTTTTTAAAAAACTTTTCAGACAGCCCCCAGGAAGGGGTCGCATTAGACACCCACGAGGGGGAACTTTATCCCAGAAGAAGTAAAACGGACAGCATACCCTTCACAACCATCTGTTTTGCGGAGACCCAAGAACCTCTACCTCTCTATGTGGGCATATTTGAACTCGATATCCCCCAGCGAAGTAAACACCACATCTTTTAAGTGATCATCTTTGACATATAGCATAGTCAAATGCAAAAGTGGAATTACCGCCATATCATCTATGAATATCTGTTCACTTTTTGCCAAACAATCCTTCCGGTCATCAGAATTTTTGCAATACGAAGAGGCTTCGAGAAGTTCCGTATACCTGCTATTTTCCCAATTTGTATTATTTGTTCCTACTGATTTCGATTTAAATACTTCAAGAAAGCTTATCGGATCATCGAAGTCGGCCACCCAACTTCCCAGAGCAAGCCCATAATCTTTTTTCGATATACGGTCCATAAACACTTTGCTTTCAACAGGCTCGAGAGCTATTTGTATGCCGAGCACTTTATGCCATTGTTGTTGAATAGCTTGCGCCATAGTGTGATTGTATTCGGAGGAAGCATAGGTAAGGACGATCGGAGGGAGGGTGGCGCGAGAACCCTCTTCCCCCTCCAAAAATTCGTTGAACAAGCTTTGAGCAAGGGAGGCATCTCCATCTACGAAGAGAGGCTGAGGTTGCAACCCCATAGTTTGGGGAACAATCCCTGTAGCGGGAATTTGGGTCCCTTGAGTGATGTGCTCTGCAATAGATTGGCGATCTATAGCAAAAGCCAAGGCCTTCCTAAGATTTTTAGCTTGAAAGGGCTCTCTTTCAAGGTTTACGCGGATCCACCTGGTGGCCAGAATAGGAGCAGAGTGCAACTTGTCCTTTAATTTTAAATCTTTGATAGCGTTGAAAGAGATGGATGAAAAGGGAGACCCATCCCAGCTTAACTCCTTGGACCCAAACATGTTAAATCCAGTGCTTTCAGAGACCATTACCATCTTGATTTCCCCAATTTTTACAACTTCTTTATCCCAATAACTGCCACTCTTTTGAGCACAAATCTCATTGTGATGTCGCCAACTGGAGAGAATGAAGGGACCATTCCCCACATAGGTTGCACCACTCTCCGCCCAGTGTGGGTTAGCACGATCTAAAGAGCCATCCACAGCAAAAAAAATGGGGTGAGAGAGCATCTCCAAAAAATAGGGCACAGCGTGGTTCAATTCCACGACAAGGGTATGGGCGTCAGGCGTCTTAATTCCAACTAAGCTCAAGGGCAACTTCCCACATTTTGCCTCCTTGGCATTCTTAATTGGATAGAGCAAGCTGGCGTTGGGTGCGTTAAATTCTGGGGAAAGACTCTTTTTCCATGCGTAAGCAAAGTCGTGGGATGTGACGACATTCCCGTTGGACCACCGAGCGTCCCTAAGGGTGAAAGTATAAGTTTTTAGGTCATCAGAAAGCGCCACATCGCGGGCAAGGGCAAGAGAAAACTCTCCATTTCGACCTGCTCTCGTTAATCCCTCTATGAACATCCGAATGATGTTAATATCCGCAAGGAAGCGAGCTTTTCGAGGGTCTAAAGTATGCGGCTCGCTGACAATATTTATGGTGATTTTTTGATTAGAATCGTTTTGGACATGACCATCAGCAAGCTCTTCTCTTTTCTTACACCCGGTAAATAAGACGGCAAAAAATGAAAGAAAAAAAACGAAACGAAATATTGTCTTCATAACAATCCTTAGATTAAAACCTCTGTCCAATAATGGCCGCACTCCGACGGAAACCCTCTAGGCGCAAGTCTAATGAAAGCAAACATTTTTGATACAGAGATTTTTTGGATATGTGCTGCTTTGTCTTTGAGAATCCCACGCTGCTATCTAGAAATGTAATCATAAAAGCAAACGAAAAGGTGTATTGGCCTCCCCTACATGTTTTTAGGGGAGACTACAGGCACTCACTCGAAGAGAGTAGAAAAAAATTTGGCCCTCCCCATCGTTAAGTATTCTCGTCCTGAGACAGCCGCTCTTTAAAAATTCTGAGCAACCGAGAAAAATTTGCGTTAGATTCCCGCAAAAGAGCCCTATCTATCCCTTCTCCTCCCATTTTTCCATGTTTTTTTTGAGAGAAACAAAGCAAATTCCTCACTCGATTGTGTCTGAACCCCAATGCGCCGCGCTTTGAGGGCAAGGTCTTTGTCAGAGGTAACGAGAGTAGTGAGGTGGCTCTCCCAGGAGAGAAGCTCTAAGATATAACTATCTGCACAAAGCTCCTTAGGAGAAAAGAGCACCTTGAGGGCTTCCAGTTTTTTCGATGAAGGGAACACCTCTGCTCGATCTCGACAACTATCCAAGACGAGGACGACTTCCAAACCCAAAAGGCCAATCTCGTAATCGAGATCCTTTATAAAGCGCTCTAATTCCTTCTGAAAAGGGGAAGTCTCCCGCCAAACCCTAAAAAAAAGGTTGTATCCATCAACTAGGTAGCGCACGACTCAAAAAGTTCTTCGAGAAATGGGAGAAGCTTGTCGAGAGCTTTCCTCCTATGTGAAATCCTATTTTTTGTATCCTCATCCATCTCAGCAAAGGTTTTATTATAATCATACTTAAGAAATAGTGGATCATACCCAAACCCCTGACTGCCACGAGGAGCGAGGATAAGAGACCCTTCACATATCCCATGCACTTGCTTTTGAACACCCTCTGGGGAAACGAGCGCACATGCACAATAAAAGTACCCTACCCTCTCATTGTCAGGAACTGAGCCGAGTTCTTGGATGAGTTTTTGACGATTTTGCTTATCGGAGCTACGCTCTCCGGCGAATCGGGCGCTCTTGACTCCAGGCAACCCTCCGAGGGCTGGGACAACCAGCCCCGAGTCATCAGCGAGAGCCCATCGCTTGAGATTTTTAGCTGCATGCACGGCTTTTGCCAGGGCGTTTTCTTCAAAAGAGCGTCCACACTCTTCTGGGGCAACATATCCTGAGAAGTCCAGGAGCGAGAGATAATCAAAAGGGAGGTGCAACTTGAGAATCGACCGCACCTCCCTAATTTTATGTAAATTCGACGAAGCAATGACAATCTCTATAGTCCTGGAAACTCTACTCATGTTCAAAATAGTTGCGCAAATTTGAAATAGTCATGCTTTTCCCCCGTATAGAGATGGTATCCCCCACCTTGTGCCCAATCAAAGCCTGGGCGAGTTTTGACTGAAAAGAGAGGATATGTTTGTCGGGATCTGCCTCCCAGGGACCGAGAAGGGCATAGGTCTCTTTACTCCCATCTTCACATTGACAGTCGACCATCACACCAACCCCCACCCTATCTGTTGAAACATCGTGTTTAGTAATGATCCTCGCCTTATTGAGCTGAGCAGACAACAATTTCATCTCACTCTGCAGGTGGCTCCGCTTCTCAAGTGCAGCCTTAAACTCGGCATTTTCCCTAAAATCTCCGTGGGCGCGCGCCACCTCAATTTCCTTAGCATTTTCTATCGTTTCAAATCCGGCGAGGTGATGAAGGCGTTCCTGAATTTTTTGATATCCCTTTTCAGTGGCCCAGATTACATCATCCATCTGGTCCTCATCCGCACCATATTTTTTGCCAAGCTTCCCGAGGGAGGGGTAGACGATTTCTGCTAGGGAATGGAAAATCTTAATGTCATGATCGCTCAAGCTATGACACTTCGTGGAGAGGAGAAGAAACTCTTGCACTAGGGATTTTGACGCCTTCTGAAAAATCTTTCGCACGTTGCTATACCTTCCCGCAGTGAGGAACTTCAACATCTTCTTGATAAGTTCTCGATTTCCGGGGAGCTGCTCTAAGGAGCTAAGCAAAATGAGAAAGGATTCAAAAAATCGATCCTTTCCCTCCTGATCCGAATACGGAAGATGGGAACTTTTCATGATTTTCTGAAAATACCACAAAACAACCGAAGGGGAGCGGACAGGGAACTCCAAGAGCTCGTCGAGTTTTTTCATCACCTCCGCCTCTTTTTTTGCGTGAAGAAGTTCTGTCAAAACGTAGTCTCTAAGAAAATTTTGATCCAAGGAGAGCAGAAGGTCTAAGAAAATGCCTTCCCAATCGTCACGCAGGGTGCGGAGGACGACGAGCGTGCGCTTTCTAAAGGCCATAATTTTAATGGCACGTACAACATCTCCAGGAGAAGCAAAACGCTTGATAAGCTCTTGTGAAGGGACATACTCCCTCTTGTCTTGTAAATCCTCCATGAGAAAGTGTAACTGTAATTCCTGCGCGTCGATTAGCTCTTTACTAGACAGAGCATTTTCGACGTGTTCGCGCAACATGCTTTTAACCTCCTTATTCTTTAGTGCTTGCGGAAAGTCACGCAAAAATGTATAGACCAAATGAATGAAAGCACCGACGTCGAAAGTCTTCTCCAAGGCCTTTTTTAGGCGTTCCTCGTGGGTAATTTCAACCTCCCTTAGCTTGAGTGGCTCTCCAGTGTCCTTGGGCATGCTAATTTTGGTCGATTTCTTTATTTTAGCACGAGTCATTTGCCACCAACGCCCCCACTCTTTATCGGGAATTACAGAGCCACGCAGCTCCTCTCTAATTTCGGCAGCAGTGGAGGGACCCAAATCTCGGAGCAAAATGCGAATCACCTCCACAGGCTCTTTCTTAGCCCGTTCTTCAAGCACCTCGGGATTTCCAAAACGTTGTGCTAGAAAATGTTCACTCGAAATTGGGAGGAGCATTTTAAAGGCATTTTGAAAAGAGAGATCCCTCTCTCCCGGAACGTAATCAAATTCGATGGCAAGCTGTTCTCGTAGAAAGGAGATATCTATGATTTCCCCAACCCCCCAACCCCCTAGATGGAACACGTAATTGCCCTTTTTCATGTGGGTGAGGAGCTCATAATTACTGATCGCACCCTGAAAATCGTCCCCCTTTTTTAGCCCGATTAAACGAATTTTGTCGTTAAAATATGGATCTTGGCTAAACCGAGCTTTGAGATGATCTAAAGTTAGCGCAGCTAAGGAGGGAGAATTCGAAGTTTGCAAGTCGAGGACGAGTTTAATAATTTCATCCTTCAGATCCCCCTCTTCCATTCCGCCCCATAAAGTTAAAATTTTTTCAACTTGACGCCCAAAAGGCAAAGCAATTTCAGAGGCCTTCATGCCCTTCAAAACAAACCGAAGCTCTTCCCCATCTGCCTCCTCCCCCATGCAATACTCCTCCCACAAAGCGAGAAAAGCGGAATAGTCCTGATTTTTGATATGTTTTTGGAACTGATTCAGATAGCTCATGGTGATATTTAGATCTACCGTCGTTACGCTTTAGCGGAGTATAAAAACTCCAATAATTATCTGCAATTAAGAAGGTAATGGCGTCAACATTTCCTTCACTTCCCCCTATATCATAGAGCGTCATTATAAAGGGACCTTTCTAACTCCGTGGATTAACATGCGCTGCGCTAACTCTTCCCTCTTCCAAAAGCAGACAAGTCCACACAGGCACCAAAAAATGTTTGCAGAGTGTCAATGCAGTCCCCAGGAAGATAATTCTCTTCATCATCTGCAAATGATTTATGAGCCTGCTCAGAAAATGAGGGATTTTGAAAAAATGTTCCTCCAAACGGATCTAAAATGAAATATTACTCAAATATGTGCACTGCCCGTCGGTTAGGGCAAATAAGCTGGCTTAAATTGACACAGCATAAAAGATTTAGACATGTTATCAATCAATGTCGATGCTTCGGGGGTGTGCATTTCTTGGGCACTCCCACAAATGAACTCACCTACTCCCTCTCTAACTTTTTACTGAAATGGGCAATTAGCTACTTTTCGATCCGAAAACCCTATTTTCTCAACACACCCCTTAAAAAGCATGTATCTTTTGCACACAGCCTTAATTACTTGTTTGCAATTGGGTCATTTTGATACCATCTGATGGCTCTGCTTATCGTGAAGCCGAGGGGCTGCCCGGTAGGGTTCTGGGATGCAAAGAAGCCTGCCTTAGAGCTTGTAAGGTGCATTTTGTGTGTTTACCTTGCGCTGTTTTGCTTGGTGATGATTTTTACGTGTCCCCAGTTGTCACGACATAGGTGTGGGAAGGGGGAGGTAGTATTTCTGATTAACTTAGGGAGAGTGAATTATGTGCAATATAGAAATGGCACCCCTCGAAAACAGGGAAGGAAGTAGTTGTGCCCAGGCTGCGATGTCGGCATGCGTGCCATATGCATGCGCCATAACGACAGCCCCCATGGTCGTTAAAAGGGCCAATAGTCTACTACTGGTTGCTATATTTGGGGTTGTGCAGATGGTGGTTTTTTTCGTGCTTTCTCACTTGGGGTTTCTTTGTATAAAATCACTCCTGAAAAAAAGCATCCCGCAGAGCGGCAAGAACAAAAAGAGCGTCAAACTGTCTAGCGATCAACAGCAAAAGGCTGGCAAGGCAAAGTATGGAATGCTATTGAGTTGCTATTTGGTTGCTACCCTCGTAGCAACGCTTCTCGTAAGTAGTTCTGATCCTATTCGCGCATCGGGAATAGCACTATACAACTTGCTCTTTATCTGTGCTCAGCCTTTTTTTCGCGCCTTAACTTACTCGTGTACGGGCACATGCTCTCCCTGGGTGTTCAGATCATGCGATTTGTGGATGTTGGAATCGGGAAAGGGGTGATGTAGTCAAGTAGAGGTGCAATGATATGACCGGGCTTTTGGCATAGAGGTTTATTGTAATGTAAAAGGTTGCCCCTCTTTGTGGATTTAAGATACAACGACGGTTTCCCTGGCGAGGGGATATGCGCGGGCATGTGCAATTACACATGAGTATTTCGAAAGACCATCGACCCGCTTCTTATAGCAAGAAGCACAAAAAGTTTAGAAAGGAGGGCCGATTTCACGATCGTGTGGAATAATAAAGCCTACCCGTAAAGGGGCAGCGTAGCTGCGTTGATACGAGGAATATCCTCCTGAGACACCTCCTCTGCAGTGGTGTTAGCCGAATCCCCATTTTTGAAGCAGCTTTCGATAGGTGCCATTATTGTGGAGCTTGTTCAACCCTCGGTTGAACACCTGGATGAGTTCCTCATTCTGCCCATAAAGGGTGAAAAGGCGTAGCCCCGAATTGTCCAAAGGGGGTGATAGGAGCTTGATTTTGCCTCTGTAAAGGTCTCGAATATAACTCGAGGCGAGTAGGGAAGACTCGACCAATACTGCGTCAAGATGGTGAGAGATCAGTGCGTCTATCCCTTCTGAAAGGGAGTTGTAGTAGTGGGTGGTCACCTCTGGATAAAGGTCGCAGAGAAGGGTTTCATCGCGCAGAGCATAAACACCCACCTTCCTCCCTTGCATTTTCCCTAGGGAGTGCATGTCAACATCGCTGCGTACCAACAGTACGGGGCCGATATGGAGAAAAGGTTCCGAGAACTCATACACATTCTGCATAAAACCACGAGGAGTGATCGCACTCAATATCCCATCATATTGGCGTGTTTTAAGGCCAAAAAAGAGGTTTCCCTCATTGGTGTTAATACGCTCAAACACCACATTTTCTTCAACAGCAATTGTTCGAAGAAGCTCATCGGTAAAGGCACAAATGCTAGCCTCCCTCCTCATAACATTCAAAGAGGGCCAACTCATATCGGCCCCGATACGGTAGGTCTTTCCCTTCGTAGTGCATGCGCCTAAAGAGCAAACAGCCAACAACACTAGTAGCAATCGCTTCCACATACGCAATATTCTACGCACAATCCTCAAAATAGAACAACACAATACAAGTTTTTCGGATCAAATTATTTGAATTCTTTGCGCCTGCCAAATAATGCGATACAATTGCCACTTACTCAATATAGCGCGAATTGCCCTCTGAGTACTTCACGGCTCACCTCTTCATCACTCAAATATCGAGAGGGGTGCGCTCCAATCTCCAGATCTTTTTGGCATAATTCTCGACAGCGCTATCAGAGGAGAAGCGCCCCATTCCGGCGATGTTGTGAATAGCTACCCTGGCCCACTCACTGGAGTCTTGATAGAACTCTTCCACCCTTTTCTTTGTCTCATGGTACATCGCAAGATCATTCAATATGAAGAAGGGGTCAGCGATGATCCCCGGAGCCCCTTCGAGCAAATGATTGTAGAGGGAGAGAAGGGCCTCATGTTCGGCATCATTTTGTGCAAGAAATCGATTTTTTAATGTGTTAACTGCCCACTTAATTTTTGGGTTGCCCGCGTAGATATTTAGAGGGTTATAGCTGTGATTCTCATGCATTTCCATATTCTCCTGAGCGCTTGCCCCAAACACAAAGGGCCACCACCTATCTGCGATACTCTCCCGCATCTCTACATTCGCCCCGTCGTCTGTCGCAACAGTCAACGCCCCATTGATTGCAAATTTCATATTTCCTGTTCCAGAGGCTTCCATTCCTGCAGTTGAAATCTGTTCTGAAAGGTCAGCTCCTGGAACCAATACCTCTGCATGCGAGACATTATAATTCTCCAGAAAGAACACCTTGAGGTACTCCCGCATATCTGAATCATTATTAATTTTCCGGGAGATACAATAGATTAAACGTATAATGTTTTTCGCTTTCTGATAACCTGGAGCTGCTTTCCCTCCAAATATAGCAAATCGTTTGATCTTATGAGAGTCAGGGTTGTTTTTTATCTCATGGTAGGTCATCAGGAGGTGAAGGGCGTTCATGAGTTGCCTTTTATACTCATGAATACGCTTAACGTGGATGTCAAATAGAGCATCTACCCCAAAGAAATTTTGATCAGAAAATTCCCGCCCAAATCCATGATTATATCGCACATATCGTTCCATCATAGAGAGGAGGCGTGCTTTGTTCTGTTGTTTGATATTCAAGAACTCCTCTTGAGATGTGGGATCGTCGGCATACTCTGCAATATGTCCCAGCTCTTCAAAATGGGTGATCCATCCGCAGCCAATACGTTTTGTGAGAAACTCAGCGAGCAGGGGATTACAGTGAAGGAGCCATCGCCTTTGCGTTACCCCATTCGTGACATTCACAAATTTCTCTGGATACATATCATAAAAATCTCTAAAGAGCTTGCTTTTAAGTATATGTGTATGTAGCCTCGCCACACCATTGATCCTGTGAGAGCCGTAAATAGCCAGATGAGCCATCCGAATTTGCCCCCCTTCAATGATTGACATGTTTTGCACTTTTTTTTCGTTATTTGGAAATTGTTTGCGGATCTTGCGACAAAAACTTCTATCCAGGCGTTGGATGATAGCAAAGTGACGAGGAAGAAGGTTTTTGAATCTTTGGACATTCCACTCTTCTAAAGCTTCGTGCAGGATGGTGTGGTTTGTATAAGAACAACAGGTACATACTATATCCCAAGCTCTATCCCAAGCAATATCCCAATTTTTTGTGAGTAGATGCATGAGCTCGGGGATAATAAGAACGGGATGGGTGTCATTAATTTGAATCCTTACCACATCACTAAAGGCATCGAAATCTGAGTAAACTTCTCTGTATTGATTTATAATGTCTTGGAGAGAGGCTGAAGCAAGAAGAAACTCCTGTTTTAAGCGTATCCTTTTGCCTGCCTCATTGTTATCATTGGGATAGAGGACATCTGTTAGACTTGTATTTTCGCTAGCTTGCCCAATCTCTCCAGCATTGTAGCGTTGTAGTTGAAAGTTGCGGGGAGTCTCCTTTGTTGACCACAGGCGAAGAGTAAGTACAGAGCGGTTGGAGTGCCTACTATAGCCAATTATAGGCATATCATAGGGGAGGGCCCGCACCTCCTCAGAGTCGATAAGATCGTATACCTCATCGCCATGGCTATTCTTGTGAATGCTAAGCCCCCCTCCAAAGCACACGGAGACCGCGCGATGGTCTCTTCGAAGCTCCCAGGGATTTTGTGTTAACAGCCAACAATCGGGACGTTCTATTTGAACGCCACAGATCAACTCTTGCTCAAAAATTCCATATTGATAGCGCATCCCATATCCCATAGCGGGATATTGCAATGTAGAGAGAGAATCAAGAAAGCAAGAGGCCAAGCGCCCTAACCCCCCGTTCCCAATGCCCACATCTGGCTCCATCTGAGAGATCTGGAGGAAGTTGCGTTTGAATCGCGAGAGCACACTATTCATCAAATCGATTGCATTGACATTGGTGAGATTATTCCCAAAAAGGCGCCCAGGCATATATTCCATGGAGAGATAGTAGAGCCTACGCGTTCCCTTTTTCTTCAGAGCATCAGTCGTTGCGACCCAGTTAACCATGATCTCCGCCCGAAAGACGCTACAAAGAGCCCGATAAAATTCTTCATCACTAGCCCGATCAACAGACTGTCCCATGTGCGTGATCAGATAGTGACATACCTTCTGTGCGATCTTCTCTGCCTGTGAGTGCAACACGTCCATGCCCCACACTACTTATCACGAAAAAATAGCGCAGACAAGATAAAAAATCAGAATGCACACAATTGCACTTGCTGGCAAGGTGATGATCCATGAGAGGACAATATCGCGCAACGTGCGTAGGTTGAGTGCTGAGATTCCCCTAGCGAGGCCGACGCCGAGCACAGCTCCCACAATGCAATGTGTGGTGGAAATAGGGAGGCCAAGCTTTGAGGCAACTAAAATGGTCACTGCAGCACCAAATTCTGCACTAAATCCCCTGGTAGGGGTCAACTCTGTGATTTTTTTCCCAATAGTCTCTATGACACGCCATCCCCATGTCGCCAATCCTACCACAATACCCACTCCTCCCATTGCGAGAAGATAGATGGGGATAGTAGCAGAGAGGGAGGGAGCTCCCTCACGCAAAATGCTCATTGCACCAGCCACAGGCCCAATTGCGTTTGCGACATCGTTAGCGCCGTGGGCAAAAGCCACATAAGAAGCACTGAGTATTTGGAGAGAGGCGAACATTTTTTCGACAACCTGGTAGTTGGACTTTTCTGCATATACAGTGGTAGAGTGCTCTTTGACTTCCTCTTTATACTCCTCCACATGCTGCAAAATATGATCTACCTCTTCGCGCTGAAATTTTTTGCTAGAGAGTCTCAACCTTCTTAGGTGGCCCGTTGCCTTATCGAGATAGTGCAACTGTTGAGAAATGCTGGAAGAGATGGTCTCTCTTTGAACGGGGCGTACTTTTCTTAAAAAAACCATACTGATTACCCCTCCAACGCTACCTACCCCAATCCCAACTCCAATAATTGTTAAAAGAGAGAGCTTTAGGTGCCATGAGCCCACGCCATTAAATAACAAAGTGAGGGTAAAAACAAAGAGCACAATGAAGAAGAGAACGGGAATGAGTTGTTTCGTGGCGTGAATGGGATTCATTACGAAAAGCACCCTCTTTTGAAGAACGCTGAAAATGGAGTAGGCGAAGAGGGCGCTTAACGCGGGAGAGATAAGCCAGCTAAGCGCAATTTTCCCCACCTCCATCCAGTGTACCGTATGTACCCCGCTGACCAGCGCCCCAAACCCCGTTAATGCTCCAACGATAGCGTGCGTTGTTGAAACTGGCCACCCAAAGTAGGAGGCTATCTGCAGCCAAATTGCCGTCGCGATGAGGGCGGAGACCATGCCATATAAAAGAGTTTGTGGACTGTGCTTAAAAAATTGAGGGTTAATGATACCTTGTTGCATGGTGTTCGAGACATTCCCCCCGAGAAAAAAAGCTCCACAAAATTCCAAAACACCTGCGATAACAACTGCCTTACCCAGGGTAAGGGCACCCGACCCCACCGACGTTCCCATCGCATTGGACACATCATTAGCGCCAATGTTCCAGGCCATATAAAATCCGGCAACAAGGACTAAAACGGTCAATATTAGATTTGCAGACATCAACTATATCTACTTAGTTTCCAAAATCATACGTATTCTGTTCGCAAGCTTTTCCGAGATATGTGCCACGCGACTAATCTCTTCGATGAGTTGAATATAGAGATAAAAAATAGGGGCAGACATCTGTTGATCGCTTTTAAAAAATCCCTTCATCAGTTCATGTTTCATCTTATCCGCCTCATATTCTTTGCGAGAGATTCGCTCGACAGCCGCCTTGACTTTTTCAGCCTCTATCCCTCCGAAAGAGGATTCCAGCAGCTCATGCAACCCTTTAATGATGTCGCGCGCACCCCAAAACACCCCTAAATTAACCTCGAAAAACTCTTGCAAAAGAATAAACACATGGTCAAGTTCCTCTTGTGGGTACAAAATCAGCAGGTTGCCAATATCTTCTGCTTTATCAGAGATCTTATCCTGGATGGCGAGAATATCTAAAAATTGTCCTCTGTCAATAGGGAGAAAAAGGCTTTTAGGAAGGTGGTTACGGATATCATTTTTGGTGAGATCCGCTTCATACTCTAACTTTGAAAGCTCTTTCACCAACTGTGCAAGCTCACCTGGTCCCCTCTTCTTTAAATTATTAAAAATTTCCGTGAGCTTCTTCATGCATTGACTCACATTCTTCATATGAGACTGAAGGGGATGAAAGGGGGATTTCCCAAAAAGACGGGTAATTGTAGAGAACATTGACCCTCACAAGTACTTACTCAAGTCCTGCCCGCATATCCCATGTCCAAGGGGAAGACATAACAAAAACACCGGACAAGCCTCAGCCTACTTCAGGCTAAGGCGCGCACGGTTTAAAGATCAAGTGGCCTTTTGCTCATGGTGTTGTGCAGTGCAAAATGTGGCCAGAGCCAGAATCGAACTGGCGACACAGGGATTTTCAGTCCCCTGCTCTACCGACTGAGCTATCTGGCCGCATGCTCCAAAGACAGAAAATATTAAATTTTTGAGGAATTTAGCGCAATTATTTGTGCTTTCTTCCCCCTATATTTCCTCTGACAATCTCCATTAAACGTAATTTTCCTGCACATCCTCTCAAAAACCCTGGAAGAAAACTTGGGACCAGTTTATTTTTTTGACTATTAATCCTCAAGAAGGATACAAGAGAGCTCAACGCTCATGCGACATTGAGGAAAATATCGTCTAAAGGAGAAACACATGGTCCAGAAGCAATCCAAGTTTATGCAACCAATGAACGTTAGCTCTGAACTTGCCGAAGTTGTAGGTGAAGGTCCGATGCCACGCACAGAAGTAACCAAAAAGCTTTGGGAATACATAAAGAAGCGCAAATTGCAAGATCCCAACAACATGCGGAACATCGTTCCCGATAGCAAGCTCTCTAAGGTGTTTGGCAGCAAAAGGGCAATCAACATGTTTGACATGACTAAGAAAGTGAATAAACACCTCTCTTAATCTCCCCTGTTTTTCGCACCATCTTCGGTTGGGGTGGTGCCGGGGGAGGCTGGTCTCTGTGGTGCGTACCCGATTTTGATGAAATATAAGGTAATTATCAGTTATGACGGTACTCGATACGGGGGATGGCAAGTTCAGCCAAATGCTCCCTCCATTCAAGCACATATTCAAGACGCACTGACGACAATCTTACGCGCACCTGCTCCCCTTGTCGCTGCAGGGCGCACCGATGCAGGGGTCCATGCCACAGGGCAGGTGGCCCATTTTTCCTCCGAGAGAGCGATAGAATTTTACCCCTTCCTTTATTCTCTTAATTCTGTTTTGCCTCGTGACATTCGAGTTCATGAAATTACCTCAGTTCCTGACGCTTTCCACGCACGATTTAGTGCTAAAAAGAAGGTCTATCACTATCACCTCCACCTCGCCCCCTTCCAAAGTCCTTTCTCCTTGCTCTACAGCACGCATATACGTGCCCACCTCAATCTCAAGCGCATGGAAGAGGCCCTTCCATCCTTTTTGGGAACTCATGATTTCTCTGCTTTTGCCAGCTCAAAATGTGGAAATAAAGCGCCCCAAAAAACGCTCTATCGTCTAGAAATGGTCCCCGAGCCAGGCGGGATTTGCATTGAGTTTGAAGGAGATGGGTTCCTTTACAAGATGGTGCGAAATATTGTTGGCACCCTATTAGAAATTGCACAAAACAAAATTTCTACACAGACCATTTCCCAAATTTTTTACGAAAAAACGATGCGTCGTGCAGCTCCTACAGCTCCCCCAAAAGGCCTCTTTTTGCACAAGGTCATTTATTGACACAATTCACTGCCTATTGAAGATATCTCCATTCTGTGATACCCTCGTTTGGAAGGGTCTTTCAAAGAGATGAATCTGAAAAGGTGTGGTCGTATGATGCATTCACCAGGTGTGGAGTTTAGCGTGTGTTCGTCAGTGGGCGTCGAGTTATCTCTACAACGGCCACAGGAGGAAGAGAGAGGTTCCCTCCCCTCATACCCCAGAAGAAGGCGGACGGAAGATACAAGCGCCTCTACCACCCCTCCCCCCTACTTTATGTACCTCGAATTTGTACAAATACTCATACGCATATTGCTTTCATCGCCTCGTTTTAGCAACTGCTTATTGCGTCTGTGGTTAAACTCTACGCCTCTTCTGAACAAACCCTTTAACGAGGAGCAGCCCAATTTTGACGCTGGCCAGTTTCAACCCCCATCTTGGTTTTCACTCCAGATGAAATCTGAGACAAATTGCTGCGTGAACCATAAGTATGCAGAAATGCTACGAGACGTTAACCTCCCCCCTCTTTCCGGTGCGTGTACACACGACAATTTCTCTTCAGCGCTCAGTCAAGCTACATTTACAAATTATTTTGTAGGTGATAACGAACAAAGTTATCAGCAATACTGCCAGCCTTGTATTTCAGCTCTCCAAGAGATCATCACACGCTTCATACATCAACGTCGGACTGCCATTCATCTAAATGGCTCCTCCAGTCCTGCAGAATCTCTCAAGCCACCCTCATCAGATTTTGTTTTTTGTTTTTGTCATGCCCTTGCTAAGGGAAGCACTCCCATTCAGACTCTATCAATTTGTGGGCCCTTTGAACAAGATCTTGACCTCATAGATCTTATTCAAGCTCTCCGAGAGAAGGGGGGGGGCATTGAATCGCTCAAATTTCATCTAAGCCGACAGGATATAGATATTGTGCTTCCCCGGCTTCACACACTTGTAAATATAATGCCTTCCATTCAAATTACTGCGCAGGATTGCAACGCATCAGATTCCGCTCCTCTCAATAGGGAGCAGCTACGCCATCTCGGCCAAGCGGCGGAGCTCATCCCACCTACAAGCTCTTCGACCGTAAAGCTCATAGGTTTACAGCCCCCCCCTGGATTCGACAACCTTCCTCCGTACATCGTGTTTGCATAATTATCTGGCACATAATCTTCATCTGTCGTCTAATCGATGGCTAGGTGATGCACGCCGATGTGGTGGAATGGTAGACACGGTAGACTCAAAATCTACTCTTAGCGATAAGGTGCTGGTTCGAGTCCAGTCATCGGCACAAGCTCCCTCTCCCTCTCCGAGGCCTTAAACATATCTGCCCGAAGGAAGGGGCTGTGGTTGGTGACAGTCGATATTATTTATGAGTCAGGGGGGGTTTGCAAAGGGCTATTTTTCTTTAGCAACGCAAACGGACTTGCTACATAGGAATTACTAAGAAGCAATTCCAGGGAATCATGCAAGCGTTCGCTCACAATTTCCGGTGGGGGTCAAACGGCCTACCCTTGCCCTGATTTCGTGAAAGGGATCTTCAAGAAAAGCACAAGGACACCCCTCTTTGTAGTTCTAATAGTTAGTGCCAAGTAAACACATGTGGGGAGTGTTGAGAAATACACACCTCTAAAACATTAACATTGATTGCCAACACGCCTAAATTTTTTATATTGAATCAATTTAAGCTGGCCTATTTGCTCTAACGAGCGAGCAATACACATATTTGAGTAATATTCCATTTTGGGTCCATTTGGAGCGACATTTTTTCAATCCCCATTGTTTCTCCACAGGCTCATGTGATATTTTTGCTTTCATTTCTTTGCTCTATTTCGTTAGAATGGGACTGGGAACTAAGCTGTCGGAGTGTGCATGAAACAGGTGGACCGTACGAAAGTATGCTGGGGATGTGAGGCGGATGTCAGTTACGAGGCGACTTACTGTTTGTTTTGTGGAGCTGATCTGCTGGCACTCCCCGCCGAGACATCCTCAAAAAGCCCAAAAGAGGATGCGAAATTTTCTGATCAAACCCTTCAGGAAAGCTTGGCTTCCCTCTACAAGCCACCTTATTCAGCGCGCAGTTGTCAAGGACTTGGCATCGTAGATGAGATGGGAGGGGTGTCCACCCAGAAGCACCCATCAAACCAAGATTCTCCAATTCAGCCCTGTGAGCAGCTAGAGCCGCAAAATACGCTCGCCGCCAAGGGAAAGGAAGGGGGAACAGAAGCGGTAAAAAAGGGTAATATCCTCCCCCTGCTCTTTCTTATGGCTGGAGCATATTTGTGTGTTTTAGGCGTGCTACTTCTTTTTTGTTCTAAAGATGGGCTAGTTGTCCTAGAGTGGAGCAACCGTTTTTGGTTCGTTTATTGCACGCTGAGCCTTCCTCTGTTGTATTTTGGGGTAAAGATGTTAAAGAACATATCGACGTGACAGGTGTACGGCCGATGGACAGAAAAGGCCGTATAAAAGGGCCTTGGGGGCCGGCTTCGCAGAATGCAACATCCATTTCCTGGGTGGCAAGGGGTTTTGCGGCACTTTGAATCAAAGTGGACCTAAAGTGGCATATTGCCTAAATATGCACCCTCTGCCTCCCATTAGCTAGGGCAAATGGGCTGGTTAAGACTAATTCACAACAAAAGATCTAGGCAGGTTAAAGGTTGGTATTCGTAGGTGTCCCGTGTTTTTTGAGCAGCTCTTTTATGTCCCTTCAAAAATGCTTTAAGGACTATGTCGAATGCTGTAAGAGCTTGTTTTGAAATTTAAAATTGGATTTTTGGTCTTCGTAGCCCCTGATTTATAGAGAATTCTCTTGGAATAAAAGGGATTTATAGGCTAAAAGGGTAGCTAACAGAGTGGGCGCCTGTAGTTCAATGGTAGAACAATAGCCTTCCAAGCTATTAGTGTCAGTTCGATTCTGATCAGGCGCTATCAGCAGGGTGCTGGGAGTAGAGAGTGGCTCCCTGGGTGGGCTGTGGACATGAGGCTTGAGGTCTCAGGGTTATATGTGGAAATGGTGCCATTAAATAGCGAGAGGATGCTTGGAAAAAAATTACGCAACGACTGTGTCTATTGAAGACCTTCTAGAGGCTGGTGCGCATTTTGGCCATCAGAAGAGACGGTGGAATCCTAAGATGAAGCGCTATATTTTTGAAGAGCGCAATGGGGTGGACATCATTGATTTAGCCAAAACTGTCCAGCAGTTGAAGAATGCTCTCGGAGTGGTTGCTGAGGTGGTTGAGTGCCATCGACATGTTTTGTTTGTAGGAACGAAAAAGCAGGCAGCTTCGATCATCAAGGAATCCGCTGAGCGATGTGGTGAATTTTATGTCTCTGAGAGGTGGTTGGGCGGATTGCTCACCAACCTCACGACGGTACGCCGTTCTGTCAAGACTTTGGAGCGTATTGAGAAGTCTATCCTTTCTGGCGGAGAGGGATTCACGAAAAAAGAGATGACGCTTCTCAACAAGGAGAGGCAAAAACTCGACCGCAACATCGCTGGTATCAGGGCTATGCGCAAGCTGCCGGGACTTCTCATCGTCGTCGATCCCAATAAAGAGCATATTGCTGTGGCCGAAGCAAATAAGTTAGCCATCCCCGTGATGGGTCTTGTCGACACCAATTGTGATCCCGATCTGATCGATCATGTCATTGCCTGTAATGATGATTCCCACAAGAGCATCCAATTAATCGTCTCTGCACTCACCGACAAGATTGTCGAGGTAAAGGATCAGCTTAATATTGGAATTAGGGAGGCCGAGAGGACAGCAGAAGAACGGCCAGAAGAGGATGTCACGGTTGATGAAGCGGAGTCCGGAGAGGCTCTTGAAGACAAGGAGGGAGAATGAGCGGAAAAATTTCTGCCCAAATGGTTATGGATTTACGCAGGCGCACCGGTGTTGGCATGAGTAAGTGTAAGGAGGCCCTTCAAGAGGCGAAGGGGGATATCGAGGAGGCGGTCTATATCCTTCGCAAAAAGGGAATGGCTACTGCTGTCAATAAAGGGGTGCGAAAGGCCGATGAGGGGGTAATCGGATATGCGGAAAATGAATGGGGCCTTTACCTCGTCGAAGTGAGTGCTGAGACAGATTTTGTTATTCAAAATGACTGTTTTAAGAATTTTCTAAAATATCTTTGTACAGAGGCTCTACGCACTCGACCAGAATCTGTGCAAAAGTTTTTAGAACAAAAATGCAGCCACGACTCCGCGCTCTCCATGGACGAACACCGCGCAGAGATGGTTCATGTCCTCGGGGAAAACGTCCAGATTAAAAACATTTTGAGTTGTAAACGGGACGAAAACCAATCTCTGGGGATTTACTCTCATGGAGGAGGTAAGATCGTCTCGATTGTTCTAATGCGAGGATCTAGTAACTGCGACCACTTAGCTCGCGAGGTGGCGATGCATGTGGCGGCTGAAAAACCAGATTTTGTCAGTCCGAAAGATATTCCTCTTGAAATCCTGGAGAAGGAAGAGGAGGTTGCGCGCGGGCAAATTCACGGCAAGCCTCCCGAGATTGTCGATAAGATCGTGCAGGGAAAACGAGAGGCATTTTTTGAACAAAAGTGCTTGATGAGACAAAAATATATAAAAGAGCCTTCGATGAGTGTGGCGGAGTTTATTACGAAGGAGGGGAAGAAGATGGGTAAGGATCTCTCGATCATAAAGTTTGTTCGTTGGCAAATAGGAGGATAAGTGCCTCAGCTGGCCTATAAAAGGATTTTGCTCAAACTTTCTGGGGAGTCGTTAAAGGGCGGGGTCTCTGGGGTGGTTGATCATGTTGCTTGCGGCTACATTGCAGAGGCAATATGCACAGTTTATCGTCTTGGAGTTCAAATCGGCATTGTTGTTGGTGGCGGGAATATCTTCCGTGGCAATATGGCCGAGCAATTTGGTTTCGCTAGGACTCCTGCCGATCATGTGGGGATGCTCTCCACGGCTATTAATGGTCTGGTTCTTGGTCAAGTGCTGTCGACAAAAGGGTGTAAGATCCATGTTATGAGTGCGATAAATCTCGACGGAATTATCGAGGTGTACAACTGGACCCACGCTTGTCTTGCCCTTGACAAGGGGCATATTATCATCTTCGTGGGGGGAACAGGAAACCCCTACTTTACTACAGACACAACCGCTGCGATGAGAGCTAGTGAGATTGAAGCCGAGGTGTTACTCAAAGCGACGAAAGTGAATGGAGTGTACAACAAAGATCCAGAGAAGCATCCCGATGCCGTGATGAGCAAGCATCTCACATTTTCTGAGGCACTTGCCGAAAGTCCTAAAGTGATGGATAGCACCGCAATTGCTCTGTGCCGAGAGAGTGGGATTCCTATCCACGTTTTTAGCCTCTTTGAAGACGGCTCGTTGTTAAAAGCTGTGACGGAATGCACGGGAGGGACGATGATTTCAAATGGATACCATTGAGATCAGTACCAGAAAAGAGTTTTTGGTCTTTAACCATCTCTGTTATACTTTGCCCATATTGAGAGGTCCGCGTGATAATTGTTGATGAAGTAGAGAGAGATATGAAAAAGACCCTCGATCATTATCGGGAGGAATTGAAAAAATTGAGAACTAATCGGCCCAGTCCCTCTATGCTCGATGATGTGGGTATTTCGGTGTACGGAACCGAGATAAGGCTGCGGGAACTCGCCACAGTTTCAGTTGTTGATGGCAACCAACTGGTTATCTCCCCATTTGACCCACAAAACGTCCATCCAATCTTCAAAGGGATCGAAAAAGCCAACTTGGGACTTCTGCCCACTGTTGACGGGGGTATAGTTCGGATTGCCATCCCTCCAATGAGCGAAGAGCGGCGCCTTGAAATAGTTAGAGAGGCGAAAGATAGGGGAGAAAAAGCAAAAATTGCCATCCGCGAATGGCGTCGCAAGGCAAAGGAGCTGCTCAAAGTACAAAAAGCCGATGGTGACATTTCTGAGGATATACAGAAGAAGAGCGAGAAGTCGATTCAAAAGCTCACTGAACAGTTTTGCAAAGATATTGATGCTTGTTTTCACCTCAAAGAGAAAGACATATTAGAAGTTTGAATTATTTAAAGGATACCATTTTCCGATTAAATTGATTGGCCCCATCGTCTAGCCAGGTCCAGGACACAAGGTTTTCATCCTTGCAACAGGGGTTCAAATCCCCTTGGGGTCATAATTTTGAGGCTTTAGCTCAGTTGGCAGAGCATCTCCCTTTTAAGGAGAGGGTCGTTGGTTCGAGCCCAACAAGCCTCATCGACAAAAAGCCCATTTCTTCTCCAGGATTTGGGCTTCTTTTTTGCTCCTCTGGGGAGAATAGTCGCAACACAGAAAGCCACTTGGATATTGATTATCAATAGGTTAGGTTGCTGCAGGTGTCTCTGCAAAAAATCTATGAAGGATCTGCTCAAGAAATAAAGCGTTTTGAAAAAATTTTCCTCTAAACGGATCTAAAATGGACTATTACTCAAATATGTGTATTGCCTGCCGGTTGAGGTGCATGAGCTAGCTTAAACTGATTCAATATAAAAGATTTAGGCATGGTGGCAATCAATGTCGATGCTTCAGAGGCATGCGTTTTTCAAACGCTCCCACGAAATCGACTTTAATCCACTTAGAAAGTAGCTCTGCTTGATGACATTCCCGCGTGGCTTAAGGACTACAACGTTAGCTGTTCACAAAACCACTTGGAAAGCGTGGATCCTTCGCAAAAACAAAAGCCATTTAAAATGATGTACTTAAGAAGGTAGAGGGAAGAAGTGGCGTTAATTATAGGTGTTTCAAGTAAAGCCCAAACAGATAGATGTAGTAGGAGTCAATATCGCGGAAGATGAAGTGAAGCTGCTAACAAGCGTAGATTCTTCACAAGAGTGAGGATCTCGGAGTGATTTGCTTAGGAAGGCAAGACGGAAATGGCTAACTGTAGGTGTTCAAACGGACAGATGTAGTAGAAGTTAACCCCTATACATTAAACTCTATCTTCTGATACAATCCACGTCCCGTATCGGATTTTTTATATGGTAGGGCTACGCCTAAGTAATGAAGTGGCAAAGCAAATCAGGTCTAGATTTAATCACGGTTGGTAATGCTTTTATGGGCGTTTATTGATACCGCAAATTATGAGGTTGCATCGTGAGTGTGTTGGTGGCAGTGAGCTTGGCGGGCATGGCTTATGCCCTGCCACGGCTTGGTAGCCGTATCTGTGATTATTTCGTACGCTCTTCGTATTTATATGATGGTGACGCTTCCTCTCAGGCCTCTACCGTCCATCGATGTATGGCTTTTTTTTTTACTGGCAGAAGACGGTATGAGATGTTCTGTTGCAGAGGAGGATTTTCGTTCGCGTTTTGGCACGTGAGTGCGTACGATTCCGCTTGGATAGTGATACCCTTAATTGTTCTATTTCCCAATAACCCCATTGTCATTTACGGCAAATGCTCAAGAGCAGGGGCTGTCCTGGTCTTATCTGCAGTTATTGAAATTGTAAGAAAATTGTGGCTAGAGAAACTACTCCCGCTCCCTCAACTCTTACTTACGAGCTTTCCCCGACTACAAATGTCTTGGCTCTCGTTGATCAACGCGCTTGTACTACCAATAGCTTGCATGGTTTTAGTACTGATGTTCTGGGTCGGCCTCTCTGTGCCTTTTTGTTTATTAGTTGGGAAAATCCCGCGGGTTTCTTTTTCTTGGTTCAACATAATGTCCTATTTTTTGCCTATACTTCTCACAAGCATTGTATTTATTGATTGGTGTATCACCGCCTTAATATGTATCAAAAACTTGACGAACCCTTTTACAGAGACCGACATAATTATGGATCCCGCCCTATTGATGGATGAAATCCCAGTTGCTCAAGAGAATATTTCACTTCTTTTTCAGTTTAAGGGGAGTCCTTCCGCTGAGGATGAGATGTTGTGCTGTCTCTGCGGAGACATGCTCTCATCGGACAGTCGTCTTACAACGATGTGTTGTGATCATAATTTGTGTAAGGAGTGCGTGGTTAATTGGGTGAACGAGCGAATATTATCGCAGGGAACCTGCTCTACGTGTGCGCTCTGCAAAGAGCGGCTAAAAGCACGAGAGAGGGGGTCTACTTCCTTGTAAGGGTGAAGAGAGAGGGGGGGGGATGGAGCGCATCGTGTCATGCATATATTTCTAGATTTTTATGGATGAAACATGCTAGGCTCCCGCTCTATGAGGTGGAAGACTGGGCTTGTCGTTTTTGTGTTGCTCTCTTTGCTGAGTTTTAGTGAGTTAGTTTCTGTTAACAAGCAAATAGAAGGAGAGAGTGGGCGGTCTTTTGAGGGGTCTAGCTTTGCTGCGACAACTTTTGAAAGAGGCTGGATTGGAGTGATGTTATCTAATAGCCTCCTCTACTGGCACCCTGGGGTTAGAAGTAGTGAGGTCGCTCCCCTTCCCGGCCAAGTTGTCCCCCCCCCTCTCGATGGGAGTAAGGGGGAGCGGCTGTTCGGATGGAACTGGGGCTATCGTTTTAGAGTGGGTATCTTTCTTCCTGTCGTGGGGTACGATGTTTTTGGCAATTACACCCATTTTAGCAGTAGGACAGAGAAGCCCTTCTCAAAATCGGTAAATGTGAAGCACCTGATTAATTACACTACCCTTGATATAGATTGTGAGCATGGAACCTCTTTTGATCAGATTTGGGGGACATTTTGGGGCATAAGAAATGTTTGGGTCGATCGGACACACACTACAGACCATGCGAAGCCTCTTAAAGAGGAGAGCCATTTTTGTGGAATTGGCCCCCGTATTGGAGCGAACCTGAAGTGGCATTTATTTTATGGCATAAACCTCTTCTTGGAGGGGGTGGCCTCATTGTTGTATGGAAAATCTGAGATAAACTACGTGATAGATCGACGTGAATTCAAAGGATCTTCCCGCCTTTTTTCCGCAAATTTAAACCCCAGCATCGGGGTAGGGTGGGGTGTTTACGAAACCTGGTATCATTTCGAATTTTCCGCCAGATATGAAGCTGAATACTACTGGAACCAAAATCGTGTAGTTGAGATGGGGAAAAAGAACTCTCCGCACCTTCTGAGAAAGGTATCTGACCAGAGTTTCCGTGGGCTAACACTGAAGGCCTCGGTAGAATTTTGAAAAAAGAGTGGAGCGTAACGGAATCGAACCGTTGACCTCAACAATGCCATCGTTGCGCTCTGCCGACTGAGCTAACGCCCCACGCGAAGTGCTGCAGGGACATAACCACACCGTAGGACACCCCACAGCCCATACACCACCAAAGGAGCTCCCGAGTTTAGATTTTGTGAGAGTTTTTTTCAATGCTGGTGTATAAAGGCTTCCTCTATTTATTGCATAGTAGGTTGTGATGAGTATATTTGAACGGGTGCAACCCTATCCGCCAGACCCAATTTTCGGACTGGAGGCACAATTTAGGGACGATCCACGTCCCAAAAAAGTTAATTTAATTGTGGGCACCTACCGTTGTCCAGATCTCAAACTCCGAACAATGCGCAGTGTTGTCGAGGCGGAAAAACTCCTCATCCGGGGAGAGGAGAACAAGGCATATCTCCCTATGGGGGGGCAGAGAGCCTTTCTTGAACGAGTGCAGCAGCTCGTCTTTGGGGATATGATGTATCACGCACTTCAAAAGAAGCTCACCGCTATCCAAAGCCTTGGGGGAACGGGGGCGTTACACCTCGGAGGGAGATTTTTGAAGCATGTGGTGTCAGATCGTCTGTATCTCCCTAGTCCTACGTGGCCCAACCACCGTGAAGTGTTCGAGTCATGCGGGATGACCATCGAGCACTATCCATATTACAATACTGGAGAGAGCGAGGTCGATTATGAAAGCATGCTCAAGACGTTTTCTCGGCTCCCCAAAAAAAGCATTATAATCTTGCATGCATGTTGTCACAATCCTACCGGGTATGATTTGGATCGATCGCAATGGAGGGAGCTCTCTCTCCTTCTCCTCAGGAAAGGATTAATTCCATTTTTCGATTTCGCATACCAGGGCTTTGGCCATGGACTACGTAATGATGCTTGGGCCGTGCGTCACTTTGCTGAACAGGGACATGAGATGCTCGTTGCAACATCGTGTTCAAAAAGTTTTGGACTTTACGGGGAGAGGGTGGGATGTCTGTCGATCCTATCCAACGATAGTCGACTCTGTCAAAACGTAGAGGATAGCATAAAGAAAATTGTGCGAGGAAGCTACTCTAACCCCCCTCTTCATGGAGCTAGCATCGTCTCTACAATTTTGGGGAACGATCGATTAAAGAAGATGTGGATGGAAGAGATGAGTCAGATGCATCTACATATCAAAGAGATGCGCGCTATGTTGGCCGATGCACTGATATCTCAGCGTGGGGGGGATAAGTTCCAAATTTTAAGAAACGGGGTGGGGCTATTTTCGATGTTAGGCCTAGAGGGAGGGCAAGTGGAAAAGTTGAGAGAGGAGTATGGCATCTATTGTACTGAAAATTCTCGTCTGAATTTGACGGGCCTTTCCCGAGAAAATATTGCCTATGTGATTGAGGCGATCATGAAAACCGATAGATAGAAAACCTCAGCATCGAAAAAGTTTTGCTATGAGACAAAGAATTTACCTTTCCTACATCTTGCTCGGATGTTGTGTCGTGGGGTTATTGCACCTGCCTAAATCTTGGTCTCAAAGGTGGCGCTCTTCATCTATCGCCTTGGCCTCGGTTTTTTGGAAAAAGCCCGCCAACATCGTCTCCCAAGAAGACAGGCTTACCGTTGAAAATCTCCTTTTAAAAACTCAAAATGCAAATTTGCGCAGCTCCCTATTCTCTGAGTATAATAAAATTGAACACCAGCTAAAAAAGCTGCACTCTTACGAGGAGAGGGGAACAGCTTTTTTCCAGCGCCGCAAAGAGTACGCAAAAAAAATTTTAGCCATGGAGCTCTTCTCACTCTCCTCTAAAATTATATATCGCGACCCTGCCATTTGGAGTTCCACCATTTGGATTAATAGTGGAGAGAGCGATAATGAACGCTTGGGGGAGAGGGTTGTTGCTGTGAATAGCCCTGTATTGAAGGGGGCCTACCTCGTCGGGGTTGTAGAATATGTAGATCGTTCTCGAAGTCGTGTGCGGTTGTTGACCGACTCAGCCCTCGTCCCCTCTGTGCGCGTTGCGCGGGGAGGGGGGGGGGCTCGAGAACTTCTCTCCCTAATCAGTTGCGTACGAGAGCAACTTGTATTGCGCGATGGGGTAGAAAAACTCCTCCCCGCGCTAGAGACGATAAGCGAATATTTAGAATGCAATTTCGATGAGCGATATCTGGCGAAGGGAGAGCTATTTGGCAGCAGCTCTCCTATTTGGCGCGCCCGCTCTCATGTCCTTAAGGGCGTGGGATTTAACTATGATTTTGCCGATGAGGAGGGGCCTGCTCTTGAGTTGCGCACAGGGAATCCATTAGACCGATTGGGTCAACAGGGCGAACTCCCCCTCATCCAACGGGGAGATCTTCTCGTAACTACGGGGATGGATGGGGTCTTTCCTGCAGACCTACCTGTCGCGGTTGTCTCTTCTATTATGCCCTTGCAAGAGGGGAATGTCACTTTTAACATTGAAGCCACGCTATGTGCAGGAAATTTACACGACTTAGGTGAAGTCACCATCCTCCCCCCCATCCACTTTAAGTAGGAGGGGCTTTTGCGGGCTTTACTTCGGCAAGCGTATGGGACAAACCCTCATTTTCTGACGCTTATAGAATATATCTTATTGATGATCTCATCTCGGATCTCTTCAAAATTACGATCTCTCCCAAAAGTATAGAAATAGACCCTTTCCCTACGTTCCCTATATTGTTCTTGCGTTTTGAGGTTGTGTTCAATAAAACGATAAATATTATGATAAGCGACTTCGGGGATGAGTGTGCCACAGGCGTACAGCTGGGTCGCATCCTTCCGCGAGCGTTCCCTCCATTTGGGATCAAAGAAAAACATGGGACGGTTGAAATAGAGAAAATCGTAACCGACTGAGGAAAGGTCGCCCAAATAGATATCAGTCCGTTTTAAGAGAGGGAGAACTAGGGGGAACAAGCTTAAAATCACTACATTGGGCCTGTTTTGGTATTTCTCCTGCATGAGGTGGACATGTCCCGCCTGGTAGTGTTGTAGCCAAGGATGAAGCTTTACGATCAAGTTATAATGACTGGGGAGTTGATCGATGATAGAATCTCCAACATCAAACAGAGAGGAAGAACATTCCATGTCTTGCCATGTGGGAGCATATAAGAGTGTAGTCTGCTTCTTATCAAACTTAGCAAAGATCTCTTTTTCTACAATTTCATCATAAAATGCTTCATATTTCCAATAAAATGGGAAGCGATAATTACCAGTACGTACATACCCATCCAGTCGTTGAATGATTCCCATTCTGCCGAGGCGCTCCTCCATTTGATCCCCATAGATCAAGGAGAGGTTTTGTAAACTAAATTGTGTCATCGGTTTGTCCGAATTGCCATGTGGGCAGTAACAGAAACGCATCGATTTACAAAACATCATGTCAAAAATAGGAGTTAAGTCGCGACGATAATTGGCAGCGGAGACGAAAAGCGTGTCGTAGTGATCCGCCAAATAATTGAGAATATATTGATGCTCCAGAATATAAATTGGCTCAACTTGAGGGTAATATCTAAGCAGTGTTTGGTAGGCGCTCTCCTCATCTGTGACGATAGGGATACGAAGAATGTGACAGATCACCGCGAGGTGGTCTAAATGATGAATAGTGTCCCCCGGGGTCAAACAGAGGGCACAGCTAGTATGCACAAAGAAATCGCTCATATGTCTCTTTGAGAATTTGTGGAAAGGCCTTATTGTCTCCAAAAACGTAGGGATATACCTCCTTCTGGATTTGTGTGTACCAACAATCTTTGCCCTTTTCAACAATTGAAAAAATCTTTCTTAAGTGCTCAGGCCCGACCACCCTCCCACACCGATAGAGATAAAGCCCTTTATCTGTTTTGGGATCTCTCCGATTGGAATTGAGAAAAAACATGGGTTTTTGAAAGGTGAGACAATCATATCCAATAGAAGACATATCCCCCAAATAGATGTCTATAAAGTTTAAAAGGGGATAAATAGGCGGGAAGTGCTCAAGAAACAAAATGTTTTTTCTGCTTTCCAGGAAATAGCAATCCCCCATTGTTTGAAGGGTATTTGGGTGCAGTTTAACGATCAAATTCCACGAACTTGGCATCTGTTCCAGCAAGGGGTCGATCGTACCATGGAATGAACAGGAACATTCTGCATCATCCCAGGTAGGAGCGTATAGCAGTGTCGGGTTTGTATTGTTGAACTTTGAGGCAATCTCCTGTTGCACGAGATCTTCGTAAAAAGACTCATGTTTTTTGTAATAATCAAATCGATAATTACCAACAGTAATCGTAGCATACAATTGAGAATAAGCACCCTTGTCAACCATAAAATCGAGCATCTTTTGTCCATATACCAAAACGATTGCCTCTTTATAGAGTCCCTCCATAAAGTGCGAGGCGTGCCCTTTATCAGAATTGCCATGAGGACAATAGATATTTAAAACTCTCCTGTTTCTTAAATTTTCAGCTACAAGGACGATTTGATCAAATAGGTCCTTCGGCATAGAGGAGATAATGAGATCAAATTCTCGAACAATCCTATCCCCAACTTCTAAATAATCAAAATAGAGGGTGGAAAGATGGGGATAATATCTCGTGGCAAGCACTTCTAAGTGAAGCTCTGTGACGATGAGAGGGATGCGCATCAGAGCAGCCATGGGCGCAATATGGTCTAGGTGGTGTTCCTGCAAACCATAGATCAACCCTGCCGCGCGTAGCCCTCCCATTCACCAGAAGATAAAGGAAAAACCCTATTCTGCACAACCCTTAGGATGTTCGACAATAACCAATGAGGGGGGCCTCCCTTTCAACTTATATGGAGGTTCTAAAGGCAGAGCGGAGCAATTTATATGGGAGTATGCCTTTCCCCTTTCTAGCATTGCAAGGAGTCTTTTAATGTGCAGATGTTTATGACGAATTTTCCCCACAAGTGCACATACCTTTTGATGGAGCAAGTAGGTCTCCCCCTCTATTTCGTGGGTGGGATCGAGCATCTGCTCCAATTTATCTTCAGAACCTACTAAAGGTGAGATATCAACTAATTGGCGAGTCAGATTGCCCCTGGCCCCAGTAAGCGTTCTTAAGTTACAGATAAGCCCGCTGCTCTCCCTATTTAAAGCCTCTCTTAACCACACATCGCCAGTAAGTAGCGCATACTCTTGTTGACTTAAGTTGCTTAAAATCTCTTGACGTAGGCTAACCTCCCGCGCAAGTATGCTTTGCAGCGTTTCATGCACTTTTTCCCAAATCGATACCATCTCTTCCCCCTAAATATCTGTTGTGCCTTAGGTTGTCAAAAATCTCTGCTTTTATAATTGTAAGTAGTGCAAAATGTGTGCCAATAGGGATATTCCCTTCATGCTGAAGTAATTGTGATAAATATGAGAATAGAGCAGTTTGCAGCTAAGCTCCAAAGTTGGTTTTTATTACACCGCCGCCCCCTACCATGGAGGGCAACCCGCTCACCTTATGTGGTGTGGGTTTCGGAAATTATGCTGCAACAGACGCGGGTTGATGTAGTCATCCCCCATTTTCAAAGGTGGATGAAGCTATTTCCTACCATCCAAGATTTAGCCAAGGCCCCTGCGGAAAAGGTAATCAAGGCGTGGGAAGGGTTGGGTTATTATTCGAGAGCGCGCTATCTACATCAGGGAGCGCAACACCTACTCAAAGAGCATGGCGGAGAACTTCCCGCTGACTACGATGCACTCAATAGAATCAAGGGATTGGGAGCGTATACGATAGGGGCAATTTTAGCCTTCGCCTTTAATCAGAGAATTCCCGCTGTAGATGGGAATGTGTTACGCGTGATTGCTCGCTACCATTTAATCAAAGAGTATATCGATAACAGCGCGACCTACAAGAAGATAGAAAAACTAACCTCTGCTCTTCTTCCCAAGAAGGAGGCGTGGGTCGTAATGGAGGCATTAATCGAATTGGGCGCTCTCGTATGCACAAAGAGGGCGCAGTGTCCCCTTTGCCCCATCAAGGAGGGCTGCCGCGCCTACCGCGAATCTCAAGTCAACCTCCTCCCCAACAAACGGCAGAGGGAGAAGTTGCTCCATTTACACCGCCTCGTAGCAGTCGTCGATACAGGAGCGGCACTGCTCTTGATGCGGGGGGAACGAGGAAAGGTGATGGCCGACCTCTGGGAGTTTCCCTATTTTGATTTAGATATAAACGTAGGGGCGGCACTGGACTTAAAGCTCGATCTTCAGTATCAACTTCCACTGGTGCGCCACACCTTTACCCGCTTCAGGGCTACCCTCTACCCCAAGGTATTTCATGCCGAGCAGAAGGAGGTACGGAACCCGCTACGCTGGGTCTCTTACGACAAACTTAATGAGCTGCCCTTCTCTTCCGGGCATCGCCGCATCTTCAACGGGCTTAAATCTGCCACTTAAATGAATATGAGGGGAAGGGATGGCGTCAATAAGGAAGGTTGTGATGATGGCCAATATATTGGATGTGCCCTCTCCCGAAGAGGAGACACTGTCACACCCCCAGGGACGACCCCCGCTCACTATCACCGACGAGGACGCTATTTCGAAAAGCAAATTGTGGCACTAATAGGCTAAATTGTGGGAACATTCTCCTGGTATGTTGCTACATTAACCGGGAGAGATGGACAGGTGGATAAATTAAAGATTTTATTAACCAACGATGATGGGATTGAATCACTGGGGCTGAGATCCCTCTGGGAGTCTCTTGACGGGAAGGTGGCTCTGCTTAGGGTTGTTGCTCCTAGTAGAGAAGCCTCTTGCGCGGGACTAGGGGTAACGATGACGCAGCCTTTAAGTGTAGAACCCGTGCATATTTATCCTGGCACACCCTCCTGGAAAATAGGAGGAACCCCCGCAGATTGCGTTAAACTTGCACTCAGTGTCTTACTTGATTTTTCCCCAGACTTCATTGTGTCTGGCATCAACCATGGTGCCAACGCCGGGCGAAATGTCCTTTATAGTGGTACAGTTGGAGGAGTGATCGAGGGAACACTGCGTGGTATCCCCGGGGTTGCATTTTCTTATAGTTCTTCTATGAGGACACTTGCCCTGTCCCACGTCAAACCATTCATCCCTCAAATTATCAATTATATGCAAGACCACCCCCTCCCCTCTGGCTCTTTTTTAAATGTTAACTTCCCCCATATCAACTGGAAGGAGATCAAAGGCCTCAAAATGGCTAAACAAGGGCGAAGTTATTGGATGGAAACTCCAAAATATAGGGGAGAAATGGGAGATAGCCCCAGCGAATATTGGATGGGTGGAACACACGTAAGTTTCCAAGAACATGAACACAGCGACATCGCTCTCCTGGCCCAGGGATATATTACCGCCGTGCCCATCTACGTCGATGAACTCACAGACCTCCACTATTTTGCTGAAAAGAGGGGGGTGTTTGAACAAAGGTTTAGTGCGAATCCTGTAACGATAGATTAATACACGCTAAACAAATGACATAAAATTTAGACGCACGCAAGGTTTTGAGATGAGTTAATGCGCCCGTTTATACTGATTATCTGATCCGTCACAAAGCCAGTATGCTGCTGTCTGTGGACCACTGCTCGCACACTAAAAGGCTTTGTGAGGGTGCTCAGGAGACGCATACTTTCCAAGCTCTAACACTAGGCGCCAACATTCCTAACCCTTTTACATTAAGTCGATTTAAGACAGCTTGTTTGCCCTCAAATTAATTGCACCGACTTTTTAAATTAAAAGCCTACAGCATGTAAGTTTGCTATTTTAAAGGAGAGAGCCCATCACAAAGACGCCAAAGAGTAAAAAAACACGTGCCACAATCTCCTCGTCTGCAAGGAGATTTGGATCATCCAATGCGCCTGCAAGTCGCCATAAAGATAACTTCAGAATCTTCCTGCGGGAAGTCTTCAGCAGATCTTATGGTGAATGGTTTCTCCGTGTGTGTAACGAGCTATGATGAACTCAAGAATGCATAAAGATGGCTATGGCGAATCCTTTTTGATTGATCTTAGAGTTTTGGCTTTTCCCCGCAAGCCCCAGGGGGATTTAACAACAAAAACAGAGGACTTGTCTTGGCTTTCAAGCAGGATTTGGTTTGCTCCTTGCAATAAATTAAAAAGTGGCTGTGAGGTGCAAGAACAAAGTACCCCCTGCTGTTGTAACTGATCCCCTATACACGCAACCATGCTTGGATTTAGCTCCCGCGGCTCACTGCTGGGAAAGAATCAAATTGGTGTAAAGACATTATACAGTCACAAGCATCTTTCACAATTTGCCTAAATATTGTTAACTCGAGCTTGGATTGATTCTCAGCACACGATGTATTTCCTTCCTCTAAACACTGCCCCAGCCACTTCTCACTTTGTGCGTGCAATAAACGCCGAGTGAGAAGCGTTGCGGTTATCGAAAGATAGTCGAGTGCAGGCCACTATAATTTTTACTTCAGAGGCATCCCTTGGAAAGTCATTGGCAGATTTTAAAGTACCCCAAGTGCATCTTTCACGCTTTCTCGCATCTGCAATTGTCCATCCAGTAACATCGTCTACCGCTATTCCCTCTTCCACTATAAAAGGCCCACATCCCCTTGACCTTCTCGCCCGCGCGAAGAACTGTCGCACATACATCCCCAACACGCTGCGCACTCTCGCTGCTTGGGTATCGGATATAACGAACACTTCCTCTTCCCGCGCTCGAGCTTAAGAAAATGATCATCTACAAAGAGCGGAAGATCCATTGGCTCCCTTTGCTGGGAGGGCGAATTACCACTAATGTTACTAGCCACATCGCAACCTAAAACAACAAACCTACACAGGTTATTATATATAAAATATTAATTGCAACAACTTTTAAGCGAAACCCTCTCGCGTATAGGGTTGCAATTTTATTATTTCTAAAAAAATAAAAAGGAGAGCGCCTATCACTAATAGGAGAAGCTTGCAAAACTCTCTCCCCCCCCATCGGAAAACGTACCTGTTCCAGGAAGATAGAAAATTTACAGCAAAAAGGGGTTAGGTGCACACGTGCGGGTATTCAAAAATAAATCTGATTAGTTTGTGCCATGTCCTCAGTCGCCGCGCAACTATTTGATAATAAGCGTGTTGCAGAAGCATTGCTGTGACGCATCTTGAGTGTAGCTTTAAAAAAATCTTGCGGCTTAAGTGGCTCTAGCAGATCCATTTTAACTCCCCTGAAATAAGTACTCGAGAAGTGGGTTTGGCAAAAGGGCCCCTTGCTCGGTTGAAGAGAGGAGATCGAAAACTCCCGACAAGATGGAAGGGCACACTTAGTTACGCGAGTCGCAGGAACGATTAGTTCATCATACTAATTACCATGCCATCCCAGTCTTGTTGACGGACATAGATCTCCATTTTTGAAAAGGAAAGCCCTGTACAATGGACAAATCCCTGTAAGTAGGGGTAGAGATTATTTTTCGACAATTCCAAAGACATACGGGTACCAAACCCATCGATGAAATTTTTCCACTTAAAATAACTCTTGTAGATCTTTGCGAGTGAGCCTTTTAAGTGCGAGGAAGAGTAAATATAACCAATAAACCGCAGGGGATGAACAACCTCGACTTTATTGCCCAACCTTCTCATCTTCTTCTTTTTAACTAACAATTCTAACACGGTACGGTTGGCCAGATTTTGAATCAATTGATCGATATTCTCTTGATCTTTGCAAGTTAGACGCAACTCATAATAGCATTGAGTGCCAGGGGGCTGATCTTCTGAAGAGGAAGGCATCCTTTTCCCCCCATTAGAATTTAGATAGGTTACAAGTCGTTCTATTTCAAGCGAACTTTGGCAAACATCCTCCCATGTAACCTCTTTTGCTAAAGTCTGTTCAGAAAAACAGCATGACAGTTCGAGTTGTTGCAAGAAGCTCTCTTTGTTGTAGGCAAATTCCACGGGAGAGAGCCCCAGGCTTAAGCGTTGAAGAAAATAACTGTGAAAATTTGCGCGCTCCTCCTCTGTTCCTTCGAAAACAAACCTACCATCCTGATTTAATGTGATCACGTAGAGCAAATCTCGCTCCTGAACTATCTGACAGAGGACGGCATGGGCATAAAGCCGCTGAAGAATAGTGAGGTTCCGATCTCGATCAAAATTAAAATCGATTTGCGTATGTTGTAATAATTCTTCCGCTCGAACGAGCGGAGCAAAGATAACCAAAAAAACAAAAACCACCCGCTTCAAAATACTGTTCACCACCAATCCTCTGCTCTACAATTATGTTCTACCCACAACCTTCACCCCTCCCTAACAACCCCTCATACTCGCGACACTTTAACAGAGGCCTTTTTACATGGCAATTACGCGTTCACAAGGAACAGAATTCCAGGCATGCGAAGATAGAAGTCCCCTCTCCTTCTTGAGAGAGGATCTCGCAAGTAGTAGATTTCCCCCCACCTACTCTGTCTCCTTACTAGAGCCAGAGCTATCTCCGTGAAGCACAACATCCAGTTCCCAACGTGAGTAGGCCTCGGCCGACGAGGGGTGGAGCTGACCAATAATTTAGCACGAGGAAAATGTTAATCTCTCAAGCTTCTTATTAAGAACATCGTCTTCGAGGAACTAACTTTACCCAATAAAGGTGATGATAGCTGAACCCTTTCATGATTAGGATGAAGTTGCGCAAAATTTTCAAGATCCCAATATATCTGGATAATATGCTATCTTCGCCATGTCTTGATAGTTTTACTGAGCAGGGTAGGTTTTTGACAAAGGTCGTTTATATAAACAGAGAGTCGGGAGACCTAGAAGAGGAGAAAATTTATGGAAAAATTTTCCTGGACGCCTTCTACGGGAACAGTATGCTTTCAAAGGTTTTATTTCTTCTGGTCTTGCCGGTTGTTACACACGTTTCCCTCTTTTCGAAGCTATACGGAAAGATACAGAAATCTCCTAAAAGTTGCGCAAAAATACGCCCGTTTATAAAGAAGTTTGGTGTAGATATCTCAGAAATTGCCACCCCTATTGACTCTTTTCGGTCTTTTAATGATTTTTTCATCCGTAAACTTAAACATCAGGCACGCCCCATCGCAGAGGGGGATCATGTGGCAATCCTTCCCGCAGATGGGCGTTATTTAGTCTACCCAAAGATAAATCTTATCGAAAGATTTTACGTTAAAAACAAAAAATTTGATCTTCGCCGATTACTTCTGGATAAAGATCTGTTTGACCTGTACGAGTGCGGCAGCATGGTGATTGTACGCCTATCTCCTACAGATTGCCACCGATTTCATTTCCCTTGTAGATGTTTGCCCTCTGAGCCTGAATCAATTGCTGGCCCCCTTTTCTCCGTCAATCCCATAGCGCTTAAGAGGCAAATTTACGCCCTAAGTGAAAATAAGAGGATGATCACTCAACTTCAAACTGACCGCTTCGGAAATATTTTATATATCGAAGTGGGAGCCACCTTCGTTGGAACAATTAAACAGACTTATACACCACACCTCTCTTACAACAAAGGGGAAGAAAAGGGGTATTTTGAATTTGGGGGCTCCTGCCTGATCCTCCTCTTCCAGCCTGACTCGATCACATTGGACCAAGATCTCATCGATAACTCACTCAAACATATTGAAACCAAAGCTAAATTTGGAATGTCTCTAGGGCGTTGCAAATAGGACACGCACCGACCTTGTGATTACGCGCTGGGCAATACTCCCTCCCATAATGGATCATTTGAAGGTGAAGCCTCTTCCAGGAGGCTGGGGGAAAGAGCACTTTCAAATCTCTCTCTGTCTGTTTGGTGTGCCTTCCAGACGAAAGTCCCCACCGTTTTGCACAGCGATGAATATGCGTATCTACGGGGAAGGCGGGCCGGTTAAACGCCTGTGCCACTACGACCGACGCAGTTTTGTCTCCCACCCCCGGCAGGGTTTTTAATGCTTCCAGCTCTGCGGGAACCCTTCCTCCATACTCCTCTACCAATATGATAGACAAATGCTTAATCGCCTTAGATTTTGTTGGAGAGAGCCCGCAGGGTCTAATAATCGCTTGAATCATGCTTTGTGGTAACTGAGCCATTTCCTGAGGGGTAGAGGCCTGTGCAAAAAGTTGCGGAGTAACCTCATTTACCCGCCTATCGGTGCACTGAGCGGAGAGGAGCACCGCGATTAGGAGAGTATAAGCACTGTCATATTTTAGTGAAATGACCGGGTTTGGAAATAACCTATTCAAAATGAGCTGCACGATCCACACACGAAAATCTTTATCCATCACCTTAACGCACTCGGAGGTAGAATGAAACGAAGCTGAAATAGGGCTAAGGCAACCATGGCAAAGCTAAACAACAAAAAATTCAATCATCAGGTGGTGGTTGGGATGATCACCTAACTGTCGATAGCAGTAATGATCGATTTATTTTCGCAGTAGGCATCTAAACTACCGATCAGGCCATTTTCACGCCCAATACCCGACTCCTTCCACCCTCCGAACGGAAGAAGCTCAGATGTGACATCAGTGGTGTTGATACCAATCGATCCCGCTTCAAAACATTCAGAGACGCGATGGATGCGGCCTATGTTTTCACTGAAAAGATAGGCCGCCAGTCCATAATCGGTGTCATTAGCCATTCTGATCGCCTCCTCTTCACTAGAAAAAGGATAGATGGGCGCGACGGGAGCAAATATCTCCTCTCTGTACATCTCCATTTTAGGATGCATGTTAACAAGTAACGTAGGCGCGTAAAACAGTCTGCACCTAGCCGAGTTCGTGGGAGTGACCAAAGGCATGGCCCCATTCTTTAAAGCATCATCGACAAGCCTCTCACATTTTTCTACCCCTTGTGCGTTGATCATTGGCCCGACAGAGGTTTTTGGATCCATCCCGTTCCCCAGGCATAGATGCTCTTTCATCATCTTGTGAAATTTCTCGACAAACTGATCATAGATTTTTGTGTGGACAAGAAAGCGATTAATGTTGTTACAACATTGCCCAGCATTGTAAAATTTAAACCAAAAGGTGCTGCGCACAGCTTTGTCGAGATCGGCATCGTCGAAAATTACGGCGGGGCAGTTGCCCCCCAACTCCATGGTCACATTTTTCACTCCAGCGCCCGCTGCGCTGAGGAGTTTCTTCCCCACCTCTGTCGACCCAGTGAAAGTAAATTTACGCACGAGAGGGTGGTGGGTAAGCTCATATCCTACTTCGGAGGGGTCTTGACAGGTGACAACGTTGAATACGCCATGAGGAATACCGGCACGATCAGCAAGTTCGGCAAGAGCAAGGGCCGATAACGGGGTGTCCTCTGCGGGTTTTAACACCACAGTACACCCAGCGGCAATAGCGGGAATGCTCTTTTGCCCAGGAATCACCGATGGAAAGTTCCAGGGGGTGACGATGCCCACAACACCAACGGGTTGTTTGATTGTCATAAAGCGGCGATTTGGGTCGGAGGAATGGATCGTCAACCCATGGAGACGTTCAATTTCGCTGGCATACCAATCAAAAAATCCGCTATTCCCCATTAGCTCGTGCGTCGACTGCTCGTAGGGCTTCCCCGACTCGTGAGTGAGGAGGGTACTTAAATCCTCCCAATTATCTTCCACCAGAGTCTTCCACTTATGCAACAACTTCCCACGCTCCTTAATGCTCACCCCCCTCCACAATTTAAACGCCTTTTGAGCAGCCTCTATCGCTAGCTGTGTCTCCCCCCTTCCCGCTCCGGTCACTTCGGTGATTACCTCGTCATTATACGGGTTCTTTACGGGAAATGCCTCGCTTCCCTGCACCCATTTACCATCGATATAACAATCACTACGGAGGAGCCGCCTATCTCTTAACATACCCCCGCCTTATACTACTTACCGCGTACAGATTGCAAGAAAATTGTCAAGCTCCCTTTAATCCCTATAATTAAAATCTATTTTGCAAAAAGATCTCTTTGCAGCAAAAAAACATTTGTTTATTAGGGCGCAAGCTGAAAGTACAACGTGGATCGCCCAGGTTTACTTTTGAACATTCTCACATAAATATTTCGTCTTTTTTTGCTACAAGCACCCCACTTCCCGAACCAAACAATTATACTTACATAAACAAAAAAATTGTTTTGTTGTTAATTTATCTTAGTTTTGTTATAATGTTGCAAACAATATGCTTTCAAAACTACAACATGAGGTATGCGTATCGTGAGCACATCAGTATCGGAATTTTTTTCAAACTGTAACTTTTCTCAACGGTGGGTCAGTTCGCAAGGCGCTAAGACACTGACCTTTGTTGACAACGCTTCAAGTATTTCTCGGACTAAATTTTCTTGCAAAATTGACTTGTCGGCCGGTCGTGCCGGTCGTGTCGTTGTCGTTTATGAGTGCCCAGCAAACATTCTGGATAGGATCAGGGCAGCCATTGCTCTTTTTTTCAATACAATAAAGTCGTTGCCGGGAAAATTACGTGGCGACGCCTCTGGCCAGGACACAACTACGGAAGAAAACGACCGCCTGCAATTCTGCTTCCAAAGAGGAACGGCCACGGAAACAAAACTAGACATGTGGATACAATTTAGTCAACAAGAGATAAACAGGCTAGAAGCTCTCTGCTGCCCAAGACAACCGCAGCAGGAGGGGGGGGCCCTTGGCTGGCTACTAGAGTCCCACAAACGAGAGATAGAAGGCGGTTTGAAGAGGATAGCAGGAGGAGGGAACTTCTCCCGCATGGGGTTGTGTCGGCCAGATTAGGCGTATGCAGCTCGTTTTGGATAGATTCCAATGACACACGGCTTCTTAAGGGAGGGATAAGAAGATAATCACCACAAAGCAAGGCGGCCGCAGTGCAGAGCACTGTTGGCTACGCGTTGGGTATCAATAGATTTGATTACCGCCCATTTACCATCGATATGGCTTGTCTCTATGGGCGGGCGTTGAGGCGATGGGCAATTAAATCACAAAACATCGTGTTGTTTTGTTATTTGTTCTAGAATTGCTTATTTAGAGGAACTCTTTATAGGTACGAATGCGCTTATTTCAGTGGAAGGTTTTAATTGGACCTTTTTAAGGAAAACGACATGGGAAAATGTGAAGACGCAGGGACAATTACACTGCGGATCTGCTCAAGAAATTAAACCCCGATTAGACATGTTGGGAAACAATTACTAGAATAACCGGACGGAACTATAAGTATGGGTACGTCATGCTGGCACCAGTGCAAAGGATTTTTTAAGTGGGCGCATCTCTATTCACATAGAGATGCTTGACTTTCTCAGCAGAATTCAAGCTAGATAGAGCAGCGCTTACATTTTCAAGGATTCACCCTTTGGGTCTGAGCCCAAGCCTGTGGTTGCCACCTCCCCTATGGGGGTGTTGAGAAATGCATACCCCTGAAGCATCGATATTGATTGCCAACATGCCTAAATCTTTTATATTGAGTCAAATTAAGCCAGCCTATTCGCCCTAACTGGCTGGTAGTACGCATATTTGAGTAATATTCCATTTTAGGTCCGTTTGGAGGAACATTTTTTCAAACCCCATTATTTCTCAACAGGCCCCTTATAGACCGACCCGCGAGTGGCACAGGCACACTTGCCACTCTAAAATGAAAAAGGAGAGAGTTTTAACTCAGCTCTATGATGGAATCATGGCTCCATTTGTGCGCCTACTTGCCGCAACAACGTTGTGGCCGCATAAGTATGGATTAAGAAGGTTCTTTATGGCATTGTATTCCAACCAGAGTAGCTTCGAAAAAGAAAACTGGATGTGTGTCGGGAATGCTCATTAGACAGAAGATTAACCAGCTAAATAAACACCCATCAAGAACTCATATACCATAGCACGCAAACACTTATTTGGAGCCTTCTACCCAATCGATGAGCCAAAGTTGGGGTAGGCGCCCCCAAGGGACCCCCTTGCACCCTATCAAGAGATAGTTTCTGTGTTAACTCTAACTCTTAGAGAACGCACAGTTTCATGTGGCGTCTCGATTTTTGATTTGTACAACATTTCAATATTCCGAAGGAGCTCTGCATTGACCGCAACCCTCTTGAGAGTATTAATACGTCTTGCGTGGAAGAGGCACAAAAGCATTTTCCAATCTTGCTCTGAGAAGGGGAAGCTACGTCCATTTTTTGCACATTTGAGGCATCGACTCTCTCCCTCCATGAGGTGAGAAGCACGCACTTTCGAGCAGGTGGAACAGATTTCTTCGACAAACAAAAGCCCCTCATGTTTAAGCAACTTGAGTTGAAAAGAGGCCCATAGGGGGGCTAAACTGGAAAAAGCGGGAAGATGCTTGAGGTAGGTTGTAAGGAGTGTGTAGAGCGCAGGTGCTGGCTTCTCGGGCATTTGAGATGTTAAAATGAGGTTGAGCATCCTCCCAGCGCATTGCAACCGCTCATATGATTGACGCAAATCTAAATGTAAATCTAAAATCGTACCATCGATGAAATAGCGCAAGTTGGAACGTTTCGTTTGCAAAACAAATTCTGCGCGACATAGTGGCGAAGTAAGGTTGCTTATCGATGGACGATTTTTTGAAATGCACTTGGTAAAAAATGTGACAATACCCCGGTCGAAGGTGAACAGGTATGTAACGCGCCCAAATTCCTTACAAGGGAACGATTTCAGTACGATACCTTCCACACATTGTTCTCGCATCTGCACCCATTATCGATTCGATTATATATAGTAAAGAATTGTGCGTGTTTGATATTTTCTCTGCAAGGCTCTATTGCAGATGCACCGGTAGCTCAATCGGACAGAGTACCTGACTTCGGATCAGGTGGTTAGAGGTTCGAGTCCTCTTCGGTGCGCGTTTTTTTCAGAGCATTTACCCAGCGATACGTAGGCGTTAAGAAGAGAATGAATATGGGCAGCACCGCTCCATATCGAGTGGGCGAATATATGTTACGGTGTTGTCAACGTTCTGCTTTTTTTGTATACGTAAATTTCACCTCAAGTAGACGATGAATGAAGATTGGCGAAAACATATTTTAGGAATAAGGGGGTCTCTCGCTTTTCGCATCTTTCTTATATCGATGGTCTTGATAGTGATCCCGCTCCTCTTTCTGGGCCTTTTCCTCTACCAGGAAGATGCACGCATCAGATCAAACAACAACATTTTTATACTCAAAGCATTGATGAAAAGCAAGATAGAAGAACTAAACACCATCGTCGAGCACGAAAGTGAGTTCTTGCTTGGGATGGAGTATGTGCTCCAAAGGACAGAAAACCCTCAAGGCTGGTTGGAAGAGGTTTCCAAGAGAGGGAATGTCTCGGCGCTCTTCCATCTCAGGAAAACTCCAGAGGGGGCATACATCTGCGATATGGCATCGAAAGCGGAGTACTTAGGGGAAGAATTTAGTGCACTCATCGAAATAGCTCGTCAACAGGAAGCTCTCTTGGTGGTTAGGACAAAGGATCGGAGGTTTTTTCTGGTAAGTGTTGCAACTGATAGAAGTGTAGCTTGGGTTTTAACATTTTCTTTGAGCCGTTTCATGGAAAGTATTCCCGTTGAGCAGGGGATTCCCTATCCTTCGTCTATCACCCTGCTGAGAGAAGATGGGCGGGTAATTACGTCGACAAATCCTCAGCTCCATGAGCGTTGTTTTGGTGATGCGCTGGGAGAGATTCGGCTGCATGATGGTAAGAAGCCCTACTTCACCTTAGAAAAGGGGCAGTATATTGCGATCAAACAGCACGTTCCTCTTACGAATTTTTCTCTTCTCATTTCAGCCCCACAAAAAATCAATTTTGTAGATATCCCTCATTTTTTGTTAAAGATAATGGGAGGGCTGGGGTTAATTGTTCTCTTTGGTGGAGGGGGGGGTATTTGGCTTACCCTTCGCTTATCACAACCTCTGAAGCATTTTATTCGGGTAATGTCCATGGTGGGAGAGGGAGATTTAACCCAACGCTATACATGTGATGCGTTGGGTTTCGAATTTAACGTGATCGGAGAGATTTTCAATAAGATGATACAATCTCTAACCTATCATATGCAGGAAGCAGAACAAGAGCGTGTTGAAAAAGAGATTTATTCTAAAGAGTTGATGATTGGAGAAGAGGTGCAAAACTCCATCCTACCTAAAGAGATTCCAAAATTTGCCAATCTAGAAATTTCAGCACGTTTCATCGCGGCAAAAGAAGTGGGCGGGGATTTTTACGATTTTTTGACGAACGACAAATTAATGCTCTCCATTGCCGACACCTCCGGAAAGGGAATTTCGGCCTGCCTATATTCTCTAAGCATTCGTAGCATGTTGCGCAGTTATGGCTCCATGCATGGGCAACTCGACACCATTGTTCATGAGACCAACAGGCTCTTTTGCCTAGATACAAAAGATAGTGGGATGTTTGTCACTGCCTTTATAGCGATTTTTGATCCTCACAAGAGGAGACTCCATTACACAAATTGCGGCCACTTTCCTCCAATCCTCCTCCGACGAGATGGTTCCATTGAAAGACTGACTACGAAAGGAATGGCCTTTGGCGTAGCCCCCTATGAGAGGGTGAATATAAAGTATGTAAATCTCCATCTGGACGACCTCCTCATTTTGTTTACCGATGGGATAATTGAGGCGCATAATGTCGATTATCAATTTTTTGGAGAAAAGAGACTGCTCGAATTCCTCAATCTAAAGAGGGAGCAGAGCACAGAGCAGATCGTCGACACCCTTATTGAAGAGGTGAAGACATTTACTGAAGGGGCCCCCCAACAAGACGACCTCACTGCTGTGGCGATACGCATCCAGTAAATACAAGAGCCTACCTTATCAAACCACCCCCACCGAATAGTCATATTAAGTGGCAACTCAATTTATAGTCATGGCGATGTGCTCACACTTACCTGGAGGGACTCAACTTTTTGCTCTGTTTTTTTAAAAATTTCAGACGTGTATCGATCTGCGCTAACTTCTCTTCAAAGCGTTGTTTCATAGAGGAAGGGCTCTGCTTGGCCAACTGCACTTTTAGCCGTGCGATTTTCCTACTATAAAAGAGGTAAAGCTCTTTTGACAAACTCTCCTTTGCAAAGATATCCTTGGAAATCATTTCAGAATCAAAAACTAACGTCTTCCATTTTTTTTCCAATCTTAAAGGTTGTCTGCGATTTTGTACACTATACATCCCTTGCACCCCTCCTTTTATCATCTACCCTCATTTATTATTATAAATGATTTGAAATTAAAAATAACTATTAATTAAGCTGTTACTGTTTAATTAGTTGTTCCGTTTCCCTACATTTGGCGGCCCTATGCTGAAGGGCCCCACACAGGGCCCCAGACATCAAAACGTCAATTTCAAAATAAGCTACTGTAGCACCCTCTCATTGGTCATTCTCTCCCCCCATTTACACTATGTTATGACGATAATTTGTGCGCCTTGTGGATCCGACAATTGAGAAGCAATTTTTTACAGGCGAGCGGGATGCAATCACCAGGCCTCTCCACAATTCAGGATAGTGTGCGCCTTAAAAAAAGGGTTGTCGTTTGCGATGTGCAGCCTTCCCTATATTGAGGATGTTAAGAAATGTACACCGCTGAAGCCTCGATATTGATTGCTAAAGTGCCTAAATCTTCTACGTTGAATCAATTTAAGCCAGCTTATTTGCCCTAATGGAGGAACATTTTTTCAGACCCCCCTATTTCTCAACAGACCTATATTACATCCACAAGGCTAAGTAGCATTACTCTGCCGGCTCTAGATTCGTGGGATTAGGGTGTCGCACAAAATTCGAAGTACTTTCTGCCGGTCGAACACCCTCCTCCCAGAATAGCCTCGTGGAATTATGCATTCATAAAGAACCCGGTGTAGAGCTCCATATAGGCATTCTTCTAATAACGGACCTTGGAGTTCATCCGAACGGCCTTGGAACAACACCTCTTCGATCAAATCCAAAAGTACACCAAGGAGCAGGTTTGCTAATTAAGTCTAGGGGCAGGGCGCGCATTTGTTCTCGTAAGCTCATTGAAGAGCCTCTTTGCCGCAGATCCGGAAAAGCAGGTGCGCTTGTGGACAGGCCCCCATCTGCATATTGAAACAATGCTCGAACCGGTCTTGCGACTCACTCAAAGAGTTGCAAAAAGCAAAGGACAATTTCATCTTGGCGTAGAGCGCAGAACATGCCTCAAAGCTGATCCAGGCGAAGGTTTCGGAGCCGGCTTCGGAATTGCTCCTGGATCCAGTCTTGGAGTTGATTTTGAATGGCGTCTTCACGTCGTGTTTCGGGGAGCGTTTGAAACAATTTTTGACGTACAATTCTAAGCAGATGTTGGCGTAAATCTAGGAGGCAATCTTGAATCTATCTTTGGAAATCGTCTTGCAACGAGGCTGCATCAAGGCCTTGGCGGCGTAGGTCTTGGAGTTGCGTTAAAGAGGCCCTAAGGGAGGCTCAGAGTGCGAATCTTGGGTTAATATTTGGAGTTCTTGGCTGCTTGCATAACAGTCGCCCCTTCTCAGAGTATCGACTCCACGAAACACCAGTTCACCTCGAATTCGCCATGTTTTATTATCTCGAAGTACACTTAAAGCCATATTTTGGAGATGTCTTGGAAGATGACGCCGAAGCAGTTCTAGGGTTCTCCTCACTTGGAGTGATTTTGATGTGCGCAAAGAGACGCTTCGAAATGAATGATTTGCGATTGGCCTCGGATTTACGGTGAGCCTTTGTGATAAATTTACAAGTAACCCCTGGAGCCACAGTTGAAATATTCCCCGGTGGCCTCGGTGGCTCTCCCTCCAACCTTCTTGTCTTAACCCCATTCGGAGAGAGCCTATTTGGATAGGCTGGACTCGGGCTTGGTCTCGCCCCAGGGCCAAAGGTAGGCCGGCGCGGAGTCGACAAGGTCTTGACATAGATCGTCGAGTAAATCTGGAAGTAGCAGGTCAAATGGGTCATCGGGTAAGTCTGGAGGTAGTTGTCCAAAGCTGCAATTTCCCAAAAACCTATCCTGTTGGATGAATCGAAAAAGGGCACGGCGTAGGTTTTTATACAAATTTGGGAGCTGGTTTTCTAGAAGCGAGTCTTGGCTCTCCAGCCGACTTAAATTTTGGAGCGGCTTTAGAAGATAGTTGATGAACAGGCCCAGAACTATGTCTGCGGCTAGATTTGAGCGCATACGCCCAAGCCGCCCTATATCCAGAGCTGGAGATAGACTCGATGAAATGGCTTCACTTATTCCAAGCAACTCTAGGAAGCAGAATGTATGTCTCCCACTTTCCAGTAATTCTCGACGTAGAGCCTGGAGAACCTCCCTGAATGGACTTAAGTGAGAGTCTTGGTATTGGTTTCGAATTAGATTTTGGAGTTGCTCTTGTAACGCCTCCTCTTGCAACTTTTAGCGTATATAGCTCAACTCTGAGAGTTGTTCCTGGAGCCGTTGTTGGAACAAGCTTTGGAGATACCCTTGAACCCATGCCTCGTGCTGAAGTTCTTCTTGAGGATACAACTCCTTGATTGTGGGATGCCGGCGTATACTTAGGATCATGTTTTGGAGCCGGTTTGGAAGCTAGTAGTGGAGCCATGCCAAGAGCCGTTCTCGAAGCGGATGTGGGGACAGTTCTGAAGGTGATGGAAGCTCAAGGGACGAAAGTAGCTCTTGTGGTAGAGTTGTTAATAACTCATGGAGCCACCATCAGAGCTGATTTGGGCGATCCTCATCAACATCAATTTGATCCAACCCTTCTTGGATAAATTCTGCCTGGGGGGCGTGGGGGCGCGGGCTGAGCTTGAATATGACTAGGAGCTATTGTAATCCCCCCAATAATGGTTTTTGTCAACACACAAAACCCTCCCTGCCACGCAAATCAGTGATTGAGCAAAAGCGTACCCCTGCTCCAGAAAATAGTTTGCTGCACCTCCTAACCCAGAAAAACAGGCAAAAGCCCCCTATTAGCAAGACAGCTTAGGCAGTTTAAAGGGGGAGAGGGCAACAAATGTCACCACATGAGCTTCAAACCTCCATCGTTGAGACTACAATGCAGAACCCGGACAAGAGCCCCCTTTGCCCTATTGCGCATCCCTTGGAATACCTACACGGGTTTCTAAATCGATCACTATGTCAGACATTTGAACAATCGTAAGATTGTTCTCACAACAATGTCGCGGAAAATTTTTAATCATTTCCGTGAGGGGGAAAAAATAGGGTCATTCTCCCGAGAAAAATCTCCATGCATCCCCCATTTTTAGAGCATTTGATAGGCACTATGATGGAGTTGGAGGATTGTGGTTTTGCCCAGTTGGAATAAAGGGGAGGCTCTTTTAAGTGAGCATGGACATATCATTTGTGAAGCAGGACTTCATTCTAAGCGCTCTTTTTCATATTATCATCCACAAAGTTAAGTAGCGTTACCCTCCCGTTGATGGTAGATTTGCTGGATTAGGGCGTTGAGTTAGAGCGCTGCGCAAAATGCGGAGTGCCTCCTGCTGAGAAAGCCTTTCCCTCCTGGAACAGTTTCGTGAGATCATACTTTCGTGAAGAACCCGGCGTAAGGCTCTGTACAAATCCGGGAGCTGGCGTTCTTCTAGTAGCGGTCCTTGAAATCCATCTGGACGGCCTTGGGGCAACATCTCTTCAAGCAAATCTAAAAGTGTGTCTAGGAGCAGGTCCGCGACCAAGTCCGGGCGCAAAACATTTACTGCGTGTGCGCTTCTTGGTAGGTATTGAAGCCTATGCCAGAGAATGGGTGCGCCTGCAAGCCGGCCTCTCTCTTCACTTTGAATCAGTCGTTGAACCCGTCTTGCAGCCCACTCAGAGAGCCACAGAGCAGGGCTATGTCGATCTAGCAACTCTTGGCGTAGAGCACAGAACACATCTCGGAGCTGGCTTAGGTGAAGGTTTGGGAGCCGGCTTTGAAATCGGCTTTGAATATGGTCTTGGAATCGATTTTGAATGGCGTCTTCACGTCGTGCTTCAGGGAGAGTTTGGAATAATTTTTTGCGTACAATTCTAAGCAGATTTTGGCGTAAATTTGGGAGCCGCTCTTGGATCTGCCTTTGGAAGTCGTTTTGCAATGAGGCTTCATCAAGCCCTTGGCGACATGGATGTTGGAGCAGAGTGAAAAATGGCTCTAGGGGAAGCTCTGAGAGCCAACTTGGAAGTATCTCTGAGAGAGAATCTTGGATCAATCTTTGGATGCATTGGTCCTTTGCGTGCTTGTTCTCTCCCAAATCGGTGATTCTCTCAACCACAGAAAAACCACCTCGAACCTGCATCGTTTTATTATCTCGAAGTATACTTAGGACCATGTTTTGAAGATGTCTTAGAAGATGGTGCCGAAGCAGTTCTATGGTGCTCCCTTGAAGCCGATCAGATGGTGTGGGTGTTTCTGATATGTGCGAAGAGGGGCTAGGCGACAGATTTACGATTAGCCTTTGTGATAAATTTACAAGTAGCCTTTGAAACCACAGTTGAAACATTCCTCGGTATCCTGGCGGCCAACTCTTCCACTTTTCATGTTCTACCCTTGCCTGGAAGGGCCCTATCTGGATGGGATAGGCCCGGGCTTGGTCTCGTCCCATGGACGAAGATAGGCCTGCTGAGGCAACAAGGCCTTGGCATAGGTCATCAAACAAACGTGGAAGTAGTTGTTCAGGGTTGTGGCTTTCATCTTTTCGGATGAATTGAAAAAGGGCGCGGCGCAAGGTTGCATGCAGATTTGGGAGATTGTTTTCTAGGAACGAGTCTTGGCTCTCATTCTGACTTAACTCTTGGAGCGGCTTTAGAAGGTAGTCTACGAACAGGTCTAGGACTATGTCTACGACCAGGTCCTGGCGCAAATGCCCTAGCTGCCCTATATCCATGACGGGAGATAGACTCGAAGAAGTGGCTCCGCCCATTTCGAGCAGCTCTAGGAACCTGTCGTGAAACAGGGTTTTGGTGATGTCTGGGAAGTTTAGAGGGCAGAGCATGCTCCTATCTTCTCCCAGTAGTTCTCGACGTAGCATCTGAAGTGGTTCCCTGAATAGACTTAAGTGAAGTTCTTGGCGTTGGTTTCGGATTAGATTTTGGAGTTGATCTTGTAGTACCTCTTCTTGCCGCTGACTCCGGGTGGGGCTTTGAATAAAGTCCTGAAGTCGGTTGGACTGGGCTTGAATATGGCCTGGGGCTGATGGTAGATGTGCTGGAGCAAAGCTTTGAATTAAGGTGTTGTGCAGAGTTCGGAGCACTTCTTCCTGGGCAACCACCTCCCTCTGATCGCAACTTAAAGAGAACATGCCTATATGAAGAACCTGGTGCAGAGCTTTGTACAGATTGGGAAGCTGGCGTTTTCCTAGTAATGCTCCTTGGAACCTGCCTTGAGACAGCATCGCTTCAAGAAAATCTAAAAGTCTATATAAGAGCAGGTCTGCGATCAAGTCTGGCCGTAGGACACGTACTACTTGTTCCGTTGGGCGTAAATTTTGGAACAGGCCTGAGAAAGCAGGTGTGTCTGCGAGTAGGCTCCTCCCTTCATCTTGAACCAGTATTTGCACCAATCTCGCTCCCCATTCAGAGAGACTAGGACCAGATCTACGTCGATCCAACAACTCTTGGCGTAGGGCGCAAAATACACCTTGGAGCTGGCTTAGGTGAAGGTTTTGAAGCCGGCTTTGAAATCGACTTTGAATATGATCTTGGAATCGACTTTGAATGGCGTCGGCTTCTCGTTCTTCGGGGAGAGTGTGGAATAATTTTTGCCGCACAGTTCTAAACAAATTTTGGTGTAAATTTGGAAGCCTATCTTGGATCTGTCTTTGGAAGTCATTTTGCAGCAAGGCTATATCAAGGCCTTGGCGGCACGGGTCTTGAAGTAAAATTAAAAGTGGCCCTAGGGGAGGCTCTGAGAGCCAATCTTGAAGTATCTCTGAGAGAGAATCTTGGATCAATCTTTGGATGCGTTGGCCCCTTGCGTGCTTGTTCTCTCCCAAATCGGTGATTCTCTCACCCACAGAAAAACCATCTCGAACCTGCATCGTTTTATTATCTCGAAGTATACTTAGGACCATATTTTGAAGATGTCTTAGCAGATGGTGCCGAAGCAGTTCTCTAGTGCTCCCTTGAAGCCGATCTGTGAATGGTGTGGGTGTTTCTGATATGTGCGAAGAGGGGCTAGGCGACAGATTTACGATTAGCCTTTGTGATAAATTTACAAGCAGCCTTTGAAACCACAGTTGAAACATTCCTCGGTATTCTGGCGACCAACTCTTCCACTCTTCGTGTTCTAACCCTACCTGGAGCGGCCCTATCTGGATGGGATAGGCCCGGGCTTGGTCTCGTCCCATGGACAAAGATAGGCCTGCTGAGTCAACAAGGCCTTGGCATAGGTCATCAAACAAACGTGGAAGTAGTTGTTCAGAGCTGCAGTCTCTATCTAGTCGGATGAATTGAAAAAGGGCGCGGCGCAAGGTTGCATGCAGATTTGGGAGATTGTTTTCTAGGAACGAGTCTTGGCTCTCATTTTGACTTAACTCTTGGAGCGGCTTTAGAAGGTGGTCTACGAACAGGTCTAGGACTATGTCTACGACCAGGTCCTGGCGCAAATGCCCTAGCTGCCCTATATCCATGACGGGAGATAGACTCGATGAAGTGGCTCCGCCCATTTCGAGCAACTCTAGGAACCGGTCGTGAAACAGGGTTTTGGTGATGTCTGGGAAGTTTAGAGGGCAGAGCATGCTCCTATCTTCTCCCAGTAGTTCTCGACGTAGCATCTGAAGTGGTTCCCTGAATAGACTTAAGTGAAGTTCTTGGCGTTGGTTTCGGATTAGATTTTGGAGTTGATCTTGTAGTACCTCTTCTTGCCGCTGACTCCGGGTGGGGCTTTGAATAAAGTCCTGAAGTCGGTTGGACTGGGCTTGAATATGGCCGGGGGCTGATGGTAGATGTGCTGGAGCAAAGCTTTGAATTAGGGTGTTGTACAGAGGTCGGAGCACTCCCTCCTGAGCAGTTGCCTCCCTCCGGTCGTAGCCTAAAGAAAACATACCTACATGAAGAACCTGGTGCAGAGCTTTGTACAAATTTGGAAGCTGGCGTTCTTCTAATAATACTCCTTGGAATCCATCTGGACGGCATTGAGGCAATATCTCTTCAAGTAAATCTAAAAGTCTATATAAGAGCAAGTCTGTGACCAAGTCTGGGCGTAGGACGCGTACTACTTGTTCCGTTGGGCGTAAGTTTTGGAGCAGATCTTCATCTTGAACCAGTATTTGCACCAGTCTCACGCCCCACTCAGGGAGCTTCGGAACAGGCTTACGTCGATCCAACAACTCTTGGCGTAAGGCGCAAAATACACCTTGGAGCTGGCTTAGGTGAAGGTTTTGAAGCCGGCTTTGAAATCGACTTTGAATATGATCTTGGAATCGATTTTGAATGGCGTCGGCTTCTCGTTCTTCGGGGAGAGTGTGGAATAATTTTTGTCGCACAGTTCTAAACAAATTTTGGTGCAAATTTGGAAGCCGATCTTGGATCTGTCTTTGGAAGTCATTTTGCAGCAAGGCTATATCAAGACCTTGGCGGCGCGGGTCTTGAAGCAAAATTAAAAGTGGCCCTAGGGGAGGCTCTGAGAGCCAATCTTGAAGTATCTCTGAGAGCGAAGCTTGGATCAGCCTTTGGATACGTTGGCCCCTTGTGTACCAGCCCTCTTCCGGAGCAGAGATTCTCTCAAGCACAGACTCACTACCTCGAACCTGTATCGTTTTATTATCTCGAAGTATACTTAGGACCATATTTTGAAGATGTCTTAGAAGATGGCGCTGAAGCAGTTCTCTAGTGCTCCCTTGAAGCCGATCTGTGAATGGTGTGGGTGTTTCTGATATGTGCGAAGAGGGGCTTCGAGGCGACAGATTTGCGATTAGCCTTCGTGATAAATTTACAAGTAGCCTTTGAAACCACAATCGAAACATCCCTCGGAATCCTAATGGATACCAATACCTATTCCACTCTTCGTGTTCTAACCCTACCTGGAGAGGCCCTATCTGGACAGGATAGGCCCGAGCTTGGTCTCGTCCCATGGACGAAGATAAGCCTGCTGAGTCAACAAGGCCTTGACACAGGTCATCAAACAAACGTGGAAGTAGTTGTTCAGGGTTGCGGGCTCCATCTGGTCGGATGAATTGAAAAAGGGCGCGGCGCAAGGTTGCATGCAGATTTGGGAGATTGTTTTCTAGGAACGAGTCTTGGCTCTCATTTTGACTTAACTCTTGGAGCGGCTTTAGAAGATGGTCTGCGAACAGGTCCAGGACTATGTCTACGACCAAGTCCTGGCGCAAATGCCCTAGCTGCCCTATATCCATGACGGGAGATAGACTCGATGAAGTGGCTCCGCCTATTTCGAGCAACTCTAGGAATCGGTCGTGAAACAGGGTTTTGGTGGTTTCTGGGAAGTTTAGTGGACAGAGTGTATTCCCCCTACTTTCTAATAGTTCTTGGCGTAGAGCCTGCAGCATCTGCCTGAATGGGCTTGAGTGAAAATCTTGGTGTTGATTTCGGATTAGACTTTGGAGTTGATCTTGTAACGCCTCCTCTTGCAACTTTTGGCGTACAGCTCGGGACAGGTCTTGGCTCAAATATGAGAGCTGGACTTGAAGCTCTTCTTGAAGCTGACTCTGGAGGGAGCTCTGAATGAGGTCCTGGAGCTGTTGTTGGAGCAAGCTTTGAAGCAATTCTCTTGAGCTCCAGTCCTGGAACAATCTTAAGAGTCGGTCCTGAAGCCGTTTTCGGAGCAATTTTTGGAGACAATCTTGAAGCAATGCTTCGTGCCGAGGTCCTTCTTGAGGATACAACTCCCTGATTGTCGAATCCCGGCGTATACTTAGGATCATGTTTTGGAGCCGGTTTGGAAGCTGGTACTGAAGCCATGCCAAGAGCCGTTCTCGAAGCAGATGTGGGGGCGCTTCTGGGGGTGATAGGGGTGCAAGGTGCGAGAGCAACTCTCGTGGTAGAGTTGTTAATAGTTCATGGAGCCAAAATCGGAACTGATTTGGGAGATCTTCATCAATATCCATTTGCTCCCACTCTTCCCGAAGGGATTCTGCTTGGAGGGATTGCTCGGGCTGGACTTGAATATGTCTAGAGGCTATTTCAACCCCCTCAATAAGGGTTCTTGCCAACAAACGGAGTCCTACTACCATGCAAATAAGTGACTGAACAGAAGCAGTCCCTTGCTCTAGAAAATAGTTTGCTGCACCTCCTAAATTAGAGAAAAAGAGCTGTAGGACCCCTATCTGTATGGTCCCTGCAAGAGCTTTTATAAGGTAGGACAGGCAATTTGCGAGAGAGAGGACAACAAATGTCAATGCGTGCCACACAAACTTTAATCGTTGAGAGTGTAATGCACCCTCTCTTGCCCGGATAAGAGCCCCCCTCGCTTCTTGCGCATCTCTTGGAATTTCCACACAAATTCCCAAATCAATCATTACATCGGACATTTAAGCATGTACCTCACCTTCTGTCAGGATCGATTATGAGGTTATTACCACAAAAGCGCCACATAAAAACTTTAATTATTCCGAAAAAAAGAGAGTGGGGTCCTTCCCCTGAAGAAAAGTGCTGTAGTCGCTTGAAGATGCGTGGGGAAAAGTTTAAACTTCGAGGAAAGTGCGTTTTAAGGTTAAATATGTGTTTTTTGATCTTAATGGAGTGGCGAATTTGTAAACTTGAAAATCTTTTGTGCTCGCTTAAGGAGGGTTGGGTGATTTCATGGTAAAGAAAATTGCTGTGACCGGAGGTGGAGGACAGATTGCTTATAGCTTGCTTTTTCGTATTGCTAATGGAGAGCTCTTTGGAGAGAGAGAGGCCGTGGCGCTGCATATTCTCGAGTTGCCTCAAGTGTTAGAGCATTTAAAGGGCGTTGTGATGGAGTTGGAAGATTGTGGTTTTGCCCAGTTGGAATATGTAAAAGTGGGGAACGATCCTGAAGAGATCTTTGGAGATGTCAACATCGCAATCCTCCTAGGGGCAAAACCACGCCGTTTGGGGATGGAAAGGGGGGATCTTCTCGGTGAAAATGGACGCATCTTCGCTGAGCAGGGCTCTATTTTAAATCGTGTTGCTGCAAAAGATGTTCTCGTTTTTGTTGTGGGCAATCCATGTAATACCAACTGCCTTATCGCGATGCACTCTGCTCCGAATATTCCGAAAGAGCGCTTCCATGCTATGACACGACTCGATCAAAATCGGGCTCAAGTGCAACTTGCCAAAAAGGTGGGCTGTCCCGTTAGGGCTGTGAAAAATATAATCGTCTGGGGAAATCACTCGCCAACGCAGGTTCCCGATTTCATCAATGCAACGATCGATGGCAGTAAAGTTACCGATATCATCACAGATCGTGCGTGGTTGGAAAGGGACTTTATGCAGACGGTACGGGAACGGGGCAAAGCCATCATCGCAGCGCGGGGGACCTCCTCTGCTGCCTCTGCGGCCAGTGCGGTAATCGATGGAATCAAGTCGCTCCACGACGACAACGATCAACCTTTCTCATCTGCCATTATTTCTGATGGGAATCCTTATGGTATTAGCGGGGGACTTATCTTTTCCTTTCCGTGTAGGAGAACACTCCATGCTAACGCAGAAATTATTGAGGGATTAGAGTGGGACCAATTTCTCAGAGGGGAGATTGCAAAGACTGAGAAAGAGCTGTTAGACGAGAGAGATGGTGTAAGGAACCTACTCCTATGAAGGAGAAGCTCTTTGCACGTTACTTTCTACCGAGCATCTATCTCATCCGTCGGGAGGGAGGCGTCGATGATCGCGGCCAATCTCTTTACGTCGCCCAGGAAACCCGATTGGAATCCCATGTGTGCGCATGGCGCCACAAAAAACTGTATGTTGTTGCTATCCTTCTCGGGGAAGAAGGCATGTGCAAAGGAGGCTCCAGCTGCAATGACCGTATCTGTCTCTTGTGCGACGGAGGTCCGCAAATCTTGAAGGCTCTCCATACGCATGTAATCCTCCTTCTGCTGCGCGTTCACGCGTCCACTTTGGATGACAATGTCTCGATTGCTCAGCCTCCTTTTCCTAGGTCTTGTGGAGGGCGGGTATTCCCAGTTAAGGAAAAGGACAAGCCAGGCAAGTCGAGGCAGGTGGTCTTTGGCACATTCATAAAGCGAAGAAAAAGTTCTAATTTTGACAAACACACATTTCCCAGGAAATTCCCGCCTTATTGCAGGTCTAGCACCTTCTTGCACCCCTCCACCGATGGAAAAGCTAACATCGAAAATCACCTTTTCTCTCCTTTCAGGCGTTGGAAAGTACGTTCGGATTAGTTTATGCATAGCTACAAGGGTCGCACACGTTGCCTCGCGATCAGCTAAAATCCCTTCACTTCTTCCCACACTAGGATAGTTATAGAAGAGGGCGAGCGCTTGGAGCTCATTTGCCAACTCAAGCATTTCTTGTGCGTGCGTCTCGTATACCATACCATTCCCAACAGAGAAAATGATATAACGACCATTTTCCGCATATTCTTTTTTTCCAGCAACTACGACGTCGACGAGAGAGCCATTGACTCGGACGCTCATACGTCGTGCCACGTTTTCCTTGTCGTGTACAAATGCCGCCCTCCTCAAGTCCTCCAGATCCAGCTGCAAAAGATGCACAAAACCTGGAAGTGCTGCCGGATGGACCACCCAACCACATACAATACGTATGATGTTGTACAGACCAATGGGTAATATCAACCACATCAAATATGCGGGGAGAAAGAGCTGCGGGAGGCGTATCATACCTATGGTAAGTACCCGCAGACAAAAAGAGAAGATAGGAACAATGAAAACATAAATCAGATACAAGGAGAAGGCATCGAATGTTTTGTTTACAATCAAGCGCCCACAAACAGAAGCAATTTCATTGGAAGAGCAATCCGCCCAGTTAAAAGTTGTCCCCATGCACCCCAACATAGATCCACGCTCATAGGTAACCACGGGCTTTGATGAGGGCGAGCACTCATCCATGGGATGAGCCGGGAGCCCGTCAAAGAAGGAACCAAGAGACAAACTACCTGAACTAACTGGCGACGACTCCATACTCCCAAACCTCCAAATTAAGTTTTTTCGGCATAAAGTATAGCTGGGCAAAGGAAAACCCCACAACCCCTAAAAAGAATTTGTAAGCGCAAAGTGATAATATCGTAAATCCTGCAACACTAAAATGTCATCTTTTAGGAATTATTCTGGAGGCAAAGAAAATTTTGGAGATGAGGATGACCATAACGATGATGCGACGAGCGAGATCTTACACGCAAGATTTTGCAAACAAGAAAGCACAAATGATTATTTTATTTGTTTGGAAGGGTATTTATGTAAACATGGGAAGCCTATAGAGCTCTATGTTGATAAGCATAGCGTATTTAGGGTTGCTAGTAACGGTGAGAGCAAAGGAATCACAGTCTTTCACCAAGCCATCTAGACATTGAACATTGGTTTGATTTGTGCGCATGGCCCACAGGCGAAAGGAAGGATGGCGAGAAAACACGGGATATTACAAGCCGGTCCTATTAGAGATGAGACTTAGAAACATTTCATCAATAGAAGGGGCAAATCGTTATTTAGGCGAGGAATTTATAGAGGTGCATAATAAACAATTTGGCAAGGCCGCCAAGGATCCTCAAAATGGGCATAGACTCCTAAATTCTATAAGAAGATTTAGAAAAAGTCCTGGCCACTCGAAGTGAAAGATGCCTCTCCGAAAGCCTTAGCATTCAATATACTAATCAGATCTACCAACTCCAAACAGAAACTCCAAATCGTTTGAGATATAAAAAAAAGATCTGGGAAACCTTTAGTCGTAGAGTTCCAAGGCAAAGAGCTTCGCTATATTGTATGGGAAGAATACCAACGCGGTGGACCCAAGATCGTAGATGACAAGCAATTAAAGGTCAGAGGGGAAAAGAAATGTATTTGAGTTGCGTCATGTTGAATATTAAAGCCTTATTGAGGCTGTCGCAAGACAAAAACCGCTGCTGCAAAGCGCTTTGGAACCTGTTGGCTTTCAATGCTTCACACAATTCGAACAGCTGTGGATTTTTTCACAAGCTTTGTTTGCAAACAATCCCACAGCCGAGGAGGAAGAAGTATCAAAAATGTGGGGAATGAAATTAACCCAGTGTCGACGCTTCGGAAGATTGATTACGACATTTTAGTTTTGCATTGACACCCCTAAAAAGAATTAATGCACATGAATTCCCGGAAATTTTTAATTCAACTAGATTGAAATCAGCCAATTAAAGTGACAAAAACTTGCGGTTTTTTATGTCTAATGGAACAGTTAACTTGACCTGGAAGGCGCCTTTTTTCCCGGCCTGTTTTCTGCTCGCGATTGCAAATAAATTCTCCTATTTTTTACCATGGTTAATTTGTTCCGGATTAGCTCAGTTGGTAGAGCAGCGGACTGTTAATCCGCTTGTCGCTGGTTCGAGCCCAGCATCCGGAGATTTTTTTGCAACGCCTTCCCCGCACCCTTGGAAGGCGTTGCTTTAATTTTTCGAGCTCTTCCTCAATCATACGGCTCTCAACTTCACTTGAAGAATGGCTCATGTTTCGAAAATTGTTTTGCCCCGGAAAGATTGCCAACACTGCGACAACGGCCTTTGAAGGCCAAGTAAGCCCCACACCACCTCTGCAGAGCGAGGAATAGTGGGAGAGTAATCGGCCAAACTCTGATCTGAACAGGGCGCGCTCGCAACAGCGAGGGTCCATACGTATCATGGGCCCAGGGAAAGGGGTGTGCTTCGACAGCTTTCCACGGCTGTTAAAGTAAACGTTTCAGTTCATAATAGGGCGAGTGGCCTGGAAAATTTCGTCAATTTTTTCTAAGAAGCCACGACCCTTCCCCCAAAAAAGTCCCTGTGGGGTGGCTTCTTAAGTACACACCAGCCATATACGAGGGTGAGGACACGACGCACGAAATTTCCATATTTTCCTACAAGCTCGCTGTTGTATCTTCGCTGGAAGCCTTTCCAGGAAAATTCGCTATCTCGCATTTCAGGGGCGTTGGCAACAATCGTATAATGAATTTAGTCTACCGAAAATTTTTCAAAAAACCCTTTGGTGTTGGTGTGCCAGCCCTCAGATTTGCTGAATTGTCTGCCCTCTAGATGATAGAGTTCATTCACAAGCTTATAGGGCAAATCTTGTCCTATTGTCATGGCAGGAAAGAATTGAAGCCGAGAAGAGCCATTAGATGAGGGCAACAACGTAAGGGGCCTATTCCTATAAGGCTAGGCGAGAGAAGGAAACAAGTTCTTTGCATGTTGCTTTCTATTGGACATCCATCTCATTATCGTTACTTGGAGGGTCGATGATCGCGGCCAATTCGCGTACGTCGCCCAGGAGACCCGATCGGAATCCCACGTGTTCACATGGCACTACAAAAAACTGTATGCCGTTGCTGTCCCTCTCGGGGAAGAGGGCATGTGCAAAGGAGGCTTCAGCTGCAATGACCGTATCTGTCTCTTGTGCAGCAGTGGCCTTCAAATTTTGAAGGCTCTCCATGCGCATGTAATTCTCCCCCTGCTGCGCGTTTACGCGTCCACTTTGAATGACAATTTCTCGATTTCCCTGGTTCCTTTCCCTAGCCCTTGGGAAGGGTGAATACTCCCAGTTAAGCAAAGGAATAAGCCAGGCAATCGAGGGAACGAGGTGTTTAGCACATTCATAAAGCGAAGAAAAAGTTCTAATTTTGACAAATACACATGGCCCAGCATGCTCCCGCTCCACTACAGGTCTAGCACCCTCTTGCACCCCCCCACCGATGGAAAAGCCAATATCGAAAATCACCTTTTCTCTCCCTTCAGGAGTTGGAAAGTACGTTCGGATTAGTTTATGCATAGCTACAAGAGCCGCACACGTTGCCTCGCGATCAGCTAAAATCCCTTCACTTCTTCCCACGCTAGGATAGTTATAGAAGAGAACAAGTGCTTGGAGCTCATTTGCCAAATTAAGCATTTCTTGTGCGTTCGTCTCGTATACCATAGCATTCCCACAAGAGAAGATGACATAACGGCCACTCTCCGCATGCTCTCTTTTTCCAGCAACTACGGCGTCGACGAGAGAACCATTGACTCGAACGCTCATACGTCGTGCCACGTTCGCCTCGTCGTGTACAAATGTCTGCCACCTATTATAATCCAGCCACTGAATGTGAGGCACCAAGAAAGCAAGTGGAGGTGCCGCCGGATGGAGTAAACAACCACATACAATATGTAAGATGTTGTACAAACCAATGGGTAATATCAACCACATCAAATATGCGGGGAGAAAGAGCTGTGGGAGGCTTATCCCGCCTATAGTAAGCACCCGCAGACAGAAAGAGAAGAGAGAAAAGATGGGGATATAAAACAGATACAAGGAGCAGGCATTTAACACTCCATTTACAATCAAGCGCCCACAAATAGAAGCAAATTCATTGGAAGAGCAATCCATTCCGTTAAAGGTTGTTCCCATACGCCCACATATAGAGCCACGTTCATAGGTAAGCACGGGGTTTGGTGGGGGGTGGGAAGCATCCATGGGATAATCAAAGAGGCCGTCAAAGAAAGAACCAAGAGACAAATTGCCCACACTAACTGATGACGATTCCATGCCCGCGAACCTCTAAGCAAGTTTTGTTAACGTAGAATTTTATTTTATTAAAAAAATCCCCACAACCCCCCCAAAAGAATTAGCGCACCTGAATTCCCCAGGTTTTTATGTAATTAGCTTGAAGTTAGCTGCTTAAAACAATAAAAAGCTTGCGACTTTTTTGTCATGGTCAGTTTATTCCAGATTAGCTCAGTTGATAGAATAGCAGACTATTAATCCGCTTGTCGCTGGTTCGAGCCCAGTATCCGAAGACTTTCTTGCCAAGCCTTTCCCCCTCTTGGAAAGCGTTGCTTTAATTTTTCGAGCTCTTCTTCAATCACACGATCTTCAACTTTACTAAAGAGTAGCTCAGGTTTTGAAAATCGTTGCCCTGGAGAGATGTGCTTTTCAAGGATATCGTGCCAGCCACACTGCGACAACGACCTTTGGAAGCCAAGTAGGCGCCACACCACCTCTGCAGAGCGAGGAATAACGGGGTAGGAGATAGCGGCCAGACACTGAAGGGCGCGCGCGCAACAGGCGAGGGTCGTATGCATCATGGGCACTAGGTGGGGTGTTTTTGCAGCTTTCCAGGGCTGTTTGCTATCAAAGTAAACGTTTCCCTCCTGAGCCAACTCCATAATAAGGCGGGTGGCCTTGCGCAGCTGAAAATGGGAATAAGCCTGGTAGGTGCCCCGGAAAATTTCGTCAATTTTTTCTAAAAAGGCGCGATCTTCCCCCCCTAAATCCCCGTAGGGGGGCATCTTGGCTGCACACCGGCCACATACGAGGGTGAGGACGCGATGCACGAGATTTCCATATTTTCCTACAAGCTCGCTGTTGCATCTCCGCTGGAAGTCTTTCCAGGAAAATTCGCTATCTCGCGTTTCGGGGGCATTGGCAGCAATCGTATAGCGAATTTGGTCTACCGAAAATTTTTCAAAAAAATCTTTGGCATCGATATACCAGCCTTCAGATTTGCTGAACTGCCGGCCCTCTAAGTGATAGAATTCATTTGCAGGCAGTTCATCTACAAGCTTATAGGGTGAATCTTGTCCCATTGTCATGGCCGGAAAGAATATGGCGTGAAAAGGGATGTTGTCTTTCCCAATAAAATTGACAAATTTTGTCTCCGCATCATACCAGTACGCTTTCCACGCGTCGGGTTCTCCCCTCTTGCTTGCCCACTCTTTGGTCGCTGAAATATACCCGATAGGGGCATCAAACCAAACATAAAGCACCTTCCCCTCAGCACCCCTCAAAGGGACGGGAATACCCCACTCCGAGTCACGAGTAATCGCGCGGGGTTTTAAATCATCGATATAATTCTGAGCAAAATGTACTACGTTGGATTTCCAGTGTTTAGCCTTAATCCACTTGGTAAGCCGCTCTTTGAAAAGATCGAAACGCAAAAACCAATGTTTAGTCTTCTTGAGGGTGAGTCTATCTCCAGTAAGTTTTGCTCGCGGCTCCCTCAAGTCGGTAGCTTCATAGCTCGCCCCACATTTTGGACACTCATCCCCCCGAGCCCCCCCACATCCGCACCGAGGACATTCCCCCACTATGTATCGGTCCGCTAAAAACCTCCTTCCCCTTTCCGAATAAAGTTGATCGGTAACCCTCTCTTCAACAAACCCATTTTTTAATAGATCGTGAAAATAGCGTTGGACCGTCTCCGCGTGACCTTCCCAAGTGGTGCGGGAGTAGTGGTCAAAGCGCACATCCATTTTTGCAAAAAAGTCTTGGATGACTTGGTGGAAATGGTCGACATACTTTTTCGGAGTAGACCCAGCTATTTCGGCTCCCAGAGTGATAGCCACTCCATGTTCGTCTGAGCCACACACATAAAGCACCTCATTGCCAATGAGCCGCTGAAACCGAGAATAACAATCTGCAGGTAAATAGGCTCCAGCAATATGTCCAAAATGGAGCGGCCCATTCGCGTAGGGGAGGGCAGCCGTAATCAAAACTCTCATTCTTCTTCGATCATTTCATGCTGGGGTGATGGAGCCTTGCGGATCTCTTTGAGCAACTGAGAGACGCTAAAATCCTCCTTTCCCGCTCGAATTTGTTGCTGAGCCATATCAATCGCGTGATGCGTGAGTTGAAAAAGATCGGGAAATAGCTTCATGAAGGCCTCTTTGGTTAAATCATCTTGTGCCATACACTCACTCCTCTTACGTTTTGTGTCCTTCGGCGATAACGATACTTTTAAAAACCTGATATGCCATCCTATCGCCGACAATTTGATAGTCATAATACTTAGCCTGTGCGAGCTCGAATTGTACCCGATCCAATCTCTCTTGCATAGCCCCTTTTGACTCCGTACCCCTCTTCTTCAGGCGCTTTTTTAAGATCGCCAGAGAGGGAGGATGAACAAAAATCAAAACTGTCTCCACCCTTTTCCTGAGGTTTAAGGCTCCTCGAGTATCGATCACTAAAATCACATGCTTGCCACCGGCACGCTGCCTAGCCACAACCTCCCGCAGGGAGCCATATTGATATCCGAAAATTGTCTCCCACTCCAAAAATTCTCCCGCAGCCTTGCACTCCTCAAAGGCCTGCTGTGAGAGAAAGATGTAATCTCTGCCATCTACCTCTCCCTCCCTGGGTGGTCGAGTCGTACAAGAGATTCCCTGGGTAGCATACTCTGGAAATTCTTTGATCAACCTACGGACCAAGGTAGTCTTCCCAGTCCCGGCGGGGGCACTAACGACTATAACCTTTCCTCTACCTAATGTTCCAAGCAACTGTACCATCAGGAATTACCAGCGCCCTTTTGCTGCATACAAAATGCTCTTGGCATCTTTATGTTTTTTGTGCAGAAAGCTCTTCCTCCATAGCAGGCTTGCTTATCCTAATATCGAGAGTTTTGTCATGGGAGGTAAGATGTGTAAATTGACGTCCTAGAGAACGTGTAGCCACAATCCACCCAAAAACGACGAAGAGCAAAAGAAGACCGACAAAAGGCGTGCTAAGGGAAACACTACCAAAAAACACGAGCAAACCACTGTGGAGGAGCGATCCACTCATCTTCCCCGCCCGCGACATCAACCCATCAATGGCCGCCTTTCCTTGGAGCTTAGACTCTGAATTCAAAGGAATAAAAGCAATTTCTTTGGTGGTGTCAAATAACGTAAATTTGCACGATCGCGACAAAACATTTTGAATCGTGCCAAATAACACTCCAATGATTAAGGGCGCCCATCCAATCGCCACCATCCAGGAGAGACAGAGAGGGCGTCCCTCTAGAAGTAAGAAGCCAACAAAAAGGGTGCCGGTAACCAGTAAAGCGATGGGAGTAATCAATGCGCTAACAGTCCATCCCACCTTTCGAATTACGTTGCCGCACAGAAAAAACCCCACAAAGGTCGACAGGATCCCGGTGAGGGTCAAAACCCTCCCCATGTAAGAATTGAAATCATTGGGATTAGGATAGAGGAGGGAGACCTGATCTTTCCATATAAGATCTAGCATATTGGTGGTGACGTTAAAAGCTACCACTAGGACCGCAATACAAAGGAGATATCTGGATTGCAGGAGATAGGCAAAGTTTGCACGCAATCCCATCTTAACCGAGTTAGGTTGGGTGCGACGGTGGTTGTCCCATACGTGCTTTAGCGCGGAATCCCGCCTAATCACATTAAGGTTGTACCAGCGAAAAAGAAAGATAGAGATGAGACCCACACATATCACCAAGCCTACAGTAAGTCTCAAACATTGCTCCCAGCGATCTGCTCCAAACAAAAATGGGAAATCGCCCAGCCCCCCCGAGAAGAAAATAACAATCTGCCCAGAACAGATGGCTGCAATGTTGGCTCCAATATTTAAAATTCCATACACCCTCTTTGCATCTTTTACCGTCATAATTTCGTTCACAAAGGCCCAAAAGATGATAGACATGATCACTGTACCCCAGAATTCTGACACGACATAAAAGAGAGTGTATGACCAATTGCGAAAAATTGAGATAAGCCCTTGAAATCCATGAGGCAGTAATAATTGAAGCTGGTCTGCTACTTTGTTAGGGTGGATCACATCACGCAGAGGATAGAGTACCGTCGCAAAAATTAAAAAGAAAAAGAGGAATCCTCCAACCATGATGTAAAACAATTTTTCCAAACTGATCCTATTAAACAGCCTGGAAAGAAGGAAGGTCACAACAAGGGCCATGGGAAAAATCCCCCAAATTTTAATAAAGGGGATGGCAACAGCTCCAGATTCGGATGCAGTAACGACCAAGGCATCCTTTGCAGTTTTCAATAAATTATAAATCAGGCAGACGAGCGCATATAAGATGAGGAGTGGAACAAATTTCTTCACTTCCCAACGGGAAATGGGCCAGAAAAAAGAACGCCACGGGCCAAATTCAGCGCTATCTGTGGATGGCATGACCCCCCAAGTTAAAAGCGTTGTCAAAAAGATCCCACAACAGAGCGCTACGACGACTTCCAGGCAGAAAAAAGGGGAGAAAAGTCTGTGCGGCTGCTGAGGCACCCAAAATCACAATTTACTCCGCCTCAAACAAATAATTAACATGAATCCATCTTTCCTGAGCAAACTCGAGCCAAGAAAACTCCAGTCACCCACATTATATCGGCCATTATAACAGGGGGAGGATATTTTACAAAAAGAAATCCAATTTATCTATCTGTCAAAGCTTCGATTCCCGGCAGACACCCATATTCGATATATTCCAGAAGGGCTCCCCCTCCCGTAGAAACGTGTGCAAAATGTTTTTCTAAATGAAGCGCATTCACTGCGGCCACAGAATCTCCACCACCCACGATGACACTCGCAGAAAATGCAGCTAGCTCGCGCGCAAGATTCTGTGTCCCTTTCGCAAAGGCTGCAACCTCAAACACCCCCATTGGTCCATTCCAAAAAATCGTCTTTGCTCTACTCAGAACTCCCTTCCACCTCTCCAGGGTTTTAGGGCCAATATCCATCCCCTTCCAAGCGGGAGGAATCCCCTCTTCGACAGACACCAAGCGATTTTCGCAAGCACCTGCAACCACAACGTCTTGAGGCAAAAAGACTTGAATGGATCTTTTTTCACACTCTTTCAAAAAAGCCCGCCCCCTCTCTACCATGTCTTCATCACACAAAGAATCTCCAATTGCGATCCCTTTCAATTTTAAAAAGGTAAAAGCCATTCCCCCACCAATAAATATGGCATTAACTTTCTTCACGAGAGATGACAAAACACCAATTTTTGAATCAATTTTCGCCCCGCCCAACACCGCACAAAAGGGTCTTTTAGGGGAGTCCACTATCTGAGAGAGGAAAGAGAGCTCTTTTTCCATCAAGAACCCCATGCCACTTCTTCCAGGAAAATGCCGGGCAACGAGCGTTGTCGAAGCGTGGCTGCGGTGGGCCGTCCCGAAGGCGTCGTTTACATAAATATCCCCAAGCCCTGCGAGCAATTTCACAAAGGAGGAGTCTCGCTCCGGTTTCTCCTCTCCTTCATGGAAACGGAGATTTTCTAGCAAAACCACCTCCCCCACCCGTACATCCTTAGCTTTAAAATAGGGATCGATCAACTTAACCTCCCTTCCGAGCAATTCTCCTAGCCGCTTCGCGCAAGGGCCCAAAGAAAGAGCCATATTAACCTTCCCCTTGGGCCGCCCTAGATGGCTCATTAGGACAAGTGAGGCCCCATGACTCAAAATATATTCAATCGAGGGAAGAGCCATGCGGATGCGCGTATCATCTCTGATCGTACCGTCATCCTTCAGGGGTACATTAAAGTCGACACGCATTAATACTCTCTTCCCCGCCAGGTCTAAATCTCTTAAAGACAATTTCACAAAAACTACCCCGCCACTCTTAAGATCTACAAATCGGGGTATACCAAAACGGAGTGAATAATTTAAAGGGTTAATCTCGGTCGAGGGAGGCTCCTCTCATAGCTGAGAAAAGGGGTTGCTTGCCTGAGAAAAAAGCCCCCCAGAGCGCCTCCTTTTTAACTCTTGACGCAAAGAGAATAAAAGATCGCGATCAAAGTTCTGATGAGCAGCCCAACGCAAATATTCTAGGGGAATGTCAGAAAAGGAGCGCCCCTTATATTTTCCCAAGGGCATCAATCTCAGTTGAATGGGTCGTTTTAATCGCTCAAAAGCGTCCTCTGTCGTTTTGAACTTACTGCTTAAATGTTTAAACACTTTAATGGTGACGATGACATCGTTCATCGCCCGATGTGCTTCACATGTCTCAATGTTAAAGTGCTTACGTAGGGTTTCTAAGGAGTTAGAGGGGCTTTCTCCATAAAGACGGGCCAAACGCAGCGTGTCCAAATACTTCAACGAAGGGAGGATGGTCTTCATCGAACAGCGCTTTGCCGCATTTTCAAGCAACGCAATATCGAAGGGGATCGCATGCCCAACTAAAATGTTGTCACCAATAATGTCTAGATATCGCGGAAGTATCACATCAATTTTAGGTTTGCCAGAGACCATCTCGTCGGTAATGTGGTGGATTTCAGTGGTCTGTGAAGGAATCAAAATACCGGGATCTACGAGATCTTCGCACGACTCAAGAATCGTTTCGAAGGTAAACTTACACACCGCAATTTCTATGATAAGGTCTTCTCGTGGATCGAGCCCCGTCGTCTCACAGTCGAAACAGACAAAGACCTCTTTATGCATCAACCCCATAAGCAATCATTAATTTTGTGGGTAAGGATCTCTCGACACTTGCCCTCCTTTGTAGAATATAGGAGATGCCCGCTCTCTAGACGCTTCCTTTTGGAGAGTTTATCACCCTTAGTCATAACGGGAAGAAGAGAAATTTTGTGGTGCCGCGCCCACTCCAAAAAAGCCCTATCCCTCTCGGAGAACTCCCTCCTGGCATCGACAAGAAGGACGATCAACCTCAGTGGAGGCCTTCTCAAGTAGGTCTCAATCCAGAAAGCCCAATCCCTTTGAAGGTGGTGAGAGGTTTTAGCATATCCATATCCGGGGGAATCTACTAAATAGAAGGCTTCATCGACAAGAAAATAGTTCATGCGCTGTGTTTTCCCCGGAGTGGACGAAACCCTAGCTAATTTTTTTAGCTGCAGAAGATGGTTAATGAGAGAGGACTTTCCAACATTAGAAGGACCCATGACCACTACCTCTGGGAGATTGTCTGTGGGACACTGCTCGGGCTTTAAAGCCGAGGTGACGAAACATACATCCTTAAATTTCATACAAGATCTCTCTTTTATTCTTCCCAAGACATTCCATCTTAATCGTAGCCCTACTCTCTGGAAGTATCTTCTCAATCTTTTCGGCCCATTCGATGCAGCACATCCCGCCAAAATATTCTTCAAATCCGAGAGACGAAAAATCATCAGCGCCCGCTAAACGGTAAAGGTCAAAGTGATAGAGCGTTTTGTCTCCCTCATAAATATTAAGATAGGTAAACGTCGGACTGTTTACCTCATGGGGGCTAATACCCACAAACTCAGAGGCAAATCCCTTAATCAACGTCGTCTTACCCGTTCCCAGATCCCCAAAAAGACAGACCACAGTAGGGAGCGACAACTTCTTAGCAATCACCCTTCCCATCTTTAACGTCTCTTCCGGAGAGAGAGTAACCACCCTGTTGTATTTCTTGTTGAACCTCATCTAACTCGTTAATAACAAACACACTTCGCTTAGAAGGAGCCCTTTTCGGGGAAGCTTCTACTGCCCCTCCTCAATCCATTGCTCGACATATTTAGCAAATTCCGGATATACACCCATCGCTTCAACGAAAGCGTTAATTTCGACGTCATCGAGGCGCTCTTGAATAAAAGTCAAAAAGTTCTCTTCAATTTTAAAACGATTTTGGCCTGGAACATCGATCAATGCCATCTCTTTTAACTGCGTCGCCTCAAAATCTTCAATAACGGCCTTCTTGCTATTGAAGAGCTTACCAGTAATGCCAGAAGAAAAAACGACCTTTGTGATGGGAGCGCGCCGTTCTTGAGTATAGTTTTTAATTACCTCGGGATCTTCCGAGACAAAAAATCGCTTTACCCGCATGCCACCTATGCGCTCTTTATTTTCGGGACATTTCGATACCCAGTCATAGACAGCATCTTGAGGGTTGGAGTGCGTGTTATCTCCAAAAACCTTTCCCGTATGCGGACAAATATAAATCTTCTTTGTCTTCTCATTAACCCCTTGTCTTCCTACTTGAATCTTAATTTCAGTTTCGCGCCACAGCTTCCCCTCGGCCTCAACTTTTTTCAAAACAGCACACCTACTCTGGTAAACCTTCTTTTCGCGAACAAAAAGCACTGGCTGAATATTGTGCTTTTCCTCCAAGAAAAAAAAATAAGTCGTCAACAGGTCTGGCTTTTTATGTTTTTTCAAATACTCGAGGAGCAACCCCTTCAACCCCGTATTAATGACAATATTTGACACCGCAACATCCCAAGCTCACAAAGTTAAGCAACATTAACCTAAAAATTAATTATATTCAAGTTGATTTTTGCTCAATGAACATGTTACTTTGGGGACACGTTATGATTATGAAAAGTCTTGTGTCGACACTTCAAAAACAAGCCTCAGAGATCATTCAAAGGCTATTTACTAAGCAAAACTTGGGCGGGGACATCACACAAAGCACCCACCCAAAGTTTGGCCACTACCAATGCAATTCTGCAATGAAACTCGCTCAATCCCTCCGCCAAAAGCCCCGAGATATCGCTCAGCAGATCGTTGAAAGGTGGGAAAAGGGGGAGATGATCAAAAGCCTTACAGTTGCCGGCCCAGGCTTCATCAACATCACCCTTTCTAGGGAGTTTCTCTCCAAAGAGATCTCTCAAGTTGCCCTAGACCCCCGCCTCGGCGTCCCTTTATCCGCTAAAACGGAAAGAGTAGTCATCGATTTCTCCTCGCCCAATGTAGCTAAAGAGCTACACGTCGGTCATTTGCGCTCTACGATTATTGGAGAGAGTTTGGCCCGCCTGCTTGAGTTCCTCGGCCATGCCGTCTTGAGATTAAACCACATTGGAGACTGGGGCACCCAGTTTGGAATGCTCATCGCTTACCTTAAGGAGGACCATCCCGAAGCCCTATCCGACTCCAAGCAGACCAACCTCTCCTCACTGATGCACTGGTACCGCGAATCAAAAAAACTCTTCGACAACAACCCCAGATTTAAGAAGCGCGCCCAACTTCAAGTTGTCAATCTTCAATGTGGGGAGAAAGGGGCAATAGATGCCTGGAAGAAAATTTGTGAGATTTCACGCAAGAGTTTTCAAGAGATCTACGACATTTTGGACGTAAAGCTTACCGAAAGGGGAGAATCCTTCTACAATGCTATGCTCCCTCAAGTGGTGGCAGATTGCGAAACCAAAGGACTCGTCACCATCTCCCATGGGGCCAAGTGTATTTTTCTTGAAGGCTTTAAGGCCAAAGACCTCACGCCACTCCCTTTAATCCTTCAAAAAAGTGATGGGGGTTACAACTACGATACCACAGATCTCGCCGCCATCTCACATCGTGTAAAAAAGGAGGGGGCAACCCGCATCATCTATGTCGTCGATGCTGGACAACAACTTCACTTTCAGATGGATTTTAAAGCTGCAGAATTGGTGGGATATTATAACCCCAAAACAGTGCGACTCGAGCACGTTCCTTTTGGCTCTGTTTTAGGTCTCGATGGAAAAAAGTTTAAAACTCGATCTGGCAAGACTGTAAAACTTATCGACCTGTTGCAAGAGGCGATTAGGCAAGCAAAAGAGATGCTCCAGGAGCGTCTCAAAGAGTCTGTCTCTGAAGAGGAACTCAACCATTTAGCCCATGTTTTAGGAATTAATGGGGTGAAATATGCCGATCTCTCCTCCCACCGCCTTAAAGATTACGTTTTCAGTTATGATCGTATGCTCAAATTTGACGGCAACACAGCCACCTATCTCCTCTACTCCTATGTGCGTATTCAAGGAATCAAAAGAAATTGCAATAAAGATATCAACTCCATCGTGGCAACTTCTCCCATCGAACTCAAACATGAGACGGAAATCGCGCTCGGCCTAAAGCTAAGGCAGTTTGGGGAAACTCTCTCCTCCATGGAGCGGGACCTCCTCCCCAACCGTCTCGCAGATTATCTCTACGACCTTGCAGAGAAGTTTCACCTATTCTTTCGAGACTGCCGCGTGAATGGAACGCCCGAAGAAAGCTCCCGCATCGCCCTCTGCGAGGTTACCTCCCGCATCTTAAAGCAAGGGCTCTACCTCCTTGGGCTGAAAACAACGGCTCGCATGTGAGAAATCGACATACTCCTTTCTTTTGGCGAGCTGAGCGGCATCTACACGCCAAATATCCGCCCCCAAAGGCTGCAGTCTCTCTTCGAGCTTTTCATAGCCACGATCGATGTACGGAAGCCCAGAGATAATGCTCTCCTCGGGGGCCAGTAACGCCGCCATGAGATAAGCAAATCCCGCGCGCAAGTCAGGAATATGAATTCTCCTCCCTTTGAAGACAGTGGGGCCCTTCACGATAAGACTATGTTGATAGTTTTGTAAAGCGAAACGGCAGGGGCGGTCTCCTAAGCACTGAAAGAAAAGCTCTACTTGAGCTCCCATTTGCTTTAGAGTTTCTATATATCCAAAGCGATTTTCATAGACCGTCTCATGCACTACAGAGCTCCCTTTCGCCTGAGTGAGGAGTACGACAAAAGGTTGTTGCCAGTCTGTCAAAAATCCGGGATGCACATCGGTCTCTAGATGTAGCCCCCCCCTTAGAGCTCCCTGATAAAAAAACTCTACTCCCCCCTTTTTCACCGCAAACCCCCCATTAATCTGCCGCAGTTTGTTGAGAAAAGTGATCATGTGAGCTTGTTGCGCTCCTTCGACAAAAATATTTCCTTTAGTTGCAATCGCCATCATCCCAAAGCAGGCTGCCTCAATACGATCGGGAATGACAGTGTGTTCCACCTCACAAAAGGTTGTCGTCTCCTGCACGTAAATGGTACGGTCGACGTCAACATAGATTACAACCCCTAGCTTCTGTAAAAAAAGGATAAGATCAATAATTTCTGGCTCAATAGCCGCACCATGAATGACGCTGCGCCCCCTCGCCCGACAAGCAGCGAGAATTACATTCTCTGTCGCCATAACGGAAGGGTAAGGAAGCTCTATAATTGCTCCATTGAGCCCCTGGGGAGCATGAGCACAATAGGCGTCATCACCTGTACGGCGCTCAACGCTCGCCCCCAGTTTCTTCAGGGCCATAACATGAAAATCGAGCGGGCGCCGCCCGATTTTACACCCACCCACTAAAGGGACAACAACGGGCGTCTCCGCCCTGCCAAGCAGGGCTCCTATCATTAAAATTGGAATGCGATTAGCCCCAGAAAAATTTAGGGGGATATAGGAAGATTTTATCTCTCTAGTAATCACGGACATAATTCTCTCTTCATGATCCCACTCCACCTCCATGCCAATCTCTTGACATAGGTGCACAGTTGTCTCTACCTCTAAGATGTTGGGAACATTGGAGAACACGCACCTTTTGTTAGATAAAAGTGAAGCAACGAGCATCTTCGAAATAGCGTTTTTAGCACCCACTACCTTCACATGCCCCGTCAAGGGCTTACCGCCTATTATTTTAAATATGTCCATGCAAAGCCAACATACCATCTCGAGTTGTTTTCTCCTATTAATCTCAGCTGACCAATCTAAAAACTTTGGGCTCACTGACGAACAATGGACGCGGCAAAAATGCATTCGCTTAAGGCGGGCGCAATATGAATTGAAAAAACGTCTTCTTCTGGAGCTTTTGCTATAATCAGAGGACAGGAAAATGACGCTTTCATTAGACGCAAGGTGCCAGCAAGGTCATAATGGGAGTGTTGAGGAATGCATATCTCTAAAACGTTGGTATTGATTGCCAACGCGCCTAAATCTTTTATATTGAGTTAATTTAAGCTAGCTCATTTGCCCTAGCGAACAGGCAGCACACACATTTGAGCGATATTCCATTTTAGGTCCGTTTGGAGTGGCATTTTTTCAAAACCCCTTATTTCTCAACAAGCCAATAATACCAAGGAACCTTGGCAAAGAAATGGCAGAGATAGCACAAAGAATGAGAGACGCTAATCAGAAAGATAGTTGCTACACAGTATTGTGAAAAAATGTAATTAGCTATATGTCTGTCTTTGAGGTAAAGAAGGGTTGTTTAGTCCACGGACGTTTTTGTGGCTTGCCTAGCCATTGAAGTCTCAGCGTACCCCCTTTCTTTCTTACCTAGTCAAAACCGTTTAGTTAATTTTTGAAAATCAAAAAATGATGAGGTGCGCAAGAGGGCAATTCCACGACAAACGGATAGTAAAAAAGCTGCAGCAGTAGAAAGGCTGGGAAACAACGCAGAGGCAATATGAAAATAAAATAAAGACAATAGAAATTGCTGAGACACTCGCAAGAATATTTCTTGAATTCAGAGATGATTCTTAACCGCCCTAAAAGACGGCGTTTTGGCATTGCAAAATTAATGTACATTTCATTACAATGGTACACCTGGCACTTCGGGAGGGCGTGCACATGAAAAAGTTGACAAGTTTAACTCCTTTTCTTTCTGCACTTTTACTGATACCGTTATTCTCCCCTCAGGAGTGTGGTGTTCTAGGTGCAGATGCGGCACGTAACAGGATCTGTGTGGACGCAGATAAGATTTTGCTTAGTGAAGATGGAATTATTTTTGACGCTTTAAGCGCAATGCCTCGAGTAACTCGGGCTTTGAGGTTCGATGATGGTGGTTACTACGTGTTGTCCTCAGATGAATATTGGATTTGCCCCCATTGTAACCATAAAAACAGAGGCCGAAGGCTTCTTGGCGCGCGATGTGCCAAGTGCCACAAGCCAGAGAGGTGCAGTATGCCCGGTGCGGCCAACCCAAAGGACAAAAAGGGGCAAGTTAAATTAACTTAATGGTTTGTGAAAAAACAACACTTCTTAAGACGAATCAAAGTTAAATCGGCATTGCCACAGCAGCTTGGGCATAACAAAAAAGTGCAATTGTTGTTGAAGGTGTCGTGGGCGAAGACGGAATCCGCCACCCTTCCGCTCTCTTCTACGGGAAGGGGTTTTCCTGAGGGGAGCGTGTTGGAGATGAACCCCTCCTCAAAGACTGTTTCTTAAAGGTGGGAGCCTGTTCTCCTGTGGCTGCTTTAAGGGCGGAGAGCCCCTCAGAGGACGTTTGTGTTGTGGGTGATTCTGCAGCGGAAGGGGTGGTCTTTTCAGATTCCGATTTTTTTTGCGTAGAGACGGCGGCACCTGCCCCCCCCCCCACACAGTGGCAGCTGCGCCACTTTCCACCGCTGCAGAAGATGACACCGCACCGGCAATGGCGGCACCGATAATACTCTCCTTTTTGTGTTTTTTGCAAAACTTCTTGGTCTTTCGCCACAGTCTTTTAACTCTGCCACACTCTATGATGTTATTGGTGTAATGGTTGTCGAGAATGGTTGGGAAGATTGTATATTTGCTATCACCCTCTAGGGAGTGGATAAACTCAATGGGGTTATCCTCTCCATAGACAAGGTCATAGATGCTTTCTCCGAGGACCATCTCTTCATCATATTCTTCGGGGAGGATCCCCTCTTGCGCGAGGGCGATTAAGTATTCATTGATTCTCTTCAGCTGAGAGGGGGAATGCCTCTTTTTAAGCTCGCCAAGCTCTAGCTCTTCTAACATCACGAGGATCTCATCGTATGTTGAAGGAGGGCGCCACTCCTCCTCCAGTGGGTAGCTGCTGTCTGCCCTCAGAAGAGGGGCGTTGACTAGGTTGCTTTGAGGGCAAAGGAGAAGGGCCGGCACGGTGGCGAGAAGGGCGCAGTGGGTGTAAAATTTTAGGTGTCACAGGATAGACTCCAAACTACGTAAAATGTCTGCTGCGCGCGAGTAAACTTTAAGTATGTCAAACAAAAATATGATTGCGAGGGGTCTGAGAGCTTGGGTCCAAAAAACATGCAGTTAAGATCTGTTCGACATAGATAGAGCACAACGCAGGACATGCACCTTAAGATTCGATAGTGGTGCTTACTACGTATTGCTTTCAGAATCAAAATTAAGTTGGATTTGCCATTATCGTAAACATAAAAACAAAGGCCGAAGGTTTCTTGGTGCGCGATGTGTCCGTTACGGCAAGCCAGAGAGGTGCAGTATGCCCGGTATGGCCAACCCAAAGAACAAAAAGGGACGGAGAAAAAAGGCTGAGCAGTATTGCTAACGCGGGCTTGAGCTTAACAAAAAAGTATAATCAACCTTCCCTCCAGCAGCAGCATGGGAGCGCTCTGAGGAGCTAGGAGGTTCGATTGACTTTTTAATAGATAAATTGTGGTCAGGATCATTTCTGCTTTTCGGATTTTCCCTCTGATTTCGTGCCTTTTCATGGGCACTGAATGGTGATGACACAAAAGCACATAAGCCCCTCACCACGACCAAATGGAGTGAGCTCATCCCCGGAGGTGAAGGTAATTCCCACCTGATCGACAGATAGATGCATCGCCGAAGCGACACTTTGCCTCATCTCCTCCACGCGCCTTTGAAATTTGGGCCGCCTCCCCTCAATAGAGAGCGCCACATGCTCTACCCTCTTGTTCCCGAGGGATTTCAAGGCCTTTTCGAGGTAGAAGCGACTATCTGTAATCCCCTTTTCATGGCATAGCTCAGCTGCAATTTTCCCTAAGATGGGCACATGTGTCAAGGAGGTAATGGCATTACAGATGGCGTGAAAGACAACATCACCATCAGAATCGGCGTCGAGGGACGGAGCATCTTCAAATCTAAGGCCCGCGACAACACACACACACCCCTCTCTTTCGGGGAGGAAGGGATGGCTATCTTGACCAATCCCCATCTTGTATTTCATGAGTCAGAAGTGTACATAGAACCGACTCAAGAATCAAGTTAGACTCTCTCTTCTAGTGAAATAGGAGACGGCAGAGATCGCTAAACTACTCAACAAAAACCCTGGGAAAAGTGTGGGGATATCGAATGCAAAACGCTCATTAATCAAAGGCCAGAAGAGGGCAACCCCTCCCCCAACTAAGATCCCCGCCCATGCTCCATATTTGTTGGCAAACTGCGTATAAATTCCAAAGATCAGCAAGGGCCCAAAGGAGGAGCCAAGCCCCGCCCACGCGAAAAAGACAAGGTTATAAATCGTACCGATCTTAAGGAATGCGATAATGAATGAGATGGCCGCAACAATGAGGACAAAGAGGCGAGAGACCCAGAGGAGCTGCCGCGACGTTGCTCCCCTGTGAAAAATGCGTTTATAGAGATCTTCACTCAAACTCGATGCCAAAACAAGAATTTGCGAATCCATTGTCGAGAGGGTCGCCCCGATAACTCCACATAAGACAAAAGCCATAATCATCCCGGGAAATGTATCGTGGACCATATTGACAAAGACCAACTCCGAGTTGTCGAGGTGCCCTCTAAAATAGGCGACGCCAATAAGCCCGATAGAAGTTGCCCCCCCTAGAGCTAAAATATGCCAAGTCATCCCTACAACCATCGATTTGCGCATATTCGAAACCCTTTTTATTCCCATGAATTTTGTCACAATGTGAGGTTGACCAAAATATCCGATGCCCCAACCAAAGATAGAGAAAAAAATGCTCCCAAGAGTGCCAACCTTAAAGTTGGGCACCATAGATAGTGGGAGATGACTCGCCCTCAAAGCCTCCTCCACACCTCTAAGCCCTCCTACTTTAGGGAGAATGACAAGGGGAGTAATCACAATAATCAAAAGCAAAAACAGCCCTTGAAAAAGGTCGATCCAAGCCAGCGTTGTGTAGCCTCCAATGAATAAGTAGGGAATTACAACACACACACCCACAGAGATACCGATGGAGTAAGGAATCCCAAAGAGCGTCTCTAACAACAGCCCCAACCCAACGATCATTGAAGAAATATAAATAGTATAAAATATAAAGGACATCACGGCGGTAGTAATGCGGATAAGCCCTGAAGTGTCTCGAAACCGACTCTCAAAAAAGGAGGAGAATGTCATGCTGTGATACTCCTCTGTCTTCACCCTCACCTTTGGGGCAATGAACAGCCAATTGAGAAACATAAAGAGGATGAGCCCAACCGCAAACCAGGCCTTGAATATCCCTCCCAAGAAGATAACTGCAGGGAACCCCATAAAAAGCCAGCTACTCATATCGCTCGCATGAGCAGCCATCGCCGTTACCCAATAATTGAGTGACCGCCCCCCAATAATAAAGTCGGTGGCCGTTTGATTTTTGCGATACGAGCAAAATCCAATAACAAATAGGATAAAGATATAGAGGACAATGGCGAAAAGTTTGGCGGAAATGGTCATATTTTTTTTGCTTTCTGAGATCCATATTTTAGGGCGGCCCGCGCTAGATTTGCCGATGTGTTGGGAAATGCCGATTCGAGCCTCTCAATCAACCCTTTTACCTCTTTTCGCTTAGACCCTTGCCCCACAGGACATCGACATACTCTTCTCGCAAATCCATGAAACTTCGCAAATTCATAAATCATCCTCTCAGCGACATATATGAGGGGACGAATAATTGTTACCCCATAACGATACATGAAGAGTTTGGGGAGATTGGCCGCAAATTCCCCTTTATGCAGTAAGTTGAGGAGAAGGGCTTGATTGCTATCATCCCTGTGATGGGCAAAGGCCACCACATCAGACCCCACTTCCCTCGCCGCTTCAAAAATTAATGAACGCCTCTCTCTCGAACACCCATAGCAGCCCCCCTTTTTCCATGTTCGCTCCAAGTTTTTTACGACTAGAGGAATATTTAATGTCCTGCAAATCCCCTCTAAAAAGTTAGGGTCTATAGAGGCTCCACAGGAAAATTCTCCACAAATATAAATAGCATACATGGGAAGCTTAGGGAAACCATGTCCCAAAATCGCCTTCAACATGTAGAGGAGTGTTAAGCTATCTTTCCCTCCACTTAAAGCCACAGACAGAACAGAGCCCCTTGCGAGCAATTCAAAATCAAACAGTGCTTTACGACAGGCGCTCTCTATACTTTTCCCAAGTCTCGTCCATGGTGGCTGTGCAACAATTCCCATGACCATCAGGATAGTAGCCTTCAGATATGTTTTCAATAACGTGCAAAGAAGCCCTCCACAATGGAGGTGCGAGAACTTCCCCCTTTATGGGAATGTTGAGAACTGCACACCTCTGAAGCATCGATATTGATTGCTAACATGCCTAAATCTTTTGTATTGAGTCGATTTAAGCCAGCTTGTTCGCTCTGGCCGACGAACAGTATACATAATTTAAGTAATATTCCATTTTAGGTCTGTTTAGAGGAACATTTTTTCAAACCCCCTTATTTCTCAACAGATCCTTATAGTGGCTAAGGAAAATTAGCGTAAGTTCGAAAAAACCATCCCCATCAACCCTCACATATCCCACGAAGGTTAAGGTGATCTTGTCTTTGCCCGCAACCTTTCACAAAATTTTTTGTTTACAACAACTATTAAAAATTTTTAATTTAACGCGCGAGTCATCATAACTGGAGGTACTATCAAGATGAAGTTACTCATGCTAGCGCTATATCTGCCCCCTTTCCAATATGTAGCCGCCTTCCCACCGTTCCCTGCCCCTGTCCCCCACCCTTTGACAGAGGTGGAGGCGCAGAAAGCGGAAGTACCGGTAGCCAAAGAGTGGGAGTGTCACAGATGTGGACACATAAATGGAGATTGGACCGGGATTTGTTGTAAATGTGGCCGAAATACTCGCCCACGATAAAGGGTCCTGCCCCGGATTAAGTGGAAGCGCCCCCGCTCACACAAATTATGCTTGAGTAAAATCCACAACGAACTATAGATTGATTCTTTAAAAATGGGGCGCATAGCTCAGCTGGTAGAGCTCCTGTTTTACACACAGGCGGTCATAGGTTCGAGTCCTGTTGCGCCCATAGGAAGTAAGTGTAACGTATCTTTCAAAATCTTTGGGAGTTGATATCTTTTGCGGGAGTAGTTCAATTGGTCAGAGCACCAGCCTGTCACGCTGGAAGTTGCGAGTTCAAGTCTCGTCTCCCGCGATTTCTCAGTTGTAAAACAGCTTCCCGTCGAAAGCAGGCTCCGCTCCTCAACCTTACTTTTGTTCTGTTCGAAGGCGATGTGTGCTTATGAGTGTTGGGCATTTCTCACACCGTGCACGCAAACATCCAGTCGTCTCCTACTTCTGGACGGCTATCGGCGCGTTCTTGGCTGCGATGAGCATTAGGATTTTTCTCTTCCCCAATGACCTAATCGATGGAGGCATTATCGGGGTTGCAATGATCTTAACGCAACTCACCTCAAAAGCCCTCTTTGCGCCCCTTTTTGTCGTTCTTACTCTCCCCTTCATCTATCTATCATACAAATTTATTAGACGTACATTTTTTATTCAGATGATCACCGCCGTCCTCCTATTCGCCATCTCCTTAACTATACTCTCTAAGGTCCCTCCCTTCAAATCTGAAACCCTGGAAGTTATTGTAATCGGCGGAGCCATCTTGGGGATTGGTGTGGGACTCATCATCCGCAATGGAGGCTGTATCGACGGAACAGAAATTCTGGCAATTATCATCAACAAGAAAAAAGGTTTTACAGTTGGACAGGTGGTCTTGTTCATTAATATCTTTATCTTCTCCGCTTATGGAATAATTTTTAGAGATTGGCACATCGCCTTTCGCTCTCTGTTGACTTATGTGGTGGCCTTTAAAATGATGGACATCGTCATCGTTGGGCTCGACGAGCTTAAATCAGTAATTATCATCTCCTCTAAGACTAAAGAATTAACACGACTCATCATGCATGAGATGGGGCTTGGCTTGACCGTGCTATACGGGCGGGGTGGCTACTCTGGAGACGCCCACGAAATCCTTTTTGTTATCGTAGAACGCCTCGACCTTGCTGACCTCAAAGAGGTTGTTCTCAAAGAAGACCCCTGCGCCTTTATAGCCATAGAAAACCTGCACGAAGTTGTCTCTGGATACCAAGCAAAAATGCCAACAAAGAAAAAAGGACGCAGGAAAAAATTGACTCACCACAAGTTGTAAAGAGAACATTCCATTATGTGCTGCACTTCACAGGACCTCAAATATTTATAAAAATTAGGCGCATACACGTTCTTGGAATATGGGTTGTTTGCTCAAACTATAAGATACGCACACTCCCAATCAACACTTAATTTACATGCTTTCCTTTATGGGAGTGTTGAAAAACGCATGCCCCTGAAGCATCGACATTGATTGCCAATATGCCTAAGTCTTTTGTATTGAGTCAATTTAAGCTGGCTTATGCGCTCTGGTTGACGAACGGTATACATATTTAAGTAATATTCCATTTTAGGTCCGTTTGGAGGAGCGTTTTTTCAAACCTCCTCATTTCTTAACAGACCCTTTATGCTTAGCGTTTGCGCCTTTGGCATAGACAATAATCATTAGTTGGTGGTAGAATGCTAGCCGTCTCGCTTGCAATTTGAGACGTAACTTAGGGGAGGCGTGTGGTGAGTCAATTAGCTTTGAATGTCGCGTTTATTTTTTGTTATTACGGAGTGTGTCGTGCATACTCTTTATGTGCAATGTGTGTTCTTGATTTTCAGGTGGTTACTTTTGTCTTCTCCGCAGTTGTGCATAGCACTGTTCAATCAATTTGGGGAACAAAAACCCTCAATAGATTTGATATCATCCCTCTTGCTATAATGCTCCTTTCCAAAACTCAACCAATTTCATGGATGATTCACATCGTATGTACGGGAATTTTTGCTACGTTTCAAATTTTAACGAGCAAGCTCCCTTTTTTAAGTGAACCCTCTGAAGAAACAAACGCCAATAAAGACTCTCGCTCAGAAGGGCTGACCTCACCACCAGAAAAACCAACCACGTCGACTTGGCTCTCCAACATTGCAATCCAGAAATGCATATTCGAGAATATATTCAAAAAACACAAGAAGCACCTTACGGTCGCTGACCACCCTGTGCCTTTTTACTTTATCCATTTTAGTACTTACACCGATGGACAACAAGAACTCAACGATCTATTCTCAAATCTCTGTGAACGGAAAAAAGTCTTAGACACCGAAATTTGTCGCCGCAATTTCTCAGGCGACCCCAACCAGTTTAAAGAACCTCTACTAGTCTTCGTTCTTTTGGGCGTCAGACCCTCCTTGCAGAGCAAAAGCTCACATTGGACGCTCATTTGTATTGACACGCAGCATCACGAGATCAGCTACTACGATAGTTTCGGGGACTATGGTACCTATTCCGAGATTATGCACACTTTACAAGAGATGACTAACAAGATGACCTCTGGAGACTTTCCTCCTTGCTCCATCATCTACAACGACGCTCCAGACAACGCAGATAGTAAGCCCCTTGCACTAAGCACCGCAACGTCCTGGGACAAGGACACTTACGATCAACTCGGCCCTGACCACCACATTGAGTACCTAAAAAAAACTTGGGGAGAAAACAAACTTCCCTTCCCACGAGGCAAATACACTTTCTATGCTCCGCTTAAAAACAACTCAGTCCAAAAAGATGGTTCCAGTTGCGGTGCGTGGGTAGTTTATTTTGTTGATGCGAAAATACGAAGCATACTTGACAACACGCCTTTAGATGTTGCCAAATTTCGTAATGTTGACATCAACGAGTTTAGAAGAAATGAAATAGATAGGTTTGCATCCAAGTAAGCTAACGGAATGAGCAGGAAAATGTTGATATTCAACAACTTTATCTTTAGCCAGACGACATCATGTCCTTTGTCTGCTTCCAAAAGCGTTATCCTGTTTTTTACAAACAGCCCATTCCTACTTGGTCCATAAGTTTTTCGATTTCGTTGATGAAAAAAGACCTATACATTGTGTTGCATCTATCTGGATAGGTTTTTGGCTGAAAGCAAAAAATGAATAAAGAGGGCCTCAGGCAAATCACTAGAGAAACAAATAGACACTAGGAGTTATTAGACTTTTTTTGTGCTGGAAAGGGCTGCTCACTTCAAATTTGCCTTGTCAAAAATCTCCCTTTCCTCTACAGTCCTCCTGTGATGTTGAGGTGGTGTGCTCACTCCATATAGTGTACTATCGAGTATGTCTGTAGCGACCCCTCTCAACATGGCAGCAGTAATTTGTTCACGGGGGTTTTTTGTAAAAGAACCCCCACCAATACTTTGGGAATATAGGAGGATTTAGACCATGTCTGCAACACCCAGGAAGGTTATCTTCGAAGAAGAGGCACGTGACACGCTCAAAAAGGGGGTACACATACTTGCCGACGTCGTGAAGGGAACTCTTGGCCCTAAAGGAAAAAATGTCGGCTTAGATTCTGGTTGGGGAACCCCCACCATCACTAATGATGGAAACAGCATCATCAAAGATATTGAAATAAAAGATCCCTGCGTCAACATGGGTATTTCCATGGGAAAAGATGTTGCCCAAAAGGCTAAGGAGACCTCTGGAGATGGTAGAACAACGGCAATCCTCCTCTTCTCCGCCCTTGTAGAGCTGGGGATTAGGCACGTCGTTGCTGGAGTTAACCCTATCAATTTAAAGCGGGGTATGGAAAAAGCTGCCGAGTTTGTCTTAAAGGAGATTGATGCCACAGCAACACCTGTCAGCAGCTCTAAGGACATTGAGAATATTGCTACCGTCTCCGCCGCCGGAGATCGTGAAATCGGAGAAATTATCGCCGAATCTATCGACAAAGCAGGGGAAGAGGGTGTCATCACTATCGAAGAGGGAAAGGGAACGATTACCACAATCGAGCTCAAAGAGGGGATGCAATTTGACCAGGGCTATCTCAGCCCCTACTTTTGTACGAGCTCAAAACCGATGAAAGTGGAGCTGCACAACGCTAAGATTTTAATCGTTAATAAAAATATCGCTTCGGTTCAGGAGCTCCTCCCCATCTTGCAACCTTTAGCATCCATGGGCAGCCCTCTCCTTATCATCGCTGAAGGGATTGAAGGAGAGGCCCTCACGACACTCATCATCAACAAACTCCGCGGCACGCTTCAGGTCGCTGCGGTTAGATCCCCTGGATTTGGAGACCAACGTCAAGCTCTCCTAACAGACCTCGCCATCCTAACGGGAGCGACTGTGATTTCTGAGGACATGGGGTTACAGCTAAAGGAGGCAACTCCAGAGCTTTTAGGGGGAGCAGAAAAGATCGAAATCTCTAAAGACACTACCACCATTATTGGCGGCCAGGGAGATAAAGAAGACTTAAATATACGCATCAAACAGATTGAACATGAATATAAAACCACTACTAATGACTATGACAAAGAGAAGTTAAGGGAGCGCAAAGCGAAACTTCGAGAAGGGGTCACGATAGTTCAGGTGGGAGCTCCCTCTGAGGCGGAGATGAAACAAAAAAAACAAAGGATCGAAGACAGCCTAAACTCGACGCTAGCGGCGCGAGAAGGGGGCTTTGTCTTGGGAGGGGGGAGTGCCCTTCTCAGGGCCGGCTGCAAACTCTCCGCTCTGAAACTTGAGGGCGAGGCGCAAATAGGTGTCAAGATCGTTCAAGAAGCATGTGCAAAGCCATGCAAGCAAATTGTTGAAAACTGCGGCAAAAATGGCGCCCTTATCTTAGCGGAGATCTTGGCAGAAGAGTCTCCCTTTGGCTTCAATGCTCTCACAGGGCAGGTTGAAGACCTGCTCGCAGCGCGAGTGATCGATCCGGCTAAAGTGGTAAAAAACGGCCTCCAGTCTGCAATTTCTGGCGCGGGGACTTTGATCATGTCAGAGGCGCTCATTGTTGACGATTCTGAATAAGGTTATGGGCATCGATAGCTAATCCACAATCCCGAAGTCTAATGAAAGCTGCAGTCGTTTGTTCTAGGGGAATTGGTGACGGCCTCATCATGATGGTCGCTTCCCACCGGCTTAGACTTGAGGGGTACGAGGTTACCACATTTCAAGACCTTCTCCATCAGCTCTCCCCCTTTTTCCCTGAACACCATTTTTCTAAAAGGGCATGTGCTCAGGACCTCGACGAGTTTGATCGCATTATCTTGCAATACTCTCCCACCCCCTTTGTAAAGCATATCGTCGATACATACAGGCACAAACTCAATATTCTCTACGTCAAATATAAACCCAACAAACACCCCCTCTTCACCCCTGCAGATTATGCCTTTGATTGCAACAAACCCATGACACACAATACGGCCGAAGCGATCGCCTCCATATTACAGAGCAACAAGGCCATTATGGACAACGGCATAGTCTTCCCGCAACACCTCATTCATCGCAAACACTCTGACAGGATCCTCATTCACCCCACCAGTTCTACCCCAAAAAGGACCTATTCAGAAAAACGCTTTCTTAATGTTGCAAAACTTCTAAGGAAGCTGGGGCATAAAGTTGCTTTCTGTGTGAGTCCCGACGAGAGAAAGAAATGGGCTCCACTAGTAAGAGGAGAGTATGCTCTCCCAGAATTTCCCACGCTCAAAGACCTCGCACACTACATCTACGAGTCTCACTTTCTCATCGGAAACGAATCGGGAACAGGACACCTTGCCTCCAACTTATCCATCCCCACACTCACCGTTGCTGCCTCTTCAAAACAAATGCAAATGTGGCGCCCCGGCTTCCTCCTAGGCAAAGTAGTTACCCCCCCTTTCCCTATTCTCAATATCAAAGGGCTCCGCTTGAGGAACAAACTTTGGAAATATCATATTTCCCCAAGGCGCATTATCCGAGAATTTTTCAGGTGAAATATCTCCTTGTTTTTTTGTTATCTCCCCTTCTCCTCTACGCCAAATGTGCCAAGATCAACCTTTTCGAGAAGGCGCGGGTCTGGCAGTTTTGGAACACAGATACCGTATACATCCATCTCCATCAGAACCTGACCCTAGTTGGCGAACTCGAGCTCCACTACAACAAAAAAGGGAGTGCATTTCATTATAAACACTATCAGGGGGGATTCTGTTTCTCCCCCTCTCCGCACATCTCAATCATGCCAAGTTACCGATATACTCTTCAAGGAGAGAAGGGCTCCCGTAACACTGAACGCTGTCCCCTCTTAGATGTTACCCTTCACACTCAAGTTGAAGCGTGGTGGCAGCTCTCTAACCGTTGCCGCCTACTACGTCACCGCTCTCCATCAAAACAACGGGAACAACGGAAAGAGTGGCTCTATTCTAATCGCTTAAAATTGCTCTCTTGTCTTTCGCACAGTGGAACTAGCCTCTACTGCTCCGAAGAGTTCTTCTGGGAAAGGGCTCAGGGCCTTAATGAAAACCGCCTCATTGTTGGAGTGAATATCCCATACCATACCTACGTGCGCCTGGATCTTTACTATATGCTGCGATCGCTAAGAACCTTAGGGAAACATTGGGAGAATCAAAATGTTTATGGCATTCACTTTTCTCTTTATTTTTAAAGCCTCTTTACGTTACCCATAGGAGCATGCTTGAGGGTTGGTTTTTGCTCTTAAAGGGGCTTTGCGCCGGTTTTTTCTACGCCTTCATGTCCATTTCTGGAATGATCCTGGTAAGTCACTATACCATCAAAAACAGCGTCAGATGGGGTTGCCTGGCGGCATTTGGCATCGTCACAACTCAGATTATTTGGTCCATCCTCGCTTTTGTAATTTTGTTTGTGGCATTTCAAAACTTACATGCCCAAAGCCACTCTTGCGCGATTATCGGCGCGATTACTCTTTTCATCATGGCCGTCAGAATCTATCGCAGCCGAGTTAATTTCAATCAAAAGGCTCTTCTAAAAAAGAGCGCTCCCGCAGTCTACAGCGCCGGGGTTCTCATCACGCTTGCCTCTCCCGTCCATATCCTTGGCTATAGCGCTATTTTTGCTGTGTTAGGAATCAGCGCCCACATGCTATCACCGTTAAAGAGTGCTCTTTCCGTGGTTGGGGTGTGCTTCGGCACTCTCTGCTGGTGGCTCACCTTCGTCCTTACCATAAATCACACAAAAAAGTCGCTTTCCCCTAGATTATTGCAACGTTTGCATCAACAAGCCGCCATGATCCTTCTCATTTTTTCTGTTATAGGGCTCTTGCAACTTTATTTTTAAGGTACTATGATCACTTCAAATGACAAAAGGGAGAGGAATTGTATATGAAAAATTCTCCACATCACATAAAACATCAACAACGTAAAGCGATTCGCCAAACTCAAAAGGGGGAGTATCAAACAGAGGAGAAGGGGGGAAAAGAGGGGAGTTACAAGAGGTTCGTTACCTCACCAAAGACCAACAAGATCGCCACAAGCAGGGCCAAATCGAAGAAAAAGTCTCATAAGACTTCGCCCCGCGATGTCACTTGGGAAACTGAGCCAGAAAATATCCACAGAGAGGGCCTTCATTGGATAAAAATTTTGCAAAAAAAAACGCTGGAATTTGCAAGAAACATAAAAAAAAAGATAGAGCACTTGAAAAAAAAATAACAAGGACTACTCCCCCTGGAAGCCTAGACCTGGAACCCTAGACTTTGCCCTTATTCAGTTAGAGGCTTAAATTGAAGAAAACGAATAGAAGCGTGACGCCGGAGGGTGATTTTAGCGCAGGCTTCCGCGTACAAAACTTCCGAAACTTGTGCTCTTTCCAGCTCAACAAAATCTTCTGCCGCCACATATTGCAACAAGGCCCCCTGGTTCAAGTGTGCTTCTAAATGAAGAGAAGGAGGTCGCTTCCCGACCCGCATCAAGTAAAAAGGCGTGTACTAGCCCTTCGTCACAAATTATCGCATATCTTTTTGGAAGCTTCGGTAGCACAACACCCCCTCCTCATGTAGCAACAAAGGTTGGGTTTGTGGCTATGTTCTCATCCAAGGTATCAGCTCCTAAATGCTCATGATTCCAAGGAAACAAGTTCTTATCGCAGAGTTTCTTTTGATTCCCGCAGCCTAAGACCAATATGTCAGCACGGGACTTCCTCAGCTGAATGAGGTGACAGCTGCTGAAGACCTTTACCATCTTCTCTGCCTCCATATCTACTTTAATTTCGCCTCGTTTGAGCAAGTCGGCAGCAGCTAGAACTTGAAACCCCGCAGAAGAGTTTGAACTCTTCCTCTTTTAGTTTGATATACAACAAGCCTAAAACAGCTCGCTGATTTTTATCTAATGTACTGTCCCCAGAGATTGTGTCGACGAGAGACAATGTCTTCAAGACCTGATTTACTGTTAAGTGCTCTGCGTGGTTTCTCTGCGTGCTCTGTCTCATCCCCTACAGAAAGAGGAGGAGTAGGTCCTACGGGTCTACTCGACTGAAAAGTTTGGTTTGGCTTTTTTCAGCACAATATCAAAACCTATACGACTCTCCTGAGAAAAGGATCGCGCCCTGCCAACCTTTTCTTTCAATTTGTGCAAATTGCGCTGGCAATCAATTAGCTTTCCCAGATCCACGCCCAAGTCACCGCAATCCAATTGACTAATTTTTGCAAAAATCGCAGCACAAACCTTGTTGGGTTCCCAACTTACCCCATACCACCAACACTCAGCAAATCGGTGAACGAGACACACATACCAGGTTGTTACTTTTATCAATCGTGAAAAGATAAAGATCCGGCGAGTACGTGTTCAACAACTTGCATAAGGACAAGAAATGGCTTGCCGTTTATTTTACAAAATTAACAAATTATTGTCAAATAACAAGCTATAGTCATGCAAGCGCCATCTTCTTTAAAAATTTTTCGGCGAAATAGAAAAAATTAATGTAAGGCAAAAGAGCCTAGCAAAAAGACTTTAAAGAAAAAATTAAAGGATTCCCAAAAAGATGTAGAGTATTGGATAATGGAGGTATGGCATCTATTGCTCATATCTCAGATCTTCATTTTTCGAAGGTTTCTTGGAGCTTTGCCCAGCTTTTTTCAAAGAGGCTTATCGGAAACTTAAACCTTTTACTGCGCCGAAGGCATCTTTTCCACAGCGCCCTCCCCTTCTCCCTCATAGATATCCTCAAAAAGGAGAAAGTTTCCCATCTCATTATCAGTGGAGATCTCACCACCACCTCTCACAAAAAAGAGTATAATTACGCCTCAGCCTTTGTTGAAGAACTTAAAAAGATAAACATTCAAGTCTTTCTCATTCCAGGTAACCACGACCATTACACCAAAAAAGATGATAAGGCTAAAATCTTCTACCGCTACTTCCCTGCCTACTACCCTCTGTCCCTGTCAAAATCAGAAATCGACACTTTCACACTTAATAAACATGGGGTTACAACCTGCCCCTTAGTTGATGGATGGCGCCTTGTCCTCCTCGACACGACCTGTGCAACCTCTATCTTTTCCTCAAACGGATTCTTCTCCCCTATCATCGAAAAAAACCTCTCAAGCCTACTCAGCCTCACTACCCCCAACGAAAAAATCCTTCTAGTGAACCACTTCCCTCTCGTCCAAGGTGGGCAAAGTAGCCGTCACCGGCTACTTCGAGGAGAGGCTTTGCAGAGGACCCTGCAAAACTTTCCCCACATTCACCTCTATCTCCACGGCCATACCCACCACAACACCATTACCGACCTGCGATCAAACGGGCTCCCCCTCACCTTAGATAGCGGTAGTGCCGGCCATATTAAGGGCTCTTGGAACCTTATGAAACTCTACCCTAATCAACTAAAAATCAAGGCCTACCGGAGGAACAAAACATGGTCTGCCACCAACCCCCAATCTTTTTTTTTCAGCTCTAAACCTTGGTACAGCGGGGGCGCTCACTTCAAATGCACCCGTTGCGGTAAATGCTGCTCTGGAAGGGGTGTCGTATGGCTTAAAGAGCTCGATATCAAACTCCTCAGCAAACACCTCAACCTCTCTCAGAGGGCTTTCTTGAAAGAATATACCAACCAACTCGGTTTTGACCCCTCCCTCAAAACGAAGCCGAAGAGCGGTGATTGCATCTTCCTCAAGGACAAAACATGCGCCATATACGCAATACGCCCTAAGCAGTGCCGCTCCTTCCCCTGGTGGACTGATATTATGAAAACCCGAGGATCTTGGAATCAGACAAAAAAATGGTGTGAAGGAATCGACCACGAAGACGCTCCCCTCATCCCCTTTGAAGAGATTGAAAAACAACTAGATTAAGATTTCCCCTTCGGTATAAAAGGGGGAAAAGGTTACTCTATGGACATGAGACTTCTCCCTAAAGCAAAAGAGCGTGCGCTGCAGTGGTTGAACGGGCCCTACGACAGGGAGACCCAGAGGGAGATACAGACCCTCATCGATCGCGGGGAGAAGCAAGCCCTCATCGATGCTTTCTATGCAAATATATCTTTCGGGACGGGAGGAATGCGCGGTGTGATGGGGGTGGGAACCAGTCGCCTCAACCGCTATACCATCCACAATGCTACACAGGGGTTGGTTAATTATATTCATTCCCAAAAGATAGAATCTCCCTCCATCTTTATCTCTTATGATTCACGAAAAAACTCTCGCCTTTTTGCTGAAGAGGCAGCCCGCATCGTAGCGGGAAATAAGATAAAGGTCTTTTTAACTAAAAAGCTTCGCCCCACTCCTTTCGTCTCCTTTTGCTGCCGCTACCACCGATGCACCGCCGCTATCATGATCACTGCCTCCCACAACCCCCCGGAATATAATGGATATAAAGTATATTGGAGCGATGGCGCACAGGTCGTCCCCCCCCACGATAGAGGCATTATAGATCAAGTAAACAAAATAGAGTCCCCCGACCAAATCAGGCTCGCCCACTTAAACTCTCCCCTCATCCATCTGGTGGAGGGGGAAGATGACGCAGCCTACTACGATGCACTTCTCCCCCTACAAAATTTTCCCAAGGACAATCATGATCTAGGAAACAATCTCCACGTTGTCTACTCCCCCCTACATGGCTGCGGGAGCACCACCCTCCCAGAAGCACTCAAGCGTTGGGGCTTCACATCGCTCTCCTTCGTAGAGAGCCAAATGCACCCCGATGGAGCATTCCCCACTGTGCACTCGCCCAACCCCGAACAAAAAGAGGCCCTTAAACTTGGTATTGAAAAGCTCCAGAAGGAAAAGGCCGATATCCTCTTCGTAACTGACCCCGATGCCGATCGTATAGCGCTCGTTGCGATGCACCAAAACGCCCCTATTGTCTTAAGTGGCAACCAGATCGCCTCCATATGCCTCTACTACCTGTGCACCACCTTAAGCAACCAAAGAGCGCTACCAAAGAGCGCTGCCTGCGCTACAACCGTGGTGACGACAGAGCTCTTCTGTTTCATCGCATCCTCCTTTAATATCCCCTGCTTTGTGCTCCTTCCCGGATTCAAATATATTGGTGAATTAATCGGAAAATGCAAACAACACTCTATCCTCTTTAGTGCTGAAGAATCTCTCGGCTTTCTCTACGGGACACATGCCCGCGACAAGGATGGCACCAGTGCAGCCTGTCTCCTCGCGGAAATCGCCCTCCAACAAAAAAAAGCTGGAAAAACCTTGGTCGATCTTCTCGATGAAATCTACGGTAAGTTTGGCCCTTTTAGGGAAGAACAACTTTCCATTCCCCTGGATGGGGGCCCCCAGGGCAAAGAAAAAATCAACGCTCTCATGGAGAATTTGCGCAAAACCCCCCCTAAAGAGATCTGTGGACAACGGGTAGTAATTATAGAAGATTACCTGAACTCGGAAAAAAAGAACCTGATCACTAAAATACACTCTAAACTCTCTCTCCCCCCCTCCAATATTCTCGTCTTCCGCCTACTTGATAATAGCAAATTTGTAGTCCGCCCCTCCGGGACCGAGCCAAAAATTAAACTTTATGGATTTTCTCGCTCCAAAGAGGGTGAGCGCCTCTCCCAATGTCTACAAAAGTTAAAAAACACCTACCTCTCATTAGCCTGAGCAAAGCCACTAAAAGAAGATCGACGGAGCTATCTTGTCGTGCAAAGACACTAACTGCTAACGCTATATGTTTGTTGCGCCCCCTTAACACACCCCCTCGTGCCGGTCCAAATAAATTTTTTGGGTTTTCTGTCGTAATTTGCCTCAATTATAAGGAACTAAGAAAGGAGCTCTCCACTGTCACCTAAAGATTTTCTTCCCTTGTAATGCGCTCTTCTTTCATACCCCCCCTAAACAAAAGAATCCTAGATGCAGGCTGTTCAACCGCACAAGTTTTGCCCCTCCTTCCCCCACGTGCAAAGCGCTAACCCTTAGGGCTCAAAAGACTGCGAGCTCTCTCGCTTCTGTGTAGGGAGTTCTTTGTTTCAATTTTCAACACGCTTTTGTTGAGTTTTTAATTAAAAAATGATACAATAGTAGTAAATTGTAATAGACACACAAAAACAAAAAGGCTTTTAAATGACAACGCCATCCATATTCTTTGGCGAGCCTACTTCTGGGGTAGCTGGGGAAGATCAGCAGTTCGAACGAACGCAAAGAACAATGCATAAGATCGCTATTATTGCGCTTTGCATTATAACTCTTGGGATTTACTACCTCTACCAGGTGCGCCCTAGGAAGGTTGCAGCGAAAAAAGAGCAAAATGCATGCTTGCAATTCGATAAAGCACGGACCCAGCAGCTGACCCGCCCAGTGTTTGCGGATTTTTTAGCGGGAGCCGCTCCCAGCAGAGACGGTGACACTTTAAATGGCGATTGGTTGTCCAGTAAAGAAAGAGAGTCCCTCATTAAAGAAAAGATAGAAGAGGAGGGCTCCTGGATCTCAGGGGAAGACCCCTTAGAGACATGCATGTTTTTTAAGCCTTTCTTCGATCTTGCCTCCGGGAGGAGAAACCCCTATTTCTCCCTAATCGATGCTTGTCGGGGTTTAGGTGAAGAGGTCTGCCTTATGGGACCGCAGAAATTGCCTAACCTCCAAGAAGTTATGGATCATTTAGCAAAATGGGGGGAATATACTGATGTGCAGCAAGCTTTTGGCTCTAAAGACCTTAAAAACCCCGTGGCTATCTTTCAGGTGTTCTGTGGGCAATATTTCATGCAGCCTACTATTCAATTAGACACGCAGCAGTTCATAGAAGAGTTTAATAAACTGGCCGGGAAGGTGTCTAGAAGCGACGGCGGCTACCTTGCCCAATTATGCATGGCCCCAACGTACATAGATTCCATTGAAGTTCGCCTCACTCACAAGGGCGCCCTGTGCGTAACATGGGAGCATCACATCCCTATACTTTCAACGCAGCGCGAGCTTTTTCTCACGACAATAATGAACATAGACATTGCCTCCCCGAATGAGGGAGAAGATGCCCCTTGTTTTATTTGTATGAAACGTACAACACAGCTCCCCAACAACAAAAACCAACATATCAGCGAAGGAGGTGCAACGGAGCTTTTAGCTGTTACATAGACATAGCGCGCAAACACTTAAAAAACAAACTATAATAGCAAGCGCGCGCATCCTCTTTTTTAAAAGATATTTTTTATAATACAAAGCAATAAAACGACATGATTTCTATTCTTTCTCACACAGATAATTTGGTCTTGCACGCAAGTGGCTTCCCGACCTCTGCGCTCAAAACCCCTTTAGTCTACCTATCGCACCTCTTTCTCTCTGTCAAAAATACCTGGGATGGCGCGCCCACACTCATCAAGATATCATGCATATTGCTCTTCTTCTTTGGGATACTGCCGGGGCTTGTCCTCTTCTGCGCCTATCACAATTACAAAAATTTCTACTCTAGCAGCTGTCAAGATCCTCTTCAGGACACCAACACAGCCTTCACGCCTTTAACAACAGGTAGCCCCGCCCAAGAGCAACCAGCAACAAACCCCTTTCTAATGAGAGACGACGGACAAAGCCCTCTCCCCAAAACAGAACCGGGAGAAACTTCTCTCACCCTAGAAATACAACAGAGAAAAAAAGACCTAGAGGAAGAACAAAGCGACCTCTTAGTCAACCTAAAAATGCTTGAAGAAGCACAAGACAAATCCTTGAGAAAATTGCATGACATGGTCAAGTTCTCCTGTACAGACGCCGAGTTGTTGGACAAAGTTAAAATCGCCGCCAAAAAAATGCTCCCGGGCCAAGAAAAACAAATAGAAAAAGAAAGTTCAATAATTTTTCAGAAATTTTTACAAGAAAAGACCTCTATCTTGCAGCGGGCAAGACTAAACCGGGCTGACTGCAACGAAGCGTTCTGTGAGGCTGTTTGCGTTCGGGTTAATTTTAATTATTTAGAGGAAGTAAGCATCGGCCTCAAAACCCTTTTGTTAAAGACCCAAAGCTATCAGGAATATCTGTCCTTCACAGATCCAACCCTTAATTTCCAAGAGATATTAGAGAAAATGTCTATTTTTTTTAACGGAGAAGAACTAAAACTACCGCCCTCTGAAACATTTCCATTTGAGGAAGTGAGGACAACGTCCCCTCTTCCCGAAACATCGAGAATGAGTCGATCACAAAAAGATTTTCTGGACAACCTCTATAAGTGTATCAAGACTGTCTTGGAGCAAAATGAAACATTTGTTAATGAAGGCAGCACCCTTATTAAGGAACACTGTCTTGCAATTCAACGCTATATGTGCTCGCTTGTCGACCCATCAAAGACACTTTCTGAAGATCAAAACACCTTTCTCTCGGAAAACAATCTCGAGTTGCGCCCGTCTTCGGATCGAACCAAAAACAGCATACACTTTAAGTCCTGTGAAGCTACTATACAATCCTGTCGAATTCTATCATTAGTCTCCAAAGACACCGGCACCCCCACACAAGTTTACGAGTGGAAAGATACCATTACTCTCTCGCCCTGGGATATTTCCCACCTCTACATAAAAAAAGAAGCAAAGGAGGCGGTCGGTAGTGTCCTGCCTTATTCCATTCTACCCCTTACTTAGGAGAAAATACATTGTCCATCAAGCTTTTACTAGACCGAGTTGCCACAAGGATATTTGACCCCTTTTCGGCCCGCCGGTCACAGGGTAACGTCGCAGAAATTGGTCAAGACGCTTTAACTCTTTCAGAGATGTCACCAGGGAACCACACACTATCCTCGCACGAAATAACGCCTACAAAAGGGCAGCTAAGCAAATCTTTAAAGTCCACAGTAGAAAAAACTTTTACGGCGGGGTCTACGGATGAAGGGCGGGTTTCTCCTCATGATAATAAGATCTCCTTACTTAAATCTGCGGAGACAGAAAAAATATCGGTCTCCTCATCTTTCGGAAGGTTAGAGCTGTACAGACCATTTTACGATGAGTGGTGTTCTGAGCGCGAAAGAGTTCCCTACTTCTCGCTCAAGAGGCCACAAGACAACGCTCCAGTTAGCTTTTCTTTTCCCTGCCCACTAGAAGCAAACCCCCTCATTCTAGCCTGTATGGAATGGGCTCCCCAAGACGTGTTCTCTATCTTCAGCCTCTCTCGCCCGCAGAGCATCTTGCAAATACTACTCGTGCAATATTTCCAAAGCCCCCTTGAACCAGACGAGGAGGCTACGGAGATAAAGTCATGCAGCTTCCTCCTGTCATCATCTGAAAACGACACCTTTCCGCCTAAGCCATTCAAAGTGCTGAATACTTTAATTGCTCTTCTTTCAGACTACAAAATACACGTGACCTGGGAGGTGCAGATAGATGAATCGGAGAAATTGACCCTCTTTCAAGAAGTAGAGATCCTCCCCCAAAAGAACGACAAGCTTCCATGCATGATCAAAATGAAACGCACAGCCGCTACGCCACAGGAGCAAATATAATGTGTTCTAAAGTATCCCACTACTCTGCTCCGTCCCCGCTCCATGACAACGTTCGAGCCCTTTGTCAAAAACTACGCTCCTCCTTAGGCTCCACCAAAGAAAGAGATTTTGAGGCAGGAAGTGTAGAGGAGAAAAGATTTGCGCCTGATGGGGAAACCCCCCTCATTCTAGAAGCATCAAAAAAGACAAAAAGAATCAATAATATGGAATTTCAAACAGAGTTTTTCCAAGAGCAGCAGGGAAACAGGAATCTTTACTTCTCTTGCATAGACATGGATGGCGAATTAATTTCACAAAAAAAAGACCTTCTCCCAGCTTTGGCGCAATGGGCTGGAAAGAAAAATACCCAAGATGCGTTCTCTTTCTTCGCCCTCTCTCAACCGCTAAGCCTCCTGCAAATCCTACTTGGGCAGGATTGCATGAGCCCCCTCACGCCTGAAGAGGAAAAGTGTGTTGCACAATTGAGCAAGGATATTTTTTTAAAGGCGCACGAGCAAATCTTTGAAATAGAAAAGACAGAAATTAAACTACACAAGGAGCACATCATCGATGTAACTTGGACGCTTAAATTAAATCTATCAGGAGAGGAGCGGTATGTACTCTCTCAGAATATAGAAATCGTCCCCAAAGAACAGGGGCAAGGTGCTTGCCAGATTAAAATGACACGCGCTCTTGTTTTTGCTCCTCAGAGAAAGACCAACAGTCTTCGTGGCCCTCTGCTCCCCGAGGTGCGTATATAACAATTAGTTGCTTTTCTTCTGTTTCATCATACTCTTTAACAACACGGCACTCGCACCCAAAACAGAGATGCTAGATAGCAAAAAGGGCAGAATAGAGTGCGCTTGAAGAAGAAAGCCCCCTAAGATAGATGCGCACATCATCGTCAAAGAAAATATAGATTGACCAAACCCCATCACCTTCCCCTGCACGTTGAGTGGCGCGGCATTAGAGATATTCCCCATGCAGAGGGGCCAAATCAACCCAGAAATGATTGTACACCCTCCTAAAAGCAAGAGAAAAGCAGATAACCGATAGGCGCAAGGGACAAAAGGCGCGATAGATGCAAAAAGAATAAAAGAGATAAAAAGAGCCACTTTTGGGTTCACCACATGGTGCAATATCCTATAAACTACTCCTGTCCCAAATATCCAACAAGCACCAAGGAGCGCACAAACATTTCCAATCCCTGAATTGCTCAAATGGAAGTTCTGTATTACATATGCTGGAACAAAGAGGAAAATAACATTCCACGAAAACAGGAAGAAAAAATAGATAAGATATGGATGGTAGAGAGCTTTTGTTTTTATAACCAACTGAATGTTGTGAATTCCTTTGATGAAGTCAAATGGCTTCGAGGACCGCTCCTTTATCGTCTCTTCAAAGGCAAAGAGAATAAATAAAACATTTGTCAGCCCCAATAGCGCCCCAACCATCATGGGAAACGCAGCAGAAAATAGGCCATTTACCGAAGAATCTGAAAGTTTTCCCCCTAAAAAAGGGCCTAGAATAAAAGCAAAGCCCCCGATGGCCGACCCATAACTAAAGTATCTCTCCTTTTTTCTCTCCTCTAGACTTAAATCAGAAAGGGTTGAAAGGCATATAGAGAGATTCCCCGCACCCACCCCCATAATCAGGCGCGACAGCAAAATCCACATAAGCGAATAGCTGTGAATGCCCCATGCACCAAGTCCATATCCAATAAATGTTAATAGCGTAGTTAAAAGGAGTGCTTTCTTTCGACCATGATGGTCGGAATACTCTCCTAACAACGGGGCCAAGACAAACTGCATGAGGGGATATACCCCTAAAAACACTCCTAGCATAATGGTCTTGTAGGAGAGTGGAAGATCTACCCCCAAGAGTTTTTGAGTAGACTCCAAAAAGAGAGGAGCAAAAATTGGGAAGACGATCGTCGCTCCCAAAGCGTCTATGGCAAAAGTAAAAAAAATAGAGAAAATGGAGCTCTTTTGTCTACCCGCTCTATCCATCCAAAGACCAGTCGATGGGCTTTTCTCCCCATTTTTGCAAAAATTCATTCGTCTTAGAAAAATGACAACACCCAAAAAACCCCTTTGCAGAATAGGGAGAAGGGTGTGCGGCTTTTAAAACTGCATAACACCCTCTACACAAGCCCACGATGTTCTCGAGCTTCTTTCTCGCAAAGCTTCCCCACAAAATGAAGACAAGCGGCCGCCCCCCCCCTCTCGCCACACACAACTTCTCAATCACAGCATCTGTAAATCTCTCCCATCCCCGCCCACAATGAGATTGAGGTTGTCCAGCTCTCACAGTAAGTGTCGCATTGAGCATCAACACCCCCTGCCTTGCCCATTTCTCCAAACATCCGTGGCGCGCTGGTACGATTCCCAGGTCTCTCTCCAGCTCTTTATAGATGTTTTTTAATGAAGGGGGCATCCCCACCCCCCTTTGCACACTAAAACAAAGGCCATGAGCTTGACCAACCCCGTGGTAGGGATCTTGCCCAACGATCACCACCTTTACCTGCTCAAAGGGTGTAAGGAGAAATGCCTTAAAAATAAGGTGAGTCGGAGGAAAAATCGTATAGCCTTCTCTCCTCTCTCCCAGCAAAAACTCCTTTAATTTGAGAATGTAAGGTTTCTGTATCTCTCCCTCAAGAGCTTCAAACCAGCTCCGCTCAATCTTCAAAGTCATAGACACTCACCCACTCTAGATACGGATCCCACCCACACATCTCTTCTGGGTATTATAAACTCGCCAAGAAAATAAGAAAACAGGACTTTTGAGGGTACAGGAGCTTCCGGAATAGAAAATTTGCATGCGTTCACGAGGTACAGGTGACAAAACTGCAGTAGTTTTGCCTTCGCTAAGGGGGATATAAAAGAAATTTCTCTCTTTTCTTTTTAAATCGCTCGCACGCTCCCTTTTGGTAAGAGACCATCTTCCAGGTAGCATAACCCTCATTCAACATGAGCTTAAAAATCTCTTCGTTCCCGTTCGCAAAGCAGAAAAGCTTCCTCTTCGTACTATCCACTTTCTCTAAGAGCCCTTTGACCTGTTTTGGATATAGACCCTTGAGGATTCCCATGAGAAAATATTGCACATTAGAGGGGCTATATTGACAAACGTCTGTGACGCAGATTAACACGCCATGACACTCTTTGTTTTTATACAGCCCGTAGAAGGGGCGGTAATGAAAAGGGAAAAAATGGACCCCGCCCAGCTGGTAACTATTGAGCTTTTTGGCAAATTCCTCTGCATCAATCCAAGGCGCCCCCACTACCTTAAAGGGGAGGGTATATCCTACGCCAATATTCACTATGCCGAGCTCTCCCAAAATGCCTGTGGAAGCATAGAAAAGTGGGGTGTCGGCCTCAGGGATGTGGGGACTGGTCGGCACCCAGGCAAGCCCCGTATCTTTAAAGGTCATTGCACGTCTCCACCCCTTCATTGGAATTACCTTCAAATCACATCCAACTCGATATTCCTCATTAAAAAAGATCGAAAGCTCCCCGATCGTCATCCCGTGACAGTAGGGAACATTAATATATCCAATAAAGGAGCGCCATTTTTCCTCGAGCATCCCCCCATCCACGATTTGACCGCTGATCGGGTTAGGGCGGTCCAAAACTATCACAGCGATGCCTCGCTTTGCTGCCTCCTCCATCACGTAGAAGAGAGTAGTGGCATAGGTATAGGAGCGCACGCCAATGTCTTGAATATCGTAGATCAATAGATCAATGTCTTGAAGCATCTGGTCATTGGGACGGCGAGTCGCTCCATGCAAGCTAAAGAGCGGAAGAGCCCCTATTTTCCCGCCATAACACTTCTCAGAGGCATAGCAACTCCCAGTCCACCCATGCTCAGGGCTAAAGAGCGCGACCAACTTGAGCCCTCCCCTCAGAAGGACTTCTGCCGTAGGGCGAAGGCCCCCATCAACCCCAGTATGGTTACTGACGAGCCCCACCCGTTTCCCTTTGAGCTCCTCAGCATACCCCCCACTAAAGAGCACATTGACCCCCAAATCGACCACACCAAACAGAGGGCAACAACAGAAAAGCAACAGCACCACGCGCACTAACTTCATCCCGCCCAGCAAACTCCTATATCATGCGCCACCCTTATACCAAATTGAGGGAATAGATTCATGCACTATAGACCTACCCAAGAAACAAAAGCCTGCTAGCAGGCTTCTTCTGGAGGCAACTTCAAATAAAGGGCCTGCTCAAGAAATAGTTGGCCTCTGGTGAATTTTCGTCAGAATCAACTTCAAACAAAACCCCCTTAAAGGGGACAATTCCCTCACAAGAAATTGAGGATAAAATGAGCATGTTCAAATCCATACTCAGATGGGGGCGAGATATGTTTAAAACCCATATAGAAGATTTAGCTCACAGGCAGATCACCCTTATCGCAAACTACTACGTATCGTGAATTTTAAGAAATTATGCGCATCTCTAAAAGCGCTTTTCTGTGAGGATAGAAGTCGTAAAGGGTATCACATCGAATCAGGGTTTTCCTCCCTTGAGTAGCTACAGCGGATGGAAAGTTCGAGCGATCGGGAACTAGACAGTTTATTAAGGGAAATTTTTTTGCAGCTTTCTCCTACTAGAAAAGCCTCCAGATTATACTTATTCTCTCACACTTAAGGGCTAAGATTGGAACTAAGCGGTTAGCCAGGGTGTTTGAAGCCTTCATAATTAAACAAATCGAAAACCCATTGCACGAGTATCCAACGTTGGAGCTGCCTCATAAATTATATTCAAGGACAAATCTATGCAATAGAGCAAGACAAGGCAACAGAAAAAACCTTAAAGTCTTCAACAACAAAACAGCAAAAAATGTGGCCAACGATAAACAAACGAGGATTGAGTGCAAAGGGAAAACAAAGTTTTGGGTATCTGTTCAGGGGGGCGCAAAATAGCAGGGTGGGAACCGCTCAAATCACAAGACTTCTCTTAGAACTATGATTGCTTCGGTTGCGAAGACGTTTTAATAAGGAACCTGTTGTCAAATAGTTAAGCATATGACATGAACCGCCCAGATTTGTCTCCAAATATCTTCACATTAACGCTTAGCCGCCTTTTGCGGTATATTTTGCGTCCCCTTGAACAGATACGCTTAAATTGATTCAACATAAAAGATTCAGGCATATTGGCATCAATGTCAACGTTTCAGGGGTGTGCATTTCTCAACAGACAGCAAAGAGCTAAGAAGCGCAACCAACTCGAACCCTCCCCTCAGGAGAATCCCTGCCGCAGGGCGAAGGCCCCCATCGCCCCCAATACGACTGCTGACGAGCCCCGCCCGCTCCCTTTAAGCTCCTCAGCACACACCCACCCACTAAAGAGCACATTGCCCCCCAAATCGACCATACCAAACAGAGGGCAACACCACCACGCATACTAACTTCATCCCACCCGACAAACTCCCATACCATGCACAACCCTATACCAAAATTGAGAGAATAGATTCATGCCTATTCCTTACTTATGTTGTGGCTGCCTTCCTCTCGTCCTCTATGGCCTTTTCGTCCTCTTTATAAGCAGAGATTTTTCTGCGTAACTCTTTAAGAAGGCTTCTTTTGTCGATCGATCCTTTCCCGGAAAGATAATAAAGACGATCAAGTCCCTTGGAAAGCCGATCAACAATCTGTTTAACCCCTTCCTCTATTTTTCCCCCAGCTACAAAACACTCTTTTTGCTGCTTCTCCTGCTCAGCCAGCCACTCTTCCTGAGGAGCAATAACCTCATGATAAACCAATGAATTCTTTAGATACCATGGCGTCGATGAATCTATATCAGAAACTCTTTCCTCACAGGCGTTGAGCACCTGTTTTTCGTCTAAGACGGCAGAATGCCCCTGAATGGTCGATCTAAGAGCCGCTTGCTCATTTTTCAACTTTAGACACTCCTCTGAGACGCTGAAGAAATCATCCCGCTCCTCCAAAGCCTCATGAGCCCTCTGCCCCTCTGACTTCTCCAAAGCCTTCTGAGCCTTTTTCTGCGCCTCTGAAACTTGCTGCTGGAGGTCGTTCTCTTCCAAGAATCTTGCGATCTCTTCTAGGGACTTTGCGCGCCGCTCCAATATATTTTCGTGCGTCCGATATTTCTCCAGCAACGATGCTATGCCTGCACCAACCCTCCGCTTAAAAGCTGGCATAGCCTCCTTTTCCGCATCAATGAAAACCGCCGGGAGAGGCCTCCGACAGCTTGCGCACAGGAGTTTTATTGAATCTCTTGCCTTGACCATATCCAGCCTCTGATACTCTCCGCACAGTTGGGCAGGGTCTTCAAACCAATCAACGCATGGCCCCATCACGTGCTTTACTATTCCCTCGGGCACTACTCTCTCAGCCATTTCCCCGGACACACTCTCAGCGGAAACCTGTTCGGCCTCAACAGGACCATCTCCGGCTGGAATACTCCCCCACGCCTGCTGCGGCAGCCAATCGCTCATCCAATTTAGAAACTCGTTGTCCATGTGTCGTTTCAAAATTTCATAAAGAAACGTCGGCGACTTACTTCTTATAGCTAGATTAAACAAAGTACGCCCATGCAACCCCCACTGCACCGTTCCTCGAGGACTGTACTCCAACACCTTGCTCACCCAATCCCTTTGATTCGATTTAAGCTTTCCCCCCCCCCCTCCGCTGCTCGCACTCGAGGGCTTAAGAAACGCACGAAAAAGCTCGCTCCAATCAAGTCCCTCGCCATCCAACAAATTCAGCTTCGGAGAGAGACGACAAACATAAGCCTCAAGAATCCACTTCTGCTTCTCTGTTTTAGATAGTCGTTGCCATTTTCCCTTGCTTTCTACGTATTCTTGATGTTGACGGAGTAGTTTCTCGAATGCGGGGCGTACTAAATCATCGCAGTTTTCAATCTGCTGCTGTGCCTTTGCTACCGCAGCTTTTTGCTGTTCGAGTTCGGCTGTTTTCCCTTCTAGTTCGGCTTGCAACTGGGCCTTTTCTGCCACTGCCTCAGTTCTTTGCTGTTCGAGTTCGGCTGTTTTCCCTTCTAGTTCGGCTTGCAACCGGGCCTTTTCTGCCTCTGCCTCAGCTTCTTGCTGTTTAGCGCAGGCACCCACTGTGGAAGGAACTGGATAAACCATGCCCATCAGTATGAAAAGCGCGTTCGTCATAAGCACAAAATTTCTAACACTGAAGGGGAAAGGGCAGAAAACACCAAGCACTTGGCAAAACACGTAACATATCCCAGTCCCCACAAAAAAACTGCCTGCCGCTATCCCGCCCCCGAAGTGACGCGAAATGTCCCCAGGCAAAATATACCGCGCAACAATATGCACACAGTTCCCAACCACTGGGCTAGCTACTCTCACCATCATCGACGCCTTTGTAGAACGATTGGGAATCAAAGCCTGCATAAGACTACCCAGCACAGAAGCGCCCGCGCTCAAAACCAAGAAGTCTTTGTTTAAATTCTTCGCCCGCTCACCTCCACAAGAAACACCATTTCCCCCTGTGTTTGCTCCACTTGATTGGAACTGTCCTCCCGCATTCATTTCCACACATGCCATTTTGAAATCCTCTTAACTTGAAGGTTAAAAGAGGCAGGATAGCAAAGGCCTTTTTGCGATGTCAATGGCTTTTCTCTCAAAAAAGACAAGTATAAAGCGCTAATAACCTGGCGGCTGCCTCTTGCTTTGTTGAAAAACTGGCTTTCTGGCCGCCCCCAGCTTTTTTTTAGAGGAGATCGAATATGTTTTTTCTTCCACAAACCAAATAGTATGGGCGCAATGCGCATACTAAAGAGAATAAGGTTGTGACTACACTTTTTCATCGCTTAATAAGCCGCTAAATAAAGGGAGGGAATTTAGTTCCATAAAACAAAGCCCATAAAGTGTTTTTAGCCCCGCGGAAGAACCCCTAGGCCTGCAAGGGGTTGAATACAATATAACACTTTTCCAAACAAATTCATTGAGTCTTTGTCGAACAATTTAGCTACTCTCGACAACTTCCTTGACTTAGGCTATTTAGCCGTGATACCCTGCGCGGGTGCAGCGTATGGAATACTCTCTCAATCCGAAGCAACAGCTCGCCACCGAACACATGGAGGGGCCCATGTTGGTGCTCGCGGGACCTGGATCCGGAAAGACGCGGGTCATCACGTGCCGCATTGCCCATCTGTTAAAGATGGGCGTTTCTCCTTCAAAAATTTTGGCCCTGACCTTCACAAATAAAGCGGCTGACGAGATGTGTTATCGAGTCGGTGAGATGTGTAATACTCGGTCTATACTTATCTCCACATTTCACTCTTTAGGGGCGCACATTTTGAGGGAATCGAGTAGTGCGGTTGGATACCGTCAAGATTTCACCATCTATGACGAAGGTGATAGCACAAAAATCCTAAAGAGCTGCCTAAAAGAGGCTGGATATGAAGATAGAGAGGGGCTACTGAAATCACTCCGCGCTGCTATTTCCAAAGCCAAAAATGATTTAGCATCACAGCAAAATACCCACACGAGGTTCGCCAGAATCTTTCAAGACATTTTTGCCCGCTATCAAGACAAGCTCAAGGAATATAATGCCCTCGACTTTGATGATCTCCTCTACTTGTCTGTAGAGGCTATGAAAAGCTCAGAGGAGGTATTGCGCTTTTATCAAAAGCGATGGAAATTTGTTCTGATCGATGAATACCAAGATACAAACGCCTCTCAGTACCGCATGGCCAACCTCCTTGTAGGAGATCACAACAACCTGTTCGTTGTTGGAGATCCCGATCAGTCGATCTATTCTTGGCGGGGAGCTAACATTGCCAACATCCTGGATTTCGAAAAGGATTATAAAGATGCGAAGATGGTGACACTCGACCAAAATTATCGAAGCTCCACAACTATTCTGCAGGCGGCAAATGCACTCATTCAACATAACAGAGCACACCACAAAAAACCTTTGTGGAGCAAACTAGGTGAAGGGGAGAAAATCCGCCTCTTTATCGCTAAAAATGAACAGCAAGAGGCGCTATTTGTCGTCGAAGAATTACTTCGCAAAGTTAGTGAAAAAGGGCTCCCCCTGAGAGAGTGTGTAATTTTTTATAGGACAAATTCCCAATCCCGCATTTTTGAGGATGTCTGCCTAAAGAGCCAACTCCCTTACATAATGCTCGGCGGGATCTCTTTCTACCAAAGGCAAGAAATTAAATATATTTTGGCGCTACTGCGCATGGTAATCTCCGAATCAGATTTCATATCGTTTATGCGTACCGTTAACCTCCCTAGGCGAGGCATTGGGAATACCACGCTTGAGAAGCTGAAAAACCTGGCAAAAGAGCTAGATATGCCCATACTCGCTTTATGTCGAGAAGGGCGCTGCAAACTGACAAAAAGGGGAGAAGCTGGCCTGAGGGATTACCTCAATTTAATTGACTCTCTGCGGAGGATGGCAGAGGAGCTCACCCCCCTAAAGGAAATTATCCAAAAAGCTATTACTCTCTCTGGATATGAACAGGTGTTAAAGGAGGATCCAGAGTCTTACGAAGAACGCAAGGAAAACTTGGAAGCGCTCGTCAACAAAGCTGTAGAGTGGAGCAGAGAGAGGGACTCCTCCTCGTTATTTCTGTTTTTGGAGGAGCTGTATTTGAAGTCTACCCTAGACCAACCTGCAAGACAGGATGCCGTCCGTTTAATGACCTTGCACAGCGGAAAGGGACTAGAGTTCTCCCTCGTCTTTATCGTAGGCATGGAAGAGGACCTCTTCCCTCATATTAATACGAAGGATTCTGTCGACACGTTAGAGGAGGAGCGTCGTCTGTGTTACGTCGGGATGACCCGCGCCAAATACTCCCTCTATTTAACCACCGCAACATCCCGTTTCATGTGGGGGGAATCTAAGGGCATGTCACCTAGCCGCTTCTTAGGAGAAATCCCCTCCGACCTCTTCACACTACTCAATGAAAAAGGAGCGACCAAAGAGGAAAGTAGGTCAAAAAACCAGGAACATGAGATAGGAACTGTCGTATTCCATAGAGATTTTGGAAGGGGCGTGATCAAAAAAGTCTATCAGACGTCGTTCGGGTTAACCTACGACGTCATCTTCGCGGAGGGTTCCATTACTCGTTCTTTGGTTAATGAATACGCGGAACTTCAAACAGACCCCCTTTGCCCAAAAGCATTTTGAGGAATTAAAATGTCTTAACTCAATAGAGAAAAAATCTAAAAATAGTCTATCCTATGATCAGAAATAACAAAGGTAGTATGTATGTCAGAACCTAACGATGCCGCAAAGAAGAAGGCACTAGACCTCGCCATCTCTCATATTGAAAAGAAATTTGGAGAGGGGTCGATCATGTTTCTCGGAAAACATAAAACTCCGCGCACTATTCAGGTGATTAATACTGGGGCCATCTCCCTCGACCTCGCATTAGGGATTGGAGGAGTGCCTCGGGGGCGTATCGTAGAAATCTATGGGCCAGAGTCCTCAGGGAAATCTACCCTTGCAACCCATATCGTCGCGAATTGCCAAAGAAATGGCGGGATCGCGGCATATATCGATGTAGAACATGCTTTTGACCCTATATATGCCAGGAAGATTGGAGTGGATCTAGACAATCTCATGGTGTCCCAGCCCGACTGCGGAGAGCAGGCTCTCAATATTGCAGATGACCTCGCCAGATCGCATGCCTGTAACCTCATTGTGGTCGATTCCGTGGCCGCACTGATTCCCCAGGCGGAGCTCGAAGGAGAAATTGGAGATTCCTACATTGGTTTACAGGCACGCCTTATGTCACAAGCACTACGTAAACTCGCGCCTAACCTCTCTAAGAGCAACACCTGCGCCATCTTCAACAACCAAATTCGGGAGAAGGTGGGAGTGATGTTTGGCAACCCAGAGGTGACATCTGGGGGGAGGGCCCTAAAATTTTACGCTACTATCCGCATAGATATTCGTCGTGTGGGCATTATCAAAGGGAGTCACGCGGAGGATCACAACGGAATTCGAGTAAAGGCCAAGGTCGTAAAAAATAAATTGGCCCCCCCTTTCCGCTCTGCCGAATTCGACATCCTGTTTGATGAAGGGATTTCTCGCATGGGCTCTATCATAGATCTCGGAGTTGAAAACGGTATCATCGATAAAAAAGGCACCTGGTACAGCTTTGATGATAAGAGGTTGGGTCAGGGAAAGGAGGCGAGCAGGGAAGAATTGAAAAACAACCCACAGCTGGCCGATAAGATCGAAGCCCTTATCATAAAAAAGTTACAAACAGAAACTCAAGCTCCTGTGTTAGCATAGTGGGTAAGTAAAGCGGCTATTTGACAAAATTCGGGAGTCATTATCTCAAATTCTTGCAGCTTCCGGGTAAACTCTTCTACCTCATTTTCAAAGAGGGCATAAGCCCCCTCCTTGCCGAGCATCATTCCTAGGTTTGAAGGGCTCTCTCCCCTTTGGTGCACATCGCAGAGATCGTCCGCAATCTGGAAAGCCATCCCAAAATGGTATGCTAGGCTGCGCACCCTCTCCACCGCAGCTAAATCCCCCCCACCAAAGATCCAGCCAAAAACAAAAGCAACCTCAAAGAGAGTGACGCTTTTTTGATGTATGATCTCTAAGACCCCCTCCAAGGAGGTTTCCTGGGAGAAGAGGTCCTTGTACTGTCCGCCGACAGCTCCAGAGATCCCCGCGCCACGTACAACACTATCTAGAGCAACCACACATATCTCACTTGCCCGCTCCTTAAAAGGAGACCTCTGTCTTAAGAGAAATTGCACCCCACGAAAAATTTTTTCATATCCGGCAGAAATGAGAGCATAGCTAGCCAAAATAGCTACCGCCTCCCCATAAATCTTATGTAGGGCAGGTCGCTCTCTTCGAAAGTCTTCATTATCCATACAAGGTAGATCATCTGCGATCAATGAAGCAGTATGAAAATATTCAACAGAAAGACCAACCTCCAAGACACTTAATTTATGGCCCAGAGCCTTTGCCACACTCATCACAATTAGTGGCCGCACCCTCTTCCCCCCGTTAAGCAGGGAGAACTCGCACGCATCACGCACTCTATTTTTCTCTCCAAGACAAGAGATGTTTTGCCGCAAAAACCTTTCAAACGCCTCCCTTAGGGGTTTGAGCAGAGAACTGCTTGGTTTCATCTTAGAGTTATATTTGAACATTGAACTAAACTACATGCCCTAAGCGTCGTCCTTTTTCTCAGCAAAATACCAGGATTGATCACACTATTACACCCCAACCTGGAGTGGTCTCCAATGACCGCCCCAAATTTCTTAGTTCCCATCTTAAAATACTCTCCTCCTATTTTAACTCCCACTTCCTTACTATCGAGGCGAAAATTCGCACAAATTACCCCAGCTCCAAGCTGCACTCGATTTCCCAAAATCGAGTCTCCCACATAGTTAAAATGTGCGGCACACACGTCATCGAGTAAGATCGCATGTTTAAATTCAGAAGCATGTCCTAACACACACCTATCTCCCGTTAAGACATAGGGGCGGATATAGGCCCCATGCCGAATATGACACTCTTCACCAATCACGCAAGGCCCCTCAATATATGCTCCTGATTCAACAACACACCCCTTTCCTATCGAAACTTTCTCGGGATTGATGATGGTTGCCGCATAGGGTATAGGAGAGAGAATCTCCCCACATTTCATATTTAAGAGGTAAGTTTTTAGGATCTTCAACGTTTCCCAAATGGGACGATTCCCTAGAAACAGTTCCGGGTGCGAAAAATCTTTTAGGTTAAAGAAATAATCTGGGAGTGCCATATCTCAAGTATAGCCAGAAGAAGAAATAATACTTTATAAATATCTTCTTCATCTTCTTCAGGTGTGGATTTGTCGATAACATACTATTTTCATTGAGGGCCCTATTGTTCAAGGGGGTGTTCATAATTATCCACAACCGCGAAAAGGTGTCGAATGATCGTTTTGTTGACAGGGCTTTCAACGCTTGTTGACACGGCATAAACAGGATTTCCCACATAAGATTTGGATAAAAAAAAATCTGGGTGAGAGGATTTGAACCTCCGACCTCTTGCACCCCATGCAAGCGCGCTACCCAAGCTGCGCCACACCCAGTTTTAAAAATCCTAATATCGCAAATGGTTTCTGTCAATTATTACGGCGGGTACGTAAGGCCCCAGGAACAAAAACTTAATTTTTAAAACTTCCATGGGGAGTTTGTTCTGAGTTAGAAAAGAGATAAAGGATCTGCTCAAGAAATAAAAGGCCGCTGGTGGATTTTCTTTAGAATCAACTCAAAACAAAAACTCCTAAAAGGGGACGATTTCCCTATAAGAAGTTGAGGATAAAACGAGTATGTTTAAGTCCATTCTCAAAGGAGAGCGAGATATGTTTGAAAACCATGTGGAAGATTTAACTCGCAAGCAAATCACTCTTATCGCAAACTGTTACGCATTAGTGAATTTCAAGAAATTACGCACACTTCTCAAAGCGCTTTTCTGTGAGGATAGAGGTCGCAAAGGGTATCACATCGAATACTGCAGAGGTGGATAAGCTACAAGGCTGATCAGAGGCGGAAAAAGTTGCGCTATAACCCCAATTAGCTGAGCTACAAGACCGATTAGCTAAACAACAAGTCCAAAATTAGAGGAGAAAACTGCAGAGGCAGAGAAGGAAAAAACTGACGCTGCTTTAGAAAAGAAGGTTCTATTGGCGGAGGTGCAAGCACGAGTCTGCGAAGCTACGAAGCTGCTAGAAGCGCGGCTTGTAGAGGAGCAACAGAAAAATGTGATACTATCGGGGCTAAGACAGGAGGCAGCTGTTTAGGGGGGCGTAAAATAGTGGTGTTGGAACCGCTCAAATCACAAGACTTCTCTTGGAACTATGATTGCTCGCGTCGCAAAGGTGTTTTAACAAGGGGCTTGTTGTCAAATAGTTAAGAACATGACATGGCCCACTTGGATTTGTCTGCTAGATATCTTCACATCAACGTTTAGCCCCTTTTTGCGGTATGTTTTGCGCCCCCCTGAACAGATACTAAGACAGAAACAGCAAATTGTAGATATGCGAAAAAGAGAAGGGCGACGCGCCATATTTACTAGATGTGATAGCTTTTAAGTGTGGAGGTTGCACGTTTCTGAATAGCCAACGTTGCTGCGGTAGGGGTGGTGGTAGTGGCGCGAAGCCATAAGAGCAGGGTGGGAAGCAGTTAGAAGAAGGACTCAAGTGGGTGAGCTGCTTCGGAGAGGAGGATTTGCGAAACGAAAAAAAAGGGGGGGGGGGACGGCACTTTATTACAGCTGCCCGCGGGCTGGCGAATAAGCTGGCTTAAGTTGGTGCAACATAGAAGATTTAGGCATGCTGACAATCAATTATGCAGCCTAGGCAATTTGGCTGGAGTTGATATAAATCGCTCCAGCCCTTAGCTCTTAGGAGTTTGAGCGGGAATTTGTCCCTTTGCCCCTTTGTAAGAGAGTTTGGATAGCTTGATCCACATGTGAAATGGCATAGATGGTGATCCTTTCGGAGAGTTGCTGGTTGACCCCTTTTAGGCTCTTGGTCGAAAGAATGCAGTGATTAAATCCCATATTAATTGCCTCTTTTAGGCGAATTTCTGTGCGAGGGACTGTACGCACCTCTCCATTTAGCCCCACCTCTCCTATCACCACCGTATCTGAAGGGATGGGCCTATTACAGTAAGAGGAGGCGATCGCTAAAATGATTCCTAGATCGCTGGCGGGTTCAGTGATTTTTATCCCACCCGTAATGGAGGCAAACACGTCGAGAGAGTGCAGTTGATACCCCATCCTTTTTTCTAGGACTGCGAGGAGGAGTGTGAGCCGCCTGGAGTCGATTCCCGTGCAGCGACGAGATGGGGTGGCGAAGGAGGAGGAGGCTACGAGGGCTTGCACTTCGACGAGGAGGGCGCGGCTCCCCTCAACGGTGGGGATGATTGCCGAGCCAGCAAAACCCGCTTGTCGTTCTTCCAGAAGGGTGAGAGAGGGGTTAAGCACCTCTTGCAGTCCACGTTCGTGCATTTGAAAGAGGGCGACATCATCAGTTGGGCCAAAACGATTTTTTACGGCGCGAATTAGGCGATATCCATGCTGCTGCTCTCCTTCGAACTCAAAGACGGTATCGACGATATGTTCTAGAACACGAGGTCCTGCAATGTCTCCACTTTTCGTGACATGGCCAATTAAAAAAGTGGTAATCCCCAGACCCTTGGCGAGGTGCATGCACTCCATAGTAACTTCGCGTACCTGAAGGACAGAGCCAGGCGAAGACGCAAGCTCTTGTTTGTAAACGATTTGTATTGAATCGATGATGAGGATGTTGGGGCGGATTTTTTGAGATTGTAGCTGAATATGGGAGAAAAGGGTTTCGCTGAAGAGATAAATTTGATCGTTGTCGATATTTAAACGTTTAGCTCGGAGGGAGGTCTGCTCCGCCGACTCTTCCCCACAGACGTAAAGAATTTTAAGCCCTTGAATTGCAAAATGACTTGAAAGTTGCAGCAGCATGGTAGATTTTCCAATGCCAGGAGCTCCCCCAAGGAGATTAAGTGATCCAACTACAATCCCGCCACCCGCTAAGCGGTCCAGTTCCCGATAACCAGTCTGAATGCGCCTAAAGCCAGCTGTATCTACTTCATGGATGAGAAGGGGCTTTGTCGTACACGCCCGCGAAGAGCTAAAACGTCCGAGATTCTCTAGAGCATCTAGACCGCTCTGCTCTCTTCGCTCCTCAGAGAGGGTATTCCAACCCCGACAGCTATTGCAGCTACCCGTCCAATTAATCTGCTCGTTGCCACAACTACTACATACCCAACAGCTCTTCCCTTTCACCATATACACCTACCTGACAATCAAAGTGCTAAATTCTCCATTGCCTCTTTAGCTGCTCGCTGCTCCGCCCCTTTTTTTGAGCCCCCTCTTCCTTTTCCGAGGAGTATCCCCCCCAACTTGACCTCCACGAAAAAAACCTTTGAATGTTCTGGCCCATCCTCCTGTGCTAGCGAGTATTCGGGAGGTTTTTGCTGCCTCCTTTGACAGAAATCTTGCAACTCAGCCTTCCAGTTTCGTTCGGGGTTTTCGATGATCTGCGTCACTTCTTCGTAGAAGTTGCCGAAAAAGAAAGAGCGGGCCTCTTCAACCCCTCCATCGATATAAATTGCTCCGATGAGGGCTTCAAAAAGGTTGGCGATAATGGTATTCCTCCCTCGCCCTCTATTTGCTGACTCTCCCCTTCCCATTAGGAGGAAGGATTCTACATTGATTTTTTTTAGGTAAAGGGTACAAGTAGAGGTTCCCACCAAGAGGGCCCGCAGATAAGAGAGCTTTCCTTCGCTGTACTGCGGGAAGTGACGATATATAAAATCACTTATGATTGCGCCCAAGATAGCGTCGCCTAAAAATTCTAAGCGTTCGTTGTGGGTTGTGGTGACATTTCGATTCTCGTTAGTGAAGGAACAGTGGATAAATGCCAACGTCAACAACACCTTATCTTTAAAGGCATATCCAATCCGTTGCTCGATGATGGGCAGAGATCGCTGAAGGTATGAGAAGGTATTCATAGTGATAATTATTCAGATTTAGGATATGGTATCTTTAACATATAATTGAGAAAAAGTAAATTATGCATTTTGCGATAAATAAGCACCATCTCCGCTTCTTTTACACACATCGTTACATCGAATTTGAGGAGCTATTGACGCAGACAGATGTACAAGCATTAAGGGAAGAGCTTGCTGCAACGCAAGAAAAGTGCTATCAGGCTTCTCTGTCCCTTCCAATCTACGATACGTGGCGCCATAGTGCCATCATTAGGCGGGTTATTTTATCTCCACAGCTGGCAGAGATCGCCTCTAATTTAGTAAAAGTCCTCCCCCTACGCATCGCTTTTGACCTCTTCCTCTCCCCCTCGTGCCCCTTCGAAGCCTTCACAAAAAAATCTATCCCCCTTTACGAGATGAGCTGTATCCAAGGCGTCGTGTGCGGGTGTGTTCTACAACTCTCCTCTCCCCCGCAAGAGCGAGATATTCTTCGAGATGATGGGGCATTTATCCCGCTCTCTAGACAGGCGGGAAATGGCATGTTTTTTGCATCAACCCTCCCCATCTCCCTGGATTGTTTAGCACATTTGGCTGATAATCAACAGCTTTTAATTGTATATGCTAAAAACGACAGCCTATACACCTATACGAAGGGAGATCCTAATACACATTCTCTCAAAAAACTGGGCTATGTATTTGGGGATCGGTTGAAAAATTCGACTCACCCTATCCTATTTAGGAGATGACTTTCGGCTAACATTTAATAGAGTACAAGCTCTCCCGACTCCAAGAGGTGTTTAATGGCGGAGAGGTATCCGCATCCATACATACCGTCGAAGATGCGGTGATCGAAGGTGAGTGTGCAATACATTACAGAACGCACGCCCATCGTGTCATCCTCAAACACCATAAATTTTTTGTTAATGGATCCAACACCCACAATCGCGACCTCTTCCTGACGGATGATCGGAGTGCCAAGCAAAACACCCGACATCCCAAAGTTTGTCAAGGTGAGTGTGCCGCCCCGCAACTGGTCGGGATTTAGGAGGCCTCTGCGTGCTTTGTCAGAGAGATGGGCGACCCTTTGCGTGACTTCCGTAAGTGAAAGCTCATGACAATTAGAGATCACAGGGACTAGCACTCCTTGTTCTACGCTGACAGCAATGCCAAGGTTGACCTCGTTCCGCACAGAGATCTCATCCCCCTGCAGAGAGGCGTTGATGAGAGGAAAGTCCTTCACCGCCTTTACGAGGGCATGAGCGATAAAACTAGTAATGGTGAGTTTACACCCATGCTTTTCCCTAAAGGACTCCCTTTCCGATGAAATTAAGTGGAGGATGTCGGAGACATCGATCTCACTCACTAAAGTGGCATGAGGAATTTCGCGGAAAGAACGCATGACATTATCCGTAATTACCTTACGTATTGGCGTCATTCTGATCCGATCGACAGCCTCTTTTGTGGAGGATTCCCCGCGCCCCTTCAAGTAATTTTCAAGATCTCGCTTCGAGAGCCTGCCCCCTTCTCCCGTTGTCGGAATCTGATCAAGCTCTGATAGAGAAACCCCTCTCTCCCGCGCTAGTCTTAGGATGGCGGAGGTGAAAAACCCCTTTTTAGGGGGATCAGCCGCTACGGTGGAAGGCCCTAACTGCTCTGCCGAGATGGGTGCATCTGAGCTCCCAGAAAGTGGGTCGGTAGTTTCGATTAGTGCCAAGGTCGTGCCCACATCTATCTCTTCACCTACACGAATTAAGATCTTTGTCACCCTACCGCTAACTGGAGAGGCAATTTCGCTATTTACTTTATCGGTAGAGACCTCCAACAGAGGTTCATCGAGTTTAATAAAATCTCCCTCGTCTTTAAACCACTGTACAATTGTAGCGTTGACGATGCTCTCTCCCAGTTGCGGTAGCTTAATGTCGACCTCTTTCTTCATATCTCTTTAACCCTATTCTAACCATGTCACAGCATGGTACTGTTTCTCGTCGATCTGCTTCTCTTTCTTGGCTACAAAAACGGCAGCAACGGCATCCCCCAAAATGTTGACCACCGAAGAGAGCATCTCTCGAAGGCGGTCAACCCCCGCAACTAAAGCTATCCCCTCGCAAGGGAGACCCATAGCGCACAACACAACCGAAAGCATGACAATACCTGTCCCGGGAATCCCTGCCGCCCCAACTGCCGAAACCAGCGAAACAAAGATTAGCGTGAGTATCTTGACGAGTGTCATCTCTATGCCATAAGCTTGGGCAATAAAAATTGCAGAGATAGTTTGGCCGATGGCTGCGCCATTCATATTGATGGTCGACCCCAAGGAGAGCACAAACCCCGAAATATCGGCAGAAATCCCTAAATGGTAACGCGCACATTCTAAAGATACGGGGAGGGTGGCCGAACTGCTCGAGGTTGTAAAGGCTAACACGATCGCATCCTTCATCCCCTTAAAAAAGGGAGCAACGCGCAATTTTGCCAAATATTTTAAGGAGAGGCAGAAAACGAGGAAAATTTGGAGGAGGCAGGCGATGTAATTACAAAGCAAAAATTTCAGCAGGGGGTAGATTATTTTAATCCCCACCGACCCTACCGCCGTGGAAATGAGCGCAAAGACGCCATAGGGGGCGAGGGTCATGATAAAATGTGTTAACGAATACATCACTTCGCTAACCGACTCTAGAAAGATCAAGACACCCTTCGCCTTTTGTCCCGCAAGAGTAATTGCAAAGGCAAAGAAAATTGAAAAAACAATAATCTGCAAAATATTCCCGTCAACAAAGGCAACAAAGGGGTTTGCGGGGACCATTCCAAAGATAAAGTCGAGAATTCCTATGCTCTTTTTGGAGACAAAATCTACAGGGGGAAGGGGCAGTTTCAGCGCAGCGCCAGGTTGCACGACAAACACTAAAAGGAGGCCAAAACATATGGCCAAGATGGTGGTAACCACGTAAAAGAGTAGAGTACGTATTCCAATCCTTCCTAATTTCTTAGGATTGTCGATGTGGCATATCCCCACCACTAAAGAGGAGAATACGATGAGCCCTACCAACATCCTTAATAAGTCAATGAAGGCTTTGCCGACGCGATCGAGAAACTCAACTTTATCTCCTAGTACAAGCCCCGTAATCACCCCTAAAATGAGGCCGATTAAAATTTTTATCCAAGGTTTCATCTCCGCGCACCCCTCTCTACAAGGGATTGAATTTGTGCAAGTAACTCCTCATACTCTTCCCTGCCCGAGGTAACTATGAGCTCTGCCCGCACAAACCCAAGGGGAATAGGCCATTCTTGATCTGTTGGCAATTTTATCCAATCCTTTTCAGAACACAAAATATAATCACACCCTCGCGCAATACACCTTTGAAAAAAGTGGTGAAGCTTCCTTTTCTTTGGAGTAACATGATCGGGCAAGATCCACTTCTCTATGACTTCACCCCCCATCTCTTCGACGGTTGAGAAAAATGCGTGGGGCTTGCCTAGCCCACAAAACAGACCAACACGCTTGTCTTGAAGGCTTTGTAAAGTCCTCCCGTTGCAAAGCTTCACCCCGCTAGGCTGCATATAAGCTCCCGCCACGGGGGCATCACTCCACTGTGCTACTTCCCCCTTTTTAACATGGAAATGATCTTGGTTGTGAATGTGGTTGATGATGATTAGGTCGGCATCACAAAGCCTCTTTGGAGAGTCCCTCAGATAACCTCGCGGCAGAAAGAAGCCTCCTCCATAAAGGTCATCTCCATGCAACACGACAATCTCGAGATCTCTACGGAGGGAGCGGTGTTGCATGCCGTCATCCAAAATGACCAGATCTGCCCCATCATGAGCGGCACGTTTAGCGCCTAGTAGCCGATTTTTCCCAACATAGATGAAAGATTCGGGAAAAGATTGCAACAAAAGATAGGGTTCATCTCCACACATCTCGGGAGTGAGGCCTTTCTGCCAATTAAGACACATACTCTTGTCTCCTCTCCCAAATTCAGAGCGATACCCCCTAGAGAGGATAGCAATCTTCCCCACACTACCTAGGTCTGTAACCAACCGCTGTACTACCGTCGTTTTCCCCGCACCACCCGCAATAATATTCCCAACACTGATGACTGGCACTGGGGCATGCCTCTCCTTCAACCAATGTTTATCAAAAGCAAAATTGCGCAAGTTGACGCCCACCTCGAACAGGCAGCTCATAGCACAGAAAGCCCCTTTAACAAAAAAGGGTTTTTTCCTTCCCTCAATCACATCTGCAACGAAGGCGGTCATACGCATTGCACCACTCACTATGCTCTAATCTGAACAAAAAAGCCTATCCTCAACCATTTCGATGATAATATGGATAGCTACCATATGTGCCTCTTGAATACGGTCGGAATATTGAAAGTTTGGGAGGATCCATTCATGATCGCACCATCCACTGATCTCTCCCCCAGTTTGACCTAAAAAAGCAACCGTCGCAAGGGCCTTCCTCCTAGCTACCTCGACCGCTTTAATTAAATTCTTAGAATTCCCACTCGTAGTGAGAAGGATAAATACATCTTCCCCTTTCCCCAATGCTTCAACACTTCTTGCAAAAATCTCCTCAAAGCCCAGATCATTTCCCACACAAGTAATATGCCCGGGGTCTGCAAGGGCGATAGCGGGAAGGGGTGCACGAGGCTTGCGGAAATGTCCAGTCAACTCTTCCGCAAAATGCATTGCATCACAAAGACTCCCACCATTGCCAGCAATCAAGAGTTTCCCCCCCTTCCGGTAACATTCAATAATTGCCCAAGCAACACTCTCTATGAACGCAACACCCTCCTCTGAGTTGATCGCTGTCACCGCAGCCACTCCCTCCCGAATCGATCTCGTAATCCTATCTCGCATATCCGCCTTATCAAAAAAATAATGAAGAGTAGGTGTACTATAAATCGAGATAAAAATCCAGTTTTGACAAAACATGGGGTGCTTGGAGTTTCTGAAGGTAAAAAAGGGCACCTTTCCACTGATGCGTAGAAAGTGTGCGTTTCTCAACACTTCCAAAACATTTCCACTTGCTCTAGGGAGAGACTTTCCTTGTCGACGTCTTTTTAATTTTAATAGCTTAATATTTAATTGTTTCGCGACTAAAGCCCCCACTGAATCAGCAGCAACAGATGCCAAACATAATTGAAAATTCAATAGCCGCAGTATAGGGTGTTGGGAGGTTAGCCCTCCCCGTTATTCTGCCCAAGTCACTGTATGATATTTAGCTTCATCAATTTGGTTCTCTTTTTTTGCCACGTATACTGCGGCCACTGCATCACCTAAAATATTTACCACCGTAGCCATAATGTCCCTGAGTCTGTCGATGCCAGCAACCAAGGCAATGCCCTCTAGAGGCAGTCCCATCGCATTTAATACGACCGAAAGCATCACCAGACCACTTCCAGGAATTCCCGCCGTTCCCACCGCTGAGATAAGCGTTGTAAAAATCAGCACCAAAAGAGTCACAAAATTGACCTCGATCCCGTAGGCTTGAGCAATAAAAATAGCCAAGACCGACTGTCCAATAGCTGTACCATTCATATTAATCGTCGATCCCAAAGAGAGAACAAACCCCGCAATATCTGAAAAGATTCCTAAATGATCTCGAGCGCATTCTATAGAAACGGGAAGGGTAGCTGAACTACTAGAAGTAGTGAAGGCAACGATAATCGCATCTTTCATCCCCTTGAAGAAGGGGGCAATTTCTACCTTTGCCAAATAACGGAGAGAGAGGGTGAAAATAATAGCTACCTGCAGCACACAGGCTAAAAAAATAGAGCCAACAGCCCAAAGAAGGGGGATGATTACCTTGGAGCCAATATCTCCTACAGCCGTTGCGATCAAAGCGAAAACGCCATAAGGGGCGAGTTTCATCACCACATGAGTCAGCTTAGCCATCACCTCACTGAGCGACTCCACAAAACTCAACACTACCTTCCCGCGCTCTCCAGACAGATTGATCGCACAAGCAAAGAAGATGCCAAAGACAATAATCTGAAGAATGTTGCCCTCTGTAAATGCAGCGAAAGGATTCGAAGGCACAATAGAGAAGAGAAAATCTATCAAATTTAAGCCGTCACCGATCTTGTGTCCCAACGGCAATGCCAGATGTAAGTTTTTCCCAGGCTGTATACTATAAACAACAAACAAACCAAACAAAATGGCAATTAATGTTGTCATCATATAAAAAAGGACTACCCTTATCCCAATTCTTCCCAACTTTTTTGGATCGCTGATGTGACAGACGCCGACCACCAAAGACGAGAAAACGATGAGACCCACGAGCATTTTGAGCAAATCGATAAACATCTTCCCAAAACGGGCTAAGATTTCTACTTGACGATTTAAAATTAAGCCCACGATGATGCCCAGGACTAAACCTATTAAAATCTTTAACCAAGGTTTCATTGTTTCTCTCTCGCCTCTCTCGTACACCCTTGCGCAGAAAGCCATCAGAAGATCTCTCCTGACGCCCAGTAGAATATTACGCCACTTCCTCCCCCACTAAGGGAAATTGCTGAAACGATAGTAAAAGAAGAAAAAAAAAAGATCTACTAAAACAAAACAAAAAGAATTTACATAGAATATTTCAACAAAGCGGGAAGGGATCTCTCGGGAGATGAGGTGAGGGCATCTTTTGTCTAGAAGAGCAGGAAAAACATCTGGGCATTTATGCGAGGATTTGTCGGGAAAATCTGCTCGGTTCATATTGTATGCTCGGCCGACAAGTAATCATTTTCATCCCACGCTCCCCCAAACAAAGGGAAGGCGGGGAGAGCTGCACCATTTTGTTACCTTAATAACCATTAATTTGGGGAGAATGATACAATACTCTATCGGCTGAGACCTATGCAGCGACAACAGGGATATCTCGCTCGTGCTCGTATTCCCAATCTATATAGAGTACAAGAACTCTGTTGAATATCGTTAATAAACAGCAGCCGCTATTTACCATGCCTGAAAGTGGCTGTATTAGGGGGGAAAAGATGGTAATGGTAGCCACGGAAATGGAAACTATCTGTTTAATAAGACGTTTTGTTTGAGCACTCTTCCAACGCTTATATAGCATTTTGAGGTTTTTGGAGGAATAATCTTCTAGAGCTTCTTGTGAGGAGGAGGCTAACAATTTGGCCTTCAGCCGAAATACCTCCACAGCTATATTAGACCCGAATTCCCCCTCAAGGGCGCTCATTTTTTCATGGAATATTTGCTCTAATCTTTGTTTGCAGCTATCGTAGCGCGACCTCCTCGCAGATTCGTGGGGCGCGCCAATCAGTTGTTCCGCAACAAGGTCCTCTAGCGTTTTGCTTTCATCAGATTTTTGGTGTTGGATCTCTGCATGCAGTTTTTCTTTGAACTCCTTTCCCAGGAAAAGACAGAGCGCGTTACGTACCGTCCCCGGAGAGTCGTTCCTTGAAAGGATTGCCGTCAGTTGAGCTTCCGGGCTGGAGCTCTTCATTATAAGCATAACCCTATATATATTTTCATAAAGAGTTGCAGCAGATATCAGTCCATACATCAAGAAGATTACCTGGATGCTGTGGGCTGCAAGGACCCCTGCGAACAACTTAGCGATCAAAAACGACATAAGATCGGGAACATCCGGGCTCGGGCCGATTTCTTGGTTGTTGAGTCTTATCAACATATAGAAACTTCTTGCAAGATATCCCCCAAAGAATATCGTCAAAAGACCTTCCAAAAACAACCGAAATCCATTTATTTTGTGGTTTTTTTTCAATTCCCTTACGCCCTGGATAAAAGCCAAAATGCCAACGACGACGTCCATGACCGAGCCCAAAAAGCCAAAAGCCATAAAAGCTACACATGCTACATCAGCCAGACTGCTCAGAAACTGAGGATGTTGATCCACGACATCCACAAGAAACAGAAACAAGTCGATAGAAAGGCCGAATACCAAAGACAAGATAGCAAAAATATCTCTTGCGATAACGGGTGTGGAACCATTGGGATTAATGGGGCTACATGCCCTCCACCAACTATGCGAAGATTGGACTGCGTGCAGATTTTCCTCTTTCACAAGGAGAACGTCCTTCACTACTCCCCCCAAAAGTTCTTCGCTAGCAACATTGGGGGTAGGAGGGGAAGCTTGTGATCGGTCTTGAGGCAGTGAAACAACGTTCATAAATTATCTCCTAAAATTTGATGGTAGATGGTAACAGAATTCGAATTAATTGCAAATTAGGGGGATGTTGAGAAATGCATACCTCTGAATCGTTGATATTGATTGCCAACGCACCTAAACCTTTTATATTGAGTCAATTTAAGCTAGCTTATTTGTCCTGACGAATGGGCAGCATACACATTTAAGTAATATTCCATTTTAGGTCCATGTGGAGGAACATTTTTTCGCCCGCCCTTATTTCTCAACAGGCTCATTAACTTGTTGTGTGTAAGCGCAAATCGAGGGAAACATTCATGATTCAAGAAGGGCTGTGGAAAGCCAAACAGAGGGCCTAAGTGTTGTCTTATCCAATTTGTAGATGATGCGACGAGCGAGATCTTACACGCAAGATTTTGCGAACAAGAAAGCACAAATGATTATTTTATTTGTTTGGAAGGGTATTTATGTAAACAGGGGAAGCCTATAGAGCTCTATGTTGATAAGCATAGTGTATTTAGGGTTGCTAGGGCGGTGAGGGCAAAGGAATCACAGTCTTTTGCCAAGCTCTTCAGACATTGAATATCGGTTTGATTTGTGCGCATAGCCAACAAACGAAAGGAAGGGTGGAGAGAAAACATGGGATGTTACAAGATCGTCTTATTAAAGGGGGGAGACTTAGAAATATTTCATCAACAGGAAAGGCAAATCGTTATTTAGGTGAGGAATTTATAGAGGTGCATAATAAACAATTTGGCAAGGCCGTTAAAGATCCTCAAAATGAGCATAGACCCTTAAATCCTAAAGAAGATTTAGAAAAAATCCTGGCCACTCGAAGTGAAAGGTGCATCTTTGAAAGCCTTAGCATTCAATATAACAATCAGATCTACCAACTCCAAACAGAAACTCCAAATCGTTTGAGATATAAAAAAATTATAGTCATAGAAAGACCTGGGAGCCCTTATAGTCGTAGAGTTTCAAGGCAAAGAAATTCGCTTTATACTGTATGGGAAGAACACCAGTACGGTGGACCAGAGATCGTAGGTGACAAGCAATTGGAGGTCAGAGGGGGAAAGAAATGTATTTAAGTTGCGTCATGTTGAATATTAAAGCCTTATTGAGGCTGTCGCAAGACAAAAACCGCAGCTGCAAAGAGCTTTGGATCCTGTTGGTTTTCGATGCTTCAAGGAGTGTTGAAAAACGCATGCCCCTAAAGCATCGACATTGAGGGCCAATGTGCCTAAGCCTTTTATATTGAGTCGACTTAAGCTGGCTTGTGCGCTCTGGTCGACGAACAGTATACATATTTGAGTAATATTCCATTTTAGGCCCGTTTGGAGGGGCGGTTTTTCAAACCTCCTTATTTCTCAACAGGCCCCTTCACACAATTCGAACAGCTGTGGATTTGTTCACAAATTTTGTTTGCAAACAATCCCACAGCCGAGGAAGAAGAATCAAAAATGTAGGGGATGAAATTAAACCAGTGTCGACGCTTCGGAAGATTGATTGCGACATTTCAGCTTTGCATAAGCTTACGACATTTTAGTTTTGCGGGAACATTAACTTGTTGAGGGAGGAAGCTTGGCTTTTTGTTAACGTCTTTTTATCGAAACAATGATGTGATTTTTCAAGCGCACGAAAATTTGGATTTGCACATAGATTTAAAAATTTTAAGGGTGCCAGCAAATGTTTGAAGAGATACAATTGGGTTACTCTTAGCAAAAAAACAAAAAGCTACCTTCAAGGTTTCGTTATGAATATGTCGATAAAAAAATCGGTCCTTGGGGGAACTCTTTTGATTGTGGGTTGTTGCATTGGAGCTGGAATGTTGGGGATACCTCTCGTTACCCTGTCTTCTGGATTCTTTCCTTCGATCATACCTCTTCTCATCGGGTGGATTTATATGTATTCCTCTGGATTAATGCTCCTAGAGATATATCTGGGCAAGAGAAAAAACATAAATCTCATGGGGCTGTTGGAGAGCTCTTTGGGGAGGGCCGCCAAAATCATTGGTGCCTTTCTCTTCATGTTCCTCTTCTACTCAATACTGACGGCTTACTTGAATGCATCGAGCATCCTTATCCAAGATTCATTGGCGAGTATCTTCAATATCTACATTTCACAAGGAGTGTCTCTGATTGTAAATGCAGTTTTTCTATCTCTCATCATTCTATTTGGGACGAGACAAGTTGACTTCATCAATAGATTTTTAGTAGCGTTGATGTTTGTCTTCTATCTCTGTCTAATTGGGCTGGGGCTTTGTCAAGTTGAGATGAAATATATCACCATTTCACCTAGGATCGACACGGTATTATGGGCTGTGCCCCTATTTATAGTCTCTTTTGGGTTCCAAAATCTCATTCCCACCATCTCTTACTACTTGAAGTACAATGCCAAAAGTATAAAAGCGGCTTTGTTTAGGGGGAGTGTGTTTTCTCTGATCATTTATCTTATCTGGAATTTTGTCATTTCGGGAATGATTGCCACGTCAGAACAAAAGACATTTGAATCGAGCACCACTTTTTTAATAAAATTATTCAACGCTCCAGCCCCTAAAGTAGCATTCTTTATTAATGGTTTTTCGCTTTTGGCTATCGTCACCTCCCTCTTAACTGTCTCTCTGAGTTTTGTGAATTTCATATCAGACTCATCCGAAAATAGAGAGCATCGATTATTCTATATAGCGTGCGTAATTATCCCCCCTGCGGCTTTTTCCCTTCTGAATCCAAATGTCTTCTGTTTAGCCCTTCATCTAGCGGGAGGAATAGGAGCCATTTGCTTGTTCGGCATTTTGCCTGCCCTTATGTTGTGGAGGACGCGATATATACAAAAAAAACATTATAAGAGAGTATTTCCCTTGGGGAAGGGTGCTCTCGTAGCCTATTTATTGGTATCGTTAGCAATTATCTCGATAGAAATAATACACCTCTTCATCTAGGTGAGGGATTTAAATTCGAAGCTTTCGCTTGAGCATATCGGAAACAGACTCTTGGTCAGATCAATGAAATGTTGAAGTGTTAAATGCTGAGGTCTGGCTGTCGGGACAACTTTGATGGATAAGAGGATCTCTTCGATGGTAGCAGAGGAGGCAACCTCTCGTAGTGAGGTGCGTAACATCTTGCGTCTCTTCTGGAATGCTGTACGAATGATGTGTAAAAAGAGCTTTTCTAGGGGGCCTGCTAGAGGGGGGGGGTGCAGGCGTAATTGCAGTATTGCTGAATCTACGCGCGATTTTGGATAAAAACACGGAGGAGAGACTCTATACAAAAGATGGGGGCAACTGTAATAGCGCGTAAATAGGGTGAGGGAGCTGTAGTTTTTTGACCCCACCGATGCAACACACCTCATGGCAATTTCCCTTTGTGTCATGAGATGAAGAGTTTCTATTGCGTGTGCTTTGGGCAAAAACTTCTGTAACACCCACCCGGTCAGATGATAGGGAATATTAGCTAGAAGCTTAATATGTCGGTGGCGACGTTGCTGCAAGAGCGTATTTAGGAAGATATCTAGGTGGATTGAACGCACATCGGCTTCGATAATGTGTAAATTTCCATTTTGCAAGCTTTGAAGATGGCGCGCAAACCTTCTATCTGTTTCAATTGCGCAGACTTCAGCTCCCGAGTCGAGTAAGGCTTCGGTCAACGCCCCAAATCCCGGGCCAATTTCTAAAAACATATCTCCCGGGGAGGGGTGGGCAGCCGATACCATTTTTTTGAGAATATTCCTGTCGATCAGAAAATTTTGCGATAGGCTCTTTTTCGGCTGAATAGCGGCTACCCTCAAGGAGTGTTGCAGCACGGAGGGCTTAAAGAGTTTCATGAGAAAATGGAGTATAATCTTCGGGAAGGGGAAGCTTTGGGTCACACAGATCGTAACCAAATTTCTTTTTGAGAGAGTCGATATAAGCTAATCTTTCTCGATCGGCGTGCTGGAAGAGAAGACGGTCTCTAAGCTCATCGTGCATTTCACCAAATTGCATCGGAGGTACGTGCGACACACCTTTCAAGTGGAAGATGCGAAATACCATGTTATTATCAAATCGACTTGTTTGAAAAATGGGTTGGCTTATAGTATCTGGGGTAAGGCTTTGAATTACATCGAAATGCGCTTTGGAGATCTTTTCCGTGCTTTCAGAAAATTCCTTCGAAGCGCTAACAGTCGCCCCCTTTCCTTGCAGGATAGTAGCAACTGTGTCCAGCGAGTGCCCTTCCTCCTGAAGGAGATCGTAGGCTCTTTTAGCGAGGGTTTCACACACACCTCTGTCCTCCCCGCGGATGGAGAGCACCCGATATGTCCATTTATCCTTGGTGGGGGTTTTTTTAAGGTACTCTTGATACAGATTCTTAACCATTTCTATAGTCACAGCTTGGAAAGCTTTAGCGTACACCTTCATAGAGACGAGCTGGTCAACAGTGAGGTCTGAGCGGATAATATCGCGTGCTTCCTCATATTCTAAATTCATCTTGTCGAGATTAGCATGAATACTTGGTCCAAAGCGGTTTATCAACTCTTTGCGGACCTCACCGTCACTGATTTTGATCTTTTTGTGTTCTGCGTCCAGTAAGATTAATTCATTGGCGATAATTTCGTTAAGGATGTTTTCCCAGTGAGTAGTATAAAACTGCATTCTCTCGAAGGAAGAGGGTGTATAATTGGGTGCGTGGGCAAAGAGGAGGAGATTCATTTTCTTTACGACATCGTAGAGGGAAATCACCTTTCCATGAATTTTAGCTAAAGGACGATTATTGATGACTAACCGAGATTTGCCAAGGGGCATGCTCGATTTCATGAAATAGGATTGCTTAGGGGGAGAGGCCCCCAGGGCAGAAGAGGTAAAAAAACAAAAAACACACCACACCACAACGTGACAATATTTCATGACAAACTCAACTAGAATTGTTTATGCTTTGCCCTCTTTCCGCTGAAGAGATCACCGATAATTGTAGATGATATCTGTTTAATATGCAAAAATCTTCTGTTATTCCTATTCTCTTGTGAGGTAGTGCTGTGGACAAAATGGATGACGATGAAATTGGGAAGGTTGTTGGGGGTGGGAGTCAACTGCTAGAGCGATTAATTAGGGCGGCGCAGGAGGGGCATCTATGTGTGGAAGGAGACGGAGAGGTAGACTGCGAAGTAGAGGAGCTAAAAGGTGATGAGGCGTGGTTTGATAAAAGGGTAGGAAGGTGGGGCAATTTATTCTACCTCCAGAGAAATTGGGTGCTTGAAAATAGCGTGGTAAGAGAGCTTAGACGTCTGTTAAATAGGGCTTCCCTTGGCTCTACCGAAAAAAAATGGGGGCTAGATGGGATGAACGAGAAGCAGCGCTTGGCTGTGGAGGTGGGGTTATGTGAGAGGGTGACCTGCTTAACCGGGGGTCCCGGGACGGGAAAGACTTTTACTATAGAAAAAATAGTGGAGCAATTTAGAGGGAGGGTGTGTGTATGTGCGTTGACGGGGAAGCTGTGCTCTCTCTTGCGGGAAAAATTGGACGTGGAGGTGAAGACCCTACACCAGATGTTGAGGGTGAGGGGGACAAAAGATCTCCTCTTCGGCGAAGGCATTTTGAATTATGACATGGTGATCGTGGATGAGTGCTCGATGATTGAATTGGGAATGTGGGCTCGGTTACTTAGGAGTATAGGTGAGGGGACGCAGCTGATTTTAGTAGGAGATCGGGACCAATTGCCCCCGGTAGAGGCGGGAAGAGTATTTGGAGAGGTGTGTAGGTTTATGCAGAGGAGGGGGAGAGGGTATGTGCACTTGGATCAATGTATGCGTAGCGATCGCAAGGACATATTAGAGATGGCACAAAGGGTAAGGGATGGGGAAGTGATAAAATATGCCCCTTTAAAAGAGGGGGTGGAGAGGTGGTGGAAGAGGGGGTATCAGCTGTTGTCATGTGTGAGGGGAGGGAGATATGGCGTAGAAATGATGAATCGCCTTCTCGAGCAGGGAGAGGAGGGCGCACAGCCCATTATCATGACACAAACAAATCATCGGATGGGGATAAGTAATGGAGAGATGGGGGTCCTCCAAGGGAAACAGGTTTCGATAGGAGGCCGGCAATTTAAGGAGGAGTTGGTTCCTGAGTATGACAAGGGGTACTGTTTATCGGTGCACAAGAGCCAGGGGAGTGAATTCAAGAGAGTAGTCCTGCTAGTTCCGCAAGGGTCGGAGCGATTTGGAAGGGAGGTGCTATACACGGGAATTACCCGCGCAAAAGACGAAATAATCGTACTAAGTGAGGTGGGAGTTCTCGAAAAATGCGTGAAGCGCTCTTCATCTAACATGTCTGGGGTCAGCAAGAAGCTGCAGGACCATTTGAACACCTCTTGAGTTGTGGTTATTTCTTTGCCACTTCGACTCCATTTTCATAATAGGTTTCAGTGACGTTACCACTAGCATCATACCTCTTTTTAACGCCTTCCAACTTGCCATTCGCAAAATATTGTTCGAGGAGAGGCTCTCCCGAATCAAAAAACTTTTTAAACAAGCCGTGTTGCATTCCGTCTTTATATTCTGCCTCAAAGATTAATACGCCAGATTCATTCCAGTTTTGGGCCAGCCCCTCGAGCTTATTTTCCTTATAGTTGTAAACCCCTATGACCTGTCCATTTTCAGAAAAAGAGGTCTCTTCGCCCTCCTTTTGGTCATTCACAAATTGCACAAATCTACTTACTTGACCACTCGGGTGATACAATATGCACGGACCTTCCCGCAAATCTTGCTTAAAAGTGGTGTGCATTAAAACCTGCCCATTAGGGTCGAAAAGTTGGGAGTCACCCTCTTTTACTCCCCCCTCATATGTCGTCACACTTATCTGTAATCCTGTGGGGTGGTATTCGATCACCCTGCCATGAAGCTTATTGTTTTTATAAAGAGCCTCCAGCGCCACAACCCTCTTTCCTTGTGTCATCTCCTCGGGATAGTAGATAAAATGGGGCCCCTCACGTCTGTTGTTCTTATAGTGGTAGGTGATTGTCCTCCCGCGTACATCTATCTCAAAATGGACTCCATCCAACTTTCCCTTAATGTAATCTGACTCTTCAAGAAGCTTTCCCTGTTCATCCCAAAGAGAACGTTTCCCATCGAGCAAACCATGATCATAGGAGAGCAATGTTCTAATCACCCCAGAGGGGTAAAAAGTTTTTTGTTCGCCATGCATTTCTCCTCGGTCATCAAAGAGAGAGAGACTTGCGAGCGCACACTCTCCCACATGGTCATCTGCAGGGAAAAATTCTCTCTGCATTCCTACCTGCTTCCCCTCGTCGTAGTTACGTTCGAACATTTTGCTTCCATCTTCATAAAAACCGAAAGATTCACCCGTCAGCAAATCATCTTGAAAAATCTCAAATAGACCGATCTGACCATTTGGATAGAAATACTCATGTTTCCCCTCCTTTTTTCCTTTGAGGAAGGAGATGCTATCTGCCTTGGTCCCATCATCATAATAGGTGAGGAATGTGCCCACAGGAGCATCTTGCTCAAAAGTGCCTTTGCGGAGAAGTTGCCCCTGCGCATTCCATGAATAGAATGCCCCATCCATCTTCCCCTCATCGTAATGCCCCTCTGAACAAGGAGTGCCATCCTCGTACCACTCATTTTGGTCCCCATGCAAAATGGCATTTTTAAAATTTTGGCACGATTTCATCTGCCCGTTTGCATACCACTCTTTGAAGGTGCCATTTTTATTTCCCAAATCAAAAGATTCTTCCAATGCTGGAGAACCATCCTCATACCACTCCTTGAACAGGCCATGACGCAGCCGATTTTTGTAGGTTCCATAGGAGCGCATCTGTCCAGAGGGATAAAATTGTTCCCAATATTTGTCGAGTTCCCCGTTGACGTAGTGGCAATCGGTGCATAGCTGTCCACTAGAATACCACGTTAGGTAACGCCCTTCCAACTCGTTTTCAGCATTTAAAGTATATTCGGCAATCTTCTGCCCCCCTTCATCGAATTCGCGAATTGGCTCTAATAATACCCCCTGATCACTATATATGGCTATGACGGATAGCACGCCGTTGGGATGTTTTCTCCAATGCGTCCCTAAACATCTTCCACGCTCATATTCTCCCTCTCCAATGAGCTGCCCCTCTAAATCAAACCGTTTCTCCTTCCCATGTTTCTTGCCATCCACATAATGGACTCGATAGCTCTGCCGCTCGTTTGAATGATATATGATATGATCTCCTGAGAGAACCCCTTGATAATAATCTTCTACCTCAGTGATGGAGTGATTTTCATCATACTTGACTACAGCTGGATGGGTTTTTGAGGAATGGAGGAGCCCTTCCCGATAGATTTTTCGGACCTTCTCCACGCCATTTTCATACCACTCAAGCCACTCACCCTCTATTTTCCCGGCGACGTAGGGAATAAACTGCGCTCTCTGTCCATCGGGGAAGAATTGGATATAATCGCCATGCATTGCATCATCTTTGCAAAAGCCTTGAATGGAGAGCTGTCCATTTTCGTGGTAAGCGCAGAATTTGCCATGAAGTAGCCCCTGCTTGAAGGTTCTGAGCTCTTTGAGCTCTCCTTTTGGGTAAAACGTCTTCGCAGGTCCATGTAATCGGCCCCTGTCGAAGTACATAATCTTCTCTACCTCTCCGGTATCTCTCGTCCATAAAGAGAGGCCATGAGGCACCTGTCTAGTTTTCCACATCTTATGCTCAGGGGAGTCTGCGGCAACAACTATCAGGTCGGTCTCCTCACACCTACTTCCATTTGCGTGAAAGCTCACTCGCTTTACCGCCTCTTCCTCCCCCAAGTCATTTTCAGCATAAAATATTACAGTTTTGGGAGATCCATTAGAGAATTTCTCATAAATGTGGGGTCGCCACTCGGGCAAGCGTTTCTTTAGTTCTTCAGTTATAGGTGTTGCTGAAGACTCTTCTACCTCTTGCCCGAAAATTGCTGCTGAAAAAAACAAAGCACAAAAAAAAATCAATCTTAACATTTTTCACCTAAATAAATTTCCTTCAATCATAGGCAAAGGGGAGTTCAGGATCAAGGGTTCAAAAAAACTTTTTCCAGCCCTTTTAACCGCACCCTTTTGAAAAACTACAGACGGAAGGCGGCACTCTGCCTTATTTTGCGCTTTTCCGAACACATGCCTTATCAAAGGGTATGACTAATAGCCGTTTTTTGAATCTAATTTAACTTTCCCCCTAAAAACGTAATAAACGTAGCATCCATATGCTAAAACTAGGGGAACTCCAACGCAAACGATAACGAGCAATATCTTCAATGTCAATTTGGATGTTTCTGTGTTAAAAAGCGTTAAACTAAATTGTTCTGGATCAATGCTTGAGCGCACCATGGTGGGAAAGCTCTCTACTCCTAAGAGGACAAAGAGGGTAGTGATGGTAAGGCATGAGCACACAAACCCCCAGCCATCCTTTCTACTTTTAACGAGAAAGTGAGCGGCTACCATGAGCAGAGGCGCGATAAAGGGGAGAATAATCAACGGGAGGTAGAATTTCACCCTGTGTATCATGGAGGGATATGAGACTAAACTTGTGCAAACCAGCAAGATATAGCAGACAATAAAAAAGGGGAGCGTATACCTTGCCAAGGCTCTTAGAAGCTCATAGAGCGTGTGTTCTGTTTTCATCAATAGGTAGAGATTTCCATGCGCCATGAAAAGGGCGGTTAGAGTGATGCCTCCCAAGAGGGTGTATGGGGCAAAAAAGTCCCAAAAAGATCCAACCCAAATTCCCTCCCGATTAATGGGGATGCCCCGGATGAGGTTGACTAAAACAAACCCCACACAAAAGGAAATTACAATGCTGGCTGCACTGAAAATTATATCCCAAACAGATCTCCACCTCCGCGATTGTAGCTTTGAACGACATTCGATCGCTACAGCACGAGAGATCAGAGCGCACAAAAAAGCCATGCACGGCACATAAAAGGCCGAAAAAATTGTCGCATACACATCGGGGAATCCAGCAAACAATGCTCCTCCAACGATAACCAACCATACCTCATTGCCGTCCCACACAGGGCCGATGGCATTGAGGAAGAGCCTCCTGTGTACATCCTTTTTTGCAAAGAGGTGCAGCGCTCCCACTCCCAAATCGAACCCGTCTAAAATAGAATAACTTATAAGAGAAAAAATAATGATCAAATACCAGGCGACCTGTAGCCCTTCCATAACTGTGCCCTCTTCATAGCTGCCGCTATCTGTTTCAATAGACTAAATTGTCTTTTTCCGCATGGGAAAAGTCTTCTGGGCCTTGATGAATTTTGCGTTTCAAAAGGAATACAAACAGGGCAAAAATTAGGGAATATATTAGCACAAACATGATAATTGACCCAATTACATACCCTGGTACGATGGAGGGGGAGATTCCCTGCGTGGTGCGCAGCAACTTGTAGACAATCCAGGGCTGCCTGCCTATCTCTGCCGTAGCCCAACCCACCTGGTTGGCTATATGGGGCAATCCTACAGAGAATATGAGAAAGCGCAACGTCCATTTTGTCCGTTCGAGTCTCTTTTTGATAAAGAAAATCCCTCCTGCAAGGGTTAATAACACCATCAATCCCCACATATAGATCATCAGGTGATAGGTTTGAAAAATGATACAGCTATTGGGCCAGTCTTCTCGTGGAAAATCTTTAAGTCCAGTGACAGTGGCGTTAGGATCCCGATAGACCAATAGGCTGAGAAGAGCGGGAATTTTTATCCCGTAGACTCTCTGTTCGTTAGAGTCTACATATCCCAACAGGGTCATCGGGGCCCGTTTTTGTGTATTGTAAATTCCCTCTATTGCGGCAAGCTTTTCCGGCTGGTTTTTTGCAACCCCTCGCGCCGTGGAGTCCGCAGAAATCAGCTGAAGAACTAAGCTGACGGCAGAAACAATCAGGCCCACTTTTATTGAAATGAGGGCAAATATACGATGTTTCTTTTTTAATAGATAGTAAGCGCTGATACTCATCACTAAAAAAGCTCCCGTAAGCCAACATCCTAGCACCGTATGAAATACCCTATCTAGTGAAGAGGGGTTAAACACCATTTGCCAAAAATCTACGATCTCTGCGCAAGATTGACTCCCCTCCCCTACAATCCTATGCCCTGCTGGCGTTTGCATCCAAGAGTTCACTACAATGATCCAAACTGCACTGAGATGGGCCCCTAAAGCCACACAAATCGTAGAGAAGTAGTGCGCCTTTCTACTCACCTTCTCCCACCCGAATAACATAATCCCAATAAATCCCGCTTCCAGGAAGAAAGCAAAGATCCCTTCAGCTCCCAGAGCGCTTCCAAAAACGCCCCCGGCGAACCTCGAATATCTAGCCCAGTTATTTCCAAAGGCAAAGAGTAACACAAACCCCGTAGCGACTCCCAGGACAAATGTCAGAGCAAAGATCTGTCCCCAAAATTGAGTCGTTATCTTGTATTCTGCCTTTCCGGTCTTGAGATAAAGCCCCTCCATGATCACCAAAATGAGCCCAAGACCAATACTCAATGGGGGAAAGATGAAGTGAAATCCCGCCGTAAATGCGAACTGAATCCGCGATAGAAGTACTACATCCATAATGTCTCTCTCGAGGTGAGAGCTCCCAAATACACCGCCCCCTTTCTCCGGGGAGCATATCTCTCGTAATCTTAATGGTCAAGGAGCATCTCATGTGAGCAATGTATTGCCTGCCAGCTATTTTAAACTATAAAAACAAAATTTGTTTAAAGTTAATTATTACATTGATATAATTTAATCTAAGTAACGTGGAGTGTGTTATGAGTTCCGTAAGAATATTGGAAAGTATCCAGGAGGAGCCTGGGTATGCGGAGGACTCACTTGTCCCTGTAGCGCCTGGGTACGCGGAGGACTCACTTGTCCCCCGTGAAGGCCTAACCAAGATGGTGCAAGACATCTTAGATGTAAAAGAGGGCAGAAAAATTGATAAGGAAACCCAGCGGCGAGTGTTTTGGAACCGTTATAATCCTTTCGATATTGAGGATGGAGATGCCTTTCTCGTCGGGGGAGATTTCTTCAACATCTTGTTCTTGGGATTTCAGACCGTTCAATCTTTTTCACAAGTTGTAGCTGCTATCCCAATTGTTCAATCTTTTACTCTATTTTTTGGGGTCTTAGGGGGAATTATTAATAGTGTCGTTGGCGTTGCCTGCTTGGTGAAGGGAGCGGGAGAGTGCGTGAAAGGTCACTGGACAAATGGCGTGCGATTGCTCGTTGATGGGGTGTTGATGGTCGCCATTGGTGTCATCATGATCGCAGAACCTATCCTTATTAAATTTGCACCCACAATGGCAATTACTATAGTGCTCAGCAATCCTGTCATTCTGTCCGTGTTATTCGCAGCATTATCTATTTTCATTACCTACGAGATCTTATGGAGGTTGGTGCCTATATGGAGGGGGACCGATCTAGGGGCTCGACTGATGGCGCGCCTTGATGAAGGGGTCTTTTCTAGGGACGAGATAGACCAGGCCCTACAAATATGCTTGCCCTCTCTAACACTTGCGTCTGTGCAAGAACGCTGCAGAGAGCAAAGGAGCATACAGGCGGACCTACGACTCGCTCTGGGAGCGCGAGAGGATGTTGTTGAATCCGTGCGAGACCTCTACAGAGAAAAAGAGGAGGACACCTTCCTAGAAAGCTTAAGAGCGCTAGCTACACTCATTCAGAGTAACACGGTCCTCATTCAGGATAATGCCGCATTTTTCAGAAATGAGATGGACCCAGTCCGCGGAGGCACAACGGGACAGGTAGAAGAAGTGGTGAAGAGGCACCAAGTGGCCGGAAATGAGCTTTGTGCAACGATAGAAGTGGTGGAAGAGTGCGTAGGTGTAGCGGCGGCAATAGAAGTTTTCCGAATGATTATGCTCTTGATGAAGCTTGAAAGCCAAGATAATCTTCAAGAGCTGCAGGGAGAGATTGCAATGCAAAGGGAGGTCCTTCGCCCCCTTTTTGAAGAGTGGAAAACGGCTCAACACGTACGCCTTCTCCAGCAAATACTGTATATTGCTGCAAGTATCGTATCAATTGTAGCGCTCAGGTTAGCCCCGCATGTAGCACGCCTATTAAATGGCATTGTAAACACCTTCATGACATTTGCTAACGTGATTCCGCTCTACATGGACCTTATGTGGACTTTCAACCGTAATGTGCCGGTGCTTGTTCCCAGAGTTGAGCTCCAAGATATTGGCCTTGGGTTACCTACCCCAGCATCTCCCGTGCGGGAAGGCATATAACCCGCTGGTATACATGCCGTTAGGAAGGGGCCTCTCTTGGCCAAAGGGGCGATTGTAAATTAGTCACTTTGTGCAAGAAATTTTATGGAAAATTTTCTTATAATCCCATCCAAGGAGATTTGAGTCTCTACCTATTCTTCGAACTAAACGGGGGTTGCAAAATGCACTGGATGGTGGCCATGTATCATTCAATCTATCGAAATCCTTTGTCAGGACAACTCCCACAAATATCTCCTGGAGTTAATATTGAGACCTGCCTGGCAACTATGGAGGGTAGAAACCTCTCCCTAGTACGCAACATGCCCCCCGCCTCTTTATGCTATACGATCTGGCAAAATATATGTTGTGTAATTTTCTATTCTGTGATCGTGGCAATTGGAATAATGTCATTTTTGCACGCTATCAAATTTTTGCGAGACTATATCTTCCCTCCAGCTACTTTTCCTCACTTTTCTGAGCTCCTACAAGAAGATTTAAATGCTCTTTATATGCAAGCGCAACAGCATCCTGATTCCTGGAGAAAATATTTGGAGGAACTAGATATAAACTCCCGTTCGGCCCTGCTGATGGGATGGTACCATGCTAGGTTGCCGCCACCCTCCCTCCAAAACTTGAGCATGGAGTGGAACACCCTCCTCAGAGAGGGGATGCCTAATTTGAATCAGACAATCTTCGTGGAAGAAGAGAGGATTTTTGCTTTCGCATCTCTACACCCAAATCAACTCGCATGGCACGTTCAAATGCTTAAGTATGCCCCATTTCCCGAAGGGAGTGCCACTAATTACCCCTTGTGCGCTATATTTGAACTCAACATTGCCCTTGCAGCTCAAGATCTCGTTGCAGAATGGGGGCCGAACTTTTCTCAAATATTGATCGATTATGCTTTAAAATATGACCGTTACAGTGATTTTTTATGTCGAGAACTGACCGCACATTTGGAAGATTATAAAGAGCTGTCAACAAATCAAAATTTCGATTTCAGCCAGTTGTTTGAGCGCAAAAATTCTCAAGAATTGGAACATGACATCTCCTTGTGGCTCGAAACACTTTGGGATGATGATGCGGCTCTTGAATAGGTCTTGATCGCTCATGCTCACTAAAATTTTAGGAGCGGCTCCCCTTGCTGAAAAATTGGCGAATCTGGCTATTATCGGCTTATGTGGTACCCACTACTTTTCAAGCCCGTTTATAAGGATTACCTTTGGGGTGGACAACGTATCGTTCAAATGTTGCACCGCCACTCCAGCTTAAGCACTATTGCAGAATCGTGGGAAATTTCAGCCCATCCAGATGGAATGAGCGTTGTGGAATCTGGTCCCTTGAGGGGAAAGTCCCTCCAAGAGCTTTTCTCCGAGCACAAAGAGATTCTACTAGGGCGAGACTCTCATTTCGATAGTTTTCCTCTCTTAATCAAAATCCTCGATGCTAAATACAATTTAAGTGTGCAAGTACACCCAGATGACCTAAGCGCTAAAATATATGGAGGAGAGGCAAAGAGTGAGGCTTGGATCGTCCTCGACGCAACCGAACGTGCATACGTATATGTTGGCTTAAAAGCGTCTCTCCCTAAAGGGGAACTTTTCCAAAAACTTTCCTCTAAAGAGATCCTCTCTTGCATGCATGCTCTCCCAGCCAGGAGGGGAGATGTGATCTCCATCCCTGGAGGGCGCCTGCATTCCCTGGGCGCTGGCAATATGGTGTTAGAGGTGCAGCAACCATCAAATACCACCTATCGTGTCTACGACTACGACAGAAAAAGGGCCCTGCATCTCAAGGAGGCGAAACGGGTGATTTGCTGTGATGACACTGAAAACCCCCGCATCTCACCCGTTGAAATAGAAAAGACGAGAGCCTATACTCGGACGCAACTCCTCAAAACGCCCCTCTTTGTCATCGAAAAGTGGCAAATCCATCGTACTATGTTGTGGGAAAAATTAGAGAACAAGATAGAGATCCTCTTCGTCACCGAAGGGAAAATTTCTCCTCTCCACCGAGGACGTGCCACCCTCCTCCCCGCGCAATGCTGTCCATTAAAAATAGACACAAGAGGGGGGGCACTGCTCAGGGTATTTCTCCCATAAAAGCCATTAAGATTTTGCGTCATTCATACATACCCGGTAGTGACAAATTTCCTTGCGACAGAAAACTCCACACTACATCGTTAGCATTCACTCGCTGCAGAAATCTTTCACGGCCGCCATACCTCTGTAAACCTTTTTATATGCTTTTTTAGGGAGGATGCTCAAGAACGTTTTCGTTGTCTCTGTTCTTGGCATTTTCACTTCTTGTAAGTTTCCAACGATTATGGATTTCCCTTTTTGTCTCTCCTGATCTTCGCAATATGTACAGAAATGTCCAAAGGGGTTTTCCTCTGTTTGAAGGAAGAGTAATGTTATACCCACTATTGCCTCCAGAACAGTTGGCAACCGATACCCCTGAGTGGTTAGCATTTGTGGAAAGACCTTCTGGCCTGTGCTTGCGGGGACGGGCTCTTTTGTCATTGTAAACCAGTATGGTTGTCGTATCGAGATCTTTTCCAGAGTGGCGGTATCTTGTTTTCCCGCTCTGTTTTCAATAATAAAACCGCGTCTTTTTGTTAGGAGCCCTTTTAATAATGCCAACGTCAGAGGTGTGCCATCTAATGTTTTTGGCATAAACACGCACATGTGGGACTGCCCCACAGTGTCTTCAGTAAAAAATGGACAGTCTCTGTTTAAACTATCTAGCATCTCTCTGGGCAAAGGGGGGACCTCTTCCTCGGAAATAGTAATGCTAAGCTGTTCCTCCCACACCTCTTTCCCCAAAAGAAGGGCGTGTTGAATGGATGATGAGGGCATAGTGGCTTCCGTAGGCTGCGCAGAAGTAGACGTGGCATAGGGCGCTGTACTTACACCCATGGCATGAGGGATGGATGCATGGAGCTTGCCAGATGTGGGAGATGGGGAGGGAGGCCTCTCGTCTAGAGCTGAGGCGGCAGCGGGAGCTGAGGCGGCAGCGGGAGCAATATCTTCTTCTTCTTGGTCAGTAAGGCTGGGTGAATGAGGCCTACTAGATGCAGGTGAGGGGGGAAGAGGCCTCTCGTCTAGAGTCGAGGCGGCAGCTGGAGCTGAGGCAGCAGCTGGAGCTGGGGCGGCAGCGGGAGCAACATCCTCTTCTCCTTGGTTGGGAAGGCTGGGTGAATGAGGCCTACTAGATGCAGGTGAGGGGGGAAGAGGCCTCTCGTCTGGAGTTGGGGCGGCAGCTGGAGCTGAGGCAGCAGCGGGAGCTGGGGCGGCAGCGGGAGCAACATCCTCTTCTCCTTGGTTGGGAAGGCTGGGTGAATGAAGCCTACTAGGTGCCGGTGGGGGGGGAAGAGGCCTCTCGTCTAGAGCCGGGGCGGCAGCTGGAGTTGGGG
>Ga0209365_1000014_pt1 | contig 181661 bp, 179 predicted proteins | sample WorMetimpBELIZE2_FD_187389 | JGI IMG/M metagenome (GOLD analysis project Ga0209365, IMG submission 187389) | Marine gutless worms symbiont microbial communities from Max Planck institute for Marine Microbiology, Germany - Olavius imperfectus... | ecosystem: Host-associated > Annelida >...
TAATGTTAACTAATATTTGCTCCTCTAATTTAATACCCTTCATTAAGGGAGTGCCCAAGAAATGCACACCGCAGAAACATCGATACTGATTGCCAACGCGCCTAAATCTTTTGTGTTGAATAAATTTGCTCCAGCCTGTCGGTGGCTGTCTTACGCAAGATTGCCCCTATCCCTATTAACAGAAGGCCAGTAACGATCAACGCTACTCCGAGAGGCCAACAAGAGAGTGCAATTATGAGCCCTAGCGTAGAGAGGATTGTCCCAGCTGCAATCAATCCGTCTGCATCGCCACGGAGCCTGTATGCCCGCATCTCCGATAAGTCCTCTGTAGCAACAACCGACGTGCCTGTTGCATTAGCTGCACCAATTACCATAACAACCTCACATCCATTAACATTAAATTAATACAATTTTAGCATAATCAGCAATTAATGTTAACTAATATTTGCCCCTCTAATTTAACACCCTTCATTAAGGGAGTGCCCCAGAAATGCATACCCCTAAAACGTTGATATTGATTGCCAACGTACCTAAACCCTTTATATTAAGTCAATTTAAGCTAGCTCATTTGCCCTGGCGAACGAGCAGTACACATATTGGAGTAACGTTCCATTTTAGATCCGTTTGGCGAAACATTTCTTATTTCTTGAACAGGCCCTTAAATGTCTGCAAACATATTTATTAAAATTGTCTCCTTTCTACTCCTATATGGTTTGCCCATAAATTTTGGTAGAGCTACCCTGTGCTCCCCTCTCTGATCAATATGTCAAGTTGCCTCCAAAGATCTATTAGATCTCGGCTCAGATAGCTCCTGCGGTAAGGATCACACTCTCTCATTGCCTGTTTTGACCGAAAGGGGAAGTTAAGAGGCGCTGACGCGCTTCAGTCGCACACCGGTTTAGAAAAGTATTAATATCTATCTCTCCACGTATCACATTGTCACGTGTACGCAAATTAATCGTTCTGTTTTTCACCTCTTTATCTCCAATGGTAAGCATGTAGTTGATTTGTAGGAGCTGCGCATTGCGTACCCTTTTGCCCACTGACTCGGTATCACGGTTGATGCTGCAAAGAAATCCCGCCCTGCGGATGAGGGAGAGGAGCTCGTTGGCATAGTTAATATGGCGATCGGCGACGGGAATAATCTGAATGGGAAGGGGACTAATCCAAAAGGGAAATTTTCCGGCAAAATGCTCTATCAAAATACCAAGAAATCGCTCCATCGAACCAAAAATGGCCCGATGAATCATAATTGGACGTTTAATCTTTCCGTCGCTGTCTTTATATTCTAGACAAAATTTCTCTGGAAAGGCCATATCGAGTTGAATTGTTCCACACTGCCACTTTCGGCCAAGCGTATCATGAATATGAAGGTCGATTTTGGGACCATAAAAGGCCCCATCGCCCTCGTTAATCGTGTATGGTTTTCCACACTCATCCAATGCACGCCTAAGTTGCGCGGTCGTAACCTCCCAAATTTTTTCGCTTCCAATAAACTTTTCGGGGCGGGTAGAGAGCTCCAAAGAACACCTTAGACCAAAGGTTTGGTAGATTTCGTGCGCAAATTCTAAAACGTTAATGATTTCGTCCTTGACCTGCTCCTCCTTCATGAAGAGGTGAGCATCATCTTGATGGAAACTCTGCACGCGAAATAGTCCATTAAGGGCTCCGGAAGGTTCTCTCCTATGTACATGACCTAACTCCGCTATGCGCAGGGGGAATTCGCGGTAACTATGCGCAGCTCTCTTATAGTAAAGTATACAGCCCAGGCAATTCATGGGTTTAATGGCATAACTGCGCTTCTCTCCCCCCAGCTCCACAACGAACATCTGCTTCCTGTAGTGCTCCCAGTGCCCCGAGCGCTCCCACAGCTCCCTGAGCATCAACTGAGGTGTCTGAATAATCTCGTAGCAGTGGGAGAGATGTTTTCCCCTCCAAAAATCTACCAAATTGCTCCATATAGCCTCTCCTCTCGGATGAAATAGGGGCATCGCTGGAGCTACCTCTTCAAATGAAAAGAGCTTCTGTTTCGCTCCAATAATACGATGATCCCGCTTCTTAGCCATCTCCGCCATGTGGAGGTAGCTTTTCAACATCTCTTTGTCGGGAAATGAAATAGCATAAATGCGGGTAAGAACTCCCCTCTGGGGATCGCCTCTCCAATAGGCGCCGGAGGTCCTTAGAATCTTGAAGGCTCGAATGCTCTTTAGGTCGAGAAGGTGGGGGCCACGGCAGAGGTCCACAAACTCCCCTTGCCGATAAGCGGAAATTGGGCTACCCTCCTCCAGGCCCTCTATCAACTCCACCTTGTATGGGTTGTTTCCGAACATTTTAATAGCCTCTGCCCCCCCTTGAAAACAGATCCTCTCAGGCTTAAAATTTTTCCTCAGTATTGTCTTGATCTCCTTTTCAATCTTCGAAAAATCTCCTTCCGAGAGGTGAAGGTTAGCAAAATCATAATAGAAGCCCTGTTCAATCGGGGGACCAATAGTGGCCATAGCTTCGGGATAGAGACGCAATACCGCCTGCGCTAAGAGATGCGCAGAAGTATGCCAAAAAAGTGCCTTTCCCTCTGGATGCTCAAAATCCAAAATCTCCACGACATCCCCCTCATTAATCGGCTGAAACAGGTCGCACAACACCCCATTAACCAAAGCTCCCAAAGCTTTTGCAGAAATTTCGGCACTCAATTTTTCCGCCAGATCTTTAACGCAACTCCCCTCGGGGAGTTCGACTTCTTGGCTATCACACTGTATTTTCATAATTCGCCTCATCTTACCTCAAATAACTTAAAAAAGAAAAGACACACGCCATTTACCCCCCCCTATTGGATCGTGAAAAATTTTTCAAAATTAATACCTAAACTAGGTATAATTGCAGGAAAAATCAGGAGCTTTCATCATTTCCATTTGGGCAATCGGAGACTTGCACTTATCTTTTGAAACACCAGAAAAAAATATGGGGCGTTTATTTCCCAGCTGGGAGGAGTATGAACGCCATATCGCAAACAACTGGAGAAGGAGGGTAAAGGAGGGGGACCTCGTGCTCATTCCGGGGGATATCAGCTGGTCCTCCAGCTTTGAAGGGGCTACGTTAGACTTAAAGTGGATCGATGCGCTCCCAGGGGAGAAGGTGATTCTGAGAGGCAATCATGACTACTGGTGGCCCTCGAGCCATAAGCTCAACGAAGAGCTCCCCTCGACCATCCGTTTTATACACAACAGTAGCTTTAACTGGCACGACATCACGATCGGGGGCACGCGCCTTTGGGATACAGATGAATATACTTTTGACACATTCATCGAGTTCCAACACAACCCACAAGGCAAAGTATACACGATAGATAAAGCTCAACGACAAAAGATTTTTGAGCGAGAACTTCACAGATTAAGGCTGAGCTTAGACAGACTCAATCGCAAGGCACGCGTGCGCATCGCAATGACACACTACCCCCCCATCGGCGCCGATTTACAAGACTCCAAGACATCCAAAATTCTAGAGGAATATCAGATTGACATATGTGTCTTTGGTCATTTACACAATATCAAAAACAATCTGTCCCTCTTCGGGACGAAAAGTCATATTCAGTACATTTTAGCCTCTGCAGATTATTTAAATTTCACACCCACTCTGATCACTACACCCGTGAAGGGGAGACCATCTCTTTAAGGGTTCGAAGGAGGGGGGTGTCGTGATTGAAGGCTGCGTGAAGATCTTTCCCCCTCTGCTTATCAAGTAAGCTATCGATTACCGTGTTCTCCTCTTCCCTGTTGACCAATTCGAGATATTCACCCGCCAACACCAGCAGTTCACAAAAATCTTTCTCTGTCTTAAGTTGTTCCATCGCATGATGGAATATCGTGACAAATTGCCCAACCTCCCCAATATAAACGAGGAAATGAAGGACCTCAAAGGTAAGGGGAAGCTCTGGCTCTTCCTGCAAAGAGTCCAGGAGGCGCTCTAGCATCATACCGCCCTCCTCGGCCTCTACAGCGGAGACTAGGCGAATCCTGAGGAGGTCGAACCAGCGCTTATTGTCCATATAAGGATAGAATCCATCGAGCAACTCTGAGGCATATAAGGTGCTCTCCATATCTATCTGGTGGGAGATATATTCATACATAAAGGCGCTCAAATCATGACAAGAATAGGAGGAAATAAGTGGGTACACCTCGCGAGCAGCCCTTCCTTTATCCGCATGATTGTCAAGAATAACTTGAAAGTTTTCAATCGCAGTTTGCAGCTCCTCCTCATTTCCCAAGTTCCCCTCCTCATATTCTTCAATCAAATGGTCAAATTGATCGACAAAGAGTGACACAGATTGTTTATGTGGTACCAATCGACGCCACAATTCAAAAATGCAAAGGAACACCTGCTCATGCTCAGAACGATCCTTCCCCAAATATAGGGCGTCCGCCAAATCTTCAGGAGAATCGCACTCATCGACGTAGAGCAAAAAGCGCTTCTCATCCAATGGAAGGCGACACGCCTCCAACCGTTTAAGCAACTCCTCCTCAGAAAGCGCCCGATATTCCTCTATCTGCCATGACTCGGCCGCTAGACTTGAATTTTGCTTTAAGTTCATCTGAAGCAGATTATAAAACGCACGCCCTTCGTATGCCATAAGTAAAAACCCTTCAAATTGAGAGCATAAGAGATCAATCTTAATTCTTCAAAAAAATAAACAAATCAAACGAAAATTCAGCCCAGTGAGTCTATTCGTGTGCGAGTATTTCGTCAAAAGAAATGGCATGTTATCCTGCATAAACATGAGAAAGCGTCCCTTTATCCTAGTCGAGCTGTTAGTTTGCATCGCAATCCTCTCCCTCTGCGTGATTCCCTTCTTAAGTTATCCCTACTTCACCTATCGAGATCGGAAAAGGTGTCTGTTAGAAATTGAAAAACAACTCCAAACTGAGCTCCTGTTTTATGACCTCTTAAAGAGAATTGACAAAGAGTACACTTGGGACCAGATCAATAGAAAATCTAGTCAGCTGAGAGGGGAGAAGACACTTCTCGTAAATATCGATGGCCTTGGCAACATCCCTTTAAAAGTGCATTACCATCTGTACCACTACCACTCCGACAAGCGTAAAGGAAGCCATCCTCTCACACATAAAAAAATCTGGTGCGTCTTCTGTTTCGAGACTGCAAAAGAAAAATGCCCCTCCATGACAAAGGGGAAAAAACCTAAAGATTCCCCCTATGCATTTGTCTTTTACGCAAAAAAAGAATAGAAAGTAATCCCTTCCATAGATTAAAAGGGTGGTGGAGGCTTTCTGCTGTTTTATGCAAAATTACCGCGCACACTTTAGACCCTTCGTTTCTGCTTCGAAAAGTCCCAAAGAGTTCTCGTTTCGCGCCATGGTGCTGGGCATATTGCTCAGCCTCATCTTTGCCGTTGGAAACACTTATCTGGGCTTGAAGGTGGGGATCACGGTATCCGCCTCTATTCCCGCGGCAGTCCTCTCCATGGCAATTTTGCGCCTCTTCTTCCGGAGGGTCACTATCCTAGAAAATAACATCGTACAAACGGTAGCTTCGGTAGGAGAGGGACTCGCTGCAGGGGTCATCTTTACAATCCCAGCGCTCTTTTTGTTGGGAGAGGCTCCCTCAATTCTTCACATCTTCATCCTCTCATTACTCGGGGGGATCTTAGGAGTCCTCTTCATGATTCCTATGCGGCGTTATATCATCGTGCAAGAACATGGAATCCTTCCCTTCCCCGAGGGGACAGCGTGCGCTGAAATCTTGAAAGCAGGAGAAAAGAGCACCCAACATGCGGGGTTGGCTCTATGGGGAATTTTGATTGGAGCGGTTTATAAATTTTTAAATAGCGCCCTGTTTTTGTGGAATGAGACCATCTCATTCACCCTCGAACAGTACCAGAAGACCCTAGTTAGCGTCGATTGTACTCCAGCGCTCCTCGGCGTGGGATATATCATTGGGCCAAGGATTGCATCAGTGCTTTTCACCGGCAGTGCTCTAGGTTGGTGGATTCTAATTCCCCTCATCACAAAGTTTGGAACATCGGCAGAGGTGATTTACCCCTCCACCGTTCCCGTAAATATGATGTCTGCCACTGACATCTGGGCGAACTACATCCGTTACATCGGAGCGGGTGCTATCGGGGTAGGGGGCTTAATCACCCTCTTCCGCATTGCCCCTGTGATTAAAAAGACAGTAGTCGAAGGCTATCATGAACTCTTTCACTTGCTTACAGCGAAAAAGCGGGAATACCCACGTACAGATAAAGATATCCCCCTCTCCTTTCTACTCCTGGGATCGGTAGCAATTATCTTTACCCTCTGGCTATTCCCCGGATTTCATCTCAACCTCCTAACGATCATGCTGTTAGTTGTTTTAGGCTTTTTCTTTGTAGCGGTCGTCTCCATTACCGTGGGGATCGTGGGGAGCTCTTCGAGTCCCGTCTCCGGAATGACCATTACTACGCTGCTCATTACCTGCATCATCTTTTTAGGGTTGGGGTGGACAGATAGGGTCCATCTCCTCGCCGCTATAACCATGGGAGCCGTTGCCAATGTGGCTATCGCTCTGGCCAACACCACGTCGCAGGATCTCAAAACTGGATTTCTTCTGGGAGGCACCCCCCGCTCTCAACAAATTGCCGAAATCATTGGCCTCATCCTGCCCGCCCTCGCTGTCGGGTTCGTACTCTACCTCCTGAATGATGCCTATCAGTTGGGAAGCACGCAACTTCCCGCACCTCAAGCGACCCTGATGTCTATGATCACCTCAGGGGTGATTGAGCAAGATTTGCCTTGGGTCTTCGTCATCGTCGGCGTTATTCTGGGATGTATGATCTACCTGATAAGAGTACCCGTCCTCCCTTTTGCGATAGGGCTCTACCTTCCCATCTATCTAATGTCTGCAATTATGATTGGAGGAGCTGTACACTTCCTCAGCCATCACCTGTTCCGAAATAAAGAGCAAAACATACAGGAAGACCAAGATCGAAACGTATCGCAAAGCTCCGAAAAGGGCATTCTCCTTTCTTCTGGGCTTATTGCTGGAGATGCTTGTATGGGAGTCGCCATCGCCCTCCTTGCCGTTTTAGGGGTCGTGCCAACACACAAACAGAGCGTGCTAGGAGATGGATTTTCTTTCGGGATCTTTGTCCTCCTCAGCCTATGGTTAGGGTGGATCACCTTTCGTCGTGGCGGAGCCAAACCCTCCCAGTAGGTGTACGTGTGTCACTATAATGCAAAAATTTTATGAAGAGGCGTCCACTCACTCTCATCGAACTTCTGATAGGTTTTACCTTGGCTTCGCTCGTGTTGGGGACGCTCTTCACCTCTCTTCATGAAATATCCCACATCAGTTCACGCCTAGAGAGAGCAGAAAAAGAGGTCCTGGGCCGTGCGGAATTTCAACAGAGGGTAAGTGCAATCTTGGGAAATCTGACGGACACCAAGCAGAAAACGCCCCTCTACCTCTCCGAAGACAAGGACAGGGGGAAGGTGCTTTCCCTCAATTTTCACTGCGGCATCGATCCCAACCCCTCTTTTTCACGTCAAGTTAAGGGACTTCTTTTCCTAGATGGCAAAGACTTTTGCCTGCGCGTTCTAGGTAACAACCATTTGAGAAAACCTCTTTTTGGAGAACAGGATAATAGTAGGGAGACGATCTTAAAGAGAAACGTCCTTAGGGTGGAGTATGAATTTTTAAATGCGGGAAAAACCTCCAATACTTGGCAAGAAGAGGAAGAGGAGCCTCCAGACTACCTCAAGATTACCCTCTTGTACGGAAAGGACAAAAAGGAGGAGTATGCATTTTGGATTAAGAAAAAACTCAAAGGAGTGGTCTTCCTCAGATGAATCTCCTTCCACTTGTCATGATCATCCTCTTTATTCTCGGAGTATTTTCCCTTTCTCAATCTCAACGCAACCGCTCTCTAAAAACGGAAAAACTATACTATGTTTCCTACTTTAAAGGGCTTAGATCTGTCCGCAGTCAGTGGGAATCAAACGCTTATAAAAAATCTCTTCCCCAAGGCACAGGCAAGGGGGAGCGGGAAGGTAAATCCTTCCCCTTTTTTCGAGATACACAGGTGGGTTCTCCTTACGGACAGCTAAACCTCTCCTCGCTCATCGATAATATAGGGAAGAAGTCCTCAATCCTACAAGACGTTTGCACACGCTACTTATTAGCACTCTATGGCCATACCCATTTTTTCCCCAAAGATCCTAAGCCACTTCTCGAGGCCATTGTCGCACACTTCAAGACCAATCGCGACAGCCTCTCCCTGCATGAGCTCGAGCTGAGTGACCCAAAAATGCACGATATCTTTTATAGAATTCTGAAGGGAACGCAGTTCTATGATTTAAAGGAGAGGGTGGGATACCCCCCATTGCATCTTTTTTTTACCTTCGAGGCGAGCTCCCGGCCCCCCATGAATTTCCATGCGGCCAACGAGATTTTCTTAGAGGTCGCACTAGGAAAATCTCTCAAAAACAGGCTCATCCAAGATGAAAGGACGCGACAGAAGAGCTTTTCAACCTCCTCTCCCCTGTCGCAAGACGAGATTTTCAGCTTCTTGCAAGATGCCCCAAAAGATGGAGCAGATTTGTTTGATCTCGCCCCCCTCCCCCCCAGCAAGACGAAGCCCACAACACACACCGATAACCACACGTTCGTTACTGTCCGCATTAAATAACAGCCACCATTTTGTGCGATGTATCACTTCAACGGTTGATAAGCCTTGAAGGGGGGGGGGGGGGGGGGGGGGGAGGCGCGACCTCATCCCCTACTGAACACGGGTATCCTCCCCAGGACAATCCCCGTACATGCTCCAGCAATATGCGCCGTATTCGCAATATTCGTCACGACACCTTGAATATTAAATTGAGAAAACAAAAGAGAGGAACTCTGCAGTAATAACATCCCACATACCAAGCTAGCAAATAAAATGACAACTCCTCTCTGGAGGGGGTACCTCTCCCAGGGGGCGCACCTTTGTCGCATCCATATGAACCCCATCAGCCCACAAACGATCCCTGAATAGCCGCAAAACAGGGGGCCACTCACCAAATATTGCAGAGTATTGGAGACAACACCAATAATGACCGTGATAGCAAGATACTGCCAAACTTTGACCCGCTCCTCGATCTGACGACCCAATATCCAAAACCACAACATATTGAATAAAATGTGAAAAAATCCCCCGTGCAGAAGACAGGGGGTAAAGAGCCTCCACACCTGCCCCTCACGCAATTTCACAAACATCGGGGCCTGAAGTTCCCATTCGCTCTCTGGCCATCGGAGGATGATGTCATAAAGGCCTCCCCATACTGGAGTAGCTTCGATTTTCCGATACTCTTCTTTTGCCTCCTGGGGCAACGCATCAAAGTCCTCAGTTGTTTTAATGGCGTAGCGCTTAAAAAAATTAGTAACATGGAGAAAGGGATCGGGCAAATCATAGGCACAGTACATGAATAGGGGAGTTAACGTAAAAGATGGATCATTCATTCTCTTTGCGTTAAGATTATCTTGGAATGTATTCCATATAAAGAAGAGGACACATATCAGCATAATAAAGCGCGTGAGGGGAATGTGGCCCTGCCCGACGCGGCGATAGTTCTTCATCGCCTCTAGAATCGGCAACGTGCGCAGCTTGCGCTGAGTGGGAGCGCTATCACCTTCTTTTGTATCGATAGGACGCGCCGCCACCGCGAAGCGGGGATCTTTGCTATTTTGCCTGAACTCTTCTAACCAACGCTGCGCACTCTCAACCTCATCTTCATCTATAACCCAAAACTGAAAGATTTTATCCTCTGCATTCTTTGAGGGAAGTGGCTCATAACGACACCCAATCCCTTTCCCTTGAAGAAAGGAATAAAACATATAGACCTCCCTACTTCCACAGATCTCTCCGATTAAGCGCATGATCGTATCTTCCCAATAAGGTTTGTCGTTGAGATATTTGGTAATAACTTCACAATATAAGTACTTCCCCCATACTCCTCCACTATCTTAGATTCTACACACTCTCTCCCATATTCGGAGCCGTTCACATAGACCTCTGGCCTGACCCTTCTCAGCAACTTACACGCATCCACCTCATCAAAATGGGTAACAAAATCAACGAACTGCAGCGCTGCTACCATCTGAAGGCGCTGATCTAAGGGGAGGATAGGACGACTCAAGCTCTTATATTCTCTAATCGATCTATCGGTATTTAGCGCTACAATTAAATCATCTGATTGTTTAGATGCATGATATATTATGTGCAGATGGCCAACATGGACTAAATCGAAAGAGCCGTTAAGAAGCGCAATGGTACGCCCTCGCTGACGTAGCTTCGCTACTCTTTTTTCCAAATCCTCGGGCCGAATAAGCTTCATTTCCTTCCAGGGCGCAAGCATCACTTCCTCCTAGGGAAAGCCACCTTAAATACGTCGTTATAACTGTTCACAAAATATACTTGAATTCCCTCCTTCAAATAATCTGACAACTCATCATAATCACGTTTATTATCTTTAGGGAAGATGAGCGCGTTGAGCTTAGACCGCCTAGCCGCAATCAATTTCTCTTTCAACCCACCAATCGGAAGCACTTTTCCCATTAATGTCAACTCTCCCGTCATGCCTAAATCCTCTACGACAGGTCTCTTGATCAGAAGAGAGAGAAGAGCCGTTGCCATAGTTATCCCTGCCGACGGACCATCCTTAGGTGTCGCCCCCTCGGGGATGTGGAGATGTACCTCTCCATCGAAAAATTTATGTTTGGGAGCAAATTTCTTCATGGAACTCTCAATAAAACTCCAGGCAATCTGAGCCGATTCTTGCATCACTTCTCCCGCTTGACCCGTCAACTTCATTCGAACTTTCTTCGCAGGAGTTTCAACCGCCTCCACGTAGAGTATCGCCCCCCCCCGCGCAGTCCACGCAAGCCCTATACATACCCCGACGGGAAGTTGATCGTAATAGCGATCAGTCGTAAAAATCGGCTTGCCGAGATATTTCTCTAGAGTTTTTTCGGAGATAGAGAGCTGCGCCCCCTTTTTTGTGCCCCTCACAACTGCTACAGCCACCTTACGAAGAATCTTCTTGATATTATTTTCCAAGCTCCGCACGCCAGCCTCCCGTGCGTACCCCTCAATGATCCCCTGAATACCCCCAAGAGTGAACCTCACCTGGCTCGTTTTCAACCCAGATTTTTTGCGATTGCGGGGAATAAGGTACTTTTTGGCGATTTGGACCTTCTCCTCCTTGATATACCCAGAAAGCCTCAAAACATCCATCCTATCTCTGAGTGCCCCCGGAATGGTATCCAAGACATTAGCTGTCAAAATAAAAAGCACGTTAGAAAGATCACACCGCACATCCAGATAATGGTCGAGAAAGGTGTGATTTTGCTCGGGATCCAATACCTCCAACAGGGAGGACGCGGGATCCCCTTGAAAGCTTACCCCCATCTTATCCACCTCATCTATCATGATGACAGGATTCTCCGTCTGCGTATTTTTCAGTGCTTGGATAATTTTCCCAGGAATTGCCCCCACGTACGTACGACGATGCCCTTTAATTTCTGCCTCATCCCGCATGCCACCAACGGAGAAACAGAAAAATTCACGATTTAGAGCGCGCGCAATACTCTTTCCGATGCTGGTCTTCCCCACACCAGGAGGACCTACTAAACAAATAATACTTCCTTTAACCCTACCAGTTAAAGCCCCAACACTGATAAACTCTAACATGTGCTCCTTGATGTCTTTAAGCCCATAGTGATCCTCCTGAAGGATCTTTTCAGCAACATCCAGGTCGTGATTTTCTTCAGTGAAAACACCCCAAGGCATGATCGTTAGGTAATCTATGTAATTACGGGAGACCGAATATTCTGCTGATTGAATCTCCAACACCTTCAGCTTATTGATCTCCTCGTCAATTACCCTTTGTACATCCTCCGGAACCTTTTTCCCTTTGAGTCTCTCACAAAATTTTTCGATATCACAGGTCTTGTCATCCTTTTCGAGTCCCAGCTCTTTCTTAATCGTTTTAAGTTGCTCACGGAGGAAAAATTCTCGCTGCGTCTTCGAAATAGTTGCTTCAATCTTTTGGTTAATACTGCTTTGGAGTTTTGAAAGATCAAGCTCCTTTTTCAATAATACCAAAGCCTTGTCAATCCTCTCTTGCACATCAAAGGTCTCCAGGATGCCTTGCAGCTCCTCTCTCCCCGCCGTTGTGAGAGAAACCGCAAAATCTGCCAACTTGCCTGGCTCGGTAAAATCAGAATGACTCAAGAAAATTTGCAGTTCCTCTTTAAAAAGCGGGTTAAGTTTCAATAACTCCTTAATCGTGGTGATAATACTAATCGAATAGGCTTTGATGATTTTGGACTGTTGTTGAGTAATTTCGTCATCGTGATAGGCAATCTTTGCCTTCAGGTGTTTGGCATGGGCGGTCGATTTTTCGACCTTGATCCTCTTCTCCATGTTGAGAACAATTTGAGCTCCACCCTGCTCGAGGGGGACAATCCTCAAAATATTAGCCATTACTCCCACTGTACACAGATCTTTAAACCGCAGATTATAGATGTTGGCCTCCTCCTCCTTTGTCAAGAACAGAGCAAGCATCTTATATTGAGATTTCGCAACGATCTTTAAGACTTCATAGTAGGGCCCAGGCTCGACGACGAGCGGCGCCGCCATCCCAGGGAAAAAGGGGCGCCTCGTAAGGGGAAAAATAAACAACTCTTCAGGGAATTTCTTATCATCATCCACCTGTTTTTTGCTGCCTATCAATTTCTCTAAATCACTGTCGATAAGAGCCTCAGAAAGGTCGAATTCTTTATCAGGAGATTTCTCTTCCTGAGACTTACCATCTTCATCCGATATTTTAGCCAATGATATCATCCTCAGTTAAAGTCATTGGCAGCAGTCTAGCACCTGCACATTAAAAGCGCAATTTGCCCACCATTTTGACAGCCCTTCCGGAAATGAAAAATTTTTAAACGATTTGCCAAGCATTTATCGAAAAGTAGCTAATTGCCTATTTCAGTAAAAATTTAAAGGGATTGCGATTACGATGGGAATCGGCCTCTTTTGTCAGATTTCCCCCCTGATTTCGTGCTTTTCCACGCACCCAGGGCCAGGGGGCCCCGTTTAATCCAATTAGAAAAATGGCATCCTGTACCCTGATCAGTCGCTTGAAATTGTGAATAAGCGCCTGCATGATTCCCTGAAATTGATTCTTGGCTAATGCCTATGTAGCAAGCCCACTTACATTGCTAATGAAAATACCTCTCCCCTCATATTGTTTTTCAAAATTGCCTTGCTGACACATCCACTTTGCTTCATGGTCAGAGAAGCTTCCTTGCTACAAAAACCTTTGTCACCAAACGCCCTATCCCTGCCTTCAGGCAGATATGTTTAAGAACTATACCATCAGGTGCATTTTCTGGAGTCACGGCAACTTTAAGTAATCAACCTCAACTTCATACACGAAGGATAGGTGCCTTTTATACCCGTACCAAAACTTTGTTTTCCCTTTGCAGCCAATCCTCGCTTGTTTATCGTTAACTACCTTCTTTGCTGTTTTGTTTTTGAAGACTTTAAGTTTTTTTCTATTGCCTTATCTCGCTCTATTGCATAGATTCGTCTTGGAGATAATTTGTGATGCATCTACAAAATTAAATATCTCTGCAATGAGTCCATGGCTTTTAGAAGGCTTCAAATAACCCGGCTAGCCGCTTAGTTCCAATCTTAGCGCTTAAGTGTGAGAAATAAGTATGATCCGGTGTCTTCTCTAAGTAGGGAAGAGCCACAAAAAGAATTTCGCCGCGACATTTTCCTTAGCAAAAATCGCTCCAGTTCTCGGTCGCTCAAATTCTCCATCCACTGTAGCACAAGAGCAGCAGCCCTCTGATTCGATGTGATACCCTTTACGACCTCTATCCTCGCAGAAAAGCATTTTTAGAGATGCGCATAATTTCTTAAAATCCACTAATGCGTAGCAGTTTGCGACAAGAGTGATCTAGCTTGCGAGCGAATCTTCTACATGGGTTTCAAACATATCTCGATCCCTTTTAAGTGAGGAAATCCACCAGCAGCCCTCTATTTCTTGAGCAGGCCCATTGAGTCAATTTAAAAAACAGCTTAACCAACGGGCAGCACACATTCACTTTTGGTCCATCTTGAGGGACATTTTTCCAGAATCCCCTGTTAACACAAAACTAAGACGCAACTCAAATACATTTCTTTTCCCCTCTGACCTCCAATTGTTTGTCATCTACGATCTCTGGGCCACCGCATTGATATTCTTCCCATACAATATAGCGAATTTCTTTGCCTTGAAACTCTACGACTAAAGGTTCCCCCTTCTTTGCTTTTCCTAGCCCTTCTCTGGTAAATTTTCTCTCTTTTCCTCCTTTTAGCCTTCCACCGCCCTTCTTGAATCATGGGTTTCCTTAATGTTTCCCTCGATACACAAATACCCCCCCATTTGAACTTCTCCCCTGCGAATGTTGGACCAAAGTCAGGATACCTTTCCTTTATTCCTTTCCACGATTTTATTTCACTTCTCAAGGGATATCCTTCTGGGATTCGGCTTCCCTCTCTTTTTGGAGATGAGCCCCTTTGGTCCTTCATCCCTATAAGCGCGAATCAACCTCTGAGTATGCCTCTAGAGACAAACCCAAAACCTCATTGGCTTCTCTCTGTTTTAAAGTTTTACTTTCTCCATGATTGAAGTTCTCTCTACTTCTTTTATAGTCATCATCGTCTCCAAAATTTTCCTTGCCTCCAGAATAACTCCTAAAAGACAAAATTTTAGTGTTGCAGGATTTGCGACATTATCACTTCGCGCTTACACAATCAAAAAAAACCTTTCCAACTAAAGCAAAAAAAAATAGAATATCTTTGATAAAAGGGAGATGAACTGTTGTGCACATGTTAGTGGCGAGTGGTGCGGCCTATATCCTTCCGAGAGTTTGCGATTATCTCTGTGAAAATCAAAACTTTGGACAGGGGGATACTGTCCCCAATCTAATCTCTTGCATCGCTCGGCACATAATTAATCGCTGTGTTGTCGTGAGAGGATATCTCCTCGATAACGTCTGGCCCAACGGAGGCTGTTTAGGTCTGTATTTTGCAAGCACATACGATTCCGCTTGGATAATAATGCTTCTATTGGCTAGATTTTTTTCGCGCCTCCCCTGGCCCATCGCGTTACCGATCAGTATTGCATTCGCTTTTCTCGCCTCTTTCCCATTTGAATTGGCAAGAAAGTGTGTGGAGCTGATATTGAGGGACTTTCAAGTTGTCCTCCCTAGGCCCCTCCGCACGCGCTTTTTAATGCCTGAACGTATAGTGTATGGTGTTCTCGTCTCTATGCACCACATGTCTTACGCATGCGCAGCCCTATTTCTCTCATTTGTATTTCACGAGCTTAAATCCATAACCATCGAGTACCTTTTTCTCGTGCTACTAACTTCGTATCTTAGCCTTAGTTTCATTTTGATGAGTCACGACTTTTGGATTGCGCGCATGCTACTTGCTGTTGAAGCGGAAGGCGGTGCATACTTCTAGCTAGAAGCATTGGTACAAAGGGTCTGCTCTAAGGAATAAGGGGGTCTGGCAAAATGTTCCTCCGAACGGACCTAAAGTGGAATATTACCCAAACATGTGTGCTGCTCGCCCGTTGGGGCAAATAAGCCGACTCAAATTGGTTCAACATAAAAGATTCAGGCGTGTTGGCAATCAATATCGATGTTTCAGCGGTGTGCATTTCTCAACACCCCCATAATTAATGTCGACGTTCCAGGGGCGCGCATTTTTTGGGCACTCCCATACATTGTGTTGTATTTATCTAAATAGGCTCATGTCTTAGTTTATCGATGCGCTTAGGCTTCCTATTTTTCCCCGAAGGAATCACTACTTGCATCCTCCTTTTTCGGCCAATTATTTACTCCGCCTATTTATATTCAATAATACGTAGTGCACTAGCAACTTATCTTAACGGCAACACCCCCTGTGACGACGCTATCTAACCTTTTTGCTGTATATTTTCCGCCTCCCTGAACAGGGTGGGGGAAGACTCCCCCCTTTTTGTAGTTTTTCCCCGTGGACACACAAAAAAGAGAGGGAATAACACCAAGTGTGATACCATCTTTTGAAGATGTCATGGCAAAAAATTTTCTTATTATAGACACCAGTGGTGATGATGGCTTCGTCGCCCTTCACCTCTCCGATAACTCCCTTAAGAGTGAACCCCTCCCTCCTCCCCAATATTCCCACGCCATTATCCCTGCCATTAGAACACTCTCAAAGGGTCACGAAATCGACTTCATCGCAGTTGGCATCGGCCCCGGGTCTTTCACGGGTACTCGCGTTGGGGTAATGACTGCAAAAGCACTCGGCTTTGCACATGCCCTCCCCCTCATTCCATTTTGCAGCCTGCAACGTTTCATCCCCAAAGGAGATGGCCCTTTCACCATTACCGTCAAAGCGCAATCTCACAGCTGCTATCTCCTCAAAGGGATCAAGAAAAGGAGGGAAATCTCATTTGAAAAGCCCCTAATGCAAAAAATGGCGGCCCCAAAACCTCCCTCCACCAATCTCTCCGCTCTAGCCTACCTCCTTCTCAAAAAATTTAAACTTGGGGAGGCTCGTTCTTGTTACGAAATTTATGAAAACTACATATGCACGCTATAGCTGCACAGAATCTCTGCTGCCCTATGAGAAACAGATTCATGTCCACCCCTTGTGGGATAAATTCCTGCATTAACAACCATCCTTTAACCTCAATGAAAGATTGAATAATAAGGAAATCGTGACATAAAATGGACGAAACTTTATGAGCCTAACCCAACTAAGTAAGGATTAGAATATGCCAAATGTGAAGGTTCGAACTGGTGAACCAATTGATAAAGCTCTCCGAGCGCTAAAAAAGAAACTTGACAAAGAGGGGATTATGAAAACTGCAAAAGCTCATCGCTTTTATGACAAGCCCTCGATTAGAAAACGTGCTAAATCGAAGGCAGCCCTTAAGTATAAACTCAAAAAAGGCCGCTAGCACTTGAGCTTTTTAAGTGCTGGATATATAATGTGGGCCGGCATTAGATCGAAAAAGTATCAGCTATGACAGATTACTACAAGACCTTGGGCCTTCCCAAGGGGGCAAGTCCCGATGAAATTAAAAAAGCTTATCGCAAGCTCGCCGTCAAATACCATCCAGACAAAAATGCTGGAGACGAAGAAGCGGCGGCTAAGTTCAAAGAGGTTTCGGAGGCCTACGGAGTGTTGAGCGATCCAAACAAACGACAAATGTATGACACATATGGGTCTGACGCCTTAAAGGGTGCTGGAATGGGGGCTTCCGGAGCGGGATTTTCTTCGATGGAGGAGGCCTTGCGCACATTTATGGGAGCCTTTGGCAATGCCTCTTCCAGTGGAAATTCATTTTTCGATTCATTTTTCGGGCAAAACGTCCATGAGACTGCTCGTTATGCCCAACAGGGTGTCAGCAAAGAGGCACAACTCTCCATTGATTTCGAGGATGCAGCTAAAGGTATTGAGAGGGAGATCGCCATAACAAATTATGTGCAATGCTCCAAGTGTCATGGGAGTGGTGCGCGCTCTACTCAAGATATCAAAAATTGCTCGACATGCCATGGTACAGGACACCTCCATCAAACTCGTGGGTTCTTCAGTATGTCCAGCACCTGTCCCCACTGTCATGGATCGGGAAGAGTCATCTCTTCCCCCTGCCACGAATGCCACGGCGTAGGGAAGATTAAGCAAAAGCAACAAATTAAAGTCCCCATCCCTGCAGGAATTGAAGACGGCATGCGCCTTAAGATGACCGGTTACGGGGATGCTGGTGATGGGGGGGGGCCCCGCGGCGATCTCTACGTTTATATTAGAGTAAAATCACATGACATCTTCAAACGTGAAGGGGACAACTTAATCATAAACCTTCCTATCAGTCTGAGCGAAGCTGCTTTGGGGTGTAAAAAAGATCTGCCTCGCCTTCTCTCAACAAAACCAGTCCGATTGACGGTCCCTTCAGGCACTCAGACGGGAAAGGTGTTGCGTGTAAAGGGTGAAGGATTAAAAAATGTACATGGCCATGGGCGGGGAGACCTTCTGATTCACGTACAAGTGGAAACACCAGTTAATCTGTCATCAGAACAGAAAGTTCTCTTGGAACAATTCCAAGAAACAGAAAGTTCTCACAATTCCCCGCAACGAAAATCTTTTTTAGACAAGATAAAGACCCTCTTTTAACGCCCAAATTTCCTCCGTAATTTGCCATTTCGTATAGTCGAGGGGAGGATCACTCTCCGTACGTCCCTCTAAAACGCATCTAAAATTCGAAAGAAGAAAAAATATGTTGCGTTAAATTGACGAGGAAGTATAATGGGTGGAAAGATAACGTGTCGTAGACAAGTGATGGATGAGGGAAACGTTATGTCTCTTCTCTTTAATTAAGCTTCCCCCTTCTTTTTCCAGACTAAAATAGTCTGGTCCCCGGCCGTAATGTGAATGCATTGCGGCCTTTTTTTGTCTTCATGAAATGAGTGTTTGTTCCAGAGTCGCTCTGCAGATCGCACTTCACTAATAAAGCAGTCGACATACTGATCTGCAGAACAGGCGATTATATGTTTTGCGCACTCCTCCCTCTTTTTCCGCGAGAATTGAAAGGGCATGTCGCTAGTGTTTTTCAAAGTGTTCCTTTCCGCCAGGGCTTTTCCTTCATAAGCGTTCTCTGTATCGCTCTTGTTTCCCTTGCCCATCCCTTCACCCCCTCCTTTTACATGAACGTTGCTGCATCTTGGATGATGGTTCTGCTCGTCAATTACGTGTTCTTTGAATTGTCATCCACCCCCCTCTCGGATCCACCCTTAGCTACATGGTATACGATAAAAATTTGGTGAAGCGAGATTTAAAGCGGCTTGATCTCATTACAGAGTCAAATCGCATGAACCCAGGCGTGCTTTTTCGGCGGTTCTTAGAGCCTATTGGGTGTGCACGTGGCGATCATGCTTCTATTGTGCAGGTTGCCCTCGCAGGAAAACGTGAAAACGCAGAAAATGGTCAAGAGTTTCTTCCCAGGGTGCTCTTTCGTGTCTTCCAGCGGGTGCGGGTTATTATCTTTACACTGTTGACCCCTGCTACCACGGCACAGCAGCAGCAACAGAGCCAGATCATCAAAGAGCAAAGAACGCTACCTTGGCCTTCTACGAATCCTACGTTCTACTCCAAGGGGCCCCTCACGCCGCGCTCCTAATACTTCAAGGCTAATCGTCTCTCCTGCAATGCTTTATGGAGACAATAACCCCATGGTGTTAGCTGCAGAAAGCTTCTCTAATGACCAACCATGCAGGCTTATACACGATTCGCCACTTGTTTGGTAACTTATTGATTTGGTTCTATATTTCTATCATAAATCTTTGTTTCTCTATTGTGATTGCTCTGTTATCAGCAAGCATTACAGCGCCGAAAACACACAGCTAGTGTTCAAACCAGGATCGTTAAGGCACCATGGGGACTTGAAATCGATTCTATTTGGCGGCGATCCACAGAATTCAGAGGATGATGGAGTGGTGGATCCGCCTTCTTTCGCTGGGGGGAGTGGGCTAATAGGACTGCTCAAAAATCCGATGGATCTAATGAGACCTCTCGAAAATCAAGAAAAGGATGTGTTTGAAACCTTATTAGCGGCCGCGGGGATAACTCACGAAGAGCTAAAACTGGCGGCAGAAGCGCGGCAAAAATATATGCAGAAGGAAGGCTCAGAAAGAAGCAGCAAATGATTCCCAGTAACTATATGTAGCATTATTACCCCCTCAGGGATAGGGTGGATAGCAGGTGTTTTACGCAGGCTGCGCTATAATGCGCGGGTGTGTTGCATTCAGCAAAAATGGGCCAATTTGTGGCGTCTGCCAAAAAAACGAAAGACCCTCTGGTCGATTCCCTCAGAGTCGACCCATTTCAACAGCCCTTTGCAACATTTGTCCGGAGATAGTACCCCATTCCTGAAAAAAAATAAAAATTTAATGCAGCGGACGAAGCACAATCAGATAGCTACACCCGAATCTCTATGCCTCCAAAAAAACAGGCGCACATAATGCTCGGGGCGGGACTTGAACCCGCACGGCTAAAAAAGCCAAGGGATTTTAAGTCCCTCGTGTCTACCAATTCCACCACCCAAGCGCAAAAAGAGCAGGGACTTTATCTCCATCCTCTTCAACACGGCCCCCCCACAAGAAGAAGGGACTTCCTCAGGGCTCTTCATCGATATCAACCAACTTATCTTTATCAATTTTTGAAGGGGCGCTCGGCGGGAAGCTGGAGGTTTGCGATGGAATCTTCTCACTAAATGGAGGCGAGAGGCCCCCCTCTCCCGCAGCGGTGGGTTCTTCGGATCTATCCACAACTCCTGCCTCCTCATCGGATGGGAAAGCGCCATCAAGGTGGCGTTTATAACGATCGATCTGCTCAGAAATGAGGCTGGTCGGTGGAGGGAGAAGCGTGGTGCGACGTACGGGCTCTATATCACTCGCCTCACCTTCATCCCTCTGTTCAGGCGCGGCCTCCTCCTTACTACCCCTAGAGCGACGTGCGCGTGTCCACTTTTTAGCTTGTTTCTTAGGTCCCTCCTTGAGAGGACTCTCCTCCCCCACGTCTTCCTCCTCCTCCTTGGCCTTGATAACTTTCAGCGCGGGCTTTTTCTTCACTCCAATTTTAACAGTTTTCCCAACCTGGGGCTTTTTCAACACGGTGCGAGTCTCCCGAATCTCCACGACTTCGTATCCCAGCATAGGAAGAAGGAAGACCCTAGGCTTTTCCAAAGACCGAAAAAACCAACATGCGCCAAAAGCTACAACCTCTACAGAATCGACAACATATTCCTCTTGGGACTCTCCAACGGCACGAAGGAGCAGCTTGCACCCCTCCCTAGGGGTAATAATCGTTTCGGTTAACGGTTCACGAGTAAAATGCACAGGGCCACTTCCATACTTGAGGATTTAATATAACTAGATGCATCCATTATATGCGATCATTCCTTTTTTGCCATATATTCAACGAAATCGAGCAAGCGGCAGGAATATCCAATCTCGTTGTCATACCAAGAGACTAATTTAAAGAACTTGTTACCTAGCCCCATCCCAGCTCGAGCATCAAAGTATGAGGAGTGGGTGTCCCCTATGAAATCGGAAGAGACAACATCCTCCTCGGTATAACCCAATATTCCCATTAGATTTGAATGCGCCGCCCGTCTCATCTCACCACATATAGTGGGATAATCTGTCGCTTTAGTCACCCTTACGGTGAGGTCAACAACAGAAACATCAGCAACGGGCACCCGAAACGCCATACCTGTGAGTTTTCCCTGAACCTCCGGGAGGCAAATCCCTACAGCTTTTGCTGCACCAGTAGAGGCTGGAATAATATTCAAACAAGCCGAACGCCCCCCTCTCAAGTCTTTTTTTGAGGGGCCGTCGTGGACAGGCTGAGTGGCTGTCATTGCATGAACAGTCGTCATCAATCCCTCCTCTATTCCAAAGTTATCCAAGAGGATCTTGGTAATCGGCGCTAAGCAGTTGGTCGTGCACGAAGCATTTGAAAGGATATAGTCAGTCTTAGGGTCGTATTTTTCGTGGTTCACCCCTATCACAAACGTGGGCACTTCCCCTTTCGCTGGCGCGGAGATGATGACTCGCTTTGCGCCCCCTTTGAGGTGGAGCTGTGCTTTCTCCTTTTGAGTAAAAAGCCCCGTAGATTCGATCACATAATCGACATTTAAATCTTTCCAGGGTAACTTCGCAGGGTCTTTTTCTGCCAAAATATGTGTAGTCTTGTCGCCGACAATGAAAGCGCTCCCAGAAACTCTCAACTCTTTTGAAAAACGCCCGTGTACAGAATCATATTTAAGCAGATACGCCAAACTTGGCGCGGGAACTAAATCATTGATAGCAACAATTTCAATATTAGGAAACCGTTCATGTATCAACCGAAAAACCGCCCTCCCAATACGCCCAAAACCATTAACTCCAATTCGTACTCCCATATAGACCACCCTGTGCAAAGTTTTTTTCAGTGTAATGGAAACGGTAGTAGGTTGTAAAGGCCTGATTTCTAAATCGAAGGAATTTTCCTTAGATTTTAAAAATGAAGGAAGGCGACAGCTCTTTTGCAATGAAGAGACTGCCTATCCACCGATTCGTATAATGACACCCAAAATGCATAAGGAGTGCTCTAAGGAAATACATACTTTCTAAGCATCAAGGCGCTAACATCATGCCTCCTGAAGCCTTCGGATCGTACACACAGAGCTCAAATTCTAATTGCTGGTGCTTTGAAATGCACCTCTCTGGGGTATCGACATTAAGTGCCAATATGCCTAAACCTTTTATGTTGAACCAATTTGAGCTGGCTTATTTGACCCAACGGACGATCAACACACATATTTGAGTAATATTTCATTTTAGGTCCATTTGGAGGGGCATTTTTTCAAAACCCCTTACTTCTTGAACAGACCTATCTATACACATCCAAACTTTGCCAAATACCCCGTAACGTACATAGTCCATAAAATAAAGGTTCATAAAGCTTTTGCGTACTATGACTCATGAGTCTTCCAGTGAGGATTGGCCTATCTGCAAGCTTGTACAGGGGAGAAGAGAATAAGAGCTACCACCCCTCCGCTTCCTTCCGAGGAAGAGCCAGCTTTCCTCACTGACCTCCCTCATTGCCCTCCATGAGTGTCAACGACACCCCCTGAAAATGGCTGGACCACTACGAACTTGTCGACCCATCATCAGAGGGGGGCGCGGTAGTGTTTGCTTGCGAAGGAGCAACCGCCAAAGGAACAAAAGCCCTCTCGGAAGCTCTGGTAGCTTTTTCTTCATCGAGCGCTTTTTCTTTTGCCCTTTCAGACGCTGAAACCATTAAAAAAGAGTCTTTTACAACGGCAGTAACGCTGTCGTACTCGTCTCCGCTCGCTTCTTTAATACGAAGTTGTCTCTCCATCGCTTCTGTAACTACCGCTCTGGCAAATTCAGCACCTCCACGGATAATAACAGCTCGAAGTGCAGCTGCAGCCACTTTAATATCTCCAATAAAGTAGCTAGATGCGCCCTCGTATGCCTCGTATGCAGTCGCTCTCGCAAGGAAAATGTCTTTAGCAATCCTCTCGAAGTCGTCAACACATTTAGCAACGCCCTCCTCAATTGCGTATATTGTGCGATCACTGGCAACATCAGCGCCATCTACTTCTTCTGCAACACCTCTAGCAGCTGCATTTGCGGCGTTGCTAGCAGCCACTTCAGCGGTAACTTTAGCCAATTTATTGGCTTCTTTTGCGACAATTTCCTTCGAGACAGATTCTCCAACAGTTCTGGCTACAGCCAATCTGCGGGCTGCTTCTGCAGCTATAGCTTTATTGAACATAGCAAGTGCTTCAGATCTAGCAACGAATAATTTTTCTTGGTTAACATCTACAATAGATGCATAAGCAACTGCACTATTGAGAGTCTCAGTTGCAATATTTTCCCAAGTAGAGCTTCCCTCCACAGCTCTCGCAGGCATACCAAAAAGATTAATAGCACTGTAATAATTTCTGAAAGAGTTAATTTTAAGCGTGACAAACCTAGCAATTTTATCTCCAGCCACTTGAACAGCTCTTTTTGCAACAGCTTCCAAAAGTGATACGGAGGGAGCCATTGGGGCAACCCCAACCATTCTCATCGCAACATCGATATTTTCCATTTTTACCTCACTAAAAAACTTAAATTCATCCAATATATTAAACAAAACAAAATTTTATTATAAACAAATTTATATTTATGTCTAAATTTCTTTTTCAATGTAGATGAACCCAGAACTCCCCCAGGAAAGAGGGAGTCACAAAAGCGCCTTAAGAAAGGCTTGAAACTTTTATAGCCGCTCGTCCTTACCTTGCTATAGAATGCCGATGAATTGATCTACTTCAAGAGATTGCAGCGTTTTTGCTCCCTGTTCCACAGTTCACAATTGGATGAAAAAATGGCGTGCTCAACAGGGTAATGGCCAGACTGATAAAAATAGGTATTACAACTCAAAAAGTAGACCTTTCGCAAGTCACGGTGGATGGATCTTTTTCCCTCAGCCCCAAGAGGAGGGAAGGAAGTAGCGCAAGGATATAAAGTGTCAACGCAAAACTAAAATGTCGCAAGCCTATGCAAAACTGAAATGTCGTAATCGATCTTCCGAAGCGTCGACACTGGTTTAATTTCATTCCCCACATTTTTGATTCTTCTTCTCCCTTCTTTGCTTCTCCTAGCCTTTCTCTGGTAAATTTTTTCTCTTTTCCTCCTTTTGGCCTTCCACAGCCCTTCTTGAATCATGAGTTTCCTTTCCCTCGATACACAAATACCCCCCCCTTTGAACTTCTCCCCTGCGAATGTTAGACCAAAGTCAGGATACCTTTCCTTTATCCTTTGAGTATACAAGAGACAAACCCAAAATCTCACTGGCTTCTCTCTGCTTTAAAGTTTTACTTTCCACTTTCTCCATGATTGAAGTTCTCTCTACTTCTTTTATGGTCATCATCGTCTCCAAAATTCTCTTTGCTTTCAGAATAATTCCTAAAAGACGATATTTTAGTATTGCAGGATTTACGACATTATCACTTTACTTTCATACAACTAATTTAAATTGAAAACAATTAACACTTCATGGTAGAATTCTGAGGTTGTGTAATCCTGACAAGAGTGAGGTATATTATGGCTGCTGCATCAACGGGGCTACTACAAATAGCGGGACAGACTGTGTTTTTCGTGGCACGGACTGTAGCATTGTCAGAGCTGACCCACAAGATAGGCGGTTGTGTGTTTCATAAAGTTTCCCTTATTTTCCCGCAAAAATTGAAAGAGCGTGTTGCTAGTGTTTCTCAAAATTTTCTTGTCCGCAATGGGTGCCTCCTCATAAGTGTTTTCTGTGTTGCTCTTGTTGTTTCCCCCCAGCCACTCACCCTCTCCTTTTACTTGGGCGTTGCTGCATCTTGGACGATGGTTCTGCTCATCAATTACGCGTTCTCTGGGTCGTCGAATTACGCGCTCTCTGGGTCGTCGTCTACCCCCCCTCCCTCCAGTCGGTGCCTCAAAATGTACGGTACAGAAGCGATGGAGAACTTTTTGAAGCCGTTGCGTATGCCCGTTGATCAAAACCAATTCCAAACTGCTGAAGAGACGGTGACAGAGTCATCCCGTATATCCGCAACGACCCTTCTGAGGGCCTTAAAGACTATCGAGTGTACACATGGCGATCATGCTTCTACTATTATGCGCGCGCGAGGAAGAAACTTGGAAACGCAGAAAATGCCCGAGAGTTCATTCCCAGGGTGCTCTTGTGTGTTTCTACCAGCAGATGATTATTGTCTTTACACTGCTAATCCCCGCCACAACGTCACAGAAGGAAAAGAGCCCGATTATTCAGGAGCGGAGGGCAGAGTCCACAATCTCTACATGTATCATGTTCTGCTTCAAGTGATCTGCAGCGAGCGCGGGCTTTCAGGATTATGCGTCTCTCCCGCAATGCTTTATAAAAAGCCCGATCATGTGGCGCTACTAGCTGCGAGAAGCCTTTCCAGCGGGGGGCAATCACCATCCGCCGGGCGACCACCACATAAATTTATAAGCTCTCAGGCCCTTGCTTGGCAACTTATTGATTTGGTTCTATATTGCTATCGTCACGATTTGTCTCTCTATTGTGATTGCTCTGTCATCGGCAGAGACTTTCGCCGCCCCGGAGGGAAGCCACGGCTGGTGCTCACGCCAGGATCGTTAAGGCCCCGACGAGAAGGGGACTTGAGATCGATTCTATTTGGCAGCAGCGATCCGCTTGGCAGCAGCGATCCGCAAAATTCAGGGGATGATGGAGCAGTGGGTTCGTCTTCTTTCGTTGGGGGGAATGGGCTAATAGGACTGCTCAGCAATCCGAAGCTGCTCATAAATCAAAAAGATAAATATGATGTGGTTGCAACCTCCTTGCAGAAGGCCTTGCAGGATGCAGAGATAACTCCTGGCGAACTGAACCAGGCAATACAAACACAACAAGAGTATGCGCGGCAGTCGCTGATAAGTAATCAGGAACAGTAAAAAGATCCCCAGAGCCAGAGTAACTGTGTTTATGGGGGCACTCAGGGGAAAATGGGGGTTTTCAAATCGAAAAGTAGCTAGTTGCCTATTCCAGTAAAAATTTAAATGAATTTCGGTTGATTTTTAGATAAAGTGCCTACTCAAGAAATGAGGGGTTTTAAAAAAATGTTCCTCCAAACAGACCTAAAATGGAATATTGCTCAAATATGTATACTGTCTGTCGATCAGAGCGAATAAGCTAGATTAAATTGACGTAACGCAAAAGATTTAGGAATGTTGGCAATTGATGTCGATGCTTCAGCAGTATGCATTTCTCAACACTCCCATTAGGAAATCGTTCATACACCAATCAGAAGACTGCCCTTCCAATACGCTCAAAGCTATTAATTCCAATGCTCACTCTCACACCAATCACTCCGTGCAGAAATCTTTTTCAGTGTGATGGAAACAATAGCAGGTTGTAAAAGGCTAATTTCTAAATCGAAAGAATTTCCCTCAAAAATTTTCCGGAATAATGGTACACTCCCTAGAACATGTTTGACGTCCTAAGAAAAAGCCCTGCAATTCAGTCGATAGTGAGATCTGTGAAGGAGGGAAGCTCCCTACTATTTGAAACATTTTGGGATGCCCCTAGGGCAGCGTTAACGCTGATTGCATCAAAGGTGACGGGGAAAAATATCCTGATCGTGACCGGAGGAGAAACTAGGAGTCACCTATTTGATGATCTTACCTTCTTTTTAGGCACTTCCCCCCTCTCCTTTCCTCCGTGGGACACCCTTCCTGGAGAGGAAATCTCACCAAGTCCAGATATCATCGGAAAGCGGTTTGAAATTCTGGGACAGCTCCTCCAAGGACGAGGGCCTCACACCCTGCTCACCCCCCTCCAAGGCATCATGCAAAGGGTATGCTCCCCCTCCCTCCTTCAAAATAGGATGTTGCATATCCGGCAAGGGGATCTTCTTCCCTTTGATACTTTCCCTAAACAACTCACCGCGCTGGGCTATCACCGAGAAAGTGTCGTCTCCAACAAAGGAGAATTCGCCGTTCGCGGGGGAATCATCGACATTTTTCCCATATCAAGCTTTAATCCCTATAGATTTGATTTTTTCGGCGATACGATCGAGGAGATCCGCATCTACGACCCGAGCAGCCAAAGATCAATCTCAAAGCAAAAAGAGGTTACGATTCACCCAGCAGAAGAAATTCCCCTTTTGCTTTCAGAAAGCACCTCTTCAACCCTTCTCGACTATTTGGGCAATCAAACGATCATCCTCTTTGACGATCTTCTATCTATTGAGAATCACTATGTCGCTCTCAAGGAACTACCCACATCTACCCTCTCCCTCCCTCTCTCTTCCCTCCTAGAACAGGTCGCCTCCCTGCAGACACTTTACTGTACAGAACATAATCTGCAACAACTCTCCCAGGGGGAGAGGCACACTTTAGAACGTGATCGTTGTAATGGAGAAAATCTCCTCCAGGAAGTCTCTTTTGAAATTTTCAATCGACACATTAGGACAAAACGAATAGACCATCCCTTCGTGCCTATCGACGCATTTTTAGGGAGTGCAGTAGAAAAAGAGAAGCATCTGGAGAGCGCGCTGCACAAATTCTCCGATATCTCCATCATCTTCGTCACCGCATCAAGGGCAGAGGAGCGGTATGTCAAAGAGAAAATTAGCCAGATGCTCCCTCCCCTCCCCAAAGACCTCTCCTTCAAAGGGGGATACCTCTCCAGTGGTTGCGTGCTAAGTGATATCCCCCTCGTCCTTATCTCCCTGCCAGAGCTGACGAAGCGCTATAAAGTCTCCCGACAAAAATGGCGCAACACCTACCACACCCCCATGTCGGGATTCCACTCGCTAGAAAAAGGAAGCTTAGTCGTGCATTTTCACAATGGTGTGGGAAAATATCATGGCATCGAAAAGCAAAAAAATCATTTGGGGGATGAGGAGGAGTTCCTCGTCCTGGAATATGCCAACTCAAGTCGCCTCTACGTCCCACTCTCACAATCCTATCTCGTCAATCGCTATGTTGGAGCTGACGACAAGACGCCTAAATTAAACACCTTAGGCACGAAAAAGTGGCAACAAACAAGGGCTCATGCGCAGAAAGCAATCGTTGGATATGCCAAAGATCTCCTCTCCATACAAGCACAAAGAGAGGCCATGGGAGGGCACATCTACCCAAAAGATACAGATGACATGCTGCTCTTTGAAGAGGCCTTTCCCTTCGTAGCAACAGAAGATCAACTAAAGGCAATTCGAGAAATTAAAACAGATATGGAATCGCCAAAAGCGATGAACCGCCTCGTTTGTGGAGATGTAGGTTACGGAAAAACAGAGGTAGCCATGCGTGCCTCATTTAAGGCAGCGGTAGACGGAGGGAAGCAGGTTGCTATGCTCGTTCCTACGACAGTGCTCGCCATGCAACATTACGAAACATTTCAAGAGCGAATGTCAGATTTCTCGATCTCAATAGGAGTCATCTCCCGCTTTATCAGGCCAAAGCAATGCAAACAAACATTAGAGGGAGTTGCCAGGGGAGAGATCGATATCCTCATCGGAACACACCGCATCATCAGTAAAGATGTACAATTTAAAAACCTGGGCTTAATTATCATTGACGAAGAGCAGCGGTTTGGTGTCCGCGCCAAAGAGCATCTTAAAAAGGCTAAAATAGGCGTGGACTGCCTCACCCTCTCCGCCACACCCATCCCCCGCACGCTCTATTTTTCTCTTGTGGGAGCGCGCGACATGTCCATTATCAACACCCCTCCTCAGGACCGCCTGCCGATCAAAACGATTCTGGCGGAGCGGCGCTCGGAGGTGATCAAAGAGGCCCTGCTCAGGGAGCTGGCGCGGGATGGCCAAGCCTACTTCGTCCATAATCGTGTTGAGACGATTGATCGGGTTGCAAAAGAACTCCAAACTCTCCTCCCCCACGCGCGCATCACCGTAGGTCATGGACAGATGCCCTCAAACTCTCTCGACCTAATTTTTCATAAATTTAAAGAGGGGGAAGTGGATGTCTTAGTCGCAACAACTATCGTAGAAAATGGCGTCGATATCCCTAACGCCAATACTATTTTAGTCGATCGAGCTGATACCTTTGGCATGGCCGACCTCTACCAACTCAGGGGGCGCGTCGGACGGTGGAATCGCCCTGCCTACGCCTATTTCTTACTCCCCAAACATCGCGAAATTTTAGAAATTTCCCAAAAGCGCCTCCAAGCTTTGGTAGAAACCTCTGGATTTGGTGGTGGCATGAAGCTAGCAATGCGCGACTTAGAAATACGCGGCGCTGGCAACCTCCTCGGAGTGCAGCAATCGGGCAATATCTCGAGCATCGGCCTCTACGCCTACTGCAAATCACTAAAACGCGCTATCAACTCTTTGAAAAGAAGGTGCCCCCCCGCATTCGTCGACACACAGATAGAATTTTCTTGCGATGCCAAACTTCCCCCCTCCTATATTCCCGAAACAACCCTACGTATGGAGATCTACCACCGCCTAGGTGAAAGCACCTCAAACGAGGAAGTCGAGGCTTTGTCGAGAGAACTCACAGACCGCTTTGGCCCCTTCCCCAAGCAGGTGGCATGGCTCATGACCCTGAGCCGCATCCGTATCTTCGCCTCTACCTATCAATTCGCAATGCTCCAGTTTGATCAAACTACCCTCCACGCCAAACGCCATTTTGGAGAGGGGCAAATCTATAAAAAAATTCCCCTCCCACCTACCAAAGATCCACAAGATTTTGAGGCTATCGTTATGGGTTTCTTAAAGAGAGATTTTAACCTAGAGGATGTCACCCCTCTTTAAAAGGGGTAAAGAGGCCCCGCGCCCTACTTCTTGTACCGCCCCTCTATTTCTCTCCACTTTTTTATTATCTTGGCGGCGATAGGTGCCGCCTCCTTTCCATAATCTCCAAATTTGAGATAGACAACTATGGAGAGGTCGGGCATATCACATCGATAACTCTCACCCCCCTTAAAAGAGAGGGCCCCAAACCAAATTTCCTTACAAACGAGGGATTGACCCCCCCTATCCAAAACAGGGCGGTAGACAAATTCCGCTGTCGCCGTCTTCCCAATAAATTGATCTTGCAAATCTCGATACTCCGAGATCCATTGAGGGTGTACGCAAAGAGCACGAATTCGATGAGGTTGCGCGGATCCCCTCTCCCCTTTGACCACGCGGCGCATTCCCTCAAGTAGCTCCAACTTAACCTGTTCTGGCATCAATAGGGTGTTTTTTATCTCAACGTCCTGCTCTTTCACCGCGTAGCAGTCGGCCTGTAATTTCACAATCTGGGGTTTTGTCAACACCCCCCCATTACCAATCGCCGAGAGCATCATCGCTGTTTGCAACGGAGTGACGACTAAAGAGTGCTGCCCGATGGCAGCAGCATAAAGACCTGCCCGATTAACTGTCAAGTCGTTAGGGACACGGCCGCCGATCTCCCCAGAAATGTCAATTCCCGTCTTCCTTCCAAAGCCAAAAGCCTTCGCCGCATCTTCTAGGTCTGCGGGGTGCTTAATAACCCCCCCCGCAAGAAGGGAAAAATAGAGATTGCTTGAGCACTCTATAGCCGTAAGCACATCTACTTTCCCAAGAGGGGCATGGCTGCGGGGCATGCGCCCCCCTTTATAGTAGCGCGTAATAAGCTCCCCGTCGAGATGACGCCCCAAGACCATTCCATCTTTAGTAACCTGCTTAGCATTAGGTGCATCGATCACCGTAAGGGGGCTAAGGTCTTGGAGGGAGAGGTTGTGCTCTTTATGGTATAAGTAGGTCTGTTTCAGTGCCTCATATCCCACTACGAGCTTAAATAGAGAACCGAGAGTCGTTGCGCTCCCGTAGGCAAAAGACCTGAAATATCCAAAGCCATTGCGGGGATAATAGGCACCGGCCAAATCGCCCAGTGTGCCTCCCTTCAATGAAGGATACTCCCCCCACAGGGGCGCAGAAAGCTCATGATGGCAAAGAAATGTGGTGAGCAGCGCAGGGTGTTGCCTCCGAAGCAACTCTAGGGGCTCTTGCATCCCTCTAGCCTCTGACAGTTGTCGACTCCGCGCTATGAGGTGAAAGAGGAGGGGATGTAAGCACTCCCCCTCGGAAAATCTCCCAAAAATGAAGGCATTTAAAAATCGCCACCTGTGCTCTTTCCAAAACTCTTCGAAAAGTCTCCCCCTCGCCTCGGCTAAATAATCGATGTAAGGGCGATGGTAGCTTCTCTTCACCTCCTCTTCTTTCCGCTTCCCTTTAAGGTACCCCTTGAAGTGTTTGTCCCTCCACAAGGGGAAGAGATATTCCCGGTAGAGCTTATGCACGCAACCTTTTACCTCAGATTGCACTACGGAAAAGGCTTGGTTAAGCTGCCGATAGACGCCTAGAGGCATCTGCTCCACCAAATCAATTTGATGTCGGTCGAAGAGTTCCTCATTCACTACGACCCGTAGTAGATCGAGAAGAAGAAGCTTATCCTCATTGTGTTTGATAGGAGACAAGATGGGGTCGAGGCTTTTTCTTACCTCCGAGACCAAGGGGAGATCTAACCACGCCACATCGGGGAAGGAGGAGGCTTTTTGACGCTTCTTGGAAGGAATATGCCCCCAATCCTTTGTGTAGAGGGCATCAATGAGCTGAATAGCGAAATTCTCGCATGATGATAGCTGTAAAAGCGCCGAAAAATCTCGTTGTAACGCCACTGCATGCTTCACAGAGCTAATAGATTTCAACCCCCTCCTCACCTCTCCATTCAATGAAAGAACCATATCGAGATAGAGTTCCCAACTCAAAACCTCCTTCTCTACGTCGCCACCAACCAGTTCTCTCTCTAAGGGCCTCTTTCCCTCCCATATATCTCCAATGTAAATAGGTCTCTCTAGCCATTTGTAAATTGAGCTTCTCTTTTTTTCTCGATCCAAATCGGTTAAAATAAAATCGTTGGAATCAAACCTGGGATAGGATGCCAACGCAAGCACCTCTCCCGTCGCAGGGATTGTGGCGACAATAGCTCCTCCCTTAATCCATGGCGCACGCACCATCTCATGCCCCTTCCCAGCACGAGCGAAATGTTGGTCTCGGTCCAACTCATTTTGAATGAGCAGCTCCTCCGCATAGGCTTGCAGTTCTGAAGAGAGCGTTAGCAGGATGCGTTTACCCGGAATCACCCCCTTTGAATCGGATAAGGTATGGATAAAACGCCCCTGCGCGTCTATTTCAATCTCCCGTTTCCCATAAACACCCCTCAAATTTTCATCAAAAACTTTTTCGATCCCCCACTTCCCTACAAGGGTGTGAATGGTATAGGCCCTCTCTTTAATCTCAAAGAGGCGGCGCTCTACCTCCTTGACATTGGAGAGCCCTTTCGGCAAAGAAACTGCGCCCCCCTCCTCCCACTGTTTCAAAAACCCCTCAAGCTCCCGAATTTCATGAGCAATCTTTAAATAGCGTTCCTGATCCATTGGCCCAATATATCCGATAATGTCAGAGGCCACCCTCCCCTGAGGATAGCACCGTTTGCTCGATTTTTGCACCAAGAGACCCGTCCACTCCTTCTCTCTCATCCGCAATCGATAATAGCTCTGTTCGGGTAGTTCTTCTCGAAGGACGAAGGGTGTGTGTGGAAAGATCGAGGCTTTACTATGGATGAGGTCCTCTAACATCGACGCATCCACATCGAGCACCTCACCTAGCATCTTGGAGAGTTTGCTAATATAGGCTCGCCTTGCATATATCTTGACCGTCTTCCCCCCCTCCCTGCTCCGCGTCACTGTAGGGATCTCTTGGATGCGGTCGTAACAAACTGCTACATTATACTGTAGCCTATTGATCGCGAAAGGAATATTAAAACGATCTCTGATCGTGCCACGATGAGCTGGATCTACTATCGTGCGCCGCTGTGGCCGCAATGCGCGCTCACGATACTCATCATGTTTCATCGTCGTCAAAAACCAAACACGTACAAAGATCAGCAAGAAAGCAATGAAAATGAGCAAAAGGACATGACCCACTTTGTGAGGTGTATCACGCACATTCATGTGTCCATACTAACCTGAAAATGTATAGTTTTAAACATATCAGATGCGCATTATTTGTGCCCACAATCAGAGAGAAAATCTTGCGCCAAGCAGAGAAAACACAGCCCCCCCCTCTAAGGCGACATCAACAGAACTCTTCGTCAGAGGGGGTCAGCAAAGCCCCCAGTAGGATTGATCACCACATGCACAACGCAAAAAGAGAATTATCGAGAGCCGACATTACCGGGGAAACACTCCTGTATCAAGGCTTGGCCCTCTTCGATATGTTTGGCCTCAATCGCCTTCATCTCTTTTTCAACCTGAGTCTTTGGTTCCACCATGCCCCGACCCAATGAGATGAGGCGTTTGCGGGTGATGGAGATTGCATGCACCTTAGGCATGAGGGCATGAGCAATTTGGATGAACTCTCGCGTTTTCGCATCACCAAATTCGTCAGCTCCGCACACCTCTTGCATCTGCTTGAGCTTCTCCATTTGAAGGACAATATGTTGTAACTGACAGGTAGACGGATCGATAATATCTTGCGTTCGAGCCATGTCTAGAGAAAGCTCCTTTAACCAAAATTCTACATCAATATTGATTAATTTGTTCTCCAGAGGTGTAGCCCCATCCCCCTTGAACTTACGGCTTAGCTCGTGAAGGTAATCGAGACTGGCTTGCTCCCGCGGACTGAAGGCAAAGAAGATCATATCCTTCACTTCTCGACTAAATGTGTCTTCTGCATGATTGATACATATCTCGGCAAGTGCACGCATCTCCGATTCAACTAAACTATGTACTCGCTCTTTGAATACATCCCGCCTATTGACCGTCGTCGCCTGAGAAAAACAGGTGGCGCGGTTTTTGCGCTCCTCCAACAAGCCACGATACTCCCCTGTTCTACTCTTTTCTCGATAAATCGCATCCATTTCCTGCAGAAAGGGGGTATAATCTCCCCTTTGATAATCGCCTAAAACCCTATCAATTAACCTCCCTTGCAATTGATCATCAGAGCTTTGAGCAGGTGCAGCAATGGCAAGCCTGGCCAACAAAACAAAAACACATAAGATTCTTTTCATAGAAGGAAACCCCACACCTGTTATACCAATGTTGCACCTCATTATAACAAAAAGGGAGAATTTGCCATACATATTCGTGAAACCATCAAAACTTGTTATAAAGCGACAAATTTACAAAAAATATTCTTGATTACAGATGAAGGCCAGTCGCCTAAACAACGAGAGCAAACCCCCCAAACGAGCGAGAAGATGGCCGCAACCCACTTATCATACGTTACTTAGTCTTCCCGCCTTCACTAAGCCGGTCGACTTCTTTGATCACCACAAAACCACCCGATCATCGTGCCCGCCATTTTGTCCTTGGAGTGGCCCTCTCTACCCCAACCTGGAGGTAAATATACCTCTCTCAAAGCCCATACTCTCTGGCACAGCCTCCCTTCATAGAAAGGCCTTGTCACTCATTAACCAATCTATGTTGCGCACAGCGACAACACCTGCCCCCGCCGAGAGCCCATAAGCCGACGCTATGACTCCTACTGCGTTCATAACAAGCCCCCTACTACATCAAAATCGCACAACAACCGAGCAATTATTCTGAGGGGAAAAGAAAAAACTATGCCATTAAACCAAAACGACACAAAAAAAAGCTCGCCCACCAAAGCCAAAGCGAGGCTACCCACCCCACTCACTGCGGAGCTGTAAAAACCTCTTCGACACGGCCATAATCACGCGGCCTAATACTCCCCAAAGAGGACGGAGCCAGGATTAAAAACCGCTTGCGCAAGCCCCTCCCGAGACACTACCGCAAACCTCTCGGTCTTTAAAGCTGCTCCTAGCCCTCCATCGCCGCCAAAACACTTACAAACTACCGAATCTATCTCGTCGATTTTTTCTCTTAGCCCCTTTCGGTCCTCTTCCGGTAATTGATCCACTGCTTTCCGTAACTCCAGCAGTTCTTGTTGAACATCCACTATTCCATCGCAACACCCCTCAAACTCCCTAAGGTCTTGCAAGACCTTCTCGGTGACATGTGAACATTCCGAACACTTCTGGAACACTTTTCCTGATAAACGGAACACTTTTTCTGATAAATCCCCCGCCCCCTTCCTTACACCATCACTCGCATCCATAGGCAACACCTCCTCCACAAAATTGTCAAGGAGGGAGTCTAAGGCGATCGATCACAAAAGTCAAACGATTTCGCAGAAGTGCAGCCCCTTTCAGAACAAAAAATTGTAAAGCGACTGGCGAGGCGTTAGTCAAATCAAAAATTTTCAAGATAAACCAAGCCACCTCAAGCGTTGAAACTTGAAAAACCCTATGAAAATTTTGAGTTTCAATCTTCGCAGGACTACTTATGGGCCTGTTTAGAAAATAGAGGTAATAGAGGTTTTGAAAAAATTTTCCTCCAGACGGATCTAAAATGAACTATTACTCAAATATGTGTACTGCCTACTGGTTGGGGCGCATAAGCTATGCTTAAATCAACTCAATATAAAAGATTTAGGCATGTTGGCAATCAATATCGACGCTTCAGGGGCATGCGTTTTTCAACACTTCAACAACAAAACGATTACAAAAATATAGCAAATTTAATACTACTCTCACCGCCGCCGGGGTCTTGCTTGCGTGAAGGGGACACGCCCTCCATCCATTATGGAGCTGCCACCACCCCTTTAATACCCTTTCTAAGAATTGCAACACCAGTGACGGTGGGAAGTATTTTGGAGAAGAGACGATTCCATTCGGTGATGGGAGTGGCGGCAACATAGACAACGTCCCCGGGGATCAAGAGCATACTATTTGTGGGAAGGCGCATGATATGCTTCCAATTCAACGTATAAATTTTAGGACACAAAATATTTCCGCGGACGACCTGAATGGATCCCCTATCCCCAGTAGCGAGAATTCCTCCTGCCATCGCAAGGGCCTCTTTAAGGGGCAAAAATCCCGCGGGCACCTCGATTATGCCCTCCTCCCTCACCTCTCCCATGACCATAAGGGTCGAGTCAGCTGGCTCTGCGATATAGATCTTATCCCCCCCGCGCATCACGATATTTTGACTCAGATCGCCCTCCTTCATCAACTTGTACATATCTACTGGAACGGGATCCCCCCCACGCAACATATAACTCTTAAAAAAATTAGCATGTGAAGGAACCTTTGCTTCAGAGAGCACTTCAAACAGGCGCAACTTCCCATCTACGGGGATACTAGGAACGCCCACCATCCCAACGAGCTGTACTTTGCGCTCCTCCCTGTTCTGATAATCGAGAAAAACCTCAACACCCTCAGCCTCGCTGCTATAGGCCTTTTGGATCTTATCCTGTGCCTCATCTAATGTCAGACCCACTACCTCGATAGGAGCAAGCCCTGGAAGATGTACCCTATTCCCCCTTACAGAATAACCTACAGTGGAGCTAATCTCCTGGACTGCACAGACAAGATTATCTCGTGAAGGATGAAAAAGGGCAACCTTCAGAACATCTCCATCCTGCAACGTATCCTTGTAATCTTCGAGATATTGGGAGTGAAAAATAGGGGAAGACCTCCCCTCCATTTCTAAAACAGAAAATTTTCCCTCGTGGATTTTGTAGGAGTCGATCACAAACTCGTCGGCGCCCAAAATATCTCCTCCCCTATAGGGCGTATTAGAACATCCGTAGAGGAGGAGCACTCCCACGATAAGGACGAGGGGAGAAAATTTCACAAAATGCCCCGTATCGTGAAAAGCCCTAAACATGATTCCCATCTCGTCTCCCTTCAGATAGGTCTAAGGAAGGAGGTTATTTGATCGACCACGATAATTTCAATGGCTTTCACAAACTTGACAGCTGCACTTCTCTTAAGAGTTGGAATCTAAAGATTCCTTAAAATGCTCACGCAACACTGAGGGAACCACCTCTTCAATCCCCTTCCTGTCGTACATTAAAAAGTAGGTATAGGCAAACATCATTCCTAGGGCGGGACTAAATAGAGCAACAAAGAGAGAGACTCCACACACACATGCGCGCTTGATGTTAAGCCAACGACGACGGAGATAGCCCTTCAATTTAGACAATTTAAAGCCAGTTAACAAGCTCCCAATTGACGATGCCACGAAAAGGACACAGTTAAATACCCCCCAGGCGACATCTGCGATAAAAAGCATAAAGAAAAACAACCGCGCAGCAATTGAGGAGAAAACACGCCCCTCTAATCCCTTTTCCAACTCTCTCATCCTCGTTTCTGAAACATGGGGCAGAGAGGGATCAATTTCATCATTCCCTCCTTTTGTCCCCTTCTCTGCATACTCAAAAATATCGTAAATCGCCATGGAATCACCTCTTTTGTATCATCGCAGCGCAAAAAAAACACCACCCCCTCATTCCCGGCGCCATCGCTCGACAGTGTTGCTCTTCACTATACCTACTGTGGGGAAATTTTAGAATCAGAGAATTTCAAATCACGTGAATTATACAGAGTTAAATCGCTGTTTCTTGAAAAGCGGAAAGTGAAGGAGAGGTTGATAAAAATTTAGAGAGTATATTATCCTCCGGGACAGGTTTGCATGGGTGCTGTATGTCAAAGCGATGTCAAGTTATGGGGAAAAGACCTCAGCGGGGAAGGAGTTACTCGCTCCGCGGAATCGCGAAAAAGAAGAAGGGAATTGGGCTACATATCACGGGAACAACGAAACGCCGCTTCCTTCCCAATCTCGTAAAAAAGCGTTTTTGGTTTCCAGAGGAGAAGCGTTTTGTCTCTTTGCGACTCTGCACTGCTTCTATACGTACGATAGACAAATGCGGTCTATCTTCTGTCATCAAAAAACTCCGTGCAAAGGGACAGAAAATTTAGGAAGGGAGTTTGGGTCTTTCTCCTTTCCCCCCCATGTGTCGCTGCCCTTGCCATTTTCTATTCCTTACACGTCTCCCTCCCCTCTCCAAAAGCTCCCATCCAATTTTATTCTACCCATCATCGCGATGACCTCAAACTCACCCTTATCCAAGCCTTAAAACGTGCCAAACACTCTATTTTTCTAAAAACCTATGCCTTAACAGATACCTCTATCCTAAGTCTACTGAAAAAAAGGGCTCAAGAAGGAGTCGACATACATCTCTATTACCACAAAAAGACCACGCCTAAACTTGAGGGGCTAAGCAGCCCCCACCTCCATTTTCATCCCGTCCAGGAGAAGGGGTTAATGCACGAAAAAATTTGGATTGTCGACGAATCCCAGATTTTCTTAGGATCAGCTAACATCACCTACTCCTCACTAAAGATGCACGAAAATAGCGTTTTAGGGCTCTATGCGCCAGAACTCGCAAGGATATTGGTTCAATCTCGCCCTAAAGAGCTTACCTATCCACTGGAGGGACAAACTATACAATTTTTCTCTCTTCCAAACAAAAGAGCCCTCGAGATCCTCATCGAAAATCTGGACAAAGCCCAGAGGCGAGTCGACCTCTTTCTCTTCACCTTTACCCACCCCGATATTGTTAAAAAACTCGTCGAGTTACATTCCCGTGGCGTCCATATCAACCTTTTGGTCGATGCTCATACCGCTCGAGGAGCAAGCAAAAAAGCTTTAACATGTCTCTCTAAATCAGGAATTTCCATATATTTAAGCAGAGGTTCCCAACTCTTCCACCATAAATGGGCTCTTATCGATCAATCTACCTTGATCTTCGGTTCGGCAAATTGGACCCAAGCCGCCTTCACCAAAAACAAAGATTTTTTGCTTTTATTATCACCTCTTAACAACAAGCAGATTAAGTATATAAACAACATAATTAAAAACGCCAATTCTCATAGCGAAAAATTTACCTTTACGTATTGAATTTATTTTGAATAGTTAATATAATTTTAATCTAAAATAAATATGGAGGTGTCATGAGTCTAGAAATCCCTCCAATACATTATATTGTCCCCAACGCTCCAACTGGAGCCCAGTTACCTATTTCAACCTTTCCAGAACACGCTGAAAAAGGGCTAGCCCTAGAAAGAGGCAGGCTGCCCCTCAATCAAGCAAGAAACATAAAAGTTTCTATAATCGCGATGCACCTTCTGGACTGTTCCTCTGGACCAGACTATCAACTTCCCTGTGATTTTTCTATAATCCATCAGGTCAAATCTCTCGCGAAAGGGAAAATCTCCCTAGGGGCAATATTAGACCTCGGAGCACAAATCATCCTTACGGTGAATACCTGTGCAGAGTATATAAAGCTGTTGGGATTGGAACACTACCTCGTAGCAATCCCCCTAGGAAGAGTGATCCTTTGCACGGCACAATTGTACACAAACATTCAAAAATGTATACGGATTCTTCGTGGAGATGAGGAGGTGCACGACATATCTTTGCTACGTCTTATCCTGTTAAAAAGGATTGTCTCTTCTATTTTTTGTATAGCACAGATCCTCTTCTACTTTTACATCAGTCCATTTGCCGCACCACTACAACTTTTCTTCGCGGCAACTCTATATTTAATTTCTACTCTCGATATCCTCTATACCGAATATTACACAACACTATCGCTGTCGAGCAAGGGAGATATACGCGTTTAAGATAGCGGCTCAGGTGGTTGACGCACATACCAATACTCCCTTCCATAGTCATAACAGAGCTGCTCCCCCTGTTGAATATCCCTAAGAGATAAGAAAATGAGATGAAAGTATCCCTCACAATAGGCGTAAACCGGCTTGAGGTTTGGCTGATAACTGTGGTTGATAAAGCGGGTGAGGTTCCCCTGGGTAGCATCGATCACATAATTGCGGCCGAGCTGGTCCAAAACGGGATACTCATAGCAGTAATTATTTACCGGAGAGCAATAACGTCGATCATTTTTACGCACTAATCCAGTATACTCTCCCACGTAATCACCACAAGCCACCCCCTCTTCTGCAAAGAGACCATATCCCACTCCTCCACCTAAATTGCGAATGGAAACATCAGGTATATATGCCTCTCTGATTTGCTCAATATACCGATCGCCTAACTCCCTCTGTCCCATGCCCACTTTAGCCTTAATCCCCAGGAGGTATACCTCGCTTTTTTGCTCAAAAATATTTTGAGAAAGGTAACGGAATCCCAATTTTTTTTCCAACTTTCTAATGGAACAGGGCTTCCCATCGGGATATAATTTAAAATACCTAATCATAGTCCTAGACTGCAATATACCATCCATTTACAATTTTACATAAAACAGGTCTAATGGAAAATGATTTCACGTAACGATCCATGCTGGTGCGGGAGCAGAAAAAAATGGAAAAAGTGCCATTATCCCCTACACCCCTGCCATGACTTCGAATGTCAAAAGCGGAGTTATTTTCAAGAATATCAAATTGTCCTAAAGACATCCGAACAGATTGAAAAGATTCGCAGCGCGTGTAAACTGGCCGCGACCATTTTAAAACAGTTGTGTGCCGAGGCTAAAGCAGGTATAACCACTGATGAACTCAACACCTATGCCACGGAATTACACGCGAAGTTTGGTGCCGTTCCCGCCCCACTAGGTTATGGCTCTCCCCCGTTTCCCAAGGCGATCTGCACCTCACTCAATGAGGTAATTTGTCATGGCATCCCAAACGCTACACCCCTAGCCGATGGTGATATCATGAACATCGATATCACCTGCAACCTAGACGGATATTATGGCGACTGCAGTGCTATGGTAGCCATTGGGAACATCTCAGAAGAAAAACAGAGGGTAATCGATGTTTCCCATGAATGCCTGATGCGCTCCATCGCAATTTTAAAGCCTGGAATAAAAATCTGTGCTATAGGAAAGGTCATTGAAGACTATGCACGTGGCAAGGGATGTTCAGTAGTCAATCAATTCGTGGCACATGGCGTTGGCGTAGAGTTCCACGAACCCCCACAAATTCCCCACAACTATAATGAAATTCAAACCCCCATAACGAGCGGAATGACTTTTACTGTTGAGCCGATGATCAATGCAGGAGGCCCTTCAGGAGAAATCGATCCAGAGGATCACTGGACAGCGCGTACAGTAGATGGCAAGCCAAGTGCTCAATGGGAACACACCCTATTAATCACTGAAGAGGGTCACGAAATTTTAACGCTCCCGCAGTGACCCTATCCAGCAGGGTGAGGGGAGGGTTAGGGGTGAGCAGCAGATTCATGATGGATTGATAGGTCGACAACTTAGGAGTGACAATCCCATCTTACTTAGGGGGGTATTGGGGCTAGGAGAGCCGGTTTAACCCAATTAGAAACATGGCATCTTGTTGCGCCTTGATCAGTCGTTTGAAATTGTGAGTAAGCACCTGCATGATTCCCTTGGAATTGATTCTTAGCTGATGCCTATGTAGCGAGCCCATTACGACCTATCTTCACAAAAGAGGGCTTTTAGAGGTGCGCATAATTTCTTAAAATCCACTAATGCGTCGCAGCTTGTGATAAGGGTGCTCTGCTTGTGAGCTAAATCTTCTGTGTAGGGCCTAAACACATCTCTCTCCTCTTTGAGTGCGGATTTGAAACATACTCGTTTTATCCTCAATTTCTTATAAGGAAGTTATCCCCTTTATGGGAGTGCCCAAGAAATGCATAACTCTGAAGCATCAACATTGGGCGCTAACATGTATAAATCTTTTATATTGAGTCGATTTAAGCTAACTTATGCGCCTTAACCGATGGGCAACATATGCAAGTAATATTCCATTTTAGGTCCGTTTGGAGTGGCATTTTTTCAAAACCCCTTATTTCTTGAGCAAGCCCTTTAGGAATTTTTATTAATTTCCCCTCTCTATTTTTGAAACAAACCACACCAAGTTAAAACTTTGATTGCATATATATAAGGTAACTGTCTATCTTTGTTTAGGATTGGACGATATTCACCGAGCGCTGAAGGTGGGGGGATTATTGCGCTGTCCACCATATAAAATGATAGTGGAGAAAGACAACCCCGGAAAATATCTCCACTTTGAAGATTGACCCCATGAGAATTGGGTTCACAAACTCGTTAATACAGGATAAATTCATGTCAAAGAGTGTAACGCTGCAAGAATTAGGAATCGACGAAGTAAAAAAAGATTTGGCAGAGCAAGACCTCTCCTACGTACTCATCACATGCACAAATCCCTCTGAAAAGGGAGAAATGGATGTAGAATTGACATACGAGGGCGACCGCGACCTAATTGCTTACTTAGTCGAACGTGCGCAGGTGTATATTTAGAGATTGACAGGGTGATTATCCATTGTCTATTTACTCAAAAAAGTGACATCTGTAGGAGTTGTTCATGTTCGCAAGTTATCAAAGTTGGTTTAAAGGAAATCGCCCATCTATCCTCGAAGATTTCTACACTTTTTTGCGTTTTCCCACTATCAGTAGCGATCCCTCACACAAAAAAGAGATGGCATTGTGCACAAGTTGGCTCGCCTCTTACCTAAAAAAGATGAACATGGATGTAGAGGTCTGGGAGACCTCCGGGCACCCTTCTGTGTTTGCCTCCCACCTCACCGGAGAAGAGGATGCCCCCACACTCCTATTTTATGGTCACTACGATGTGCAACCAGTGGCCCCACGCAAAGAGTGGAGAACCCCCCCTTTTGAACCCCAGTTACGTGAGGGAAAAGTATATGCAAGGGGCTCTGTCGACAATAAGGGGCAGGGATTTTACACCATACTCGGAATAAGGGCCTTCTTGGAACTCTCCGAGAGCTCTAGATTAAACATCAAGGTGTTGATCGAAGGGGAGGAGGAGGTGGGCAGTCCAGGACTCGAGGGCATCCTAAAAGACAAAAAGCACGCCCTTTCGGCCGATCATGTCTTCATCGTAGACCTTGACATGTACGAAGAGAATATTCCCGCCGTGACGTTGGGAATCCGGGGACTGGCAACACTCAATGTTACTGTGCGCAATGCCCCTGTCAATGTGCATTCGGGAATGTATGGAGGCGTCCTAGTAAATCCCGCACAAGCACTCACTGCCGCGGTGGGGAAAATGTGGGATGCAGCGGGAAATGTAACGATCCCTCACTTTTATGATGGAATGAAAACATTTAGTAAAGAGGAGTTAGAATCTTTCGACTGGACTTTAGACCTCAAGAAGATCGCCCACTCGCTCGGCGCCAAAGCACTACAACAAAAAGGGGGACGTTCCCTCCTAGAATCTAACTGGATACGCCCCACCCTTGAAATTAATGGAATGCATAGCGGCTACACAGAAGAAGGCTTTCAAACAATTATTCCAAGTCAAGCCACGGCGCACTTCTCATGTCGGCTAGTCGAAGGACAAAATCCAGATCGGGTCATTAAGGCGATCAAATCTTTCTTAACTTGCAACCTTCCTGAGGAGTTGGAGATAGAGTTTGAGGGAGAACGCGGAACAGAGGGGCTCGTCACCTCTCCCTACTCTAAGACGGCAAGATGCACCATCACAGCCTATGAACGTCTATTTCAAACGCGTTGCCGACCTGTCCTCTGCGGAGCTACCATTCCCATTGTTCCCATGCTCTCCCAGGTTTGTGGAGGGGAGATAGTGATGATAGGGCTGGGTCTCCCTTCAGATGGCATGCACGCACCAAACGAATCTTTTGGATTGGATCGCTTTGAAAAGGGATTTTTGTCGATTACACAAATTCTAGAAATTTTCTCTAAGGGGTGAGGAGGTGTCATGGCCAGAAATGCGGCCTTCACCCGAGCATCGACATTGATTGCCAACATACCTAAATCTTTTATGTTGAACCAATTTGAGCCAGCCTATTGCCCGAACCGACGGATAGTGCGTATATTTGAGTAATATTCCATATTTCTTGAGCAGGCCCATAAGTGCAAAAAACTCGCCAACATTTGAGAGAGAGGTTTGAGCCGTTAATTGTGACAGTGGAATTAAAGACAGATCTCGTGTTAAAACAGCTCGGAGGGCTCTTCGCTCACCGGAAACATAGGGCAATGCAGGGGATCGGGTTGGGAGCTTAAGACGCCAAAAAAGTTGGCGTCTTCCTGTATGCACCATCTATCTATCGCCGAAACGATATCATCTCCATGAGAGATTGCCTCTAATATTTGTGGAAGTTTAAAACGTTTAAAGAGCGTATGAAATATAGAGCGAAGAGCCCCGCCATATCGGAGTAAAAGGTCCGGATTCTTCAGATAGGACCTCCACAATCCGAATACTGCTTTATTACGCAGGATAGTCAAAAGAAACTTTTTCTTTAAAGAGATATGGATATCTAATGCCCTAGGAGGGAGCTTGTCATGTAAGCGAGTTTCAGCAATGGAGAATTGCACTAAAGCCTCTTCAGGAGTGGCGTTTAACAATAGTGTCTCTACATTTACCCTCGCATGTAGTAGCCCCAATACCTCCCAAAAAAGTAGATGGTCGCGACTCTTCTGGCGCACGGACACCAACACTCTCTCCTCTAAGGGTGCGTCATCCCACCCGTAGGGAATCTCTCCCTCCGTCAATATGTGAGCTTTCACCTTTTCCGGAACATTCCATCTTTCGATAATTTCCATCAACTGGTAGTCCAGTGAGAGGATCTTTCCCCTCTTCAAACAAGCTTTCATCTCTTCAGGAACGTCCAATCTTTCGACAATTTCCACCAACCGGTCATCCAGTAGGGGGATCTCTCCCGTCCTCAACACGCGAGCTTTCACCGCTTCAGGAAAACCTAGTTTTGCAAAAAGCTCACTCATTAAGGGGATCTTTCTCGTCTTCAGTATGTAGTATTTAGTCTCTTCAGGAACATCTAATTCTGCGGCAATCGCCCTACACAACTCATCCATGAGAGGAATCTTTTTCGTCTCCAGTATGTGAGCTTTCACTTGTTCCTGAACATTTAATTGTTCAACAAACTCCTGCAGCTGATCGTTCGTTAATCGGTTATATGTATCCCCCTCCTCGGAGGTAAAAAATCTCCATGCATCACCCGAACCGCTAGAATAGGAGTGCCACAAGGAAATAAAATTTCCAAAGACCAAAGGCGTGGTATGCTCTTTAAGAATGGCGGCAATATCGCGAAGATCAAAGTGCCAAGAGACCATCCTGTTGCCCAGGCCAAGAATTACGGTGAAAAATAGATTATACAAAAACCACTGTTGTTGAATCTCTGTTAGGTGTGTACGACTCAATTCTAATACTACACCTATTATGGAAAAGAGCTTTTCACGCATACGAAGTGCCCCTTCGCGATCATGAAAAGGTAGCAACGCAATGAAGTCACGGATAACACAGCTGACATAACGACTAATATAAAGAGTTTGACTATCATAAGGATAGTGATGAACCCATGCTACGACAAATTCTAACACGCAGAAAATTTCTCTCTCTGTGAGTCCAACTCTCGTTTGAAGGCGTCTTCTTATGTCACTTCTAGCGACCAAGAGTAGACTGCATATTAAATCACCCGTTGTTCTATGCGCCATAAATTCCACCAGGAAAGGCCTATGTCCCTGTTTAGCTATTTGGCTAAATACCTCACAGGCCCATCCATAGGTATACTCTGGAAGGGGCTCCTCGAGAGGAGGGTAGTCCTGCAGAGGCGCGGCCACATCACGACATGTTATGAGGTGGCGAGCTAGATCCCTTATTGCCATCACACATGGAGCAAATGGACATTTTTGGCCTAAAAACACGCTAAATGCATGACGGGAGCATTTGCACGCACATCCAAGGCGCGCACAATCATCTAGAGAAAGGCTCGGAAAAATATAATCAAGAGCCGGATCACTCGCAACTATTTTATTAAAATCCACCTTCTCTGATTCACGCCACCCCGGCGCGCACAACGCCGCTGAAGTTGGTGAACAACCCAAAACGTTCCCCCCCTAGTATCAAATACAAATTTGACTATATCGTTTTTTAACGATCAAGTCCAAATCAAGTCCAAAATCTTGTATACTTTCCCCTGTTAGCTTTTAAACTCCATCCACGCGTATAGCTTTGGCACAACCGAAACTTAAATCCACCTACCAGTATTCCCTGGTACATCCACACTCCGTTATACTCCTGGAAGGTAAGCGTTAACGGAAGCCGGGCTCAAAAAAGAACCAAGATTATTGGCTATCGTAAGGCTCTGCCTTAAGCCAGCTTATTTTCCCTAACGGACGGATAGTACACATATTTGAGTAATATTTCATTTTAGGTCCGTTTGGAGGAACATTTTTTCAAAACCTCTATTTCCTCAACGCCCACCTACATCAGCAACAACGTTGCTAAGCAAGCCACTAGACCTCTTCCGCCACTCTTGGGGAAAAACCCGCCTCTCCTGCGGAAGCAAAGAAGGGGGAACGCCGCAGCTACCCTCTTCTCTCCAGCACGAACCTGCAGAGTCTTTGCCAAATCACCCGAAAACCTCAACTTCTGCCCAATCAATGGGCTACAAAGCTGGGGGGAAAGTTCCTAGTGCCTCTCGACCTTTATCAAGGCGGCCCTCGTTAACGCTTACCGTATAGCTGCGTGGGCACACTAATTCCCCCCTAAGGTAGAAGGTTAGAGGTCGGCCCTCTTCCCCGCTATGCGCTCCTAGGGGCGCCTATCGCTACTCTCTGCCTCATAACGCCACCTCTGGAGGTAACGCCTTCGTCGTCAGCGCATCAGCGTCCGACTGAACACGCACACACTTACTACACACTTCTATCAGCTTTGGGTTTAGAAGTGTCAGCGGCGATTACGTACACCTCACCAACACACTCCTTTGTGAGTTCTCGCACGAGCCAAAATATGGAGGATTAAGGCGCGGATGTGAGTTCTTGCACGAGCCAAAATGTGGAGTATTAAGGCACGGAACAACGTCTATTTGCGAAAAATCGTCCGCCGAGGAGGGCCTAACATTCACAGCCACAGCAACATCCCCTTCTTCTGCTTCACTTGGCGCAAAAACAGCTTCTGCGCGCGGAGAATCGCCTTCCGCGGGGACCCCATCACTCCTGACTGCACTTTCGTTCTGCTCACATAGCCGTGAAATTCTCCAATATTGCCACACGGCCTCTGATACAAAACACTTGAGGAGTTGCGCTATTTCGTTCCGCCGAAAAACGCTCTCCGCATTTGCATTCCACACATATGGCTGTGCACTGGGGAGCAGAGAAGCTTCTATTGGCGGAGAATCGCCTTCCGCGGGGACCCCATCACTCCTGACTGCACTTTCGTTCTGCTCACATAGCCGTGAAATTCTCCAATGTTGCCACCCGACATCTGGTCCCAAACACTTGAGGAGTTGCGCTATTTTGTTCCGCCGAAAAACGCTCTCCGCATTTGCACTCCACACACGTGGCTGTGCACTGGGGAGCAGAGAAGCTTCTATTGGCGGAGGAGCGCTCTCCGCACCCCTGCGGAGTTGCTCTACTGTTGCATTCTGTGCACTGGCTTCTATTGGCGGAGGAGCGCTCTCCGAGGAGGGCTCAGTTTCCCCAGTCGCACCATCACCTGGTCGCCGATAAAGTGCAATATCCCCAGTCGTATCACCACCTGGTTGCAACTGAAGTTCAATTTCCTCAGTCGCACCACCACCTGGTTGCCTCTGAGGCGGAGGAGCGCTCTCCGAGGAGGGCTCAATTTCTTCCACAGTCGCACCACCACCTGGTTGCCTCTGAGGCGGAGGAGCGCTCTCCGAGGAGAGCTCAGTTTCCCCAGTCGCACCATCACCTGGTTGCCACTGACGCAAAACTTCCTTCAAAAGGAGCTCAATTTTCGCAGCCACATCATCATCTTCCGCAGCCACATCACCACCTGATTGCAACTGAAGTTCAATATCCCCAGTCGCACCATCACCTGGTCGCCGCTGAAAAGGAACATACTCTAGACCCCACTTGGGCACAAAGGGAGAAGTTACCAACAACAACAACCCGCAAATAATACTAGCGAAAGATAAAGCCGCACCTACTAAATGACTTCCTACGCCTCCTCCAGTATCACTTCTATAAAGGCATCTAAAACAATTGACACTGTGCTTACCAAAGTCATAGACAGAATAACCGATGTTGCACAATGAATTCCACACAGCACCAATACGCCGGCTCACAGCCCCGGCGCGTTCCCCTTGCCCTGACGCAGTTTCTGGCACCTCTCTATGAGCATCAGACGCAACATCCCTTCTTAAAACATTACTCGAATCCATCTTCACACCTCACTAAATATTTAAGTTCGCAAAATATATTTAACTTTTCAAAACTTAATTATACGCAAAACCGCAATTACAGTAATATCTTTTATTTAATTTTTTTGTGGTTAGATAATGTCGTCACAAAAAGCGTTGCCTTTAAGAGTAAGTTGCTGTTAAACTACGCGCTATGGGGGCGTTGAGGAAATGGGGTTTTCGAATCGAAAAGTAGCTAATTGCCTGTTTCAGTGAAAATTTAAAGGAATTTTGGTTGATTTTTAAACAAATTATGATCGGGATCGGCCCATTTTGTTGGATTTCCCCCCTGATTTCGTGCTTTCCACGAAATCAGAGCTTAGGGGGCCCCGTTTAACCCAATTAGAAAAATGGCATCCTGTAGCCTGCATAATTCCTTGAAATGGATGCTTGGATGCCTATGTAGCGAGCTCGCTTACATTGCTAACGAAAATACCCCTTCGCAAAATATTCTTTGCCTCGTGAATAGCGTCGATCTCTCTCGAAATCTTTTCCCCTCATATTGTTTTTCAAAATTGCCCTGCGGACACATCCATTTTGCTTCACGGTCAGAGAGGCTTTTTTGCTATAATAACCTTTGTCACCAAACACCATTCCTTCCTTCGGGCAGGTATGTTTAAGAGCTTTACCATCAGGTACATTTGCTGGAGTCACAACAACTTTAATAATCAATCCCAACTTCATACACGAGGGATAGGTGTCTTTTGGGCCTCTTGAGAAATTCATACCTCTGAAGCGTCGATATTGATTGCCAATGTGCCTAAATATTTTATGTTGAGTCAATTTAAGAAAGCTTGTTCCCCTTAACACACATATTTGAACAATACCTCATTTTAGGTCCGCTTGGAGGAGCATTTTTTCAAAACCTCTTATTTCTTCCAACAGGCCCATACAGCTTTTGCGTACCATGGCTACATGAGTCTTCTCGCGGGGATTGACTTGGTAAAGCTCTGTAGGTTTGCACGAAGGAGAAGAGGATAGAGCTGCGCCCTCTCTTTGCTCTCCACGAGTGTCAACAACACCCCCCCTGCATCCCTCTACCTACAAAGGCGCGTCACATCACTACGAATTTGCCCTACGCACACACAACAATGTCTGTTGGCGCAGGAGCAACCGCTGAAGGCCCAACATCGTCAGCCGGATTCCCCCCCATAGCAGCCTCTTCTGCTCTACGCGCTACAGGCATTCCTAACAACTGTGTGGTAATTTCAAGGCAGTGTCGCGCTCGATTCCAGGTTGAGCTGTATGAAGTCTAGCAAATGCTTCACACCTCCAATATACGCTACATGTCCGGTAGTGAAGGATCAGCTCTAACCGCTTTTTCTTCATCGAGAACTTCTACTTCTTTTTTGTTATACACTTTAACCATTCCGGCAAACAGTTCGAAAATTTTGCGAGCAACGTCACCCTCGATATCGTTTTCAGATGGAGCTGTATGAAGTCTAGCAAATGCTTCTTCTCGTACAGCTTCAACAAATGCGACATATCCGCGAACTCGAGCAACGTTAGCAGCTACAGCCGCTCTAGTGGCGCTAAAGTTAGCCTCTTCTCCAGTAGTAGCTTTTGCGATTCTAACGGCTTCAGCAGCTCTATTTACAGCCGCAATACACTCGACAGCTTTCTCTCGAACAGTTTTTTTTGTGGCATCACTAGCAGTTTTGGTTTCGATGTCACCAACCTCACCCGCTTCTGCAATTTCATGAACAAGGCTCTCGGCGAGAGCATTAGCCATTTCAACCGCACCACCTCCAGCAGCTTCGGATTCGGCCAACTTGGCGGGTATTTCTGCAGCTATAACTGCAAAAAATTTAACCAATCCCTTAAAGATGGCGGCATTTATTTTTACCATGTTAGCGTTTGCAGTAGCTAGATAAGTACTACGCTCTTTCGCGAGAGATTCCATCCTCTCAAGTTGGGCAGCTCCATCATTAGAACCTTTTCCTAATACCGATTCGTTAAATTCATGCTCCCGGCAACTAAAAATATGTTTAGTACGTTCATATTTAAGCTGGTGAGCACTTGCGGCTGTAACGATCCCAGCAATTTTATTTGCAGTGGCTTCTATTGCAACAGCACCTCTAGCTTTCGCAACTGCGGTAGGCTCTATTGAGGGAAACTCAGCCGCCTCTTCCACGACATTAACACTTTCCATTTTGACTCCCAGAAAAACTCCAATTCATCGAATATATTTAACTAATTAAATCTAGATTATAAACAAATCTATATTTATGACAATAGTTTTTCGTATCTGTTCAGAGAAAGAGGTAGAAAATATGTCGCAAAAAAGCTAGACGCTAATGTGAAGATATCGGGAGATAGACCCAGGCAATACATGTCACACGACTAACTATTTAACAATAAGCTTTTTGTTAAAACGTCTTCACGGCGCGAGCAACCATGGGCGTGTTGAAAAATAAGGGATTTTGAAAAAATGTTCCTCCAAACGACCCTAAAATGGGATATTATTCAAATATGTGTACTGCCGTCGGTTAGGACAAATAAGCTAGCTTAAATTGACGCAACATAAAAGATTTAGGCATATTGGCAATCAATATCGATGTTTTAGAGGTATGCATTTCTTGGGCACCCCCAAAAATACCTGTGAGCGAAATGCAAAAAAGTGTCTGTTGAAAGATTTTGAGAGGGAGCGCCCTCATCTACAAATTATTCTTGCAGAGGATTCGTTAGCGGCGAACGGCCCCCATCTTAAGCTATTGAAAGAGTCAAAAATGAGCTTCATTACTGTGGTGAAGCCAAAAGGGAATCCTACATTATTTGATTGGGCAAAAGGCGATGATGCGTCTCAGGGGAAATGTCACTTCAAGTGCAAAGAGGGAAAAGAGCATAAGTTGAGGTTTATCAACGGAATACCCTTTAATGAGGCACATCCGGAATAGCTTGTTAATTTTTTAGAATATTGGTCAACCGGTAAGAAAGGTTATGTTTACCATAATACATGAGTAACAGACCTTAAAATTAGCAAAGAAAATGCTTATGCCATCGCAAGAGGAGAAGGAACTCGATGGCATATTGAAAATGAAACATTCAATACGCTCAAAAACCAGGGCTACCGTTTTGAGCATAACTTTGATCACGGAAATTAAGAACCTGAGCACGGTGCTAGCAAACCCATGATACTAGCATTTTTCATAGATGAAGCAGAAAGAATTGGTTGTAACCTGTTTCAAAGGGCGCTTAAGGCCAGACTTCAACAAAAAAATACCTCTAGGATCGCATTGGATCTTTTTTTATATCATATATAATTCCTTCATGGAAAGTTCTGTATAAAGCAATTATTGCGGATAATGAGCGAAAAAATGCGCCCATCTTATCTTGGACTCGTCCTGAGCAAAGACTCAAAACGGGTAGCCCTGGAAGATTGAAGCTAAAATTTTACTGGATTTTGCAAGTTCCGATGGCTTGAAACGGTCGTGTTTGTCTTGAAAATTTTGGGCTCTTCAAGGGAGTGTTGAGAAATGCATGCCTCTAAAGCATCGGTGTTGCTTGCCAATGTATTTAAATCTTTTGTGTTGAGTCAATTTGAACCAGCTTATTCACCTTAACCGACGAGCAGCACACATATTTGAATAATATCCCATTTTAGGTCGGTTCGGAGAAACATTTTTTAAAGCCCCTTATTTCTCCACAAGCCTACATCAGCAGCAACATTGCTAAGCAACCCACTAGATCTCTCATCACCCTAGAGGGATCCCGGCCTCCCTGCGGAAGAAAAGGAAAAAGCCGCAGCTATTACCCCTTCCCTTCGTACAAACCCGCAGAGTCTCCGCCAAATCACCCTAAAACGTCAACTTCTACCCGATTAATAGACCACAAAGCAAGGAAAGTTCCCGGTGCCTCTCGATCTTTGTCAAGGTGGCTCTCGTTAACGCCCTGCATAGCTGCGCAAATATTATTCTTCCTCGAAGCAAAAATATAAGCCCACTGTGTCTTGATACCCGTCAAAACTCTCTGCAGCCTCGATAATGGCGCCGGATTTTCCCGCTGCTCCCATGGGCAAACGTCACTAGTAGCACCTATGGAGGTGCCCGGTTCTTCTCTGCCTTTGTCAAGGTGCCCCTCGTTAACGTCCTGTATAGTATTATTCTTTCTCTGAAGACAAACGCCCAAGGCCCTAGTCATCAGTGCATTAACGCCAACAGCAGCACTCAGTAAGGTGCCCGGTTCTTCTCTGCCTTTGTCAAGGTGCCCCTCGTTAACGTCTTGTATAGCTGCGCAAGTATTATCCTTCTTCGAAGCAAAAATATATGCCCACTGTGTCTTGATACCCACCAAAACTCTCTGCAGCCTCGATAATGGCGCCGGATTTTCCCGCTGCTCCCATGGGCAAACGTCACTAGTAGCACCTATGGAGGTGCCCGGTTCTTCTCTGCCTTTGTCAAGGTGCCCCTCGTTAACGTCTTGTATAGCTGCGCAGGTATTATCCTCCCTCGCAGCAAAAACATATGCCCACTGCGTCTTGATACCCACCAAAACTCTCTGCAGCCTCGATAATGGCGCCAGATTTTCCCGCTGCTCCCATGGGCAAACGTCACTAGTAGCACCTATGGAGGTGCCCGGTTCTCCTCTGCCTTTGTCAAGGTGCCCCTCGTTAACGTCTTGTATAGCTGCGCAGGTATTATCCTCCCTCGCAGCAAAAACATATGCCCACTGCGTCTTGATACCCACCAAAACTCTCTGCAGCCTCGATAATGGCGCCAGATTTTCCCGCTGCTCCCTGGGGCAAACATCGCGACTCTCTGCTTCATAACACCACATCTGGAGACAAAAGCTCGATGCCCTCGTCACCAGCACATTAACGCCCGCAGCAGCACTCAGAACAATGGGGACAGACACATTCTGTACAATTTCTGTACCAGGAGCAGAAAGCTCCAGCTGATTCCCCAGCGCCTGCAGCTCATTAGGTAAGCGAATATCATCCCCAGCTTCAGTTGAGTTCATATACCTACTAAACACCCATATCCCTACCAGCCCTGCCAGCCCAACCAGAGATACCAGCGATTTCGTATTCCACATCAACAGGTTCCCGTGGCTCACTTCTAGGCGTTCGTGCTGCCACCGATTTGGAAGCGCTCTAGGGAGCGAAGCAGCTTCTACTTGCGAAGAAGTGCTCACAGGGGAGGGCCCAACACCCCCAGCCGTAGCACCAGGCAGCGCTCTAGGGATCGGAACAGCTTCTACTTGCGAAGAAGTGCTCACAGGGGAGGGCCCAACACCCCCAGCCGTAGCACCAGGCAGCGCTCTAGGGATCGGAACAGCTTCTACTTGCGAAGAAGTGCTCACTGAGGGGGGCTCAATACCTCCAGCCGCGGCACCACTCTGAGGCAAATCTGGCGATGCACTAGGGAGCGGAGCAGCCTCTACTCGTGGAGAAGCGCTCACCATGGAGGACTCAACATTATTTCGAACCTTATTTGATGAAGAAGAGGCTTCTGCTTGCATCACCCGCCGCTGAAAAGGAGTATAATCTAGACTCCAACTGGGCACAAAAGGAGTGGCTATCAATAACAACAACCCACAAACAATACTGGCGATAGATTGAATCATACTGCCAAGATGACTTCTTGCGTTTCTCCCAGGATTACTTCCATAAAGACATCTAACACAATTGATGCCATGCTTTCCAAAGTCATAACCAGAATAAGCAATATTGGACAATGATTTACACACGGCGCCAATACGCTGGCCCACAGCTCCAGCGAGCGCTCCTTGCCATGATGCGGAGGGTGCAGACATTCCTTGCACCTCCCCCCGCATACCCATTGCATCTCCCACCACTGAAACGTTTCTCAAATCCATCTTCACACCTCACCAAACATTGAAACTCAAAAAATATATTTATACACAAAACCAAAATTGTAGTAATGCTTTTTTCTTTGTTTTCAAATTTTTTGTGGTTAGACTACATACAAATAGGGTGTGCTCAGGGAAATAGAGTTTTCAGATCGAAAATTGGCTAATTGTCTATTCCAGTAAAAAGTTAGAGGAGTTTTGATTGGTCCTTAGACAAATTATGAGCAAGATTGGTCCCTTTTTTCAGACTTTCCCCCTGATTTCGTGCTTTTCCACGAAATCAGGGCTAGGGAAGCTCGTTTAATGGGGGTGTCGAGAAAGGCACACCGCTGAAACACCGATATTGATTGCCAACACGCCTAAATCTTTTATGAGTCAATTCAGGCCAGCTTGTTCGTCTCAACCGATGGGCAGAGGAGCATTTTTTCAAAACCTCTTATTTCTCAACAGGCCCTTAGCCCAATTAGAAAAATGGTATTTTATACTTTGATCAATCGTTTGAGATTATGAGTAAGCGCCTGCATGATTCCCTGGAATTGATTCTTAGCTAATGCCTATGTAGCGAACCCGTTTACATTGCCAACGAAAATATCCCTTCGTAAAATATTTTTTGTTTTGTAACGCATCGATCCCTCTCAAAGTCTTTTCCCTTCATATTGTTTTTTAAAATTTCTTTGCCGATACATCCATTTTGCTTCAAGAGGTATACATTTCTCGACAGATCCATTATCCTTCGCCAATTGAGGGATAATCATCTATCTGAGTATGAGTTGTTTGATATTGAAAAGCATTGTTAAAACGAGTTAATTCATCTACTCCATCTTAAGGCCTGTTTCAAAGTTTTGTGAGCCTCTTTTAGGGTTTATTGGATCTGTTTTAGAGTTTCTTGAATCTTGGAGTCGGGTCTAAAATTTTTTATGTTTGTCTTTGAAACTTTCAACTCTGTTCCAGGTCCCTTTGTGCCCCGCTCAAAAATTTACCGGTCGCAACGACTTTAATTTCTAATCCTTCGCAACTCAATTTCGCAGCGGACAGCTTAGCAAGGCTTTGATCTTTTCGTCAATTTTCGTTTTACATTTTGTGCTTCCTTGTTATGCCCTTCTAAACAGATACCACTCAAATTGGTTGTAGCACTTATTACTTCTGCAAATGGGGCATATAATGTGATTAAGACACGTCAATTCCAATTGGGTTCACGTACTTATCAAACATCCATATCCCTGCCAGCCCAACCAGCCCTGTCAGAGATACTAGAGATACCAGAAATTTCATATTCCGCATCGACAAATACCCGCGACTTACTTCCGGGTGTTCGCGCTGCTGATCTAACTGTACACCAGGGTGCGGAGCAGCTGCGCCTTGCGCAGGAACGCTCACCAAGGAGGGCCCAACACCACCAACCGCAGCACCACTCTGAGGCAAATCTATCTGCACACTAAGGTGCGGAGCAGCTGCGCCTTGCGCAAGAACATTCACCGAGGAGGGCCCAACACCACCAGCCGTAGCACCACTCTGAGACAAATCTATCTGTACACTAGGGCGCGGAGCAGCTGCGCCTTGCGCAGGAACGCTCACCGAGGAGGGCTCAACACCCCCACCCACAGCACCACTCTGAGACAAATCTATCTGTACACTAGGGCGCGGAGCAGCTGCGCCTTGCGCAGGAACGCTCACCAAGGAGGGCTCAACACCCCCACCCACAGCACCACTCTGAGATAAATCTGTCTGCACACTAAGGCGCGAAGCAACGTCTCTTCGAGCAGAAGCACCCTCCGGAGGGGCCTCAACAGTATTTTGAACTTCATTTGATGGACAAGAAACTGCCTCTTGCGCCATCCCCCGCCGCTGAAAAGGAATATAATCTAGACCCCAGGGCACAAAGGGAGCGACTATCAATAACAACAACCCACAAATAATGCTAGCGATAGATAGAGCCATTCCCGATAAATGATTTCCTACGTTTCTCCTAGTATCACTTCTAAAAGGACATCTAACACAATTGATGCCATGCTTTCCGAAGTCATAACAAGAATAAGCGATGTTAGACAATGATTTACACACGGCGCCAATACGCCGGCTCACAGCTCCAGCAAGCACTCCTTGCTCTGATTCGGAAGGTGCAGACATTCCTTGCACTTCCTCTTGCACGCCCAGTGCCTCTCCCAACGTCGAATCCATCTTCACACCTCACTAAATGTTCAAGTTTGTAAAATATATTTAGCTTTTCAAAATCCGACTATACACAAAGCTAAAAATTACATTAACAATTTTCCTTCGTTTTTAAATTTTTTTGTGATTAGACTACATACAAATAAATGCAACGTAACTGCAATTAGTGAGTTAAATTCCGTGTGAAATTGCGACCGGCGCTCGGTTATCTGCCCCTCTTTCCCTCAATAGGACCTGGCGTATACTAAAGCCTTTATTATCAGGTGAAAAGGGGCAATGGGGTGAGGTTGCAAAAGATAACCATTTGTTTCTCAACGCCGTTTTCTGGGTCATTCATACTGGAACTTCATGAGAGGATTTACCTTCAGGTTATGGAGCCTGGAAAGATATTCATCGACGTTTTTGTCGCTGGGGGGACAAAGGCATCTGGAATAAGGCATTAGAGCGATTAATGATAGAGGCAAGGCATATCTAAGGTTCACCCTCGCGCCACTGGGGCCATAGACGATAATCTAAGGCATGAGCCGCACAAAAAGGGAGGCTCAACTCGAAACTGCACATTTCCATGGATATACATGGTTGGCCGCTTAGATGTATTGTGGGAGCGCCCAAGAAACGCACACTTTCTACGCACCAATATTGAACCTAAATCTTTTATGTTGAATGAATTTAAGCCAGCTTATTTGTCCTAACGGACGAGCAGTACACATATTCGGGTAATATTCCACTTTAGGTTCGTCTGGAGGAACATTTTTTCAAAATCCCCTATTTCCCTGAGCACACCCCTTATAATAGACTAAGACATCTAGTGAAAGATGCAATTCTTCATTTAAAACGGTGGAGAGGTATAGCCATAAGATATACGAAAAATAGTGCATTATTTCTAGCTGGAGTGCAAATCCGATGCATTGCAAATGTGGGCTAGTGTCTCGCGACAACACTATTTAGCACAAAATAAAATGCCGGATGAAATGAATTCGATAAAAGGAGGTGTCAGATAGGTAGCAGTTGTCAGGCAAAGTCTTGTTCAGAACAACTTTCATCTTTTGTTAGAGTTTATTGTAATGGGTAAGACTTAAATAGCTAAAGCAGACCCTCCCGCCCTCAGAGGGAGGGGGCTCACCCTTGGGGAAAATCTCAAGCAAGACGGGGTTGAAAAAATTAGCCCGCCTTCAGTTATCTCGTGCCCAAGGCTTGGAAAGCATCCTCTTCCAAAAAGCCCCATCGGAAGAGGAGGGATTCGAACCCCCGGTCCCTTGCAGGACTTCTGTTTTCAAGACAGACGCATTCGGCCACTCTGCCACTCTTCCACGACCAAGCCATTGTGTCCCATCGACGCAATAAATAACAAGAAGCATTGTTATCTCGCACACACCATAACTTTTGCGGCGTTTATAACACAAAACCCTGCTGCTTAAGGAAATTGCAATAAAAATCTCATATCGTTTTCACTAAATAGCCGAATGTCCCCAATGTTGTGGCGGAGCATTAAGAGGCGCTCAATCCCCCCGCCCCAAGCGTATCCCGAGTAGGCTTCAGGATCCACCCCCCCAGCTTGAAGAACTTCCGGATGCACCATCCCAGCTCCACATACCTCAACCCATCCTGTACCCTTACAAAGCTGACACCCTCTCCCTGCGCAACTATTGCACCGAATATCCACCTCCATGCCAGGCTCCACGAAGGGAAAATAACTGGGCCGCACCCGTATTTCAACCTTTTGCCCGAAAATTTTGGCGTAAAACTCCTCTTTCGTCGCCAAAAGATCGGCAAAAGTCACCCCCTTATCAATATATAGAACATCGACCTGATGAAAAAAAAGGTGGGAACGGGCCGTTACGGTCTCGTTGCGATAACACCTTCCAGCAGAAAGGATGCGGATGGGTGGAGCCACGCTCTCCATAATATGTTGTTGAATAGCTGTGGTATGGGAACGAAGCAAAATGTCGGGAGTAATATAGAGAGTATCTTGCATATCCCGCGCTGGATGATCGGAGGGATAATTTAGCCCCCCATAAGTGTAATACTCAGATTCAATTTCAGAGCTACATTGCACAGAGAACCCCATGCTAATCAAAATTTCAACCACCTCATTGAGCATATGCATCAAAGGATGCTCACGCCCCATGGCAACACGGCGCCCAGGGAGAGTAACATCTACCCTCTCTCGGTCGATACGTACAGAAAACTCCCGCTCTTCGAGAATTTGATAGTGAGCATCGAGTTTCTCGGAAATCTCCCGTTTCAATCCATTGATCAACTTCCCCATTCCAGGGCGCTCATCGGGTGAACAATCCCGCAGATTCGACATAAGAGATTGGACACACCCCCTCCTTCCAAGGTATTTGACCCGCAAGAGAGCAACCCCCTTAGTGTGCTCAACTTTAGAAAGCTCCCGATCAAAGCACTCTTTTAAATCAGAAATCCTACTATGCACTACACCCGCGCTTTGCTACATCGACAACCGCGGCAAATCCCCCGGGATCCCGAAGGGCCAGAGACGCTAGCATTTTACGATTGACACGACAACCCGATCTCATCAACCCATAAATCAGCTTGCTGTACGAAATCCCTTGAGATTTAGCGGCAATACCAATGCGCATAATCCAAAGACGCCGAAAATCTCCCTTTTTCTTCTTGCGATGAATCGTATTAGACGCCATCGCTTTCATCACAGCATCGGAAGAGAGGCGCACATGATTTTTACGATCTCCAACAAAACCCTTCGCCCGTTTGAGAAGGCGCTTTTTTCGCCGCCGCGAGGCCACCGCATTCGTTACTCTAACCACCCTTCAACCCTCCTATACACATGCTAAACGCTTATACTTGCCCGCAACCGCCTTGCTCATCACGGCCTGCTTCTTCAAGTGACGTTTCCGTTTAGAACTTTTTTTTGTCAAAATATGGCGAAGCCCCGACTTATTACGCATAAGCTTACCCGTTCCCGTCAACTTAAAACGCCCCTTGATCCCCTTTTTTGACTTCATCTTAACCACGCATCCCTCTCCATCTCTCTTCACCTCTTTTTGGCAATAGGTGCTAGACCTAAACATAAATTACGCCCCATCAGCTTGGGGGAAGATTCTACCTGCGCAATATCCCCTAGCTCCCCAATAATACGGTCGGTCACACGATATCCAAGCTCAGGGCGCGTCACCTCCCTCCCACGAAACATGCAGGTTACGCGCACCTTATGCCCCTTCTCAACGAATTCTCGTGCATGCTTAATCTTAATTAACAAGTCATGCTCATCGATGTTGGGTTTCACCTTAATTTCTTTGAGCTTAGCCTGGGGCTGAGCCTTTTTGCTCTCTCGCTCTCTCTTTGTCCTCTGATATCGGAACTTCCCATAATCGATAACTTTACACACAGGGGGCTTAGCATGGGGGGAAATCTCAACCAAATCCAACCCATCTTCCTGTGCTTGCGACAGGGCCTGATATATGTTGACAATACCAACTTGATCGCCATCCTTCCCAATCAATCGAACTTTCGGTGCGCGAATTTCCCTATTAATTCTCAAAGCTCTAACATCCTAGCCATCAAAATTCACGATTCTACTTAAAACTTCTTTTTTTTGCGACAGATCTTTTTTGCCATCTTCTAAAATTAATGCTACTATCCTCTCTGCAGAGAAGTAGACACTCCATTGGATGAGATATATCCCCTCCCACCTCTTTATAGTCAAATTGGGCCCCTGCCAGGGACGCTCATATCCATCCCGCAACATCCAACATATTTGAACTTCCCCCGCTCTTTGCAACCTCTCCTCAATCTGACTGAATGGGAGGGAGGTACTCCCCCTATCTAATTGAAAGATCTTGAGAATTCCTCCGAGAAATTCTAAAGAGGTATTAATTAGCTCCTTTAACTGCTGCCTCGAACAAAAAATGTGGGCACAGTCCTTATGCACATTTTTAGCAACAAATAACCCCTCTGAAGGGGAAATCCCCTCGGCTTCGATGGAAGGGGGAGCTCTAATCTCAGCGATACAAAACGGCAGCTTCGTGGGCCGAATATGATTATAAAGTTGTCGATGGGATTGTGCTAAACAACCTCCAGTAGTCTGAATGAGTTCAAAGCCCCGTTTTAAATGCAGGCTTCTCCACATTGCCTTGAGGTGGTAGAGGAGGCGTTCTCCCTCCCCTCGCCACACTACCCACGCTCTCTCAAAAAGGTCCAAAGATCTAAAAATTTGCGTAGTAAAGAGCCCCATCCTCTCGCCTAGAGTGAGATGAGTGCAGTCGAAATATCCTCTCTTTTTAGAAAGAAAATCTTTAAGGGCCTGTTTTTCGTGAAAGGCTGTTCCATAGATACGCACAACCCTTTTCTTATCTCCACGAAAGGTGAGCGCAGGGCGGTGTGAAATTCCCACAAGCTTAAAAATTTGAAGTTCCCCAGAATTTGGAAGGCTTTCACCGACGATGCTATCCACAAACTCCCCCATCTGAAAGATCTGTACGAGAGAAGCGGAGCTCATTGAGGCGAAATGAGCCGCATAAGGGTGAGAATGATGATGCAAATAATCTATAGCATTTTGAGGGAGCATTTCATGAATTTTAATCTCAAGATTCATCGCAGCGAGATGGCGCATACGCTCTTCAATTAGCGGGAGCATTTCCTCGGGAAAGGGCGTGCTCAATACAAAATCATAGTAAAATCCCCAGGAGCGGATGCCCCCACTCAATCGGTAGGCCCTGGGGAGATACTCCATCACAACAGCGGCTAATATTTCTGCAGCAGTGAGACGAATACGGGAAAGTTGACGTTGCATCACGACACGTCCAGCCATTGAACATCGGAATTTTGCCGATACTCGATAACGAGAATTCCTAATAAAGTGAATGGGATATAGCTGACTCGAACAGCTGACCTCCACGATGTCAACGTGACGCTCTAACCAACTGAGCTAATACCCCACTGACTCGCCTGGTCATTCTATATAAACTCCTCATTTGGATGCAACCACTACCGTATCTGTCCAGGGGGGCGCAAAATATACTGCAAAAAGGGGCTTTTGTTTGAAGTTGCCTCTAGAGGAAATCCATCAGCAGCCTTCTACATTCTGGACCTAGTGAGAAATAAGGGGTTTTGAAAAAATATGCCTCCGAACAGACCTAAAATGGAATATTACTCAAATATGTATACTGTTCGTCGACCAGAGCGAACAAGCTGGCTTAAATCGACTCAATACAAAAGATTTAGGCATATTGGCAATCAATGTCGACGTTTCAGAGGTGCGATGGAGCTCATCGCAAGGACCGGAGCTGTTAGCATTACTGCAGGGGAGGTTGCTGCAAAGAGAATTGCCGAGCTTGTTTCAGCTGTAGGTTTGTCTTTCAAAGGTCGGATGTACGCTTCTGCAAATGATAACACAGAAATAATAGCAACTATTCTGGTTAATGGACGTGTTAGCTTTTTTGAAGCTATTATTGCAGGAATGTCCGCCAGATGGGCTGAAGAAGCCCAAGCTGGGAAAGGTGAAGAGATTGATGACGCCGAAACTGTCAGGGATGCCACGAAATGCATTGTTATCAGGGACGCCACGAAGCATGTTATTAAAAATGCAATTCTTGAATGTATTGGAGCTGAACAAGCCGTTGAAACCAGAATAGCTCCTCCTATTGAAGAAATTGAAACTGCTAGCGATATTTCGGGAGAGGTTGCCGCCACAAAAAGCATTGTTGAAAAGCGCATTGCCAAATTTATTATAGATATAAGTCGCTATGTTGAAGACATTAGAGTCTTAGAAGAGGCGAATGACGTTAACGCTGCTAAGACGATTGTGGCTTTTAAGGCCGTTGAGGCTGCTAAAAGTTTTGGAGAGGCTGCATTTATTGGCGCTGCATACGACAAAGCATGGGAGAAATTTGTGGAACTTCGCCTCGAAGCTGAGAGCGAACCCTGTTCTGAGGTTGCTCAAAACACTTTCCATTATTTTTGCGATATGAAAGAAACTGTCCGAAATAGATTCTTCTGGCCTGACGCTGGCGATATTAGGCCGCAAGACTGCGCTCCTTCGCAATCGGACATTGCTAGGGGTGGGTAGGCAATTCGTAGTAGTTGCGGACGTGCCTTCATTGAGTAAGGGTCTGCTCAAGAAATAAGGGAGTTTGAAAAAATGTCCTTCCAAGCAGACCTAAAGTGAAATATTACTCAAATCTGTGCACTGCCCATCGGTTAGGACGAATAAGCTGGCTCAAATTGACGCAACATAAAAGATGTAAGCATATTGGCAATTAATGTCGATGCTTCAGAAGGATGATTTCTTGGGCACTCCCAGTGAAGGATGAGAGGGGGCGGGAAAAAAACCCTCGCTCTTCCTCGGAAGCGGAAGAGCGAGAGCTCGACGCAGTTCTAACCCCATTCTCCCCTGTGCAACCCAATCCCCACGAACAGACTTATGAGCCACAATACGCAAAAGCTTTATGGGCCTGCTCAAGAAATAGAGGATAAAACGAGTATGTTCAAATCCATACTCAAAGGGGGGTGAGATATGTTTGAAACCCATGTAGAAGATTTAACTCGTAAGCAGATCACCCTTATCGCAAACTACTACGCGTTAGTGAATTTTAAGAAATTATGCGCATCTCTAAAAGCGCTTTTCCAAAGAGGATAGAAGTCGTAAATGGTATCACATCGAATCAGGATTTGCTACCCTTGAGTAGCTACAGTGAATGGAGAACTTGAGCGATCGGGAGCTGAAACAGTTTTTGCTAGATAGTGTCGCCATAAGATACTGGCCCACACAGCAATGCATCGGATGTGAACTTCAGCTAGAAATGATGCAGTATTTTTTGCATATCTCGTGGCTATACCTCTCCACCGTTTTAAATGAAGAGTTGCATTTTCCACCAGATGTCTTATGTTTATATAAGTGTTTATCATAAGTACGTTTAGACTTCCTGTTTTTTCTTGGAGGAATGACCACTTGCATTCCTCTTTTTTCTGCCAATTGAATAATTTCGTTACTGTCATGCGCTCCATCTGCTAACAGACTCTTCTGCTACAGTACCCTGGATCAACTTAGAGGCTTCTTTACAATCAGGCCAGGTACCTTTTGTAACAATACACCCAAGCAGCCAACCACGTGCATCCACGGAAATATGTAGTTTCGAGTTGAGCCCCCCTCTTGTGCGGCTCATACCTTAGATTACCGCCTACGCCCCAGTAGCATGAAGGCGAACTTTGATATGACTTGCATCTATCATTAGCCACTTATAATCAGGGCTACCTATTAATTATTTTAATGTTTTGTTCCAAATATCTTTGTCCCTCCAGCGACAAAAACGTCGATGAGTATTTTTCCAGTCTCCGTAATTTGAAGGTAAATCCCTCCATGGAGCTCCAGTACGAATAATCCAGAAAACGGCGTTGAGAAATAAACGATTGTTTTTTGCAACCCCACCCCATTACCCCTTTCTACCTGGTAATAAAGATTCTAATATACGCTAGGTCCTATCTGAAATATCATGCCTTCTATGTGCTTTTTTCATTATTCACTCCACCTAATTTATATTCAATAACACGCAGTGTAACAGCAACTTATCTTAACGGCAACATTCCTTGTGACGACACTACCTAGTGAATAGGAGATCTTTTCGTCAATTTTCGTTTTGCATTTTGCGCCCCATTGAATAAATACACTCCAACGGTTCTACATTACTCCCTATTAAAAAGATGGAACAAATATAATTTTTATGTCTTTATCTATTTCCACATTACTCTTATACAGAAGATTGCATTAGAACTCTACTTTGAGGTATAATAATGTTGGTGCCGTGCTTCGGGGCGACGGAAGGTAGTTCTATTTTTCAAAAGTCTTTTAGTGATTATATGCAAAAAACCAACCGTACTACGCAAGTAGGCCAAATGTTAAGCGTCAAAAAATATTTGACAAAATGAGGATTAATGGCAAATAGTCTAAAGCATCTAGAAGAACAGCTACATAGACCAAATCTCTCTGTCCAACAATTGAAATACATATTTAGAGAATTGGCTTCATTGAAGACCAAAACCCCCCCTAAATGCCGAGATCTATGGAGAAAATATAAACAGCTGTACCGCTTTGCTTGTAAGAAAGATCAAGAGTTAGTGCTTCAAAATCGCATTCAGAATATTCTTACCACATCTGGCGCCCTACTCCAGGAAAAGGAATCCCCAAAAAATCGCATACAAACTAAGGAGTTAGTACGAAAGATCCAGGAATGTTACCGCAATTATGGCCTCTCCCCGGAAAACCACTATTCCCTCAATAGAGCTAAAGACAATTTAGCTCAATTATGTAATCCAGGGCGAACACGCAGCACACGATCACGTATAATACCCTTTGCGCCCATTCACGACTCCCACGCAGAAAGCTTTCGAGATAATTGCGAACATGCATTGAGCCTCTGTCAATTAGCTCATTCGCTATACACAAATAATTACCCAAATAGCCTGGAAAGGTTCATACAATTGCCCACGCACCTCCAAACTCGGTTAACGTACCATTGCTTAAGCTTAAAGACAGGACAAGGAGCAGAATGCATTATAAGAAATATGAAGGCTGAAGATAACGAAAGGGAGCGCACTCTTCTTATGCAAGCCGCCCATGGGCTCGCCCATGAACTCACACATGGCCATGTGTACTATCCATCGAGAGAAGAGCTCACAATGACCTGTAAAGATGTTGCAGAACTGTCATAACATAAAAAGAGCCGGTGATAACGACCAAACAACCAGCCTCTTTTGCCCTAATCGCTCGGAAGCAAGTCTCCTCGACATTCATGATCGCCGCTTCGGGAAGATATCGCTTTAACCCCTCTGGGGGAGTGAGTCGTGGATGCTCTGCGCTGATGAGTACAATTTGATCGGCATAATGGCGAATCACCTTGATAGATTCCTCTACCACCTTTCCCTTGGAAAATCCCAGAAAAACACAGATCTTTTTATCGGGAAAATCGTGTTCAACTCTACGAAATAGATAGGTAAAGGCCGCCGGGTTATGTGCTACATCGAAAATAATGCCCCCACGTCGTTCGTAGCGACAGGGTGGGCGCGTCTCTGCTGCATGCACCTCTTTGAGGACAAAGGGAATATGTTTTAACACCCCTCTGACGATAGAGGTGTTGCTCTCTCCGGCCACATAAACCCTTTCGCCCTTATTGAAGATGGGTTCAAAACAGGCCCCCCTACCCACGACGACAGGTACTCCCTTCTTTATAATACCCGCCTTCTCCTCAGCGATTTCTAACAAAGTTTTCCCCAAAATAGCGGTATGGTCGAGGTCAACTGTCGTGATAACAGAGAGAATAGGAGAGAGAATATTGGTTGCATCGAAGCGCCCCCCAATGCCCACCTCCACAACGCCAATATCGACCTTGCGTTTAGAAAAATAATCAAAGGCTAGCAAAGTGGTCACTTCAAAAAATTTAGGGCGTCTGATCAACTTAAATAGTCTTTCCAAGCCCTCAACCACCTCTTTCTCTGAAATCAACTCTTCATCAACCCGAATACGCTCTCGATAGGTAAACAGATGGGGAGAGGTAAAGAGCCCCACACGATATCCAGATGAGCGCAAGGCTTCGGCAACCTCGTGAGCCACACTCCCTTTACCATTAGTTCCGGCAATATGTATAGAGGGGAAATTATTCTGCGGGTTACCCGCCATTGCAGCAAGAGCCAAAATTTCACTTAGATCGCGCCTAACTCCTCCAAAACGACCTAAAGAAAAGAGGGTTTTGATTAATTTCTTGTATTTGGCCATGTTCTTAAACCTGAGGATGATAAGGAACTAAGCATACCTCTGTCTTCAATTCCCTCCCCGTCTGTCCCTTGACTCTTCCCTTTATGTACATGATCAAGCTCAGAACATCATGCGCCGTTGCCCCCCCCTTATTGACGATAAAGTTAGCATGTTTGACGGATACTTCAGCTCCCCCTATTTTCGCCCCTTTAAGGTTGCATTGGTCGATTAAAGCCCCCGCACTGATGTCGGGAAAGTTGCGAAAAACACACCCCACGCTCTTCTCATTATAGGGCTGAGTGCGCATACGATACGCCAGCATCTCCAATGGTTTGTGCTCCCCCTCTCCACCCCTCTTTACCAACACAAATCGTCCAGAAGCGATGAATCCCTGCATTTCCTGAAAAGGAGAAGATCGGTAAGAAAAAATGAGCGCATCCCTCTCTTTCTGGCTGACACCACCCATCAGGTCAACATATGTGACAGAGGCGAGCTGATCTTTTATCTCACATCCATGAGCACCAGCATTCATATAAATTGCACCACCTACACTTCCGGGAATCCCCACACCAAATTCAAGTCCTCCCCACCCCCTTTTCACCATTGTAGCAGCGAGAAGGGAAAGAGAGACCCCCGCCCCAACATCAACCATAGGCGCTTCAAAGTGTATAAAGTTAATTTTATTGACGATAACTAAGCCGTCTACGCCTCGGTCATCAAAAAGGGAATTAGACCCTCTCCCCACGACCCAAAAAGGGAGTTTCTCCTTGCGAATAAACTGAGCGATCTGTTGCAGCTCCTCAACAGTACGGATAGAAATGAAGTAGCGGGCCTTTCCTCCAATTCCAAAGGTAGATAAGCCCTTTAAGCATCTATTCTTCTCAATGCGGCTTTCAATGGACATCATCCTCTCTCTGCGCTACATATATCCTGTCGAGGATGGCATTGACAAATGCTCCCCCTTCAGGAGCACCAAACTTACGGCTCAATCTGATCGCTTCAGAAATCGCGACTTTTGGAGGGACCTCCCCGTCAAACAGGAGCTCAAAAACACCGAGCTGTAAGATGCTATATTCAATGCGCGAGATCCTATTGAGGCTGTAGCTTTTAGAAAATTTCGAGAGCAAACAATCGATTACCTCTCTATTTGACATAACCATACTCACCCTTTCACAAGCTTGACGCAACCGCGCCTCAGTCATCATAAATTGATCTCTCATGGACGAGAGAGATGCAACCTCTATTCCTCCACCAAGATCTTGGCTAAAAATGATTTGAAAAACGATTTCCCTAAATTTCCTCTGAGACATAGCCATAACAGAAGTAGTGTAACAAATATCTCTTCTAAATGTAGAGGAATTTCCCCCTCAGCCTTTTTGTTCTCAAAGCACCCCGTCTACGATGCAATCAGTCTCATACAAAGTCGCACAAAATATACGAGTAATGTGGGTAATTAGGGCAAAGGGGTGTTGAGAAATACATGCCTAAATCTTTTATGTTGAGTCGATTTAAACCAGCTTATTCGCCCTAACCGACGGGCGGTACGCATATTCAAACAATATCCCATTTTAGGTCTGTTTGTGGGGGGATTTTTTCAAAACCCCTCATTTCTTGAGCAGACCCGTATTCAATAATACGCAGCGTAACAATAACTTAACGGCAACGCCCCTTGTGACGACGCTCTCTAGCTTCAATGGAAATTTCGGACAAGAGGACAGGTAAGACTATCTGACAAAGTCTTGTTTAGAACATTTTACGCATTGTGCGACAATGTCAGCCAACAACACAAAAAATCTACGCAATCGATTTTCAACCCGCTTTAAGAATTGTTGCACAAACACTCCCAGCGTAGGTTTAAACTTCTCATACATCCCATTACCCTAACTATCTCTTCATTAATCCCTGTCGTTGCAGCATAAGTAACACCGGATTTCCACAGTCGCCTATGGAGAAAGGTAATATAAGCTAAAATAAGCCGCTCCCTGTCCTCGTGTGTAAAGCTAAGGTGCAGTTGCTTTAAATCTCTTCTTTTGCCATTTTCTGGCAATTGCATGTCCCAATCTTCTCCCTTTAGTCTGAAAAAATGCAACAAGTAGCTTGGCGGAGCGGGCACCGCCGCACGTAGACAGAACGTCGAATTGTCTTCGTAGAGAGATCTTTCCATCTTGCAAGTAGTTGCTTCTATCTATAACGAGCCTGTTGAGAAGTAAAGGGATTTGAAAAAGTGTTCTTCCAAACAGGCCTAAAATGGAATATCACTCAAATATTACGCACTATCCATCGATTTGGGTGAATAGGCTAGCTTAAATTGACTCAATATAAAAGATTTAGGCACGTTGGCAATCAATGTCGATGCTTCGGGGGCATCCATTTCTCAACAGGCCCACAAACAGGACTAATGAGTATTTCGATTCTTTGTATTTCCTCTTCGATCGTTTTATTCTCTTTGGGTGTTGTATAACCCTCTGCCTTCTACTTACAGAGGAAGGATCGATATTCTAAGACGGATGGTGGAGCCCGCTCAAGTGCGCTGCAATTTGCGGAAGGTCCCCTCTTCTTCCCCAGGAGACAAGTAGAAATTCTTCTACCACCCATCATTAACCACCCTCTCGGTGTTGAGAAAGCTTGCAATCAAACTGGGAGAGCGAGCGCCGCACCTAAAAATGGCCTCGCACTCTGCCCAATCGATTCGGAGGGGGCTGGAGGAAACGGCCCCTTCTATACTGGGTGCAGAGTGGACAAGCCTGATCTCTTCCAGCTCTCCCTGAGCGCTTCTGTCTGCCCCAAGCGGGAGAGTATCCAAACATCCTCTATCTCCCTTTCTTGCCTCGGCCAAGACAAGAACACGCGAATATACACAGAATTCGTTTTACTTGTCGTGTTTGGCTGGTCGTTGAGTTCTATTATGTCTGAAAGAGGCACATCCTCCCGATTACCATTTTCGCCAAACTGTTGCACAGCTCCCATCAACACTCCTCCCCTTTCAATTTACTTCGCCTGCCCATTGCAAAACATTTGAGCATGTCCAATATAAATAAACCACTTTTATTCAACGGGCTAAGAGATAGGCGGCGTGTCTTTTCTTCACGACTTTAAGGATAAATAAAGGGCTTATTAAAAAAATGTTCCTCTAAATAAACCTGAAATGGAATATTGCTCAAATGTGTGTGCTGCCCGTCAATTAGCTTGAAAAAATATTTGAAATGATTTGTAATTGGGCCGAAAAAGTTAAAGTCTTAATTGGACCGGTTGGAAGTTTTTATGAGTGTGTCATCCCAGTTTGCCAGCTCGGATTGCGTGACTCTGCCGTCCCTGCTCGGCCGTTCGGATCGTTTGGTTGTGGAACGCCCTCACCCTCCCTCTGAACCCATTCACACCTGCGAACGTGGATCTGCGTGGGGGCGCATGGGTACAACTTTTAACGGAGCGGATCGCCCATCCAATGAATTTGCCTCTAAGTGGGGGCGTTTGTTTACAGATAATGTGTTAAATGTCTCCTCCCTGTATCTGATTTACGCTACCATCTCTCTCTGTTTGTCGGGGGTTTTCTCTCTCAACATCTTCCCGCTGCCCCCTTGCTCGCCATATTTGACGCTATTCATATTACTCATCGGCCTATACAACATCTTAAATATCTCGTGTGGTTGGATAACTCACCGCACATCTTTTCCGTTCGAAAACATCGTCAGCAATCTTCACACCATAGATAGACGTAGGATGGGGATGTTTCGCAATGTGGATAATAACGTGGCACGTGTGAGCATCCGAGTCAATGGATCGCTCGTCGATGTTGTACTCGTTGGAAAAAAAGAGTACACGGGCAACGGTCGTTACGTCATCTTCTCTAATAGCAATATTTTCGGGGCTCAGTCATATGAGGATAGAGCGTCAGAACAATATCTCGCTTTAGCGCGGGAGCTTCAGGCAACCGCCCTCTTTTTCAACTATCCTGCCACGGGAAGGAGTGAAGGATGGTTTCCCAACCGCGAGGCAATCTGTGCATCTCATGTGGCTGTACATGACCTACTTCAAGATGAATCGCTCAATCCAACCCCGGAAGGGAGAGAAAAGGTGATTTTCGATATCGGTTATGCTATCGGTGGCACAGTGCAGGGAGTGGCTATGCCTGCGATGAGGGGAGGCGCTGCGCGGCGTATATTTGTCAAGATTAATGCTTTTTCTTCATACTCGGAATATGTTCAAGCCCCAATCCTTCCTTGGGTTATCCAGGGAATGATCCGTCTCCTTAACTGGGATTATGCACCTCTTTGTCGCTCTGAGAACCTGGAAGATCGAGAAGTTGTTATCCACACAGGGGATGATTTGTTGAACTGGAGGGAAGGAGAGGAGGTCAGGCAAATGGAGAGTGTTAACGAATTAGCAACAGATAATTACGTAGTTCCCGCCTGGGCCTCCTACGCATATGCCAGCTTTCGCTCTCGCGAGGCCCACAACAATAATAGAGGGTTTTTTTTAATTCGAGAAAACCAATATTACCATACCTGGTCAGACAATGCGATACATCAATTAGCTAGAATAATCGACCCGGCTTTATCTGTCGGCTCTACGGGTGGAAATGAGTCTGACCCACAACATCCATGATGGTGCTGCGGGATAGCCAAATAGGCCACTCTCCAGTACCTCAGAGAGGGGATAATGGAAAATTGGCCATTGTTGTAATGAAAAGATTTGACCCTATCGATTTGCCGCACTAGCTGCAGTAGTGGCAGGGGTGCACCCCCCACAAGTTGTCATTGGTTACACCCCTTTGTTTTGGAGGAGCAATTTCGATTCGGCGGGGTTGATTTTCGTTTGTCGAAATGAGTAATTCTATTATTGAGGCTAACACTTAGCCTACCGCTCTCCAAAAACAAATACCAATTGCGCATTATATATGGGTTTTATTCACTAGTTCTGTTATATTTCGTCGGGAGAGCTCTGCTGATTGGGGCATGGGGTCGTATGATCGTTTTTTATGAGAAAAGTGAGCAAAATGAGGGGTTCGTTGAAGTTCCAAAGCCCGAAGAGGGGTGTTGGATTCACGTGGAAAACGCTACGGCCAGTGACATTGACCAAATCAGTAAGTTGATCGGCTTGGAGTATACGGACATGTGTGATTGTCTCGACCACTATGAAATTCCCCGTGTCGAGCGCATCAAAGGACATGTTTTAATCTTTACGCGCCACCCCATGAATGCTTCTGGGGGGCTCTATACGACCACCTTCACTATCATCCTCACTCAGCAATATTTCATCACAATTTGTCCACAAAAGAGCCAGCTTGTCCAAAATTTTATCTCCCAAAAGCCGAAATTTATCCCTTCGCAAAAATCTAAGTTCTTGATTTATATCATCCTTAAGGTCACTCAAGAATATACCCTTCAAATAAAGAGAATTCGTACGAACGTTTTAAAGCAGGAGAAAAAGATGTCCTATGTTGACAGCCAGGATATCACTACCCTCACAATAAACGAAGAAATTCTCAATCAATACCTCTCCTCTCTCGTTCCGATGCGCAGCGTTCTTGAATCGATTACTTCCGGCCGATACCCCCTTTTTCTTCACGAAAAGGATCAAGATCTTCTTGAGGATTTGTTGAATGCAAGCATGCAATCTGAAGATCTTTGTTCTATTAACCTGCGGAGTATTCGTAGCTTACGCGATTCGTACCAAATCATTTTCACGAACCAACTCAATAAAACAATTAAGCTCCTGACGGCCCTTACGATCATCCTTAGCATCCCTACGATGATCGCTTCGCTCTACGGGATGAATGTGGCCCTCCCCATCTCTGGAGAGCGCCATGCCTTCTCTATAATTGTCATTTTTATTATCCTCATTTCTCTCATTTCCCTATTTGTTTTCCAACGTAAAAAATGGCTCTAGCGCCGACACAATTGAGGACAGTTTTCGAAACCTCCTTCTAATCTCCGTCATAACGACGGTGGCGTTTTTTCATTTTCCACTGCATCCATCCCGGCAACTTGTAGAGAGATAGCAGCGCTAAAATAATGATTGTAGTGCTAATGGCCAGGATATACATGCGGTTAGCGATTGCCAAGCCAATGGAGGCTGTTGCCCAGACGGAAGCAGCTGTGGTCAAACCGTGGATCCTCCCTTTGTCTCTTAAAATCACCCCTGCACCGAGGAAGCCGATGCCACTAACAATCTGAGCAGCTATTCGAGAGGGATCTGCAGATCCTATTATTGCGCCTGTAGCGGTCGTGCCGGTAAGATTGAATGAGATAAAACCAAAAAGGCAAGAGCCAATAGAGACAGCTGCATGAGTGCGGATTCCCGCAAGTCCCACATGACGTTCTCTTTCCAGGCCGATGAGGGCTCCTAAGATGCCGGCTACGAAAATGTGCAGCGCGAGCAATAGTTCCGTCTGATAATTTAGCATAAATTTGTTTTCACTCCGTTGTGTATCGATCTGCGCATTGGGATTACTTATGACTACCCAACTATAAGTAATCGATGGTTTTGTTTTAAAGGTGTTTATGCAATTTTGTATGAAACTGCTTGCATCATATATGGGGGATTTCGAGAGTAGGAAGGGAGTATATCTCCAGGCGAAAAGACACGCTACTTAATTTCTATCCTCTTAAACAGGAACAGTTTATTCCTAGTGGAACCATTAAAACAAATAGTTTATAATGGTGGTAGAAGCCAATTAAGAGAGGAGGAGTGCTAGTGGGAGCTATACAACGCGTCAACTTATCTTCAGAGTGTAGACAAATCAGCGAAAATGATGCCCAGGAAGATTGGTCTCTTCCAGACATAATGGAACTCGACAATCAACCAAACACAATAGGTAAGGTGGATCTTGTACATATGCACGAATTCCCGCCCCTGACAGAACAAGAAGAGGAGATAGAGGATGTGTGGAATATCCCCCACCCACCTGAGGCAGACAACAACGACCGGGCAGAACCGAACGGTACAAAAAAGGCCTCCCTCCTCCATCCAACCCAAACTGAGAGGGCAGAATGCGAGTCTTTTTTCAGGTATGGCGCCCACTCTCCCAGTTTGATTGCGGATTTTTTCAACATCAAAAGAGGTAGGGCATTGGATAGTGAAATAATTAGTTCCTGGCTCCGAGGAATGGAGACGGAGCCCTCCATAGGTTATAGCACGTTTGGACAGGCTCCACAATCCATCTTAAAATATCGATACTTCCTCTATGAGCAGAGGGTGGAGAGCATACAACACTCAGAGAGAATAAGGAAGATTGAAGAAGAAATACAAAGAATCGAGACACTCACTATTCCTATTATAAATAAAAGCAATCGCTTGCAAGATGGAGAGTCCCCTCTGCGGGGGTATTTCGAAACTCTTTCTAAGTACAGTGGGGCCTGCTCCCACAAATTAATCGTCAAATTTCTTGGAGTTAAATGGGAAAAATCGAATCGTGCAATTATCGAGAAATGGCACGAGGAGGGGTCACAAACCCCAGTCCCTTGCTTAGCGCGCTGGGTTAAACAACAGCTTATCCTAGATTATTTAGCCTTTCTCCATGGGCAGTGGAGAAGCCCCAGCACTACCCAAGCCGCGAAGAACATTATTTCGGTAGAAATGACCGGAGTAATGAGGCATGTGGGAAGTGCACTCCCTTGAACATACCCATTTCATAGACTCTTTATACTGCTAACCTACGTTGTTGTATAATGAGGGGTGGTCTATATAGACCACCAGAGGTGATGCTGCCCCTCCCCTTCTGTCTTTTCTCAATAGGATCTTTCCCCCAATTTCATTTTCGGAATCGTTCCGGATTTAAACTCCAACTAGAAATAATGCACTATTTTTTGCATATCTTGTGGCTATGCTCCCCCACTGTTTTAAATGAAGAATTGCATTTCCCACCAGATGTCTTAGTTTATATAAGTGTTTATCATAAGTACGTTTAGACTTCCTATTTTTTCGGTCTATTGAATAACTCCGTTGCTGTCATACGCTCCATCTGCTAACAGACTCTCTACCACAATATCCTTAGATCAACTTAGAGGCTTCTTTACAATCAGGCCAGGTGCCTTTTATAACAGTACACCCAAGCGGCCAGCCATGTGCACCCACGGAAACATGTGGTTTCGAGTTGAGCCCCATCTTGTGCGGCTCATGCCTTAGATTGCCGCCTATGGCTCCAGTAGCATGAGGGTGAACCTTGATATGACTTGCACCTGTCATCAATCACTCATAATCAGGGTCATCTATTAATCACCCTAACATCTTATTCCAAATGCCTTCATCCGTCCGGCGATAAAAACGTCAATGAGTATTTTTCCAGTCTCCGCAATCTAAAGGGAAATCCCTCCATGGAGCTCAAGTAACGAATGATCCAGAAAACGGCGTTGAGAAACAAACGATTGTTTTTTGCAACTCCACCTCATTGCCCCTTTCTACAAAGGTTCTAGTATACGCCAGGTCCTATCTGAAATATCATGCCTTCTATGTGCTTTTCTATTATTCACTCCACCTATTTATATTCAATAATACGCAGTGTAACAGCAACTTATCTTAACGGCAACGCCCCTTGTGCCGACACTGTCTAGCCTATTTGCCCTAACCAATGGGCGGCACACATGTTTGGGTAATATTCTATTTTAGGTCCATTTGGAGAAATATTTTTTCGGAATTCCTTATTTCTTGAGCAGGCCCATCATGGAAATATTCAACATCCCAACCTAGCTGCAATTTCCGGGAATTCAGATCCTAAACAAATATTCTGGCTCCGCCCAACAAATCGAAATTTTAGAAACGCTTGAAAAAATATTTGAAATAGTTTACAATCGGGGCGGAAAAGTCAAAACCTCAAATTTTAGACCAGTTGGAGATTTTTATGGGTGCGTCACCTCCGCTCGTCCGCTCGGATCGTGTGACTCTGCCATTTCTGTTTGCCCGCTCAAATCGTGTGGACATGGGACGCCCTCATCCCCCCTCTGACCCTATTCACACCTATGAGCGTGGATCTGCGTGGGGGCGTATGAGTACAACTTTTAACGGGGCAGATCGCCCTTCCAGTGAATTTGCCTCCAAATGGGGGCGTTTGTTCACAGATAATGTGCTAAACGTCTCCGCCCTATACCTAATCTATGCTGCCATCTCTTTCTGTTTGTCACGCGCTTTCTCTCTCAATATCCTCCCACTACTCCCTTTCTCACCATATTTGACGCTATTCATATTACTCATCGGCCTAGGCAACATCTTAAATATCCTGTGTGGCTGGAGAGCTCACCTCGCATCTTGTCCATTTGCTTGCCCCGCGTACTGCGTCAGAAATTTTCGCTACTTAGATGCGCATAGAGTGGAGAGGTTTTGCAATGTAGGTGGCAATGCGGCACGTGTGAGCATCCGGGTCAATGGATTGCTCGTCGACGTTGTACTTGCTGGAAACAGAGAGCACACGGGCAACGGTCGTTACGCCATCTTCTCTAATAGCAACACTTTCGGAGCTCTATTATATGAGGATAGAGCGTCAGAGCATTATCTCGCTTTAGCGCGGGAGCTTCAAGCAACCGCCCTTTTTTTCAACTATCCTGCTACAGGAAGGAGTGAGGGATGGCTTCCCAACCGCGAAGCAATCTGTGCATCTCATGTAGCTGTACACGACCTACTCCAATCGCTCGACCCAGACACGGAAGAGCGAGAAAAGGTGATTTTCGATATCAGCTACTCTACTGGGGGGCTAGTGCAGGGAGTGGTTATGCCTGCAGTGAGGAGAGGCGCTGCGCGGCGTGTATTTGTCAAGATTGACGCTTATTCTTCATTCTTGGAATATGCCAAGGTCCACGACGCCCCTGGGATTATTCAGAGAATGATCCGCCTCCTTAACTGGAATTATGCACCTCTTCTTCGCCCCGAGAACCTGGAAGATCGAGAAGTTGTTATCCACACAGGAGACTCTCGGTTAGAATGGGAGGAAGGAGAAGAGATCAGGCCAATGGAGAGTGTTAACGAATTAATAGCAGATAATGACGCCTGGGCCTCCTACGCATATGCCAGCTTTCCCTCTAGTCGACCCCACAACAATAACAGAGAATTTTTTTTAACGCGAAGAAGCTATAATCGCATCTGGTCAGACAACGCGATACACCAATTGGCTAGAATAATCGACCCAGCTTTATTTAGCAGCTCTACGGATGGGAATGGGTCTGGCCTTCACGCCCAGTGATGGATTATAAACTTCTCATAGGAGATGCTCTCTGCTTATCTGAAGCTTTGAGATTGTGCAGATCTACGCAAGCGCCAGGGAACCAGGACCAAAAACACAACAGTATACTGCAATTCCGGGTCTGCTCTAAGGAATAAGGGGGTCTGAAAAAATATTCTTTCAAACGGACCTAAGGGTATAGATTTTCTGGGTCAGCCAAGAAGATGGATTGTTGAGAGAACTTTTGCTAGGCTTAATCGATTTCGAAAACTAAGCAAAAACTGCGCGTACTATCCTTCGGCATGAGGCTAATCATCTACCTGAATATAAGTCGTTTAGTGTTGGAAAGCATTGCTAAAATGAGTTAATTCACCTGCTCCCTCTTAGAGCTCCTTGGGTCTCTTTTAGGGGGAGTGCCCAAGAAATGCGTATCTCTGAAACATCAACATTGATTGCCAATATGCCTAAGTCTTTTATATTGAGTCGATTCAAGCTAGCTTGTGCGCTCTGGCCGACACACAGTATACATATTTGGGTAATATTTTATTTTAGGCCCATTTGGAGAGGCATGATGTTTCAGATAGGACTTGGCGTATACTAGAACCTCATATTATCAGGTAAAAAGGGACAATGGGTGGGGAGATAATCGTTTGTTTCTCAGCGCCGTTTTCTGAATCATTCGTTACTTGAGCTCCATGGAGGAATTTACCTTCAGATTGCGGAGACTGGAAAAATACTCATCGACGTTTTTGTCGCTGGAGGAACAAAGGCACTTGTAAACAAGGCATTAGAGCGATTAATAGATGGCCCTGACTATGAGTGGTTAATGATAGATGCAAGCAGCGATCCCTCCGATAAAAAACAAGAAGTCTAAACTCGCTTATGATAAATACTTACGTAAACTAAGACATCTGGTGGAAAAATACAACCCTTCATTTAAACGATGGAGAGGTATAGCCATAAGATATGCAAAAAATAGTGCATCATTTTTAGCTGGAGTTCAAATTCGATGCATTGCTGTGTGGGCTAGTAACTTATGACGACATCATCTAGTGAGTATTCGATCTTTTCATCAATTTTCGTTTTACATTTTGCGCCTCCTAAACAAATACCACTATCCCCTCTATAGATATTTTAACATAAAAAATTAAAATAAAAGCTTTGCGAAAGGAGAAAAGGCATGTCTATAGACACATCATTAATTCCTGGAGAGCGTTCCAGCCAAGAGACCCTCTTCTACCACCCAGCGCCAAGGAATCGCTTCACGCACACCCCGTTCACATTCACAGGCCCTGTGGGCTACACTTTTAAAGCAGGAGCCTTCCATGCAGGCCACTCAGCAGACGGACGCACGTTTGTCGAGAAGGTTTTTTGCTGTGCTACTACGTGGGGAGAAGTATTTAACACTGTTGTTCCATATCTCGGTGTAGATGATTGCGTGTGCCTTACACGTGTGTCCAAATCTTTGCACGATCTATTCAAAAATCGCGCACAAGTACCATCTCCACATTTCTCACGCATCGGAGCAGCGCTAAAAGATGCCCGACGCATGTTGGACTACTGCGATATGGAGAACAATCCCGATTCTCCAACCCCTCACAGGGCACAGCCCACCGTTGACCTCTTTGCGCCAGTTTCTCTGGAATGGGTTTGTCAACAATTTCACGAGTTCCATTTGCAAAACCCTCATTTTCCCGTAGGAGCTCGTTGGCTGAGGTCTCATTTAACTGAGCATCTACTCTGTAACACTCTATCGTTTGTAAAGACATGGTTAGAAGTGGCCGCAACGGGACAAGGCTCCCAGGTTTGCAGAGGAGAGAGATTACTCTATCTTAGAGGTTCTATTGGCATATCACTATCAATTTCCTCATGATAGTGCTGTCATCAATGCGTCCGATTTTACCCATTACACGTTTGCGAAGATCTGCTCTCCAGAAAGCATTCATTGGCAGCAGATTCTCGGTCGAATGTTGGAAATTAATCAACATCTAACACAGATGCAACAACAAGGGCTTTTATATAATCTGATGATCGCTCTATGGATGGAGCATTATTTGTCCCATAAAGCTCTTAAGGCATCATTGACACTGTCAAAACACATTCTGCTCCATTGATTTTTGGCAATTTTATCCATTTTTTAAACACCTATGCGCACGCGTCAATACCTCTCCTCGAAGAATATGGGCAACCACTACGCGAACAGTTGGAAAAATTTGTTGAACATTTGCCCATTTCAGACACACTCAAAACACATATAGTGGAGAGGGGTAACATCCCAGATGATTCGATGAAGGACATGCCCCAAGAAACAGTAGTATGCATGTACAAGCGAGTCTAAAATATCCACTCCCCTGGCACATATTATCCAAAATATATCACACTTTATCAAAGCTGCCGCGAGAACAACTTCTCATGAATACCACCCCCGAGGGGTTTATAGTGTACTATGTATTCTCATCTAAGCTAACCCAAAGGCAGCACTCGGTAAACATGAAAAAAATTGCTTCAGTAATCCTATCCAACAGAGAGCTATTAAAATTGTGGCACCCCTATATTCAGGACAAAAATCTTTGTCTCGTAAGGCACCCCTCGCACCATCGGCCAGAGATTTGGAAAAATCTCCGCAGCTGCAGCTGTAGCTACCACCACAAAAACAAAAGAGTCAAACGCCCGGAAAGCTAGCATTCTGTTTTTAATGTCGCATCTAGCATGCAGCGTGTTACACTTAAAATTGCAGAAATTTATGCGTGCCGACGCCCTCCCAGTGGCTGTGGTGCCCAGTTGCATACTTTCTGTAATAGTGCAAGTAGTTTGCCAACATATTTCTATGGAAAATGTGCGTAAGACTGTTTCCACATTGAACTGAAGGCAGGGATTGTGTTTGAGGACAGGTGTTGGGGAAAAAAGACTAAGACTTTGAGGGAGACCAACGCTATTTACAAAATAAAGAATATCCTCGAAGGGGTATTTTCGTTCGCAATGCAAATGGACACGCACGCTACATATTTTCTATCAAAGAACTCTATATTTCCCTGAACATCCTCATTGTATAACAGCCCCCTGATTTGTAGGCTGGTTTTTAGTGGGAGGGTTTAATGGGTCTGCTCAAGAAATAAGGGGTCTTAAAAAATGTTCTTCCAAATAAACTTGAAATGGAACATTACTCAAATATGTGTACTGCCCGTCGGTTAGGACGAATAAGCTAGATTGAATTGGCTCAATATAAAAGATTTAGGCATGTTGGCAATCAATATCGATGCTTCAAAGGTATGCATTTCTTGAGCGCTCCCTTTATGGTCATCATCGTCTCCACATATTTCTCTGCCCACAGAAAAATAAGACGACATTTTAGTGTTGCAGGATTTGCGACATTATCACTTTGCGCTTACATGAATAAAATAAAAGTCGCAAAATAAGTTGGTTTTTGTTAAAATAGGTGTATGTGTGATTGTAGAACAACACCAATTATCGATAAGATCAGTGAGGTTAAAAATGTTTTTAAGTACTGCGGTTAGTGACGATGAATAGCGCTGCTCCTTCCTGGCCCTACACGTACTGTCAGGATCCATACACGCACTCCTGGCCCCAACAACAGTGCTCCCCACAGCAGAGCAACGCGTCTACCGCTACATCGGCGCATCAACCGGGAGAGGCTATGCTGGCGAGCAACCTTTTAGATACCACAAAGCAACTAGAAAAGACGAAAGCGGAACTAGAAAAGACGAAAGCGGAACTAAAAAAGACGAAAGCGGAGCTAAAAAAGACGAACGCGGAACTAAAAAAGATGACCACGGACTTCCACGCCTTTCTTACAACACGTCTCGCAACTGAACAAGCGCTTTCAGCCGCCGAAAAGGAAATAGGAACATTGCAAAAAGAGACAGAGAAAGCCGCCAAACGAGTTGCCCAACTCGAAGAGCTGGGGACCATTCGGAATCAAACAATAGACTCACAGGTGCAGACAATAGACGCCTATGAGGAAGCCACGAAAAAGCTTGGCAACACATTGCGCGAACTACGAGAGCACAGCAGAGTGTGTTCGGGATGTAAAGTGAAGCTCTTCTTGGGTGGCCAGAAAGAGAGGCGCAGCAGCGGGGCAGTGGATAGTGTGAAAAGGGAAAGAGGGAGAACGAGGAACGGTCGAAACTGAGCATCCTGGGTATTCTTTTAGAGCAAGACACCTACTGGGAGTACCTAAGAAATGCATTCCTCTGAAGCATCGGCATTGATTGCCAACATGCTCAAGTCTTTTATATTGATTCAATTTAAGCTAGCTTATTTGCTCCAACCAATTATATCTCGCTGAACAAGACAGGCTTATCCATAGTAGACATTCTAAAACAAATACTTTATAATGGGCGAGCAAAGTAAGTTGATGGAGGCGTTGCGTCGATGGAATCTGCGCAATATGTTTGCTTATCCCCGGAGTGTGGGCGAGTCAGTTCCAACCCCCTCCAAACCGAATGGGCAGAATGCGAGGCCCTTTCTGAATACGGTGCTCGCTCCCCCAGTTTGATTGCAAGCCTTCTCAACATCAACAGAGAACGGTTGTTGGATAGTGGCGCAATCTCTAGCTGGCTCTCGAGGAGGGAGAAGAGGCCCGCTATCAATCGCAAAACATATGCAATCCCACATCTCATCTCAGAATATCAATACTTCCTTTATGCAAAGAGGGGGAGGGGCGCACAACACCCAAGAAGCAGAGACGCGATTGAAAAAGAAATACAAAGAGTCGAACCTCCCTTCGGGCTTATTACAAACGGCGGCAACTACTTGCAAGATAAAACGTCCCTTTTACGAAGGAAATTCTATGTTCTGTCTACGTGCGGCGGTGCTCTCTTCACCAGGCTGATCTCCACATTTCTTCGGACTGAAAATGGCAAAAGGAGAAATTTAAAGCAACTGCACCTTGCTTTACACACGAGGACAAGGAAGCTGTCTTATGCTTATATTACCTTTCTCCATAGGAAACGGTGGAAATCCGATGTTACTTATGTTGCAAAGAAACGGATTAATAAAGAAATAGGTAGGATAATGCGCCGTGAGAGAAGTTTAAACCTACATTGGGTATGTTCATGTCACAATGCTTAGAGCAGGGTGAAAATCGATTGCGCAAATTTTTGCGCCCATTGGCTGAGAAGGCTTGGAGAACGTGTATCCCTCAGCACTCTCTCACAGTAACTGGAAAAAGGAAAGATTGCAATGGAATATGTCGGCTTATCTGAGGATTTTTGGCATACCCTCTCTAGTATAACAGATCTCAACAATCAACCGGAAACAACACGTAAAATGAGCGAGCACTCTTGCGATCTCCCGCCTGGTGCAGAGATCGATCAAGGGAAGTACAATTGGTTAGAAAATGGAAGAAGGCTGGAGGATGCTCCCTCACTTAGTGCAGACAGCAGCGCCCAGGGATGGGATCTAGAAGGGGTTAGACATACCCATTTAGCTGCACAGCAAAACAGTACAAAAGAGTCCGCCCTTGCCTTCAACCTCCTCCAAATCGAATGGGCGGAATGCGAGGTCCTTTCCGAGGGTGGCGCTCGCTCTCCCAGTTTGATTGCAAACTTTCTCAACACCGAGAGGGGGCGGTCGTTGAGTAATACAAAAATCTCTCACTGGCTCTTCGGGAGAGGGATGAGACCTCTTGTAAATTGCAAAACGTATGTAGCCCCACAACTCATCTCAGAATATCTATACTTCCTTTATGCAAAGAGAAGCAAGGGCACTCAACACCCAAAGACAATAGGAGCGATTGAAAAAGAAATACAAAGGATTGAGCCTGCCTGCGGCCTTACTGCGCACAGCAGCAACCACTTGAAAGATGAAGTGCCACTTTTGCGAAGGAAATTCGACGTACTGCTGGTGCGCGGTGGTGCCTCCTCCATCAGGCTAATCGTCGCATTTTTTCAGTCCAAAGGGAGAAGATTGGATTGCGCAACTGCTAGGAAATGGCAAAAACAACTGCACCTTACTTTGCACACGAGGCCGAGGGGCAGCTGATCTTAGACTATATTACCTTTCTCTATAAGCGATGGGGGCGCCCCAATGCCACTTGCGTTGCAAAGGAAGGGATTGATGAAGAAATAGTTAGAGTATTGCGATGTGTGAAAAACTTAACCCCAAGTTGAGTGTATTCCAATTTTTAGAGCAGGGTAAAAATCAATTAAGTGAATTTTTTGCACCGTTGGCTGAAGCCGGAGAATTACTGACTTGCAATGATGTACAAAACCACAAGACATTTGCTACGCTCTTCTCGCAACACACCACTTTATAACAATAGAAAAGGGTTTGGGGAGCATGTATTTCTCCACACTCTCTTTAAAGTAATCGAAAAAAGGAAAAATTACCATGGAATGTGTCGGCTCATCTGAGAATTTTTGGCATACCCTCTCAAGTATAATGGATCTCAACAATCGACCAGGGGCAACATGTAAAATGAGAGAGCGTCCTTGCGCCTCTCTGCCCTATGCAGAAATCGACCGGGGGGCAAATGGGTTAGAAAAGGAAAGGGGGCTGGAGGATTTTTGTAGTGTCTCCCCAAACGAGGCAAAAACCCATGACCAACAACGAGGAGCAAGCGTGATAAAACGTACTGAGCCCGTGGAGGATGCAGAGGAAATGCACCCCCTGCTGCGGGGACAGTGTGAGGCCCTTTTTGAACGCAACGCCAATATTCCCTCTTTGATTGCGGAATTTCTCAATGAAGAGTGGGGAAGTGGGCTGTTGGATTGGAAAACGGTCCATGGTTGGTTTTTAGAGAGAGGGAGTCAGGCCCCTACATGGAGCAAAACACATACGCTCATCTTAGAATATCAAAAATTCCTTAACGAACAGCAGATAAAGACCGAGAGCCCATTAAGAGGAGTATTGATTAAACGAGAGAGAGAGGCGATCGACACCCGCTTCCCGCACCCTTTAAGAATGGAATGCGAAGTGCTTTTCAAGCATGGCGCTCGTTCTTCTCTTTTTATCTCGCAATTTTTCGATATTTACAAAAGAGGAAGAGTGGCGCAATTGACGCGCCGAGAAGTCCAGAAATGGTACGAAGAACAGCGAAATCCTCCATTTTGCACAACATATAGAGACAAGCGACAGCTCATCTCAAATTATTGTGACTTTCTCGATAAGCGGTGGGAGACCCCTAATTCCTTTGCAAAGAAATGTATTGAGAAGGAGAAAGATAGAGTAATGAGACATAGGAGAAATTTGGAATCTACAACTTCTACCGCAATGCTTCTCAGATCCTCAACCCGCTCATTTACGCCCTCGCGAAGGAGGGAATCTTTGTTCCGAGATGAGACTACTATCCAACCTGTTCCCACAAAAAAGGAAGGAATCAAAGGAAGAAAAAGAAAATATAGACAAGTGCTCCTAGAAGGAGGATAACAGACGCCATTCACATACGTGAGGAATACCGCACACCCAACTGGAGAAGCCTTAGATATATTCAATAATGCAGAGAGGAGAGCGGTCACCCAACCGCTGCTCCTTGCGCACAATACGCGTATACCCGCCTTGGCGGTCGACATACCGCTGAGAGATTTCATCAAAAAGCTTCCCCATCACCCTGCGATCTGTATTATATGAAGATCGGTCTCCTCCCTTCACCTCACGCCTCTCTTTGGAGGAGAGGGCGTTGAACCTGATCATTAATTTCGCCACAGCCCGGCGCCGACTAGATAGGGTGTTTTTTTTTGCTAAAGTAACGAGGCGATCGGCATGACGCCGTAACTCTTTGGCCTTAAAAACCGTTGTCTCTATACGCCCACGATCAATGAGAGATTTGAGCATATTGGCTATCATGCAGCGACGATGCGCAGAATTTTTATTAAATTTCGCATTTTGTTTCCGATGTCTCATTGCACATCCTGTTCCGAGTGTTTTTCCAAATACTCTTCCATCACCTGCCGCACGTTGTCGTTGGTGATGCCATATTTTACGAGGTCCATCCCAAGAAATAGCCCTTTCTCCTCGAGTTTATCATTAATTTCGTGGAGAGACTTTCTCCCGAAATTGCGGCATTTGAGCATTTCAGAAGGGGACATAATCACAAGTTCAGCAAGAGTTCGAATATTTGCCTGCCTCAAACAATTAGTTGAACGCACGGAGAGTTCAATTTCATCGATATTCAGGGAGAGTTTAGCAAAAAGTTGCTCACGGTCGGTATCGCATTCGACCTCTTCGTGATCAAATGACACTTCCTGAAATTTTAATGAATCAAAAACATTGAAGTGAAGCACAGCAATCTGAGTCGCGAAAGAGAGCGCCTCTTGAGGAGTAACGCGCCCATCTGTTGTAACCTCCATGATAAGACGATCATAATCGGTATCCTGCCCTACACGAGTATGCTCGACAAAATAATTCACAAGCCTCACGGGAGAAAACGCCGAGTCGATAACGATTTCATCGACAACTTTATCTTGGATTTCGTGACGTTCAGAGGGGACATACCCACGTCCAATAGCCACTCTAAGATCGACACGCCTCGTCATTGGCTGAGTCACAGTAAAGAGGTGATGGTCAGGGTTGACAATTTCAAAACCTGCCTCTTCCATGACATCTTTGAACCTCACCGCATATTGACCCCCATTCGCATCCAGCATATCTTGCGTCACCTCCAACACTGTTGAACAAATCTGAGGACTCCGCGTATCCCGATTTTCTTCTAAAGGGAGCTTTCTCATGAGCGTTCCCTTAAAATTCAAAATGATATGCGTTACATCTTCGATCACCCCCTCGACGGCTGTAAATTCGTGAGCTATACCCTCGATCTTCACTGAGATGATGGCAGGGGCTTCTAGTGATGTTAACATGATGCGACGCAAAGCATTCCCTACAGTATGTCCAAAACTCCTCTCAAAGGGCTCTGCAATAAAACGAGCAAAACCAGACTTGCCCGTCTCCTCAACTTTAATATCCGTGGGCAGTTTAACCCTGCCATATCTAACTACCATGTTATAAACCTCTTCTTTATACTCGACGTCTCTTTCTCGCACGACACCCATTGTGAGGGATAGGAGTACAGTCTCTAATCAAGGTAATGATCAACCCAGCACTCTGAAGGCCTCGGACGGCAGATTCCCTCCCCGCTCCAGGACCCTTTAAACGCACCTCAATCTCTTTCATGCCGTTGTTCATGGCAGTCTTCCCCACATCTTGTGCAGCAACGGTCGCTGCAAATGCAGAAGACTTCCTCGAACCGGAAAAGTTAACCTTGCCAGCTGAAGCCCAAGCGACTACCCTCCCAGAAGGATCTGTAATGGAAATGATAGTATTATTAAACGTAGCCTTAACACAAGCAATGCCACTAGGAACAGTTCTAGAAAATTTTTTCTTTGTTTTTAACCCCGATTTTTTAATGAACCCCTCTTTTTTTACTTTCTTACCTTTGACCAAACCGATCTCCCAATAACAACGTTAATTTCAAATTAGGTAGCCCTCTTTTTCCCCGCTACGGTCTTCTTTTTCCCTTTTCGCGTGCGTGCATTGCAGCGTGTCCTCTGCCCTCGAGAAGGAAGACCTAAGCGGTGTCTCATCCCACGATAAGAATTGATGCTAACTAGACGCTTAATATTATTCTGTACTACCCTCCTTAGGTCCCCTTCAACCACATATTCAGACTGTAAGATAGCATTGAGCCGAGAAATGTCATCATCGGTTAAATTACAAGCACGCATGTTTGGATCTAAATTCAATTTTGCGATGACCTGCTCTGACTTCGCCTTCCCAAGGCCATAAATGTAGGTTAAGCTAATCACAAGGCGCTTACTCCCAGGAATATCAATTCCAATTACGCGCGGCATAAACAAAAACCTCTACTAAAAACTGCATATGAATTAAAATGTTAACACCCCTCCCCATAAGATTCAATCAAAATTACTTGCACGACACATACCCCATCATATTCTCCCTGTTATCCGCCCTTTTTTCATAAATCCATCGTACCGCTTCATGAGCAGATAGGACTCAAATTGCTTCGTCGTGTCAAGAATGACCCCGACTAGGATGAGCAGAGATGTTCCACCAAAGAAATGACTGATCGTAGCATCTATCCCTAAAACTTTACCCACCAAAGTGGGCAAAATAGCGATAAATGCCAAGAAAACAGCGCCAGCAAGCGTAATTCGACTCATGGTCGACTCTAAAAATTCCTGAGTAGGCTTCCCTTGACGAATGCCGGGAATAAAAGCTCCATTTTTCTTCATGTCAGAGGCAATTTGTTCGGGATGGAACTGAGTAGCAGTCCAAAAATAGGTGAAAAACAAGATTAAAATGACAAAGAGTGCAGTATAGGCCCAACTGCCCGGGGAGAGCCAATTCACCACAGTGGTAAGCCAAGGGCCTTTACTTAGAAACTGCGCTATGGTAGCCGGAAACATTAAAAGGGAAGAGGCAAAGATCACGGGAATCACTCCGGCATAATTCACTTTTAGAGGGATATGCGAGCTGCTTCCCTGACTTTCTCGGCGTCCTATTACCCTCCGTGCGTATTGAAGGGGAATCTTCCGCGTACCTTGGATAACTAAAATAGTTCCCAAAATAATTAAAACAAAAACAATCGAAAGGACTACAACTGAAGAGAAGGTCATCTGCCCCGGCTCCTGTGAATCTAGATTCAGCTGCCGAACAATCGTTCCAAACGTCGAGGGCAAAGAGGCTAAAATACCCACGGAGATGATCAGGCTAATCCCATTGCCAATGCCCCGCTCAGTGATCTGCTCCCCAATCCACATCAGGAAGAGCGTTCCCGTGCTCATCGTTAACATAACAATGAGGTAAAAAAGCCAGGGAAACCCAAAAATTTGCTGATTGATTAATTGGGGAACAATAATCCCTGGATGAGATAGATTTAAGCTAAAGGCATACTTCCCAAGCATCGCCGATTGAAATAGAGCTAAAACAACTGTAAGAAGGCGGATCCCTCTTCCCATCTTTCGCTTCCCCGCTTCTCCATTTTCCCGAATCTCCCGCTGCAAAGAAGGGGTAATCGCAACGAGAATTTGCATGATAATCGAAGCAGAAATGTAGGGCATAACTCCCAACGCAACCACGGTCATATGAGCAAAAGCCCCACCAGAAAAGAGGTCCATAAGTTGAAAGAGATTCTGACTGCCACCCGTAAGCTGGAGAAAAACCTGCACTACCTTGTCCCCATCAACCCCAGGGACAGGTATATAGGCCCCAACTCTGCAGATAACGAGCATCAAAAGAGTAAAAAAAGTCCTGCTACTAATCTCTCCAATACTGATAAATTTTTTTATCGTCTCTAACATGGCTACAAGAACACATACGGAGATTATATGCGTTTAAATTCGATCCCCCTCTCCTCTAATTTTCGAACAACATTTTTCGAAAAGGCACTCGCTTCAATCACGACCTTTTTCGTGAGATCCCCTCGGGCAAGCACCTTAAACCCCCCTCTCACATGGCGTTTAGAAAACCCCTTTTCTATTAATGTGCGCTTATTGATGGTCTCCCCATCTTTAAAATATCGGTCTAAAAGAGATAGGTTGATTTCATAAATCGACTTTTTAAAGCGAGCATTGGAAAAGCCGCGATGGGGAAGTTTCTGGAATAAGGGCAGCTGCCCCCCCTCTTTAGCCCCATACCTCTTATTTCCAGAGCGTGCCTTCGCCCCTTTATGCCCACGGCAAGAGGTCTTCCCTCTACCCGATCCAGGCCCACGCCCGACGCGCTTGGAGCGCTTTCCCTTCAAATTTATATCGTTCAATTGCCACAACCCTATCATGCCTTCGACTCCCTTGCCTCCATAACCTCACCCCTATTGCGCAAACTAGCTAGAGCTTTACATGTGGCACGTACCTGATTGAGAGAGTTGTTAGATCCCAAATTCTTTGCGACGACATCTTTAATCCCGCTAAGTTCGAGGACAGCCCGCACCTTTGATCCGGCGATGATCCCCGTTCCCTCTGGAGCAGGTTTCAAAAGGATAGTTGCCCCATCCCAGTTTGTGATAAATTCGTGGGGAATAGTGGTCCCTTCAATTTCAAATGCCAAAATGTTCTTGCGTGCCGACTCCCCACTTTTTCGGATGGCGTCAGCTACCTCGTTTGCCTTCGCGAAACCCACACCAATATGCCCATTTCTATCACCAATAACGACTAAGGCAGAAAAGCTGAATTTACGCCCCCCCTTGACAACCTTCGAACATCGATTGATGTAGAGAACTTTCTCTTCGAATTCAGTATTAGACTCTGCCCCGTGTCTCTGTTTCTTTTCCATAAAATATCCCTAAAGCTTTATCCCATTTCCCCTAATTACGTCTGCAAGCTCTGCGATCAATCCGTGGTACCTAAATCTCCCTCTATCAAATACAACCTCTTCAACACCAGCCTCCTTCAAAAACTCTGCCACTTTCTGCCCCACAGAGCGCGCACCCTCCTTAGACCTCTTGGGCACCGTCGCCCCCTTAGAAAGGGTGCCAAATCCAGCGAGAGTCACTCCCTTGTCATCATCAATCACTTGCACACTGATGTTGCGGAGGCTCTTCGATACGCAGACACGGGGTCTCTTTCCCGTTCCTTTTAACCTCTTTCTCACGCGCAGCGCTCGCTTTTTCCGAATTTTTTCGCGATATAACAGCCTACTACTCATCCTCTATTTTCCTTTGGCAGCTTTACCTGCTTTCTTGCGCACACGCTCACCTACATAGCGCACTCCTTTCCCTTTGTAAGGTTCTGGAGGGCGTTTAGAGCGCACGTTAGACGCAAATTGCCCCACACGTTGCTTATCCAAACCTCTAATTTTTATAAGGGTATTCCTCTCTACACTCACCTCGAGATCTGGAGGGATTTTTAGTTGAGAGGGATGGGAAAAATTAAGCTGTAAATCTAACACGTCTCCCTTCACAGCCGCGCGATATCCCACGCCGACTAAGCTCAACTGCTTTTCAAACCCCTCATTCACTCCAATGACCGCATTATTCAAAAGCGAGCGGCAAAGACCATGCATCGATTTTAATGAACCTCCTCCCCCATCCAATTCGACGATAAGACATCGATCCTGCACCTTAACAGACACCCCTAGCGGAAGTCTCTGCATCAACACACCCTTCTTGCCTTTGATCTCAACCTCCCTACCAGAAATGTTGACCTCGGTCCCTTCAGGCAATGGAACAGGTTTTTTCCCTAAGCGCGACATACCAACTCTCTCTCCTTCACCATACAAAACAGAGCAGCTCCCCTCCAACACTGAGCCCTCGAGCCCTTTCTCCCTCAAGTATCCCGAGTGAAGTAGAGAGGATAGCGATCCCTAAGCCACTATAGACGCGCGGAATTTCTCTGTGACCAACATAACGGCGCAGACCAGGCTTCGAAACCCTTTTAAGTCCATGCAGCACGCTGTTACGAGCATTGCGCACATATTTCAGAAACACACGAACTTTATACTTTTTTTCATTTACCAAATATCCCCTAACATACCCCTGCTCCTTCATCACATCGATAATTGCTCGATTGAGCTTACTATTCCTCACATCGACATACTTATGACGGGCATCCTTCCCATTTCGAATGCGGGTTAATAAATCTGCAACTGTGTCACTCGTAGTCATAATAGTATCCGCTCTTCCTACATAATATAATTTAACGCTTGAAGGGGAGTCCAAGCTGAGCAAGTAGCTCTAAACACTCTTCATCACTTTTTGCCGAGGTAACGAAGGTAATATTCATCCCCTGATCTCGCCTAACTTCATCTAAATTCAATTCGGGAAACATCTGTTGATCCGAAAGACCTAAAGAGTAGCTTCCTCTATGATCCCCCTTTCTTTTAAATCCACGAAAATCACGAATCCTCGGACAGACGATATGACAGAATCGATAAACAAAATCAAACATCCGCCTTTTGCGCAAAGTTACCTTAAGCCCAATCTCCTGCCCCTCTCGCAATTTAAAATTAGAAATCGACCTCTTGGATCGTGTCACGATTGGTTTCTGTCCAGAAATCAACGAAAGCTCCTTTGCGCAATCTTGCATCACGTTCTTATCCTTAATCGCCTCTGCCAAGCCCATGCTAATGACGACTTTCTCCAAAGTCGGAATCTGCATAGAGTTCTTATATGCAAATTTCTCGTGCAAGATCCCCCTAACCTCTTCACGGTACCTCTGTTTTAATTTCGACATGCCTTATCTACGATTTACCACTTGGTTTCCTGAACTTTCGATAACTTATCTCTTTATCCTTATCAAAATATACGAGCTCTTTACCCCCATCCTCTCCTAACCTAGGCTTAACCTTAATCTTCCTGCCATCCGCGAGGCAAAGGGCAACGTTTGAGATGTGAATGGGCCGTTCGATGTTAACAATCTCAGATCTGCGTTTCTGATCACGACTTTTCATGTGTCTTTTTCTGACGTTGACGCCCTGTACAAGAACTCGCTCATCTTTTTTGGCGACAACAATGCCAACCTTCCCGCGATCATTACCAGAAATAACGAGGACTCTATCATCTTTTTTTATCCATTTGCTCTTCATAACCGCATCTCCCCTAAATCACTTCGGGTGCAAGTGAGCTAATTTTAAGAAACCCACGCTCCCTAACTTCTCGAGCTATTGTTCCAAAGATGCGACTTCCTCTGGGATTTTTTTTATCATCAATTAAAACACAGCTATTATCGTAGAACCTTAACATAGACCCATCTTTTCTACGTACATAGTTTTTAGTCCGCACAATGACAGCTCTGACCACTGCTCCCTTCTTCACTCCACCTTTAGGATCTGCCTCTTTGACAGAACAGACAACAATATCCCCAATTCTGGCGTAACGTTTTCTCGTCCCACCCAACACCCTAAAACACTTGACGCGCTTAGCTCCACTGTTGTCAGCAACCTTTAATTCTGTCTCCTGCTGAATCACTTCTCTTCCTTGCTACTCTTGAATATTAACATGTGCCAACAACCAACCACCTCTTCGTTTTAGAGAGAGGGCGAGTCTCCTGAATACACACCCTCTGCCCTACCTTTAAATCTCCCTTCTCATGGTGAGCATAATACTTTTCTCTCCTGGTCACTACCTTCTTGTACCGAGGATGTGGAACCGTTCTCTCAACATTGACGATTACCGTTTTGTCCATTTTGTTGGAGACGACAACCCCTTCCTTAATCTTTCTCTTTCCTTGCGATCTCATGTTACTCTACCCCGATTTCCATCCTTACAAACTCTTTTTTGGCGCAAAACAGTCAGCAGACGTGCTCGATCTCTTTTTTTCTCTCTCATAATATGTGGCCTTTCCAACTTGCGAGAAGCTCGAAGCTCATTAGTAAGCTCGAATATGCTCTGACACATCTCCCTATATTGTGCTTCTAGCTCTTCAACAGAACGGGTTATTAACTCTTTAGCCTTAAACATACATTTTCCATTTATGCCCTCTCGACACGTTCCACAAAACGTGTGCGGTAGGGAAGTTTCGCCGTAGCCTTGAGCAGAGCTCGCCTCGCTTCATCCCTTGAAACGTTAGCCACCTCAAACAGTATCCTTCCTGGGCGCACGACCGCTACCCAATGGCTCACGCCCCCCTTGCCTTTGCCCATACGCGTCTCCGCCGGTTTCTTTGTAATCGGTTTGTCAGGGAAAATACGGATCCATACCTTGCCCTTTCGACTAAAAAACCGAGTGATGGCTACACGGCAGGCTTCGATTTGCTGGCTCGTGACTTTGCCCCTTTCGAGAACTTGCATCCCATAATCACCAAATACCACAAATTGCCCAGCCTTTGTACTGCCCTTAAGTGAGCCCTTCTGTTGCTTGCGAAACTTAGGTCGGGAGGGAATTAGCACCATCGATTATCACCTCTATTCACGCCTGATCACCTCTGTTAATCCATACTTTCACGCCAATAGAACCATATGTCGTCTCAGCACGCGCGGTAGCATAATCGATATTCGCTCGCAAAGTATGTAGGGGAATACGCCCCTCCTTGTACCATTCAGTACGCGCAATCTCAGCTCCGCCGATACGCCCAGAAACTTGCACCTTAATCCCCACAGCTCCAGCATCCATGGTTGATAACATCGCTTTCTTTAAAATCCTTCGAAAAGGGAGGCGTCGCTCGAGTTGTTTTGCTATCGCTTCCGCTACAAGCTGCGCATCTAAATCTGGCCTCTTGACCTCAACCACCTCAATCCATATATCTTTCTGCGTCAGCTTTTTAAGCTCCTGCTTCATTGTTTCAATTTCGGCGCCTTTCTTGCCGATAACGAGGCCAGGCCGCGCAGTATATAAAATTACTTCAAGCTTCTCACTCATGCGTTTGATAACGACCTGCGCCGTCCCCACACAGCAAGACTTTTTTGCCAGAAAATCGCGCACCCTCTTGTCCTCAAACAAAAGAGAACCAAACTCACGTTTATTAGCAAACCAAAGCGACTTCCAATTCCTCTTTAACGCAAGTCGCAACCCAATCGGAGATATTTTTTGCCCCATAATAATTTTACCTAACTTTCTACCTCAAGAAGGATCATAAAATGACTCATCCGCTTCAAAATTGGCACACGTCCTCCACGACACTTCGATTTTACACGTTTGATAATCGGCCCCTCGTCAACCCTCACCTCTTTGACTTTAAGGTTCTCTCTCCGCGCATTAAGAAGGGTTGTCTCTGCGTTTGCAATTGCACTCACCAATGTCTTTTTAAGCAGTGCCCCGCCCTTTAAATTGCTATACTCTAATTGAAAAAGCGCCTCTTCAACACCTTTCCCACGTATTAAAGCTGCAGCCAATCGCGCCTTGCGAGGAGAGATCCGAACATATTTTGTCTGCGCACGAGCATTTGGCATAATTCACTTCCTTATTTCTTGACAGGATGCCCTTTAAAAAAGCGTGTTGGAGAAAATTCTCCCAACCGATGTCCCACCATGTTTTCAGTCACAAAAACTGAGATAAATTTCTTCCCATTATGCACTTCAAACGTATGTCCAATCATCTCGGGAACAATCATAGAACGCCTGGACCACGTCCTAATTGAGCGCTTCGACCCAGTGTTGTTTTGATTCAATACCTTAGCCATTAAATGGTGGTCCACAAAGGGCCCCTTCCTCAAAGATCTACTCATCTACTTCTTCCTTCGGTCTTTAACAATCATTTTTTTAGACTTTTTCTTAGACCGGGTGCGCAATCCTTTCGTTTGCATTCCCCAAGGAGTTTGTGGAATGTATCCATTCTGTCGCCCCTCACCCCCACCGTGAGGATGATCTACCGGATTCATCGCAGTTCCACGTACAGTAGGACGGAATCCTTTCCATCGATTTCTTCCCGCTTTCCCCTCAACGCGCAAAATCTGCTCCGCATTAGAAAGCACCCCAAATGTCGCGCGACATGTTTCACGTACCATACGCACCTCTCCCGAAGGCATTTTAATCGTTGCATAACCGTCACTACGCGCCATAAGTCGCGCAGACAACCCCGCCGAACGAACCATCTTGCCCCCACGATTAGGGTAGAGTTCGACATTATGCACAATTGAACCCAAAGGCATCTTTTTAAGTGCCATAGCACACCCAGGTTTAAATGGCGCCTGGTCGCCCGACATCACGACATCCCCCCTCTTTACCCCTTCAGGAGAGAGAATATACCGTTTTTCACCGTCACGATAACTCACAAGCGCAATATGCGCTGAACGGTTTGGATCATATTCAATAGAAACCACCTTTGCCTCTATCCCATCCTTCTCTCTTCTAAAATCGATTAAACGATAAAGACGCTTATGCCCTCCACCGCGATGACGGCAAGTGATGTGTCCATGATGGTTTCGCCCATGAATGCGCCTCTTGCCCTCGAGAAGGGCCCTCCTCGGCTTAACTCTCTTTCTCTTCCCCGAGACACAGGTAAGCTTGCCAAAACTAGGAAGAACCAGTCTCCTCTGAGCAGGTGTGGTCGGCTTAAAATTCTTAACCATTACTCATCGCCTTCAAACTATATCATCAATCGAATCGCCACTTTCTAAAGTCACAATCGCCTTTTTATACGCACTACAAAACCCTTTGCGCCCTCTCACACGCCGCTTCTTTGGCTTCATGTTGATCGTATTGACCCCCTTAACTTTAACTTTTCTAGCAGCGTAGATAGCTTCAACCGCACGGGCAATCTCTATCTTATTCGCTTTTCTGTCAACAAGAAAGACATACTTAGGCGAATCACACCGGCCTACACAACGGTTGCTTGTCAGATGCTGTAATCCCTCAAGAAGAGTTGCCTTCTCTGTAATATAACGTGACTTAATAATGTGATAGGAAAGCCTTTTATTCATCTTACTTGCGTGTCCTCAATGCTCGTGTAAAATGGTCGATGGCACAGTCAAATAATACAATTTCTTGATTAACCACCACATCATACCCACTAAAATTCATAACCGATAAATATTGTGTCTTTGGGATGTTGCGCATACTCAGATAAAACGTATCCCTCCTAGCTCTCTCCTCATTTGTCGTATCGCACAAAAAAAGAACTCTTCTGTTCTCAAGCCCCACATTTTTTAAAAACCTCCAGACCAATTTCGTCTTTGGTGCTGTTATAGGCACATCCAACTTTAAAACACGAACGTTCCCATTAAGGAGCTTCTGCGTTAGCAAGTATTGAATAGCTGCACGACGCTCCTTTTTGTTCCCACTACTGTGGCAATTAAACTTAGGTTTGGGGCCAAACACAACCCCTCCTCCCCGGTATTGGGGGCTTTTGATGGAGCCCTGCCTGGCACGACCCGACCCCTTCTGGGGACGAGGCTTCGCATTAGACTGGGCAAGTTCCCCACGCCCCCGCGTGTTCGCGCTCCACTGCCTTGCATTCTTCCTCAAAGCACCTATATAATCTTTAACCAATTGAGAGTGCACAGAGCTTCTCAAGAGCTGATTATCTATGGGGATCTCTTCAAATACATTTCCTTGTAAATCAAAGGCCTTTAGCTTTAACATGCCCTCTTACCCACGTTTTCTCGACTTTTCAATATACACCAACCCATTCGTTGGCCCAGGAATAGCTCCACGCACTAACATCATCTGCCTTTCGGCATCAATCTGAATAACCCTCAAATTTTTCACCTTCACCCTCTTTGCCCCCATTTGCCCGGCCTTCTTTCCTCCGGGGAGGTTTCTTCCGGGAGAAGAACACATCCCTGTAGAGCCCGCGCTGCGATGAAATTTCGACCCATGCGCTCCCGGCCCGCCAGAAAATCCGTGGCGCTTCATCACACCCTGAAACCCCTTGCCCTTAGAGACACCACTCACATCAACATACCGACAACCCAAAAAATAGTCCAAAGCGATCTCCTGACCCGTTTGATACTCTTCCCCACTTTCAATACGCGACTCAGCGAGGTAGCGCCTAGGCTCCACCTTTGCACGAGCAAAATGCCCAACGAGGGGCTTCTTCACACTCCCTTTTTTTAACTTAAGAATCTTAAACGCCCCAAGTTGCAAGGCCGCATATCCATCTTTGCCGGCCGCTTTCACCTGGACGACTACATTGGGCTCCGCGAAAATTACAGTGCAAACGACAAAACTATCACTCTCATCAAAAATAGAGATCATCCCCCTCTTCTTTCCCATCAACTGTAGAGACATCGTCCACTTCCTCGTCTTCTTGCTCTTCCAATCTCATAGCACAAAATACGCAACCCAGTCCGCTCGAGACAGGAAAGACCACACGCGCCAACACCAAGCAGGCTACCAGAATGCCGCATTTTATACAACAAAATTGAACCAACCATTTCTATCGAAAGAGGACGACACGCAACCAATATACTTGTCTACTTCCCTATCTGCCTTGAAATCCGAAAACTTCGAGATAACGAAAACACTCAACAGCAACACTAAAAACAATATGAGTATAAACCATTCTCGAGATTTCAAAGTACCCCTCTGCCGGAGGGAAGGTGTGCTTACCCTTCTGGTGGCCCTATCATTACCTTCGTAATCATATCACTCATCATTAAAAAGGCGTTGAGAGTGATTTTCAACACATTCACTGCTAACTTGTCCGCCGTATAAGATGCCCAAACGAGGGGGAACACTCCGCCAATTAGACATAGGGAAAGAGCGCTAGTCCATGCCATAAGCTTCACTACATCTCTCTTGTATTGTGGTGAAAACCCCTCCTCACTCTGCCTCATGTATAGACTACACGCAGTCTCAATGAATCTATAAAGCGCGTTATAGAAACTTGCACACGTCTTTACCACCCGCAGAGGACTTACCGGAATAAGCGCCGCAGAAAAGACCTCAAAATCAACCATCGCCACAAAAAAACCAACCCCCCCAATCACTAAAAGAGCCACATGCCGCGCCCCCTCAGCCAGGGATGCTAAGACTCCACCACGTCGCCCCCCTCTTAACCCCCCTTGAAGGAAGGTTACACACTGGCGGCCATTTTTTAACATCGCGGGAACATGCCATAAAGCATCCACCTCCTCAAGGCACCTCCGAGCGGGCATTATATAGATGCCACTCCCAAAACAAGGAACCACGGGCACACCACAGGCCAGGAGCACGCCACACGTGCCCGCTAGAAGGCGACAGCACTGACGAGAACTCGGCGCATCCTCCGTCATAAATTCTGAAACTGTGAGACAACTTGCCATAATGCCCTCTCTCTATTAGGTCCGTCTAGCTGCTGAAGTGCTACGCATCGTCACCTCTATCTCTTTCATCTCTGCGCCCGAAGACAGGTGCCGCTTTAGACGAAGCGCCGCAACAATCACATATCCACAAAAGGCCACAGTGCTGCCCCATTCACGCACCAATTTGTCCACCACTCCGGAGCCAACAACAGCGCACACGTTTAACAACTCCACAAACTGAACAAGCGCAAATACAAGATTTCCATCCCATTTGTCGCTGACATTTTTTTCGTACAATGCAGTATACCTCTCGGGCATACCACGACCAGTATCTTGCCTCCCTGTTAAGCGCGAAAAAATCTCTCTCGAGGTTTCCGGCACCTTCACCATATCACACACTGCAACCACTATCTCCGACACACACCCTACGGCCGCAAGGGCAGGGCTAAAACTACCCGGTATTATACCGTGCATAACGGCGCAAAAATAAAGAGTTATAAACGCCGCTATAATTTCTAAAGTGGGCTGAACTAAGTCTTGCAGAAGAGCTCTTGCTCTCCCTTCTTCCGCTACCGCCCCATCAGGACCCAGCCCGCGGGCAATACCTACAAGCTTCCGGACTCTAATTATTACTAAGCGAGAGTTCTTTAAAACTCTTTGCAATTCAAAGAAAGAGAGAGCCGTATCACATACTCGAGTAACTACAGCAACCCCATCAACCAAGCCGCTACTAGAGGGCATGTACTTCGCCACTCTCCCCGCACAACCCAGCACACACAAGTCGAAAAAAAACATCTCCCGCGGGTCTGTATAAAATTCAACCACACGTCCAAGCAAGACGAAGACAGTCATGATACACCTCTGCTTCCCAAACTGATCTGGGGAGCAGAATAGTATAAGCAGAATTTAATCGAAAGAAGAATCGTCAGAAAAAGTAAACTTTTTGTTACGACTCAATTTCTGGAGGGGTAGATACCCCTTTGTAAAAATCCTCAAATGAGAGTCTCTTTTTGCCTTCTAATTGAACTTCGAGGATTAACAACGCTCCCTCTCTGCACGCAACACGCCATCCACACGCCTCAAACGATAGCGTCTTTCCAGGAACTCCCGACCCTTCGCAAGCCTTTGAACGATAAATCTTTAGCCTTTTCTGTTGCCCCATAAGCTCAACATTACACCATGCCCCGGGACAAGGGCTAAACGCACGCACTCGATTGTGAATCTGCTCCGCAGAACCATTCCAGTCCAACTTAGCCATTCTGGAATCAATTTTTTTAGCATAAGTCGCCTCTTTATGATTTTGCGGCATCCTGATCAAACTCTCATATTGGCTAATTGCTTTAAGAAGTAATCGGCACCCTATTTTGCACAACCTAGCCTCCAATTCTTGAAAGTTTAACTCTCTCTCAATAGGAACTCTTTCCTGAAGGAGAATGTCCCCAGCATCCATTTTAAGAGCCATTTCAATAATGGTAACCCCTGTATATTTAGCTCCATCGAGCAGGGCTGCTTGAATAGGGGCTGCCCCCCGGTATTTCGGCAAAAGAGAGGCGTGCAGGTTGATACAACCACACTTTGGTAAATCCAAAAGCTCCTGGCTAATGATCTCTCCATAAGCAACCACCACAAATAAATCGACTTCAAGAGGGTGAAGCTTCTTAGCAAAAGAGCATGTGGAAGCCTTGTCGGGCTGGAGAATGAGAACACGAGGGTAACGCTGCAAACAGAGACGTTTGACTGCAGAAGGTGAGGGTGTGCCAGAACGTCCATAAGGCCTGTCGGGCTTGGTCACAACCGCTGCCACATCAATCCCGTGCGCAAGTAAGTAGGCAAGCACGTCTGCCGCAAAACGAGGAGTCCCAAAAAATACCACTTTCATACATATCTGCATGTCGTATCGAGAATTTTACACCCCTCTACCTCTACATCTCTAAGAGGTCCGTATATTCCGGGATTTCATTTCTATCCAAGCCAATATTAACAGCCGGCTGTAGCCCAATAAGACCCCGCTTTGAGTGTTTGCAAAAATCGATCCAGTGCTGAATCTCTTTGCTCAACTCAACCTCTTCGCTCACACGCTTAAGTGCTTCCTCGAGATGATAGCCACTGCGATAGGTCAATTTAAAAGCCTTAGTAAGATTCTTTCGAAGATTGAGCCGAAATTTATGGCGTTTCAATCCTACAAGATTCAACCCTCCCAGCCGATAAGGGTTCCCCCCTCCCAACGTGTAAGGGGGAATATCGCTGACGACACGACTTAACCCGCCAACCATAGCAAAACATCCCACACGTACAAATTGATGAATGGGGGTCAACCCCCCAATGTGAGCGTAATCCTCAACTTCAACATACCCACCAAGCGTCACCCCATTGGTCATGATGACGTGCTTACCCACCTTGCAGTGATGGGCGATATGGCAATAAGCCATAATCAAACAGTGGTCACCCACGGAAACGACAGACCCCTCATTGTACGGGGAATTGATAGTCACAAATTCTCGAATTTCACAATATCTTCCAATCGTTATACGACTAGCAACATCGCCCGAAACATTACTGCCAGTGGTCGCCATGCTCGCCTGGGCTTTAGTCCCGATGCTCGCCCCTGGATAGATCACAGACCCCTCTCCAATACTTATATTTCCCTCGATATAAACATGGGATTTTATTGCCACATTGTCGCCCACTGTGACAGAGCCCTTAATAACGACATAGGGTTCAATGACAACATTCCTTCCGATTTTTACATCGGAATCGATCACTGCTGTAGGATGAATATCTGACATGGCTGTAGCGCTCTTACATTTTAAAACTTCTTAAAGGCAAATCCTATTTCCGCCTCAGCCGCTATTTGATCATTGACCAACGCTTTGGCAAACACCTTCCCACCTCTGGGCCCCAAGTAGGTTCCACACACATGCAAATACAAGACATCCCCGGGAATGGCAGGGTGGCGAAACTTTGCTCGGCTTATGTTAAGAAGAACAGGAGTCCTCTTTGTAAACCCTTTTTGATGAACGAGAATCCCCGCTGTTTGCGCCAAAGCTTCCAAGATGAGGACGCCCGGCATAATAGGATCCTCGGGAAAGTGCCCTTTAAAAAATTCTTCATTCATAGTCACACATTTCATCGCAATGATTGTCTCCTTCTCAAGATCGAGCGCAATCACACGATCGACGAGTAGGAGGGGATACCGATGGGGCAAAATTTTTTTTATCTCTTCAATATCCAAAATAGGAACATTTTTCGTATTCATCAACGCGTTTCCCTGACAAAATAGTCCAATAAAACCTGAGCAAAGGACCTATTAGAAGAGTGGCCCGAACAAACCGCAACGACGTGTGCCTTAAAAGGATGACCAACTAAAGATAAATCCCCAATAATATCGAGAACCTTGTGTCGTGCCATCTCATTTCGGTAGCGCAACCCCTCAGGGTTGAGCACACAGCCATCCTTAATCACCACGCCATTATCCAAACTGCCGTTAATCTCTCCCCTCTCCATCAACAAAGCCACCTCATCGTAACAGGCAAAGGTGCGGGCGGGAGCGATCTCCTCCCTGTAGGCCTGTCTATCTACGATGAATGTGCAAAACTGAGCCTCAAGTAATGCGTCACTTGCGCAACTCAAAGTATAACTTACACGAAACTTTTCAGAGGGGAGGGCCACAAGATGGACGCCTCCCTCGGACCAGTAGACGGGCTCCTTTAGATGGTAGATTTTTTTTTTTGCTTCTTGCGACACCACTTCAGCCTCTTCAATAAGCGCGACAAAGGGAAGCGCGCTCCCATCACAAATGGGCACCTCAGGGCCATCCATTTCAATATGCACATTATCGAGACCAAACGCATTAATTGCGGAGAGAAGGTGCTCAACAGTTCTCACCTGTTGTCCCTGCTCCAATCCCAAAACAGTAGATCTATTCGACATGTCATGCGCATTCTTGACGTGGGCCGGAAAGAGTGGCTTTTCGGGCAAATCCACCCGCTGAAACACAACACCCATCCCTTCAGGGGCTGGGCACAGTCTAACTCTACACTTCGACCCGGTGAACAACCCCTTTCCCTCCAACGCAACAGACCTCCCCAATGACCTTTGAGGTTCAGTCAGACAAAACGACTCATCACAAGAAAACATATAAAGCTTAAATCGAAAAGAAAAAACTTACCTAACGCCGAGGTTAATCGAACTTCTCAATTTTCATCAAGAGAAAATCCCCTCCCTCTCCTCAAAAAGGTCAAACACACAAACGACAAAACCACGATAAAACTGTCTCCCCAAATCGTATACAAAGTAGGGAATGTGTAGAGATCGACAGATAAGAATAGGCTGCCCCCTTTTACTTCATGCTCCCGCTCTGCAAATTTAAGCTCATCAATGATCCGCCCTAAACTATCCACTCCAACAGTAACCCCCGTATTGCAAGCCCGCACCAAAGGCACTCCATTCTCAATTGCACGTATTCTTCCATGATCAAAATGTTGCTGAGGGAGACGAGAGAATGGGTACCACGCGTCATTAGTTACATTCACAAATAATTGGGCCCCCTTTTGACGCCCCTCCCTCATCAGGTGACTAAAACACTCTTCATAGCAAATAGAGATGCTCAGAGGGCATTTCCCATCGATCACCTTCGCCTCTTTCCCGTGGGTGCAAAAATTATGGATCCCATAACGCTTGATGAGTGGTTTTAAAAATGAGAAGGGAAGGTACTCGGCAAGGGGTACAAGCACCCTCTTTTCATAGCGGGTGATAGCACGCCTGCCGGGAATAAAGTGAAAGGCGGCGTTGTAGTAGTTCCCCTTATCACAATCGTCGAAGCCGATTACGACCTCTGCGTTGTAGTAGTTGGAAATGGCCTGTGCCCAAAAGGCGTTGCTGACGTAGACCTCTCCTCCTCTCATTGCGGCCAAAGGCTTTATCAAAAGGGGGCTGAGGTCGACCCCCCCCAAAAAAGTCTCCATAATGCGCTTCACCTCTTTGCAGTTATAAACAGGAGTATACGCGCTGTAGGGCAATGCTGCCTCCGGAAGGACAATGAGATCTAACTTTTTTGACCTGTGTTGTCTCAAGTAACACAAAATATTTTTCCATTGCCGATAAGGGGAGACATACTGTTCCTTGCTATGACGAAAATAGGTCTTTTGGTCAGGCAAAAGGGCTGTTTGAACCAGGGCAACATTAATAGGTTTGAAGGAGCCTACACTCTTTGCCTTATGATACTGCATATGACAGACTCCAAAAAAGTAGGGAAGCAGAAGCGCCCCACTCCATAAGCATACACTCTTTCTGCAACGATCAAAAAATGCCCTAACAGCCAATAAATTAACAAACATCACCCAAAATGAAAGACCAAATATCCCCCAAATCGTGGCCATTTGCGCACCAATCGAAGAGGCCGCGTGAGATAGACCTACTGGATTCCATACGAAACCACATAAAACATGTACACGACTCCACTCCATCAATGTCCAAAGAGCCGCCATCCCAAGAGATTGACATACAGTCAGTACGGGCTTCCTAGGGAAAAAAATAGAGAGCACTCCAAACTGCAACCCCAAGGCGAGAGAGAGGCCCACATACACGAACAAGATATACAACCCTTGATAGGTAGTAGAGGCAAGCCAAGAAAGCTGAACCAGTTGGACAAAAAAAAACCAAATTAGACTGTAGAGAAAGCGCCATCTTTTCAAATAAGTTGAAGAGATCCAAAACAACGCAAAACCCATCGCACTAGCAACCAAGGAGAGAATAGCGCTGGTTTGGGGCTGTCCAAGAGATACGACTAACAAGCTGAAGCCAAATAAGATGGCAACTTTCTTCATGTGGCTATTTTCTCTTTTTGAGAAACAATCAACAAATAGAGAGAGAGCCCCACGATAGAGATGTTTCTTAAAAATAGCATTACCTGAATATGAAAATCCTCCCCGACCTCTAACCAAAAGGGATGGAAGATTAGCGTTGTTAAAAGGGAAAAGAGCAGAAGGAGAGATGTGCCAATGCGCATTGTATACCCCGCTACTAACACGAGCCCTCCTCCGACCACTTCCAACACTATCGCAACTCCCATCACAAATGGGATTTTAGACACACCATATTGCAGCACATCCCCAACAAAAGCGACACCTCCAAAGCCCTCTATATAGATCTGCCACCGGTATAAAGCTTCATTCCAGTCTGTAAGTGCCGCAGACCAATTTAACAACTTGCCTATACCGTCAATGATAAAGGGCAAACTAAAAAGCGCTCTAGCAACAAAAAGAAGCACTCCCTTCATACCGCAACTCCATCTCTACCTAGGGTGAAGTATATTCGTTCATACCGGAAAAAACCATAAAATTCTCTTCGGAAGAAGGAGTGTCCCACAAGTATTTGATTAAACGATTTTAATAAACCATACCTAGCGCTTGCCCCGTAAGAAAACAGAGCTTAAGATGCAACCCAGTCGTCCTCGTTGCACTTGAAATACCCCCCCCTGCAGGGGGGCGCAGCCAGTGGCTATTTCGCTCTCCTTCACCCTTAGATACAGAAATGCACCAAAATTCTCAAAATGCCTTTTTAAAACTGTCGCACCCCCCTTAGACACACTGCGCACCATCCTCATCACGAGAAGAAGACAACTCTCGGAGCGTGGATTTTAAGAAATTATGCGCATCTCTAAAAACACTTTTCTGTGAGGATAAAGGCTGTAAAGGATATCACATCGAATCAGGGTTTGCTACCCGTAGCTACAGCGGATGGAGAATTTGAGCGATCGGGAACTGGAACGGTTTTTGCTAGATAGTGTCGTCACAAGGGGCGTTGCCGTTAAGACAAGTTGCTGTTACACTGCGTATTATTGAATACAAATGGGTGGAGTGAATATCGATGCTTCAAGGTCATGCATTTCTCAACAGGCCCATAATCCAGAAAACTGCGTTGAGAAACAAACGATTGTTTTTACAACCCCACCCCATTGCTCCTTTCTACCTGGTAATAAGGGGGCGCTCATGGAAATGGAGTTTTCGAATCGAAAAGTAGCTAATTGCCTGTTTCAGTAAAAATTTAAAGGGATTTCGGTTGATTTTTGGACAAATTATGATTGAAATCGGCCCCTTTTGTCGGATTTCCCCCCTGATTTCGTGCTTTCCGCGAAACCAGGGCTAGGGGGATTCCGTTTAGCCCAGTTAGAAGAATGGCGTCCTGTGTACCCTGATCAGTCGCCTGAAATTGTGAGTAAGCGCCTGCCTGATTCCCTGAAATTGATTCTTGGCTAATGCCTATGTAGCGAACCCGCTTACATTGCCAACGAAAATACCCCACTTCATAAAATATTCTTTGCTTTGTGAATAGCGTCGATCTCTCCCAAAGTCTTTTTCCCTCATATGGTTTTTTAAAATTACCTTGCTGACACATCCATTTTGCTTCATGGTCAGAGAAGCTTCCTTGCTACAATAACCTTTGTCACCAAACACCATTCCCTCCTTCGGGCAGATATGTTTAAGCGATTTACCATCAGGCACATTTGCTGGAGTCACGGCAACTTTAGTAATCAACCCCAACTTCATGCACGAGGGAGATAGGTGCCTTTTGTACCCACACCAAAACTTTGTTTCCCTTTGCACCCAATCCTCACTTGTTTATCGTTAGCCACCTTATTTTACTGTTTTTTTGTTGAAGACTTTAAGTTTTTTTCTATTGCCTTGTCTCGCTCTATTGCATAGACTCGCCTTGGAGGTAATTTGTGATGCATCTACAAAATTAAATACCTCTGCAATGAGTCCATGGCTTTTCAATTAGGCTATCAGAAAGCTTCAAACAACCCGGCTAGCCGCTTAGTTCCACTCTTAGCTCTTAAGTGTGAGAAATAAGTATGATCCGGTGTCTTCTCTAGTAGGGGAAAGCCACAAAAGAATTCTCCTACGTTATTTTCCTTAACAAAAACCGCTCCAGTTCTCGGTCGCTCAAATTCTCCATCCACTGTAGCACGAGAGCGGCAAACCCTGATTCGATGCGACACCCTTTACGACCCCCATCCTCACAGAAAAGCGCTTTTAGAGGTGCGCATAATTTCTTAAAATTCACTAATGCGTAGTAGTTTGCAATAAGGATGATCTGCTTGCGAGTTAAATCTCCTATATGGGTTTCGAACATATCCCGCCCCCCTTTGAGGATGGATTTGAACATACTCATTTTATCCTCAATTTCCTATAGAGGAATTATCCCCTTTAAGAGGTTTTTGTTTGAAGTTACCTCTAGAAGAAAATCCACCAGCGGCCTTCTATTTCTTGAGCAGGCCAAATAAAGATTCTAGTATACGCCAGGTCCTATCTGAAATGTCATGCCTTCTATGTGCTTTTTTCATTAGCCACTCCACCTATTTATATTCAATAATACGCAGTGTAACAGCAACTTATCTTGACGACAACGCCCCTTGGGATGACACTACCTAGTGAATAGGAAATCTTTTCGTCAATTTTCGTTTTGCACTTTGCGCCTCCCTAAACAAATACAGCCCTGTCAATTTATAAATTAAGTTTGTTTGCCTGCGACAGTAACTATTGACATATGTTACCAAAAGCATTACAATCGACGCGCTTTGGTGTAAATGGTAAGCGAGGTGTCCTAATGGGGAGTTGTGCAGTAACGTGGTTGTTCGATTCGGAAATGTACACACGCGAGATTTGGCGGCAAAATGTTTCTCCATTCGAAGAAATATGCCGCGCTGTTGTATGCGTGGCATTAATGGTGTTCACTTTCTGTCTGGCCCTTTTCTTTAAACCTGTGCAACAACTCTGGCTCTCGGGCGCGGAGCGACTCTCCCCCGATGAACAGGTAGAGGTCCCTCACCAGCCCTCCACGCCATCTAGTGATGTTGTTGCACGGAGGTTATTACTCGAAGAGATACAACGTAACAGGTCAAAGGCACTACGTCTCAGGGCACTATGTGCTGCCGGAATCACACTACAAAAAGACGCTCCCGTCTCCAATGAGATTTTGTCGGAGCTTGCTACGCACCTTCCAGAAGTTTGCGCACGCTCTTCCAAAAAGACCTTTGGAGAAGGTACGTGTCGCGCTTCCACAGATGCCGTGAAGTTGTTTAAAAGCCAACGTTCGCGTCCGGTTTTCTCTCTTAACTCTTGTCCCACCTATATCTTTAAGGTCGATATGTCACTGCGGGGTGGGAAGCTGTCCCAGCTGCAGCAATGCAAAATGAGAGCGTTGGTCGCAATTAAGGAACATAACTTGGACCGCATTATGGTCCCTGGTTCACGCTTACTGTCTGTGGCTGCTGGTGATCAGTCATATACAGTGTTTGTTGAAAAAAAAATAGAGGGCGATAGTTACGGAGTGCGGGAGGAAGCTACTGCAGACGACCAAAAAGAAGATTCGTCCGCTTACTCTTGCGTCTTGCAGCAACTCACACACTTCATCATCTACACAGGTGCAGATGGTATTCACCCCAAAAATGCCCCACTTGTTAATATCAACAACAAGATGTGTATCGCTCTCCTCGATCTTGAGGAAGTGCCCGAGGCACCCCCCAATAGACCTCCCTTCGAACGGGTAATACGTTACTACTGTTGGACTGACAAGCAGGTAGATTGTGTTATAAGTGTAGCGCACAAAGCCTTACCGTCGTGTGACTTAGATTTTTCAGCCATAAAACAGGACAGATTGAACCAATTGCGTACGGAGGATAGCTTGAAAGAGTTTTATCAACAAAATAAGGTCAGCTTCGATACGGGAATGCTTCCACTTGTTAAGGACAACTTAGGCTTAAATTTGGGAGAAATACTCACTGAGGGTTTTGAGGATGACAGAGTCACCCTGGGAAAAGCAGTAACTGAAATCTATGATAAACTGAATGGATGGATCATAACCTCTGATGAACAAACGCTTAAGGAGAAACGTCATATTGCTGTGAACCTCCAAGAAGTTGATAGTCCATTTTGTCTCTACAGCCTGATGGGAGTCCCCTCCACTACTTGCCGGTATGATTGCTCAAAAGAAACTCTCAAAGAGAGTGCATGGCTAGATAGAATCCTGGAGACCTTTCGTCGTAAAGGCTACATCTTTGCCTACGACGTCTCCGACGGCGTAACCACGCCTTTGTGCTCCTATTGTGACAAGACTATCCGTATTGGCACTTGCCACATTCAATGTTAGTCGCAGTGTTCGCGTCTGGACATCCCCTTCCCCTCCACACAGATTTTTTTTCAGAAGTTGAGGGCACGCGCGCGTTTACTAGGTGTGTACTTGTTCAGGAGGGCGCAAAACGAAGCCACTAGAGATGTCGATACTTCAGGGGTATGCATTTCTTGGACACTCCATCCCTAATTCGCAGAAACAAAGTGCGCGTCTTGAAAGATCTCTCGGCGAAGATGTCTCGCTACTCACAGGAACCATGCGGGGGGACCAATGGTCTTCTCAGAGCGACAAAAAATCCGAATGATTGCATAACATCGGCCAAATCACTCCAGACAGACCACTGCTCATGGGAACCTCCAGTTTGCTCAAGATACGCAAAACCACCAATATCGAAATTGTGACTGTACACGCTCCCCCTTAAACCGCATGCATTTCCCAAGCACCCATAGGCGATGAGCGCACACTATTTTTTTGCTACTTTACCTTGCATATTTTTGTTAATCACGCGTCCCGTGATATAAGCGATGATCATAACAGCAATACCAATGGCACAAGCAGGCTTTATATCGAGCCCAACCTCTTCAGCACCAGCGATGATAATGGTACCTAAAATAGTTATCCAGAATTCTGAGGTTTTAATACCTGGTTTTTTAGCGGATGTATCTTGCATGGTTGTCTCCTATGACTGTTAAGAATTGGCTCGGCTAAGCCAGTCCTGTAAAAATAATGCCTTTTGCGGCCTTTAAATTCAGTAATGGAACAATCAGGATGCGGACAGTTTTGCTTGCTAATACCAAATTTACTTTTATCACCACGATCATCCGGGCCACCTACGCAGGCACCTTCATAATCTAAAGTGACCTCAACATTCCTTAAGTGTTTTGCATCAAAATTATCTGCCATTATTGATCCACTTCCCTAATGCACTAGTATCTTTAAGATATTTTGCATGAAGCGCGACAACTTCCGCGTGGCCCTATGTCGACGGCTCCCTCATTTGTCTGCACTGCTTCACCCTCTTCATTTTATGCACTGCGGCCACCCAGGAAGTGACTCCACTGAACTTTATGGCGTGCCTTACACGGGTGACAGCCCAACCCGCTGGGATGCTCAATCTTAAAAATCCCCACGGAGCAACTTTGCTCCAAGCAATAATTGCTGGATTACCTACAAATGTTACGTCCACAGTTGCCGCGCTTTGCGTCAGTGCTTTCGCTGAGTCGCTTACTACTCATTCAACCAACTTTTCTAGTTGGAAAAGCCCCGCCAAGCGCACAAACCAAATCACCCCACATACCCTTGCTTTATCAACACCATGATATTCTGTCAACGCGGGATAATGTGTTACAAAACCTCCCGGAACAAAATATCTAAAACGATTTGCCAAACATTTAAGGGCCTCAAAATTTTCAAGGCAAACGAGTTAGATGGTATGTAGAAAAAATCAATCCGAGAATTGATGGCCCTGAAAAAAATATTTGACGCAAAGGATAATTAAAGACCTCCTCGTGGGAGAACATTTTTTCAACACTCCCCTACTGGAAATGAAGCAGGCCGCCCACAAAATCATATTTTTGTTTGACGTTTTTAACGTTTAAAATTTACGCTTGCATAGCAAACATTTTACGTAGGTTGGAGTCTGTCATGCGCCACCTAAAATTTTATGCCCACTGCGCCCTTCTCGCCACCGTGCCGGCCCTCCCCATTTACCCTCAAGGCAACTTAGTAAATGCCTCTTTTCTGAGGGTAGACAGTAGATATCCATTAGAGGAGGGAGAGTGGATCCCTCCTTCAACATACGATGAGATCCTCGTGATGTTAGAAGAGCTAGAGCTTGGCGAACTCGAAAAAAGGTATTCCCCCTTTCAGCTGGAGCGGATCAATGAATATTTAATCGCCCTCGCGCAAGAGGGGATCCTCCCCGAAGAATATGACGAGGAGATGGCCCTCGGAGAAAGCATCTATGACCTTGTCTATGGAGAGGATAACCCCATTGAGTTTATCCACTCTCTAGAGGGTGATAGCAAATATACAATCTTCCCAGCCATTCTCGACAGCCATCACGCCTATAACATCATAGAGTGTGGCAGAGTTAAAAGACTGTGGCAAAAGATCAAGAAGTTTTGCAAGAAACACAAAAAGGAGAGTATCATTGGTGCCGCCATTGCCGTTGCTGTCGCGGTTGCCGTTGCTGTCGCGGTATCATCTCCTGCAGTGGTGGGAAGTGGCGCAGCTTCTGCCGCTGCGGGGGGAGCAGGTGCCGCTGCCTCTACGCAAAAAAAATCGGAATCTGAAAAGACCACTCCTTCCGCTGCAGAATCACCCACAACACAAACGCCCTCTGAGGGACTCTCCACCCTTAAAGCAGCCATAGAGGAACAGGTTTCCACCTTTAAGAAACAGCTCTCTGAGGAGGGGTTCATCTCCAACACGCTCCCCTCAGGGAAACCCCTTCCCGTAGAGGAGAGTGGAAGGGCGGCGGGTTCCGTCTTCGCCCACGACACCTTCAACATCTTCAACAACCTTCTTCATGATAATCCTGAGCTTGCCAAAGAGATCGAAAAAATCTCTTCCAAAATGAGGACGCGTGAACCCTGCTCTCTTGCAGAATTGCGGAAAGACCCCGTGCAGGGCCATGTCGAGATTGACAAAAAGTTTTCTAGTAACAGCGCGGCCATTTTCTCAGATCCGAAGAGGGAGGAGGGCTTTAATGCCCTCACCTACCAGGTGCGGGGGGAAGCTGCGCGCTCTTGTCAATGTTACGGCCAAGCCATCCACGACTTTAGCAAAGCTATCGAGATGAAGCCAGACGACCCCACGCCCCACCTGCAGAGAAGCACCACCTACTTTGCCGTTGGAAAATATGAGGACTCCTTCAAAGATTTTCATATCTTTTCTCCCGAAGTGCACTATTTGGTCACCAACTGGCATGACCTCTCCCCAGAAAGGCGGGGAGAGCTCGCCGGCTACGCCTTTGGCAAGCATGGGGCAGAGATCGCAGCCCCAGACTCAATGACCAAGCTCGCCAAGAAGGGAGGGAAGGTTGTAAAAGAGCTTGGAATGACCCCTAAAGAGATGGGGAGACTCCAGAGGAGCGGAAAACTTGAGTCTGCAGTAAAACAAGCCTATGAGCACCTATCTCTTTCCAACAAAGAGTCCATACAGTTATTTAACAGAGCCGAAGCAGCTCTCAAGCCTCATAACCGTTTTATGTCGGAAGCACGAGCAAGAGAGCTCATCAACAAAGCTGGGCTTCCTACCTTCCCAAGGCCGAAGGGCATTCCCGAAAACTATAGGGTCAAGCTCTCAAAAAATGGAGGGGGCATGAAATATATTCATCCCCAAAACAAGAAACTTTCCGTGCGGGTAATGCCGGGGAAATCTCACAACCCACATCCCTGTCAACGAAAACCTTACGTTACCCACCTGAAAGATGGAAAAGCTTTTGATAAATGTGGCAATATAGCCTCCTCGAAGTCCCCAGAGGCTCATATACCAATAGAAGAGTTTATCTATGGAGGTGGGTAAGGTTTATGCTAACTAATGAAGACAAAAAGTACATATTGCTTAGCCTTTTAGAGAATATTGAGGATATTTCTGATAAAGAGTATCAGAGCAGGGTTTGGATTCGTGGGGAAGGCCCAGAAGCCGACGATTTTACTGAAACTGTTTGTCTCTTTTTTGATTATGGAGAAGGGATTATAGAGGAGTATCGAGAGTTTGGGATTACGGAAAGTCAGTATAAAATATTAAAAGAGTTTAGCGATCAATTCGAGGATTTTGTAGATAATAGAGAGCACTATCTTCCTGAGGACTTCATCGACACTCTGTGGTGGCAAGAGATTGTAGATTTGGCGGAAGATGTCTTAAAAGCCTTTAACTACAAAAAGAGAAGATAAGTAGAGGCCGATGTTTGTATATCGGTCCCCAGGGGGAACCTATGGACTCTTCTGGGAGAGGGTGGAAGGGCGGCGGGTTCCGTCTTCGCCCACGACACCTTCAACATCTTTAACAGCCTCCTTCATGATAATCCTGAGCTCGCCAAAGAGATCGAGAAAATCTTCTCCAAAATACACTAAAATAAATCTATGAACGCTTATCTTTTTCCAACCAAGAGTCCATAAAGTTATTTAACAAGGCTGAAGCAGCCCTCAAACTTCATAACCGTTTTATGTCGGAAGCTCGAGAGAGAGAGCTCATTCACAAAATTGGGCTTCCTACCTTCCCAAGGCCAAAAGGCATTCCCGAAAACTATAGGGTCAAGCTCTCAAAAAATGGGGGGGCATGAAATGTATCCACCCTAAACACAATCACACTTGTGGGCCTATTGAGAAATAGGGGGCCTCTGGTGAATTTTCTTCTAGAAGCAACTTCAAATAAAAACCCCTTAAAGGGGATAATCCCCCTATAAGAAATTGAGGATAAAACGAGTATGTTCAAATCCATACTCAAAGGGGGCGAGATATGTTTGAAACCCATGTAGAAGATTTAACTCGCAAGCAAATTACCCTTATCGCAAACTGCTACGCATTAGTGAATTTTAAGAAATTATGCGCACCTCTAAAAGCGCTTTTCTGTGAGGATAGAGGTCGTAAAGGGTATTACATCGAATCAGGGTTTGCCTCCTTCGGGTAGCTACAGTGGATGAAGAACTGGAGCAATTTTTGCTAAGGAAAATGTTGTAGGAAAATTCTTTTGCAGCTTTTCCCTACTAGAAAAGACACCGGATCATACTTATTTCTCACACTTAAGGGCTAAGATTGGAACCAAGCGTTTGAAGCCTTTTAATAGCCCAATTGAAAAGTCATGGACTCATTGCAGAGGTATTTAATTTTGTAGATGCACCACCAATTATCCCCAAGGCGAATCTATACAATAGAGCGAGACAAGACAATAGAAAAAACCTTAAAGCCTTCAACAACAAAACAGCAAAAAAGGTAGCTAACGATAAACAAGTGAGGATTGGGTACAAAAGACACCTATCCCTCGTGTATGAAGTTTGGGTTGATTACTAAAGTTGCCGTGACTCCAGCAAATGCACCTGATGGTAAAGCTCTTAAGTATATCTGCCCGAAGGAAGGTGTGGTGTTTGATGACAAAGGGTATTTTAGCAAGGAAGCTTCTCTGATCATGAAGCAAAGTGGATGTGTCAGCAAGGCAATTTTAAAAAACAATATGAGAGGAAAAGACTTTGAGAAAGATCGACGCTATTCACAAAACAAAGAATATTTTATGAAGGGGTATTTTCGTTGGCAATGTAAGCGAGCTCGCTACATGGGAATTGCCAAGAATCAATTTCAGGGAATCATGCAGGCGCTTACTCACAATTTCAAGCGACTGATCAGGGTACAGAATGCCATTTTTCTAACAGGGTTAAACAGGCCCCCCTAGCCTTGATTTCGTGGAAAACCACGAAGTCAGGGGGGAAATCCGACAAAAGAGGGCCGATTCCGATCATAATTTATCTAAAAATCAACCGAAATCCCTTCAAATTTTTACTGGAATAGGCAATTAGCCACTTTTCGATTCGAAAACTCCATTTCCCTGAGCGCCCTCATAAAAGATTCGGGCATGTTGGCAATTAATTCTGTGGTGCGCGCAATTATGATTTTTCCTGCTTTTTAGCTCTGGGGTGCGTTTTGCCATACACCTCCCCCTTCAGCTTCGTCGAGACACGCGTGTAGATCGTGGTGGTCGAAAGAGAGCTATGCCCAAGTAAGAGCTGAATCGTTTTTAGGTTCATGCCCCGCTCTAACCAATGTGTAGCGATAGTATGGCGAATGGTATGTGGAGTGATGGAGGTGGCAATTCCACTGAGGAGGAGGTACTTCTTAAAGAGGCGGTCAATGGCACGCGTTGAAAGGCGCTCTCCCCACCTGTTGAGGAAAATAGCATGAGAATCCTTTTGAGCGTGAGACTTGCCCTCCTCACACCGGTGGGGATGTTGAAGGTAGTCTCGGATCCATTTGGCGACATTTCTTGTAAGGGGGACGACACGCTCTTTTCGTCCTTTTCCATATACGCGAAGGGAACGGGGCAAAAAATTAAAATCATCGCGGTTAAGGCCTGCAAGCTCGCTGAGCCTCAGCCCAGAGCTGTAAAAGAGCTCCAAGATGCACCGATCCCGAAAACCGAGCAGTTCCTCAGTATTGGGTTGATTAAACAACCTCTCCACCTCTTGGTAGGAGATGGCTTTGGGGAGAGGATGGTCGAGTTTAGGGGTGTCGACCTCCTGAGCCGGATTTTTTCCAATGCGCTTCTCTTTTACAAGATATTTGAAAAATGAGCGTAGCGCGGATAAATGGCGACGCACACTCCTTTTTGACATTCCACACATGCTGAGATGTGCAAGATAGCTGCGAATCAATCGCCTATTCCAAGATGCATCACCTGCAAAATTACAAAAAGATCTAAGGTCGAGATGATAATTGCGCAATGTATGGAGAGAAGCCCCACGTACCACTTCGAGGTAATAAAGGAAATCACAGATACTGTCCTTCAAATTCATTCCACTTGTTTTTGTCTACAGGGTTTGTTACGATTATCCAAAAGTTTTAATTTTTAAACCATGATTGTTCTGGATAAAATTTCAAAAAAATTTGGGACGCGGACATTATTCGATGATGTCAGTGCTACATTCACCCCCGGTAATCGCTACGGTTTGACTGGGCCTAATGGCTCAGGGAAATCGACGCTACTTAAAATCATGATGGGGGAGGAGACAGCCTCATCGGGGACCCTCACCATGCCAAAAAAGGTGGGCTTTCTGAAGCAAAGTATCGAGGAATTCAAGGATGCCCGCGTGCTAGATACTGCAATTATGGGGAATGCACGCCTGTGGGAGGCAATGACTGAGCGTGACACGCTTTATGAAGGGGAGATAACCAATGCAGTCGGTCTCCGCCTCGGCCAGCTCGAAGAGATCATCGCCGAAGAGGATGGCTACAGCGCTGAGACATCCGCAGAAATGCTTCTTGCTGGCATGGGTATTGAAATAGAGCATCATGAGAAGTTAATGCAGGAGCTTCCTGTCGACCTGCAATTTCGCATCCTCCTCTGCCAAGCCCTATTTGGAACGCCAGAAGCCCTCCTCCTCGATGAGCCTACAAACCACCTCGATTTAGAGGCGATTGGGTGGCTTGAAAACTTCCTTCACAACTATGCTGGAACATTGATTATGGTCAGTCACGACCGCCACTTTCTCAACGCTGTCGCGACCCATATTGCCGACGTCGATTACGATACTATAATTATCTATCAAGGGAATTATGATAGAATGTTAGTCACGAAGACTGAAGTCAGAGAGCGCGCCGAACGGGAGGCTAAATCGAAAGAGAAAAAGGTAGCACAACTTAAGGAATTTATCTCCAGTTTTGGTGCGGGAACGCGCGCCTCTAGGGCACAATCACGCCTTAAGGAGATTAAGCGGCTCCAACCAGAGGAATTAAAAAAATCGAACATCCAACGCCCCTACATTCGCTTTGCTCCCCCAAAGAATCCTTCGGGAGAACTCGTATTGAGGGCAAAAGGGATCAGTAAGTCTTTTGACCACCTTTCTGTTATCCGATCTTTTAACATAGAGATCTTGCGCGGAGATAAGATTGCTGTGATTGGGAACAACGGCATCGGGAAAAGCACGCTGCTTAAAATCCTCGCGGGGAAGCTACAACCCAACCAGGGAACGGTGAAATATGGCCATCAGGTGGATATCGGATATTTTCCTCAAAATCACGCAGACATTATAGACAAATCCGAGGAAATCAAAGCTTTTGAGTATCTGAAGCGTCAAAAAGTTGCAGCCTATGACCAGGAGATCCGTGGTGTTATGGGGAAAATGCTTTTTTCGGGTGATGATGCCTTTAAAGAGATCTCAAAACTATCGGGAGGAGAAACGGCACGCCTTATCTTTGCCTCGCTCCTCATCCACTCCCACAATACCCTTATTCTCGATGAACCAAACAACCATCTCGACCTCGAGTCGGTAGCGGCACTTGGATGTGGGCTGCACGAATTTAAGGGAAGTGTAATCGTCGCATCACACGATCGTGAATTGATCAATGAATTTGCAAAAAAAATCATCGCGATTGACAGCGGGGGGGTGCATCTCTTTGACGGCAACTTGGAAGAATATCTCGCTACCCGCGCTCGTTCGTAGCCCTTGCCGCAGGCAAAAGAAGCCCAACTCGCAAGGAGGGTCCAAAGTGTAGAGATGGCGCTAAAGCGGACTACTTTACCTTCAACACCTCCATAAACACCGAATGGGGAAGAGTCACCCTACCAAACTCCTTCATACGCCTCTTGCCCTTCTTTTGCTTTTCCCAGAGCTTACGCTTCCTGGTGATATCTCCGCCATAACATTTTGCGGAGACATTTTTGGCAAGAGCCGAGAGGGTCTCTCGAGCGATGATCTTACCTCCAATCGCCGCTTGGATGGGCACTTTAAACTGCTGGTGCGGCACTATCTCCTTGAGTTTTTGACAAATGGCACGACCCTTCGCCTCTGCTTTGGAGGTATGGACAAGGCAGGAAAAGGGGTCCACCACCTCATGGTTCAATAAAATCTCCAGCTTAGCGATAGAGGTCACCTCATATTTATCAAACTCATAATCAAACGACCCATAACCACGGGTGATCGACTTAAGCCTGTTGTTGAAATCTGTGAAAACCTCACTCATGGGGAAGCGGAAGGTGAGAAGCAGCCTTTTCTCCCCCACAGACTCTGTCTTTTCAAACACCCCCCGTTTTTCTGTGCTTAAACTCATAATAGTGCCCAGGTACTCTTTAGGGGTCATGATATGGGAAACGACCCAAGGCTCTTCAACATATTTAATGGTTGCGGGGTCTGGATATTGCGCAGGGTTGTCAATCTGCCTTTGCTCACCACTGGAGAGGACGACATTATAGATCACGCCTGGAGACGTAATGATGATATCGAGATCGAACTCCCTGCGCAACCGCTCAAAAATGATCTCCAAATGGAGCAAGCCCAAAAAACCACAACGACATCCAAAGCCGAGAGCTACACTACTCTCTTGTTCAATATGGAGTGCAGGGTCGTTGAGTTGCAACTTCTCCAGAGCGTCGCGTAAATTTGCAAAATCGGAGGAGTCGATCGGGTAGATGCCAGCATAGACGACTGGCTTAATGAGACGAAACCCTGGCAGGGCCATACCGCTCCCCGCATGAAGAGTGGTGAGTGTATCTCCAACTTTGACATCTGAGCTATTTTTGATATTGGCAACAACATACCCCACCTCTCCCATCTGCAACACCTGACAGGGCCTCTCGTCGGGAGAAAATACCCCCACCCCAACAACTTCAAAAACACTTTGCGTTGCCATGAGCTTAATCTGCAATCCCTTGTCAATTTTTCCACTCATCACACGCACATAAATCATCACTCCACGATAAGGGTCGTAGTGTGAATCAAATACCAAAGCACGCAATGGAAAAGCATTTTGATCCTGAGGGGGAGGAACAAAGAACAAAATGTGCTCTAAGATACTTTCAATTCCCTCCCCAGTTTTGGCAGAACAAAGCAGGACATTGCTCCTATCCAAACCGATGACCTCTTCGATTTGATCGATCACTTGCTCCGGCTGTGCTGCGGGCAAATCAATTTTATTGATAATGGGAATAATCTCTAAATTACGATCAATCGCCCGGTGGACATTTGCGATAGTCTGTGCTTGCACACCCTGCACAGCATCCACGATGAGGAGGGCCCCCTCACAGGCAGCAAGAGAGCGAGAGACCTCGTAAGAAAAGTCAACATGCCCCGGAGTGTCTATAAAATTATATTGATAAGTGCGGCCATCTGAAGCTTTGTAATACATCGTAACGGGACGTGCCTTGATGGTGATCCCCCGCTCCTTTTCAAGTTCCATATTATCTAGAAGCTGTTCGTGCATCTCCCTTTTAGGAACTGTCCCCGTTATCTCAAGGAGTCGATCGGAGATAGTAGATTTCCCATGATCGATATGAGCGATAATCGAGAAGTTACGAATAAATTTGGGATCGTATTTAAAGGCCATAAAAATCCGAGAGTTTCACAGAACGACTATGACCGATTTGTATTAAAAATACCCTAAAAAAATGCCTACGCTAGTTTAACGTCACCTCAACGTGAGCACTGCTTATCGCTGAAGCGCTCCCTTGCGCAGTCAAGACCCCTCCGTCCACCTCCTCCCCTTTATCTTTACGCATAAAGGCAAGAAAGCGCCTATTGAGTGAATATATCGCAGTGATCCAAAGGATGATGACAGCTAATACAATCATTCCAACATAGGGAATGACTGCAGAGATAGACCCTAAAGTCATAATTAATCCTTGTTGTAGAAGTGACGATGTCGCCTTACCTCCACGTGACAGAGGAACATCTACCAACAACTTGCCCTTCACTCTTTGCTCTTGGTCAAGTGGAATGTACGCCATCTCTTTCGTCGGATCAAAAAGGGAATATTTACTCGATTTAGAGAGCACACTCTGAAAAGCCCCAAAAACCACAACCACCATAAGTGGGGTAGTTCCCAAAAAGTGCGTGACAAATCCAGATAATTGCTCTTTGAAGACTACAAAACTAAAAACGCCCATTCCGGTGAAGAGCAGAATACCGGGCGTAACGAGCGCAACCTTCCTCCACCCCAAGCGACGGATTAAATTCCCACTGAAAAAGAGCATGATGCACATGGTCACACCACCCGTAATCTGAGATAAGCGCCCCATGAACATATTATAGGCATTGGGATCGGGATAGGCGAGTCTTAATTGGCTTATCCAAGTGGTCTCAATCAGGTTGATACACACCCCATAAGAGATGACAAGGATGGCAATACATCCGAGATATCGAGAGCGCAAAAGATACCTCAAGCTCTCTTTGAGCGAAAGCTTAGGTCCCTCCCCTTCCTCCGCCGACACCCGCCTATCAGACTCATAGAAGCGTGGATCGGTTAAAACGTAACGGTTGATCCACCAATAAATGCCCAGGACGATCAACCCAGAAATCACAACAATCCCCATCAAATAGTTGAGGGAGATTTGCCAAGGATCTACCTCCGAAGAAAGGTTGCAACGAATCGATGATGCCCAGCGAACCAACCCTCCAGAAACAATAGGAGCAAAATTCGCAAAAAGGCCAAACAGGGGGTAGAAGCGCTTAGATTCGGAAATTGTCGTTATATCGTTGGCAAATCCCCAATATAGTACGGGAATGCTAAAACTGCCCCACAGTTCACTAATCACATAAAAAGCAGAATAGGTACAGTTTCGGATAATAGCGATCAGTCCCTTTGCCCCCACAGGTAGAGCAGCTTGTAATCTATCACACAAGGCATGTGGGTGCATGTGGGCACGTGCGGGATAGAGTACTGTAACGAATAACCCAAAAAATACGATGAAAGGCACTACTGAGACATAGAAAAGCTTAGGCTTGCTTAATTTGTTGCTCAGTTTGGCATAAATTAGCATAAGGATAACAGCACCGGGCAACACTCCCCAAAATTTCAAAAAAGGGATAACCTCAGCTCCACTATCTCGGGCCGTCACTATGAGTGCATCTTTTGTATCTTTCAACACTGTGTAAGTGAAAAGGATAAAAAAGAGAAGCAAAATCATAGGGATAAGTTTCTTCAGTTCGTAACCATGGATTGGCCACAGAAAAGATCTTATCTTACCAAACTCACCTTGTATCTTTGCCATGTATTGCATTCCTTAAGAGGAAAGAGAGTCGCATTGAAAAAACGAGACTGCTTAAAAATTCGAAACTCCAGCAAACAGAAGAGGGCATTTCCTAATACGCAAACACACCTACTTCCAACTTTAGAACGAACAGACAAAAAAAGAGACACCTTATCGTTACTACGCCCTTGAAAGCAAAATTAAGCGTTTTTTGTTACTGCAGTCACCCCCTGCCGCGTGGGCAAGCTCCCTCCATCTTCTACGGAAGAGGCTCCCTCCTCCTCTTTGCTTTTGCACATAAAGGCCAAAAAACGCCTATTGAGTGCATATACCGCAGTGATCCAGAGAACGATGATAGCCAGTAAAATCACTCCAACATAGGGGATGATCGCACCAATGGAGCCCAGAATGATAATTAATCCCTGTTGTAGGAGCGACGACGTTGCCTTCCCGCTGCGTGCGATGGGAACATCTACCAAAAACTTACCCTTAACTTTTTGTTCCTGATCAAGCGGAATGTATGCCATCTCTTTCGTCGGATCAAAAAGAGAGTATTTACTCGACTTAGAAAGAATATTCTGCCCAGCACCGAAAATTACAGCCACCATAAGTGGAGTAGTTCCCAAATATGCGACCAACCCAGACAGTTGATCTTTAAAGATCACAAACCCAAAAAAGCCCGCCCCAGTGATGAGCAGAACAACGGGCGTAACGAGCGCGGCTTTTCCCCACCCCAAACGGCGGATCAAATTTCCACCAACGAAGAGCATCATGAAAATAGTCACGCCCCCCGTGATCTGCGAGAAACGCCCCATAAACATGTTATAGGCATTTGGATCAGGATAGGCGAGTTTCAGCTGACTTTTCCAAGTAACTTCGATCAAGTTAATGGAGATTCCATAGGAAACGACAATAATGGCAATACACCCGAGATACCGAGAGCGCAAGAGGTAACCGAAACTCTCCTTGAGCGAAAGTTTGGGCTTCTCCTTCTTCTTTGTAGCTCGCTCCTCAGGACTATAGAAGCGTGGATCGGTCAAAACATAACGGTTGATCCACCAATAAATTCCCAGGATGATCAACCCAGAGAGGACGACAACCCCCATTAAGTAGTTAAGGGAAACTTGCCAAGGATCCACGCCCGGAGCAAGGGTGTGACGGATCGACGAAGCCCAGCGAACCAACCACCCCGAAGCAATTAAAGAAAAGTTCGCAAAAAGACCAAAGAGGGCATAAAAGCGCTTAGATTCAGAAACTTTCGTTATGTCATTGGCAAACCCCCAATATAGCGCAGAAAGGCTAATGCTCCCCCACAACTCACCAAACACATAGAAAGCAGAATAGGTGCAGTTTCGGATAATCGCGATGAATCCCTTCGCCCCCGCAGGCAAAATAGTCTGCAACTTATCACAGAACGCGTTGGGATGTAGATAGTCTCGTGCCGGATAGAGCACTGTAGCGAACAGTCCAAAAAATATAATGAAGGGCAATATAGACGTATAAAAAAGCTTAGGTTTGCTTAGTTTGTTACTGAGTTTAGTATAGACCAACATAAAAATGACAGCACAGGGCAACACTCCCCAAAATTTCAGAAATGGGATAACCTCGGCCCCACCCCCTTGCGCTGTAACTATGAGCGCATCTTTTGTATCCCTCAAAATCGTGTAAGTGAAGAGAATGAAAAAGAAAAGCAAAACCATTGGGATAAGTTTTTTCAGCTCATAATTGTGGATCGGCCACAGAAGAGACCTTACTTTACCAAATTCACTTTGCGCCTTTGACATATTTCTACACTCCTACACTAGACAAAAACTTTCAAACTCCCCCGCCAACTTCTTCATATAAGAAGGCCGCAAAGAGAGAGACGCGTCGCATACGCCCACTTTTGATTTTTGATGATCCGAGGTTAAAAATCAAGGAAGAATGAGACTACTCGCATAATGGAGCGTTGAGAAATGCATACCTCTTGAAACGTTGGTATTGCTTGCAAATGTAGCTAAATCTTTTATATTGAGTCAATTTGAGCTAGCTCATTTGCCCTAACGAACGGGCAACACACACACATTTAAGTAATATTCCATTTTAGGTCCATTTGGAGTGGCATTTTTTCAAAGCCCCTTGATTTCTCAACAGGCCCATTAAGCGGAATTCGCACACCTCACGAAAACACGCCACTTCCCATCAAGATAGGTGAGGGACCTTGGCTACCCCTCTTACTAAGAGAATGTCTACTCGATGTAAGCACGAACTGTTGATGAATATGTCTTTGCTATAGAATCAGATAACAATAGCTTTTGCAGCTTCAACGCACCGCTTAAATTGTAAACGCCTGCAGCCAGCCGACTTGCTATCATAACCGTAGGCCTGCCGAAAGATATTTTTTGGAAACAGGGGGTTTTGTGAAATATCCACCAAATCATCCAGCCCTCTGCGCTTCCAGCGCTCATGAACACATGACGTCTGCGCCCCTACACTTTGCGCATCTGTAGCTCCACATTCGGAGCCAGCACTCTCCCTCCCAGGAGGGAAAATCATGCATGGGAGAAGAACCCTCCACCGACAGCCTGTGTATTAGCGGGGAAAACATGCCACCCAGCACCTCCCTCAAGCGCTCCACTCTTCATCGACAAAAGGGAAGAAGGGCGCAGCGAACTTAATGCCACAACCCCTGCTTTGGAAACAAGCTCCTTTGATTAGTAGTAGCCTTACTTCTTCAAAAGAAGGAGCCACGCCACCACTCACCCCGCAACACATCTCTCCAGTGACGGACTGCGCACCTCTGTCACCCTTCAGTGATGATTGCCTCTGCACCCGCTGCGATCACAGCTTGCTGAGCATTAACAGCTTCAACATATCCATTCCACAATTCATGATCTATGATTCCGTGGCGAATAGATTGAATGAGCTCACGCTTACAACAAGCCAAAGATTTTTTAGGACTCAAAAGAGAAACGAGCTCTCTATCTCCAGAGACACGCGCCATATTTAAAAGGCGCTCTATCTGTAATCTAGAGAAAGAGGGGTGATCTTTCTTTCTACGAGACCCACGCGCAGCCCTCTGCTTAGGAGGCACAACCAGAGGACGATCCACTTCGAGGATAAATTTCTCGATAAGGGAGGATAGTTCCCTAGAATTTTTGTGCTTCATCTTCCTAAGGGTGAAGTGGTGCATATATCCGCCACTATTTATGGGAATATATTTACAGAGATCATTCTCCTTCTTCCCACGCACCTTCTTAATGGCTCTAGCAATTATACTTTCAAGCTCCTCAAAATTCCTGAAATCTGTTTTAACGGGTTCATCTTTTGTAAAGTGCATAATGACATCCTTCAATCAGTTTAATATAATTTGTTAAAAAACTACAAATTATTTTGCCTCCAACTTTATGTCCCAAAAAAATTTGGAAATTAACGCCAGGAACATCAAATAACGCCTATTTTCCGTACTGGGGTTTAGCAAATTCTTGTGTTACCACAACCAACCTCCAAATCCACCTCAACATAAATTCACGCAAAATAATACACTCCATTAAAGCTCGGCCAAACTATAACCGATGTGCCCACTTGCTGGCAATAATAAAGCGCGCTGTTTCTCCGCAAGGTTTGTTACTTTTTTAAGAGAGTTTAGTATAACTCAATGTTTTAAGCAACAATTAAGGGTTTCTTACAGTTTCCAATAATAACCCCCGACATGTAAATTGACAGAAAATTCTCCCTGCTTTTGCTGCCATAAATCATTAAAAACCAACTTCTTATGGTGCAAAGTCGCCCGTCGCGCCCGCAGACCATTTTTTTTTATGTTTCAGCAAACAGCACCCTCTTAAATCGTGAATATAACCGCTGCATCTCATAAAAATCTCCTCAATAAATAGCTGATACAATCTCTGTTAGATGTCTGAGAAGACAAAACGCTTGGGAGCTCCCCTCCCCTACAACCCACTGTTGAGTGGTGCAGCTTAATTGAGTTTTGTGTATATTCCAAAAAAATTAAGTTGTAGCAGATATCACGAAGAAACGAATTCAAACAGTTGGTTTTTAAAGCGTTGAATATACTACTTAACCCCTTAATGTGCAAAAACTATAACCCATGAGAAGTTTTTATCTATCTCTTTGCCTGTTGCTACTCACTTGCATCATCTATCTGAGCTGTAGTACAGACAAAGATATCAGCACGTCCTACATGAGGGCAAATGGGAAAATAAAGGTGCTCTCTACAACAGCCATGATTAATGACCTGGTCGGAATAGTTGGGGGAGAAGAGATCGATCATATCTGTCTGATCCAAGGGGACATTGATCCACACAGTTATGAATTGGTTAAAGGGGATGGAGAAAAACTAATACAGGCAGACATCCTCTTTTTCAATGGCCTAGGCCTAGAAATGGGGGCGAGCTTAAAAAATCAGCTCGAAAAACACCCTCGAGCGATCGTGCTCGGAGATTTAATGTATGCAAACAAACCCTTCTCTTTTGTCTTTGTCAATGGACAGATCGACCCTCACATATGGATGGATATCGCGCTATTTGCAGAGGCGATCGATCCTATCGTACGAGCCCTAGGGGAGAAAGACCCAGCCCACGCAAAGTTGTTCCGAAAACGGGGGGATAAATTAAAAGAAAAAATGCATTCCAAGGATCGTGAGCTATTTGATCAAATGCAAAGAATTCCGCCTGAAAAACGTTTTTTGGTCACTAGTCACGATGCATTCCATTATTTTGTGAAAAAATATTTGGCAAAACCAGGAGAATTGGAGTGGGAAGAGCGGTTAATTGCCCCAGAAGGGCTTGCTCCAGACGGCCAGATGAGTACAGTAGATATTAAAAGGGTGGTCGACTTTCTGTGTGAAAAAAAGATTCACGTCATTTTTGCTGAAACAAATATCAGTCAAAATGCCCTCAAAAAAATTGTTTCTGTATGTCGAGAACGGGGATTAAATGTCGCCATTGCCGACCTCCCCCTCTTCGGAGACACGATGGGTACAAAGGAAAAGGGGGTCCACTCCCACCTCGACATGATTGAATATAATATTCGCACCATCATAAAAAATTTAGAGTAAAGGTTTATGGCTATTGAAGTGAATCAGCTCACTGTTAATTTTGAGAAGAGATCGGCACTTTGGGACCTGCATTTCAAAGTCCCTAGGGGAAGGTTTATGGGAATCATCGGCCCCAACGGGGCTGGAAAGAGCACCTTACTAAAAGCTCTACTTGGGATCATAAAGCCTCTATCTGGGAATATTCGCTTCTTCGGACAGCCCTGGTCTCGGATGAAACACCAAATAGCCTACGTGCCACAAAAGAGAAGTATCGATTGGGACTTCCCCATTACGGCCTTCGATGTGGCCCTGATGGGACGATATAGATCCCTAAAAGGGTTAAAGTGGTATCGGAAAACAGACAAATTAGCCGCTATGCGCATGTTGGAAAGACTGGGAATGGGGGATTTGGCTTCCAGACAGATCAATGCGCTCTCAGGGGGACAGCAGCAGCGCCTCTTTGTTGCGCGTGCCTTGATACAGAGAGCCGAAATCTACCTCCTCGACGAACCCCTTGCCGGAATAGATAAAGCTTCAGAAGAGGTAATTATGCAGATTCTCAGAGGTCTCCAAAAGGAGGGAAAGACCCTTCTCGTGGTACATCATGAACTAAACACTGCAGCCCAATACTTTGACTCTGCTCTGTTATTAAATACCTCTCTCATTGCTTACGGGGATATTGCAGATGTTTTAACCCCAGAACTGCTCGGACGCACCTATGGTCAAAAGGGCGCATTATTCGAAGAAGTGTGGCGGCTTGCAAACAAAAAAACCAAGGGCATCCTCTAAAATGCTAAATTGTTTTGTAGATCCCCTTTTTCGCGCCCCCTTCTTGGGGTCAATGTTGATGTGTTTTGCCTCTGCCCTGATGGGGACCTACCTCTTCGTAAGGCGCCGCACGCTGCTGGGTGAGGCTCTATCACACGCCGCCTATCCTGGAGTTGTTCTCAGTTTGCTAGTAGGCTCTCTCTTTTTGCTTTCCTCTGATGACAGTTTGATTTTGGTAGTGTTGACGGGAGCTTTTCTCTTCTCTTTTCTGGGGATGATATCTATTGAAATCCTACATTTCAAATATCGCACCCATCTAGACGCGGCAATGTGTCTAGTCCTCTCTATTTTCTTGGGCTTAGGGGTCGTGATAGCTAGCCAGATGCAGTTTTCCCGCCCCATCTGGTATCAACAGGCACAATTCTTTATCTATGGCCAAGCCGCAACCATGACCGACCACCATATTATTATCTATTCTGCTTTTTCCCTATGCATAACGCTATTTATGATTCTCCGTTTTCGCCAAGTGGAAATTTTGGCTTTTGACCGCACATTTGCGCAGAGCTTGGGTATCAACCTGCAAAGGACAGATTTTATTCTTATGACCTTTACCATCCTCGCGATTGTTGTGGGTATCCGGAGCGTGGGGGTGATGATGATGTCGGGAATGCTCATTGCTCCAGTAGTTGCGGCACGTGCTTTTACCAACCACCTCTCCCACACGATGGCGCTGTCCGCCGTTTTTGGGCTATTGAGTGGCTTTGCTGGTAATTATCTCTCGATGCGTTGGAGCAGTAAAAATCTCTCTTTCCCCACGGGTGCCATGATTCTCCTCTTCTCTGTCGCCCTGGGCCTGCTCTCACTCCTTGTCGCCCCGAGGAGGGGAGCAATAGCCCGCTTCATCCGTGCCGTCCGTTTCCGAAAGCGTTGTTATGCTGAAAATATCTTAAAAGCACTATGGAAAAATGGGATTAAGTCGCCCATGAGCTATCGGGATTTGCGCCACTGGAATCCAACCTGTAATGTATCCCTGCGGATTGTTTTGTTTTTTTTAAAAAAGGGGGGGTGGATAAAATCTGTCCTAGGTGGATTTCTCCTTACATCAGATGGGGTAAGGCGTGCGTCACACCTGGTGCGCCTCCACCGGTTGTGGGAGCTCTACCTCGTCACCTGCTTAGATATCGACGAAAAACGGGTCCATCACAGCGCCGAAGAGATGGAACATATCATTACCCCAGAGATTGAAAAAATTTTGACAGATCTCTTAGATAACCCTCAGAGAGACCCCCATCACAGACCTATTCCTAAGAGATGAAATGAGATGTTAAATCCCTACTTCGATCAGACTTTTTTTGGGTTTTTTGCCCAACTCAGTAAACGGTGCTTACAAATGTTTTCTGGGGAATTTGCCCCTGACGAAGTGCAGGTGATCGTACTCGTTCTTATTGCCCTCTCATCGGCTTTAAACGGAACCTTCCTAGTTTTGAGGAAAATGACTATGTTAGCCAACTCCCTCTCTCACACGATTCTGCTCGGAGTGATCTCAGCCTTTTTCTTGGTGGGAAAGGGGCATGACATATTTGCTCTCAACCTCCCCATCCTCCTCGTAGGCTCCCTCGTTGCGGCGTTATGTACAACATTTGCAACAGAATTTTTAACGAAAAAGCTGCATTTGCAGGAGGATGCGAGCATTGGAATGATTTTTTCTGCATTTTTTGCCCTGGGGGTGGTATTGGTGACACTGTTTTCACGCAATAATCACTTGGGGATCGAAGCAATTATGGGGAATGTCGATGCATTGCACCCCTCAGATGTAAAGCTCGTATTCTACCTCTTCCTATTCAATTTGGCTGTGACATTCCTATTTTACCGCCGCTTAGAAATAACTACCTTTGATGCTACATTGGCACAAAATATGGGGATCTCTCTCTCCTTTTTTAACTATTTGATGATGTTACAAACTGCTCTGACAGCAATAGGGGCTTTCCGGGCAGTGGGCGCTTTTCTATTCCTCTCCTTTTTAGTCGCCCCCATTCTAACAGCACGATTTTTTACCTCTCGTCTCAAGCCCCTCCTATTTCTCTCCTCCATGTTGGGGGTCGTAACAGCCCTACTATCTGTGGCTCTTTCACGTCATATGCTCACAAGCTACCACATCTGTCTGTCGACATCTGGACTCTCCTCTGTTATATTGGGGCTCTTCTTTCTCATTGGCCTTTTACATCGGAGGAGGGAATTGGGTTGAAACGTATTGCTGTTTTGGGTAGCACAGGTTCCGTTGGTAGGAATACACTTCTAGTAGCCAAACACTTAGGTTGCTCAGTCACCTCTATCGCTGCGCACTCTAATATCGACTTATTAGAAAAACAGGCGAGACAATTTCACCCCCAATGTATTGCCGTTTTCGATAGGGAGAAGGCTTTGGCGCTAAAACACCGCCTCCCCCACATGCACGTGGTTGGAGGAGGGGAGGGACTCATCGAAGCGGCAACCCTCGAAGAGGCGGATATTGTAATCTCCGCTACCACAGGAATAATGGGAATGTTGCCCACGCTGCAAGCTATTAACGCAGGAAAAGCCATTGGGCTCGCTAATAAGGAGCTTCTGGTTGCCGCTGGGGAGTTGATTATGAAGAGTGCACACGCGCACGGGACACAAATCCTTCCGATCGATAGCGAGCACAGCGCCATCTTTCAATGTCTTCATGGAGGAGATCCAAGTGAGGTGCGCAGAGTGATCCTGACCGCGTCTGGTGGCCCCTTCCACAAACGAGAGAATTTGGAAGATATCACCCCTAGCTGCGCTTTGCAACACCCCATCTGGATGATGGGGAAAAAAATTACTATCGATAGCTCTACCTTAATGAATAAGGGCCTGGAAGCTATTGGCATCAGATTTCTCTTTAACATCCCCTACGAGCAAATAGAGATACTCATCCACCCACAAAGCGTAATTCATAGTTGTGTGGAGTTTATCGACGGCTCTTTCCTCGCACAAATGGGAGCGCCTGACATGAAAATTCCCATCCAGTATGCGCTCACTTATCCAGAACGCAAAAGTGGAATTGCCCCTTGTTTTGATTTCCTAAAATATCCTAAACTGGAATTCTGTATGCCCGATTTAGAGAGGTTTCCTTGCCTACGGCTTGCCCTACAGGCCGCAAAGATCGGGGGGACCCTCCCCTGTTTTATGAACGCCGCTAATGAAATCCTGGTCAAACGTTTTTTAAATGGCGCGATCGGGTGGCGTGAGATCGGGGAAAAGTTGGAGGCGTTGATGTCGAGGCATCGAGCTCTTCCCCAGGACAACTTAGAAACCTTGCTTAGTGTGGATCAATCCGCTAGAGAAGTGGCAACAAGTGCGTAGTCTATGGCTAATATTTTATATATTCTCTTAGCCCTGGTCGGGCTTAACTTTTTGGTGTTCATTCATGAATTCGCTCACTACATCGTAGCGCGAAGGGAGGGGATGCGTGTAGAGGTGTTTAGTATCGGTTTTGGAAAACCCCTTGTGAGCTGGACTAGAAAGGGGGTGAAATGGCAAATTGCCCTATTCCTCGTCGGAGGGTATGTGCGCATTGCGGGAATGGAAAAGGACGGGAATTTGGAACCACACGAAATCCCAGATGGATTTTATTCTAAAAATCCTTGGGCTCGGATCAAGGTAGCCTTGGCGGGGCCCTTGGCCAATTTGATATTTACCCTCCTCCTCTTCGGGGCGATCTGGACCTCTGGTGGGAGAGAAAAGCCCTTTTGGATGTTCACAAAGCTCATTGGTTATGTCGATCCAAATTCAGAACTCTACAAGAATGGTGTACGTCCGGGTGATGAAATCACCGGATACAACGGTGAGCCCTTTTCTGGATATAAAGATCTAGTTTATGCTGCAATAATGAACGGCCATCCGGCTAATGTCGAGGGAAACAAGCTCGATTACTTCACTAAAGAGAAGACTCCTTACGAATATACTTTGACCCCGTACGAAAGCCCTCTGATAAAGAGAGGGCTTAAAACTGTGGGGATATTAGCCCCGGCGATGCACCTCATATATAAGGGCTCTATTCATGCCGATGCCCCCCTGGAGGGAAGTGGTGTCGAAATCAATGACCGCATCGTATGGGTAAATGGTGAATTGGTCTTTTCCGAGGAACATCTCTCGCACCTTCTCAATAATGACAAAGTACTCCTCACAATTGAGCGGGATGGCAAGCGCCTTTTAAAGAGAGTCTTCAAGGTCCCTCTTAAAGACCTCCGTTTGACCTCTGAAGAGGCAGGAGAGCTGTCTGATTGGAAATACGACGCCAATTTGCGCGCAAAGGGAGACTCTCCCCTATTTATTCCCTATGTTTTATCTCATGATTTGCATGTGCAAAATAGTCTCTCCTACGTAAATAGTGACTTTCAAGTGGCCCACACCTCCCCGTCAAGAAATCACTCCTCACTCGACGCTCCCCTAGGGAGAGGAGATCGTATTCTCTCCGTGGACGGAGTCCCCGTGGATAGTGGTGCAATGTTGCTCAAAGAGCTGCAAACCCCTCGCGCACAGATCATCGTTAAGAGAGACAGCTCACAGGGGGTAGTTTCGTGGCAAGAGGAGGACTATCTCTTCACGTCGGCTATAGACTGGAAGGCCCTCCTTCCCATTGTCCAAACTATTGGAACTTCCAACACGCTCCACTCCAACGAAAACTTTCACCTGCTGCACCCCGTAACTCCTCGACCCTTCAAGAATTTTTCGCTATCGGAGGCGCAACGGGTGGAGATGGATAGACAGATTAAGAAAAGAGAAAAAGAGGCAAACAAGATTATAGACCCCGAAGAGCGGGAAGAGGCCTTTGAACAGATTAAAAGATTGCAGAATCGCCTGATGTTAGGAGTAACACTACAAGATCGCAGTGTTATCTATAATCCCAACGCTTTCGTCCTTTTTGGATCAGTCTTCCAGGAAGTTTCGCGTACCCTAATCGGATTTTTTTCTGGGTATTTTAGCCCTAAATATTTTGGAGGTCCAATCTTCATCCTGCAGACAATGCAGCAGAGTTGGGGAGTGGGCATCAAAGAGGCCCTCTTCTGGCTTGGAGTCATTAGCCTAAACCTCGGAGTAATCAACCTCCTCCCTGTCCCCGTTCTCGACGGAGGACACATCTGCTTCTCCCTTTTGGAGAAGATACGGAAAAAACCTCTCAAGGCCAAAACGATGCAACGTCTCGTTATCCCCTTTGTGGCGCTGTTGATTTTTTTGTTTATTTACCTCACTTACAACGATTTAACCCGTATCTTTGGTCGCATTTTTCCCTTTTAAACCCCATAGGAAGAGCATGTTAGATATCAAGACCCTTCGTGAAAATCCTCAGAAAGTTGAAGAGGCGCTCAAAGCTAAAGATCCCACCCTCTCCCTGCAGAATATCCTTAAGTGGGATGAAGAGGTACGCAACCTTAAGCTAGAATTGGAGCAACTAAAATATGCGCGCAATAATCACTCAAAGGAGATTGGTAAGCAACGGCAAGAGGGAAAAAAGATCGATCATTTTTTGGATATGATGGAGGGGATAAAGCACAAAATCGCCACAATGGACCACAAGCTCTCCCTCCTCGAAGAGGCCCTCACGGACGCGCTGAGCCACCTGCCCAACCTCCCCGCCTCCAACTTAAAAGTCTCCTCCAACCCTGACGATAACGTCTGTATCAATAGATCTGAAGCCCCCCCCTATTTTCCATTCCGCCCCAAAAACCACCTAGAGCTCAATGAAATATTGCATCTTTTTGATTTCAAGAGAGGAGCAAAAATCGCTGGCTCGGGCTGGCCCACCTATCGTGGGGTTGGTGCACGCCTAGAATGGGCTCTAATAAACTTCATGATCGATACCCATCTGAATCATGGCTTCGAGCAATGGATCCTCCCACTGGTAGGGCGTCCAAATATCTTGTGGGGGTCGGCGCACCTTCCTAAATTTGAAGATCAATTCTATAAAATCGACAGCAAGGGGGGGGGAGACCCTCTCTATCTCATCCCCACCTCGGAGGCTGTTTTAAATGGCCTACACTACGAAGAAATCTTAGATATCGACACACTTCCCCTCAAATATTGTGCCTATACCCCATGCTTTCGTAAAGAGGCTGGCGCTGCAGGAGCACAGGAACGTGGGCTCATCCGCTCACACCAATTCAATAAGGTGGAGATGTTTGCCATTACACATCCAAATGGGAGCGAGCCAATGTTTGCAGAGATGCTCTCTCGGGCAGAAGAGATAGTAAAGGCCCTCGACATTCCCTATCGCACAATGCTCCTAGTGACGGGGGAGACCTCCTTTGCCGCAACAAAGACGGTCGACGTGGAGGCATGGCTTCCCGGACAGAACTGCTACTATGAGGTATCTTCAATCTCTAACTGCACCGACTTTCAGGCACGTCGCTCAAAAATACGCTTCAAGAGGGGAAAAGAAAGACCCCAGCTCGTCCACACCCTGAACGGCTCTGGGTTGGCTACCTCAAGGCTTATACCCGCCCTACTAGAAAATCACCAAAGAGAAGATGGCAGCGTCGCCCTCCCCCCCGTTCTACACCAATACTTGGGCGGCCTCACAGAACTTACTCCACAATCATCGACTTAATTAACAGATACCTTGAATTTTCATTATGCCTATAAAGAGCATGGCACATGGCCCCTCTAACTTGAGCAAAATTTGCACAGCAAGTGCCATTTCACCCCCTGCAAATTAATTTTTTTTAATGGCACAAACCACTGTAAAAGGCCCGCTCAAGAAATTAAGGACTCCTCTGGAAATCAGGTTGCTCTCAGATATAGATCGATCACAGGGACTAAAACAGACTCCCTCCTCAAATCCCACAAAAAGCCAAAGTAACAAAGGACAAGATCAATCTATATGCCTGCGGGTGAGTGCACATGTCATGCAATGTGCAGCCCCAAACCCACCAGTTAAATTGGGTAGATTCAACAGGCGCGATGAGATGGAATGCTGGTACATCTCCTTCTTGTGAGGGAAGAAATTTCCCGTGTTGAGCAACTCTTTATAGTCCTTCTCCGCCTGCCCCAAAAGTCCAGAGTATTTCTTTGAATTCCTGCGCTTAGCATATCTCAGCTCTGTGAGCACTTCGGGTATCACACGCTCTACCTCAACCGCCAAAATTTGTCGATTTTCAATACAGAGAAAATTCGTGGCGTATGACAATTGCTCCAAGATTGAGATATCGATAATGTGGAAATCCTTTTTTGTCATATAGTCGTATAGCGTCGTCTGCATAGAATCCTTGACAAAGACACCCGCCCCCTCATTGTAATACACATCAAGTTTCGCCGTTTTAAAGAGGGTTCTTGGGCCTATAACAAGCCCTTTCCCAGCCACATTAAAATAGGTGTCGAGGTGCATATTGGCCATGGGATGGGGCTCCGATGAGGGAATGAATGGATTCGCAGGCTGATGCACAACCCCTATCTCCTTATAATCAAAAGGAAGCGACAAAAGCTGGTCAACTGCCTCTTGATTTGTTCGATCCCCCACGCCTATTAAAGCGAAATCACCCATGGGGAAGAATTCTCCCCCTTCAATCATCGCAGGCTCTCTCATTTCATAAAAAACAGGCAATCCCAAAACCTCTTCTAAAAGAAACTTAGTCACCTTTGTCTCTTTTCTCCTAGAAGGCTTGGCCATGCGACACATGACAATCCCCCTGTTCGTCACAAATTGCTGGTCCCGCATAAAATAGAGGTTGGCCAACGGCTGCCTTTGGATGATCTCAAGCTCAATGTTTCTCGTCCCCCGCTTCTTTTTAATCTTTATTAAGGGGTTCGTGAGCAGAATATAAAAAAAGTGCATTACATCATAATACTGGCAATTTATCTCAAATTCTTTCCTTGCTCCTTCAATATATTTCTTGTCTCCATCATACTCGATTGTCTCCCGAGCTTTGTCGATAAGTTTTTGCTTGACCCGGGGATCTTCTTGCGCCCTTTTGACGACAGCATCCTTCAGATTTATTACCTGTACATTAAACTCCTTGTCAAGCCGCCTACTCAAACATTCATGCTCATAGCGTGCTCCATCTCGACTAAAAGCTCGTGCATACAACGACCCATAAGGCTCTAAAAGCCCTATGAACATCTCTATTCCAGGCTTGTGCACGATTACCTTCTCCAGAGGATCCCATTCAGCATGAATTTGTCCATCTCTACCCATAAATTAACCCCCTTTTTTTTGTGATGTTACGCCTATATCCCCAATAATAAATAACCACAGAAAACAGCGTCAATGTAACCAAATCATAGGGCATAATTAAGAGCCCAAATGGTTGCCATGGAGTAAAGTTTTCTAAGACAAAGTTGGGATCCCCAATCAGAGAGATAATAACAATCCCTACTAAGTAAACTATGATCCACAGGTTGCGCATGCATTCCAAGTTACTCCTTCGAACAAGGAGGAATAGAGGGAATCCGATAAAAATAAGGAGCGCCCCAATCAACGTCCAGGGCCAAGAGGCCCAATAAATCAGCCAAGAGGAGAAAACAAAGCCTACAAGGGTAAACGCCCTGGGAAAGGGGAGCCTAAAGGGCCTCTGCACATTTTTCTTTGTCTTTCTCAAGATAGGCAAGGACAACACGGCCGCAGAATATGGAACAATAGCAGTGATTGAGGCGATTAGAGACACGGAGACAAAGTGAGGAATCAATATGATAATGAGAGAGGTTAAAATCGATGTAAAGATGAGGGAAAACGCAGGCGTCCCATACTTATTAATCGTCCCCGCCTTATCCCAGAAAAGGCCCTGCTTAGCCATCGCGTATGGCATCCTTCCCTGAATCAATACCCAGGTTCCAGAGGCTCCCCCCGTAGCAATAATCGCTCCGACAGTAATAATGCCCGCTAACCACCCTATCTTCAAGGTTGACGACGAGAGGGCAACTTGAGCGAGGGGAGAGCCGATGACTCCAATCTTCTCCCAGCTAAATGGCGTGATGCCCAGTCCCCGCCAGTCGATCATCCCCAAAAATGCAGTCGCCACCAAGATGTAAACAGCCATCGTGATCACCATCGTCAAAATCATAGCTAGGGGGATATTTCTTGCTGGGTTCTTCACCTCTTCTGAGGGAACAACGATAGCTTCAAATCCTGTATAAGACCAAAAAAAGAGCGTCGCAGCGAGCGTCACTCCTGTCCACCCGAAGGGCATAAAGGGAGTAAAATTTCTGCAATCGATCACAACTAAGCCCACGACACAGAGAAGCAACAGGGGAATTAACTTTCCAATCGTGGTTACGACGCTGTAGGCTCCACCCCACTTTGCTCCGAAGATGTTGATGATAGTAAAGACCCAAACCGCTATTAAAGCCACACAAATTCCAAGGGGCGTGAGGGTTGCACCCACAGATAATCCGGGAATATAAAAGCCGAGGTAGACGATAAAAATATCGATAATTGCAGCTGTTCCAACAAATAGATAGAGAAAATAACCCCACCCCATGATAAATCCGCCCAAATCTCCCAGCGCTAATCTAGGCAAAGAGAAGGGCCCTCCAGTGATGGGAAATGCTGCCCCTAACTCAGCATAGGCAAGGGCTAAAAATGTCGTGATGATCCCAGAGAGGAGAATGGCGAGGATCAACCCGGGACCTGCAATAGCAGCCATATTTGCGGGCAGGATAAAAATGCCCGACCCGATAATTCCCCCCACCCCAATAGAAACCAGAGTGATTAACCCAAGATCTTTACTTAACTTTCTTTTTGTAGACATTACTCTATTCTTTATTTTGTGATTGAAGTTCCAGCTACCCCTTCAAGCGCCTCTTGAGCCTTCTCAAGGGAGGTAATCAGCGCCCTTTTCCCCCCAGCCCGCATAAAGGCGCACGCCGCCTCTACTTTTGGCCCCATACTCCCCATACAAAATTCCCCTTCTTGCACATACCGCCGAGCCTCCTCCACCGTCATCTGCCCCAAATTGCTCTGCTCAGGACTCCCAAAGTTGAGAGAGACCTGCTCTACATCTGTCAAAATCATCAGAATCCCAGCCCCTATTTTGCGGCCGAGTAGAGCCGCTGTATGGTCCTTGTCCACCACAGCCTCTACACCATGTAACCGCCCGTCCTTCTTTTTTATCACGGGAATACCCCCTCCACCGCATACAATGACAACCACTCCCGCTCCTACCCACTGCTTGATAACATCTGCTTCGACGACATCCACGGGCAAGGGGGAGGGGACCACACGCCGGAACCCTTTGCCAATCTGTTCCACCATACACCACCCCTTGGCCTGACGCAGCTCTTGCGCGTGCTCCTTGGTATAGAACGGACCAATCGGTTTAGTAGGATTTTTAAACGCACGATCTTTTTGGTCAACTAAAGTTTGTGTACATAGGGTAATAACCCCCTCCCCTCTCCCTCTTTCTCTGAACTTGTTATACAATTGTTGTTGAATCATATAACCGATCATTCCTTGAGTTTCTGCTACACACACATCGAGGGGCATAGCCGGAAGTCTATCTTCAGAATATTCATTCTTTAAAAGAATACTTCCCACTTGAGGACCATTGCCATGAGTAATAACTAGCGAATAGCCGGCCTCAACAATCTTCACGCACCGATCGACAGTCTCCTTAACGTGGGAGAACTGCTCCTCCACCGTCCCCCTTTCACCGCTCCTCTGAAGGGCATTTCCTCCGAGCGCAATGAGCAGTGTCTCCCGTTTTTTTAAGTTCATATCGTAGCCACTATTACCGCTTTGATCGTATGAAGTCGATTTTCAGCCTCATCAAAGACGATTGAGTGCTTACTACGAAAGACCTCATCTGTCACCTCCATTTCAGAGATGCCATACTTCTTCGCAATTTCTTTGCCAACCTCTGTCTCTTCATCGTGAAAGGCGGGAAGACAGTGCATGAATTTTATATGGGGATTCCCTGTTTTTTTAAGCATATCCATATCCACTTGATAGGGCTTAAGAAGTTTAATCCTCTCAGCAAATATTGACTCCTCCCCCATTGAAACCCAAACATCTGTGCAGATCACATCGGCATCTTTCACGGCCTGATCTATGCTTTCAGAAAACTCTATCTTCCCCCCAGTCTCCTTCGCAAGCGTCCGCATCTCTTCGATAAATTCTGAACAGGGAAACAGAGTTTTTGGGGCAAGCCCTACAAAATGCACTCCCAACTTCGCCGAACCGATCATAAGAGAATTTCCCATATTATTCCGTGTGTCTCCCACAAAGACTAATTTTACTCTGTTTAGTGGCTTATCAACATGTTCTTGAATCGTCAAGAAGTCAGCTAAAACTTGAGTGGGATGGTAAAGATCGGTCAGCCCATTCCAGACGGGAACCCCCGCATGTTTGGCTATCTCCTCCACTGTAGCCTGTTTAAACCCACGAAATTCAATCCCATCATAATATCTCCCCAAAACTTTCGCCGTATCTTCTACCGACTCCTTCTTCCCCATCTGGCTGTTGGAGAGAAAAGTCACACTCCCTCCTTCATCACATACCGCAACTTCAAACGCACATCGCGTGCGGGTTGAAGCCTTTTCGAATAACAAGACGATATTTTTTCCCTTCAAAAGCCTTCCACGCGCCCCGAGGCGTTTTTTCTCCTTTAAGTCTCTGGAAAGGTTGAGTAGATACTGAATCTCCTCAGCTTCAAAATCTTTTAACGTGAGAAAATGTCTCCCCTTCAAATTGATAGGCATCGATAACACCCCATTTATGATTTAAAAATTTTATAGTCTTAAATTTCGAGTGAGCTGCAACCATCCGCATGGCACCCTTCGCGGCCCAACGCACATGCGCAACCCCGTTACTCTCCGTTTAGTACACCCACCACATTTTTGTAAAAAATTTTTAAGAGCTGCTGTTGCAAAAACAATATGGACCGCACCTCTCGAAAGAAAGAAGCCAAGAGCTCCTTGCACCACACACCTCCGCATTTAGTATGCAGTTTGTTTTCATGGGCTTATATAATTGCCCTGGGCAGCAAGTGGATGAAATAACAGCTCGTTGTAGCCTCCTTCGAGTCTATGATGGGAGCGTTGAGAACTGCATACCGCTGAAGCATCAACATTAATTGCCCACATTCCTAAATCTTTTATGTTGCGTCAATTTAAGCCAGCTTATTCGTCCTAACCCGACGGGCAGTACACGTATTTGAGTAATATTCCACTTTAGGTCCATTTGGAGGAACATTTTTTCAAAACCCCTTATTTCTTGAGCAGTCCATTTATCTAAAAATCAACCGAAATCCCTTTAAATTCTTAGAGGAGGCAAGCTCTTTTACAACCTTCCCTCCCTTCTTGGCGAGCTTGGTCATTGAGCCTGGGGCTGCGATCTCTGCCTTTACTCATAATGCCTCTTGGTAAGAGAAAGCTTTTAAGAGATTTTTTGCCAGATCAATAATTTCCTGCCACCACAGAGTATCAATGAAATCCTCAGGAAGATAGTGTTCTCTATTATCTACAAAATCCTCAAATTTGTCTCGAAACTTCCTTAACATCTGATATTGACTTTTCGTAAGTCCATATTGACGAAATTTTTCTATAATCTCCTCTACATCATCAAAAAAGAAACAAACGGTCTCATCGAAGTCATCAACTTCTGGACCCTCCCCACGAATCCAGATCCTTCCCTGGTATTTTTTGTCGGAAATGACCTTGACAGTTCTTAAAAAGCTCATTAAGAATTTCTTGTCATCATCTGTTGTCATAAGATCTATCCACTCCTATAAATAAATTTTTCTAATGGTATGTGAGCCTCTGGAGAATGTGGAGAAACCAAATTGCCATGTTTGTCAAATGCGTAGTCTCCTCTCTTGTGAATTATGTAAGGTTTTCGTTGACAGGGATGTGGGTTGTGAGATTTCCCCGGCATTACCCGCACGGAAAGTTTCTTGTTTTGGGGATGAATATATTTCATGCCCCCTCCATTTTTTGAGAGCTTGACCCTATAGTTTTCGGGAATGCCCTTCGGCCTTGGGAAGGTAGGAAGCCCAGCTTTGTTGATGAGCTCTCTTGCTCGTGCTTCCGACATAAAACGGTTATGAGGCTTGAGAGCTGCTTCGGCTCTGTTAAATAACTGTATGGACTCTTTGTTGGAAAGAGATAGGTGCTCATAGGCTTGTTTTACTGCAGACTCAAGTTTTCCGCTCCTCTGGAGTCTCCCCATCTCTTTAGGGGTCATTCCAAGCTCTTTTACAACCTTCCCTCCCTTCTTGGCGAGCTTGGTCATTGAGTCTGGGGCTGCGATCTCTGCCCCATGCTTGCCAAAGGCGTAGCCGGCGAGCTCTCCCCGCCTTTCTGGGGAGAGGTCATGCCAGTTGGTGACCAAATAGTGCACTTCGGGAGAAAAGATATGAAAATCTTTGAAGGAGTCCTCATATTTTCCAACGGCAAAGTAGGTGGTGCTTCTCTGCAGGTGGGGCGTGGGGTCGTCTGGCTTCATCTCGATAGCTTTGCTAAAGTCGTGGATGGCTTGGCCGTAACATTGACAAGAGCGCGCAGCTTCCCCCCGCACCTGGTAGGTGAGGGCATTAAAGCCCTCCTCCCTCTTCGGATCTGAGAAAATGGCCGCGCTGTTACTAGAAAACTTTTTGTCAATCTCGACATGGCCCTGCACGGGGTCTTTCCGCAATTCTGCAAGAGAGCAGGGTTCACGCGTCCTCATTTTGGAAGAGATTTTTTCGATCTCTTTGGCAAGCTCAGGATTATCATGAAGAAGGTTGTTGAAGATGTTGAAGGTGTCGTGGGCGAAGACGGAACCCGCCGCCCTTCCACTCTCCTCTACGGGAAGGGGTTTCCCTGAGGGGAGCGTGTTGGAGATGAACCCCTCCTCAGAGAGCTGTTTCTTAAAGGTGGAAACCTGTTCCTCTATGGCTGCTTTAAGGGTGGAGAGTCCCTCAGAGGGCGTTTGTGTTGTGGGTGATTCTGCAGCGGAAGGAGTGGTCTTTTCAGATTCCGATTTTTTTTGCGTAGAGGCAGCGGCACCTGCTCCCCCCGCAGCGGCAGAAGCTGCGCCACTTCCCACCACTGCAGGAGATGATACCGCGACAGCAACGGCAACCGCGACAGCAACGGCAATGGCGGCACCAATGATACTCTCCTTTTTGTGTTTCTTGCAAAACTTCTTGATCTTTTGCCACAGTCTTTTAACTCTGCCACACTCTATGATGTTATAGGCGTGATGGCTGTCGAGAATGGCTGGGAAGATTGTATATTTGCTGTCACCCTCTAGAGAGTGGATAAACTCAATGGGGTTATCCTCTCCATAGACAAGGTCATAGATGCTTTCTCCGAGGGCCATCTCCTCGTCATATTCTTCGGGGAGGATCCCCTCTTGCGCGAGGGCGGTTAAATATTCATTAATCCGCTCCAGCTGAAAGGAGGAATACCTTTTTTCGAGTTCGCCAAGCTCTAGCTCTTCTAACATCACGAGGATCTCATCGTATGTTGAAGGAGGGATCCACTCTCCCTCCTCTAATGGATATCTACTGTCTACTCTCAGAAAAGAGGCATTTACTAAGTTGCCTTGAGGGTAAATGGGGAGGGCCGGCACGGTGGCGAGAAGGGCGCAGTGGGCATAAAATTTTAGGTGGCGCATGACAGACTCCAACCTACGTAAAATGTTTGCTATGCAAGCGTAAATTTTAAACGTTAAAAACGTCAAACAAAAATATGATTATATGGAGTTGAGATCTTGGATCTAGAAAATGTACATTAGGAATATCAGAGAGTAATGTTGACACTTAGAAATCGTGTATTTCTTGAACACCTTACAAAAGTTCATTAAGGTATGAAAGGGGAACCCCATCCTCTAGTTTCAAGTTGCACAAAAAATTCATGCTCCCCTCCCACATTTGACTCCTTAAATTGGCCTAGCATGGATCCGTTGGGATGCGTTTTTCAATAGAAATTAATAGGACGGAATGTGTAACCTGAGCAGCACTATGCTGAGATACCCTAAAGAGCTACTCTCTTTGATCGCTTACCTCAAAAGACTTCCTGGAGTGGGGAAGAAAAGTGCGGAGCGGTTTGCCTTTGAGTTTTTAAACTGGGGGAGCGAAGAATTACGTAATCTAGCGAAGTTATTTGGTCAGTTCAAGGAGTGCATTCAAACGTGTGAAAAGTGTGGCTGTTTAATGGATAGAGGCCATTGCCCTTTTTGCACAGCGCCCGATCGCAATCATCACATCATGTGTGTCACGGAGAATCCACGTGACGTCTACGCCATTGAGGAGACTAATGTCTTTCAGGGAGTCTACCATGTTCTAGGATCTCTACTCTCCCCCATCGATGGTAGACCTCCCGAAGTGCTTAATCTCCCCCTGTTAAAGGAGCGTATTACACACTTAAAAATTCAGGAGCTTATCCTAGCCTTTGATTCCACGATAGAGGGGGATGCCACGGCCCTATTTATCAGAGAACAGCTTCCACATATTTATATCTCACGTTTAGCCCTAGGACTTCCACTTGGCAGCTCTTTGGATTTTGTGGACGAGGGGACTCTCTCAAGGGCCTTTTCTGACAGGAAAGGGTTCTAGCCTTGCTTTTATTTTCTACCACTTTTATAATCGAAAAAATTTAAAGACGGATAATGATGCACAGAAAGTTGATTGCAATCCTGGTTTTTTTTTTACCGCTAATTGTTTTGTTTGCAAGCTCAGATATTGACGAGAATAAGCGCGTTGCAAAAATCACTATCGTGGTAGAAAACCTCCCTGCTAATGCCTCGTTTAATCAAGACCATGTACTCTCAAAGTTAAGCGTCAAGATTGGAGATCCCTTCTCCCATCTCACCTTCGATCAAGATTTGAAGACCCTCTCTCAAGAATATGACCGTGTGGAGCCAACACTCGAAATGCGACAAGGGGAACTTTTCATCACAATCAAACTGTGGCGAAGGCCTATCATCCGTGCTATCACTTATAACGGCAACGCTCATATCAAAACTTCCACTCTCCGAAAAGAACTCGGCATAGCCGCTCATACCGTGTTTAACAGGGAAGAGTTCAATCAGGCCTTTAATAAACTCAAAGAATACTACCTTAAAAAGGGATACTTTGACTCCCAACTCGAATACAGACTTGTTCCACATCCAAATACCAATGGGGTGGATATTAACATCATCATTCAAGAGGGTCAGTCTGGATATATCAACAACATTCACTTTTCAGGTCTGAGCAGAGCAGATGAGAGAATGATCTTAAAAATGCTCAATACCAAGAGATACAATTTCTTCATGAGTTGGATTACAGAAGCAGGCACCTACCATGAAGAGGTTTTAGAACATGACAAGCTGCTTATCGGCAACTATCTTCAGAATCTAGGTTACGCAAACGCACAAACACATATCCAAATCGAACAAAACCAAGAAGGAAAGTTGGAGGTCTACATCCATGTCGTCAAGGGGGAAGTCTTCCATTTTGGAACAATCGATATTTTGGGCAATAACCTACTCACTGTGGATCAGATCAGAAAAGTAATGATTATCGAAGAGGGCTCGGTCTTCTCCCCGGAAAAATTGCGCGATAGTATTGAAAATATTAAAAAGCTCTATGGGAAAGATGGGTACATTGAAGCAAATATACACTATGCCTTAAGCCCTGAAAGTAACTCACCCGTTTACCACATCACGATCACGATCAGTGAGGGGGAACAGTTCCATATTGGTATGATCCATATTTTGGGCAACAGTTCTACCAACAAGAATGTCATTTTACGCGAATCTCTCTTAGTCCCAGGTGAAGTATTTGATTTGAGGCGACTGGAGGCTACTCAAAAACGTTTAGAGGGTATGGGATACTTCAAATCTGTCAACGTCTACGCAACAAAAACACCTGAAGACCAACGGCTTGGAGAGAATTATAGGGATGTCATCATAGAGGTAGAAGAGAGTACAACCGGTAGCCTTAGCCTCTTTTTAGGATTCAGTTCTGTCGAGGATATTTTCGGGGGGATTGATATAGGTGAAAATAATTTTAGCTGCCTTGGGCTGACCAATTTTTGGCGTACAGGACTCTCCTCCCTGCGCGGCGCAGGCGAATATGCCCACGCCCGTCTGCAAATTGGCAAAAAACAACGATACTACACAATGTCATGGATGAACCCCTATCTTAGAGACTCATTATGGCGCTTTGGGGTTGAATTCAATTACGCAACGGTTCAGCTTCAGTCTAATAATTACAATATTCACTCCATTGGGGGTGCTCTTTTTGGTAGCTATCCCCTCACCTCCTACTGGACATACGGCTGGAAATGGCGGCTTCAGGATTCAAATGTACACATCCTCCCGGGAAAAATAGAGAGCGTAGAGGCAAAAAGGGAGCGGGATAACAGTGGCTTGGTGGGAGGCCTCGGAAATTCTCTCACTTTTGACTCCACAGACAACGCGTTTAAACCCCACCGAGGCTTTCATTCATCTTTAGAGATGGAGGTGGGGACGGTTCACCGCCACGCGAGTAAGGAAAAAACCTTCCCCTACTGTCGTTTTGCCTATTTAAATAAATACTACTATCCTCTATACAGCAGAGGAACCATAAAGGTCACTTGGGATTTTAAGTTTTTGTGTCCCCTAGGCCGAGGAAGACCCAATCTCATTCCGTTAAGTGAGCGTTTCTTTCTGGGTGGAGAGAGCTCCGTTCGTGGATACAAAACGTACATCCTTGGTCCTAAATTTGCTGACGAGACCGGTAGACAACGGGAAGACACTCCAATGGGGGGGGTCTCTTCCGCTTTATTATCCATTGAGTACAGACAACACGTCCTGCCCATGCTCGACCTGTTCGTCTTCTTTGATGGAGGCTCTATTTCAATGAAAACCCTGGAAATCGCACAACTTCGTATGAGTTATGGAATAGGTACCCAAATCGAACTTGCCAGCCGTGTCCCAGTGATTTTGGGGTTTGGTTTTCCTATCAATCCTAAAAGCAAGCATGATGTCAGCAGATTTTTCATTGCAATGGGGGGACAGTTCTAATAGAGAAGGACTTGGGCTTGTCAGAGGCCTCTTCCCCCTCCAAGAGGGCGAAGGAAGCCTCCCTCCTTCATTGAGGTGAAAATGATATTGTGTAACGCATTAAAAGCAAACGCGCTAATGACGATCAGTCTTGAGCCAAGTGACTGCGCTCTTCAAAGCCTTCATGCTTGTCAATATCCCCGCAGTCGAACAGGATCTGGCCGCTAAGAGGCCTTGTCTTTTGCACATTTTCCGCATTCCATTTCAAATTCATTTCATTATAATCTCCCCATTATGTTATGCTCCGGACTGACTATCAAAAGAATCCTCCTAAGGAGTTGTTGTATGAAAACACGATGTATCTTTATTTTCTTTATGTCCCTCTTCTGCCTTAAACCATTTGAGGGCTTCTCTTATGACTTTTCATATGGGATTGTCAATTTCCCGACCTGTGTGACCGAGTCAAAATATGGCAAGCGGGAACAAGAGGCCTTCGAAACCATCAAATCTCAGGTGATCACCCTAATCAGTGATATAGAAAAACAGCTTGATGATATCTCTACTAAACTTCAAGATCGGGAATTTGTCGACGGCCTCTCCCCGGACGCCGAGCAGGAACTTCGCGTCAAGCACCAAGCCCTTCAAGAAGAATATAATCGCCACCAGAACCAATATATTCAAATTGTTCAGCAGGCCAACATAAACCTTTTTCAGACAATGAACACCCACGTGACGACGGCAGCCCAAGCCCTCGCTAAACAAAAGGATCTATCCATGGTCGTGCGTGAAGATGCCTGTTTGTTCTATAACCCGTCTTGCGATATCACCGTCGATGTAATCAAGGAGATGGATAGAACCTTTGATGAAGATAATCCAAGTCCCACACCATCGACAACGAACTAAGCCTCTTCGATGTCACGGCAATTCTCACTCTCAGAACTTTCTGAAATTACCGAAGCGGAGCTTGTTGGTGATCCAGATGTGAAGGTGTCGAATGTCAATAGTTTGGAGAAGGCATCTGCGCAAGATGTTTCTTTTTTGGCTAACCCCCTCTACACGGAGAAGCTGAAAGTTTCTAATGCCGGTGTCATCTGCATCGATCGCGGTACCAGTCTTGTCCCAGGAAAGAATTTTCTCATATCTCCCGACCCCTCTCGGACTTTTCAGTTGATCATGAAAACATTGCGGGATGCCGCTTATTCTTCTTCAGGCTTTCAAGGGATTCACCCCTCTGCCGTTATCCACCCATCCGCAAAAATCGGAAAAGATGTAACCATTCACCCCTATGTCGTCGTCGACGCTCATTCAGAAATTGGCGCGCACACACAGATCTTCTCCTTTGTTTCTATAGGGCCGAATGTGAAGATCGGAAAGAGGTGTACCCTATACTCTGGAGCGACTATTCGAGAAGAGTGTTGTCTAGGAGATGAAGTTGTCCTTCAGCCTGGAGCTATCATCGGTTCTTGTGGATTTGGCCTCCTCACTGACTCTCAAACTGGATGCCATACCAAACTTGAGCAGATGGGTAATGTGGTCTTAGAAGATGGTGTAGAGATTGGAGCCAATACCACCATCGATCGGGCCCGATTTGGACGTACTTGCATTTGCGCTGGTGCTAAGATTGACAACCTCGTACAGATCGGCCACAATGTACACATTGGGAAAAACACCATCATCGTCGCTCAAGTGGGCATTGCTGGTTCCACAGAAATCGGCAATAACGTCTGCATAGGAGGGCAGGTGGGTATTGTTGGCCACATATCTATTGTAGATGGCGTAACGCTCGCAGCCCGCTCCGGAGTGGTGAAAACTATCAAAGAGCCGGGAATATATGGCGGAGCTCCCAGTATGCCTCAGGCTCAGCAAAGGAGGGTTTTAGCGCATATCCTCAAATTAGAAAGGCTCTTTGCACTCGTAAAAAACCTGATACGACGGGTTGGTACATTAGAAAAAACCCAAAGTGGCAAAAATTAAACTTAGGGGTATATGTTTGGTCTGCTCAAAAAGATCTTTGGAACGGCACAAAGTCGTCAGATCGCACGTTATCGAAAAGTTGTGAGCCAAATCAATGCCATTGAAGAGGAATACCGTTCCTTTTCAGATGAAGAGACAAAGGGGAAAGTTGCACTATTCCGCTCGCGCCTAAAGGAGGGAGAGAGCGTCGACAATATCCTCCCGGAGGCGTATGCTCTCGTGAAAAATACTTGCCGGCGTTTAATCGGCACGCGCGTCCATGTCTCCGGATATGATCAGGAATGGGATATGATCCCCTACGACGTCCAAATTATCGGCGCCATCGCTATGCATTACGGGTCCATTGTGGAGATGATGACCGGAGAGGGAAAAACTCTAACCGTAGCGATGCCCCTATTCTTAAATGCGCTGACGGGGAAACCGGTCCATCTCATCACCGTAAATGATTATTTGGCTAGTCGTGACTGTGAGTGGATCGGAGAAATTTTTCGGTGGTTGGGGCTGACGGTCAAAGCTTTGGTCAATCAAACTCCCCTCCAAGAGAGGAAATCAATTTATCGATCTGATATCGTCTATGGCACAGCTTCCGAATTTGGGTTTGATTATCTACGAGACAACTCCATGGCCTGTTCTCCAGAAGAACAGTGCCAGAGGGGGCATTATTTTGCAATTATCGACGAGGTAGATTCTATTCTAATCGATGAAGCGCGTACACCCCTTATCATTTCGGGCCCTGCTGCACAGTCATACCAAATGTACGACGAGCTCAAAAAACCTGTCTCCCACATCATACAGCTCCAACTCACTCATTGTAAGAAACTTGCCTGCGAGGCGCGCGCAATTCTCGATACGCTTGGCCTCCTCAAGGAGGGAGGACAAATCAAAAAAAAACCTTCGAAAGGGGAGGTTAAAGAGGGGGAAGAGGCCTTTCGCAAACTGTGGTTAGTTGGCAAGGGAGTCCCACAAAACGAAATCCTCAGGTCTTTAAAAGAGAATCCCGACATCCGGGCAGAAATAGAAAAATGGGAAACGTATTTTTATGCAGAACCCAATAAAGATGAGCGACACGAAATGCTCGCCACACTCTACATCATCGTCGATGAACGGGCCAATGAATATGAACTCACTGACAAAGGAATTCAGGTCTGGACGGAGAGCGGTAGTAAGGCAGAACACGATTTTGTGATGCTCGACTTGGGGCATGAATATGCAAAAATCGACAAAGACCCCACCCTCTCTGAGCAGGAAAAAATGCAAAAAAAGATGGCCGCAGCCGAAGAAGACGTGCTTCGCAAAGAGCGCTCACACAATTTGCGCCAACTCTTCCGCGCGCACCTTTTGATGGAAAAAAATGTCGACTACATTGTACAAGACAAAAAGATTATCATCATCGATGAGAATACGGGCCGCCCACAACCGGGGCGTCGTTTCTCTGATGGATTACACCAATCCATCGAAGCTAAGGAATCTGTCCCCATTCAGAAGGAGACACAGACTTACGCGACTATCACTCTGCAAAACTATTTTCGTATGTACGACAAACTCGCCGGCATGACCGGCACAGCGATGACGGAGGTAGACGAATTTAGAGAAATTTACAAATTAAATGTTTTGGAGATTCCAACGCACAAAAAATGTATACGCAAAGATTTCAACGACGAAATTTACATGAGCGAGAGAGAAAAATACAATGCGCTCATCAGAGATATCGTCGAAATTCATGATCAGGGTCGCCCCATTCTGATCGGCACCGAATCTGTCGAAACTTCAGAAATACTCTCACGTATCTTAACCCAAAAAAAGCTCAAACATACTATTCTCAACGCAAAAAATCATGCAAAGGAGGCCGAAATTATTGCCAAAGCTGGGCAAGAGGGAGCTATTACCGTCGCCACAAATATGGCGGGGAGAGGGACCGATATTAAACTCGGAGAGGGGATCGCACAGCGTGGAGGGCTTCATGTCATCGGAACGACACGCCACCAATCGCGCCGTATTGACAGACAGCTGCGTGGTCGCTGTGCACGTCAAGGGGATCGGGGATCCTCCAAATTTTACATCTCCCTCGAAGACCAGCTAATCCGCCTCTTCGCCTCTCCTAAGCTCACTGCGTGCCTTCAACGCTTCAGGCTACCCGAGGGAGAATCGATCTCCGAGAAGATACTGAATCGCTCGATTGAAGCAGCTCAAAAGCGGATAGAACAACGCAACTATTCCATCCGTAAGCACACCCTTCAATATGATGATGTGATGAACCAACAACGACAAGAGATATATGCTTTTCGCGATAAGATCCTTCACGAAGAAGATATAATAAAAATGGCAGAAGAACTCCTCGAAGATACCCTTAGTCAAAAGACGCGGGAATTTTTTGCTTCGCGGACGGTTGAGGGGAGGTGGGATGCGCAGGGGTACCTCGAATGGCTTATGACTCACTTTCCTGTGACCTTCGAGGAGGGTACCTTCGACGACGAATACTTAACCATACAACAAATTGAAGAAATCGCCACAAAAAAGATTCTTCAGGCATTTAGATATAAATTAAATTTAGAAAAAGATACCATCGCCGCCATTCAAAGGGCTGCCGGTAGGGAGGTAGATCCCCTGCCAATATTAAAAGATGTCGTGTATAGTTTGCTTCTGCGTAACATCGATACCCTCTGGAAAGAACACCTTTTCGCAATCGATCATCTCCGCACAGAGGTCAATATGCGCGTGGTAGGACAAAAGGACCCTTTACTTGAATTTAAACATGAGGCCTTCAGCCATTTTGGGCACTTCACCCAGGAGCTCAAGCTGAAAATTAACCACGCCCTATTTAAATTTGAAATGGTACCCCCGCACCCTCCTCATCCGTCAAAAAGCCTCCCCAAAAAAGATGTGCGTTCAAAGCTGCATCTCACCAAAAGTTCCACAAAACCGCACAACCCATTAAACAGATAGCCCCTTTTCCCACGTGGATCTCTCCAACCTATTAACATCCACAAATGCTTGCATCAAAATGTTAATTTGCGTACTCCTTCTAGGGGTAGATAGAAATGTTTTGTGTTGATAAAATAGGCCAGTAGGCACTGAGGTGAGGTATGTTTAAGCGAGTTCTTCTCTTTTTAGCGATCAACTGTTTAATCGTGCTCACTATTTCTGTGATACTTTCGATATTCAATATCAGACCATATATCACTAGGTATGGCCTAAATTTCCACTCCTTAATGCTGTTTTGTTTAATTTGGGGCATGGTAGGTGCTCTAATCTCACTTGCCCTATCACGCAAGATGGCTAAATGGCTGATGCGAGTAAAATTGGTCGATGGCACAGGGGCAAATGCAAAGCTCTACCACATGGTAGAGCGTTTGGCACGTAGTTCTGGGCTGCCCAATGTCCCAGAAGTGGGGGTTTTTGCATCTCCTGAAATAAATGCCTTTGCGACGGGCCCCACCAAACGCCGCTCTCTCGTCGCCCTCTCCACCGCTTTGCTGGATCGTATGGATGACCATGAGCTCGAAGCGATCCTCGGGCATGAAATCTCACATATCGCAAATGGCGACATGGTCACCATGACCCTCATCCAAGGGGTAGTTAACGCCTTTGTCATGTTCTTAGCTAGAATCGCAGCATTTGCCCTCTCCTCTTTTTTGGGAAGAGACCAACGCAACAACAACCGCTCTTCGTATGGCAACTACTACATTACGACATTCCTCTTTGAGATCTTTTTTATGGTCCTAGGCTCACTGCTTGTCGCTTCCTTCTCTCGCCGCAGGGAATTTCGCGCCGACCAAGGGGGGGCCCTCCTCTCAAGGAGAGAATATATGGTGGCAGCTTTAGAAAAACTGAAAATTGCCAAAACACAGCAGTCAACTATTCCCCCATCCATGAATACAATGATGATATCCATGCCGAACAAAGGGGGGCTGTTGAGCCTTTTTTCGACACATCCCCCTATTGAACAACGCATTGCGCGCTTGCAAGATTTTTGATACGTCCTGCGGCAGACGAGACATAATCGGACAGTTATGATAGACATTACAACAATTTAGGTCAGCGAGGGCTGAAGCCTCGTGCCCCCAAAGAGCAAGGCGAGATTTTAAACGAACGGCAAAAAGTCATCAAAAATGGGGGCGCTCAGGGAAATGGGGTTTTCGAATCAAAAAGTAGCTAATTGCCTATTTCGGTAAAAATTTAAAGGAATTTCAGTTGATTTTTAGACCAATTATGATCAGAATCGGCCCCTTTTGTCAGATTCCCCCCCTGATTTCGTGCTTTCCACGAGAGGAACTGTTTAACCCAGTTAGAAAAATGGTATTCTGTACCCTGATCAGTCGCTTGAAATTGTGAGTAAGCGCCTGCATGATTCCCTGAAATTGATTCTTGGCAATTCCTATGTAGCGAGCCCGCTTAGCATTTTTTGCTTTGTGAATAGCGTCGATCTCTCTCAAAGTCTTTCCCCCTCATATTGTTTTTTAAAATTGCCTTGCTGACACATCCATTTTGCTTCATGGTCAGAGAAGCTTCCTTGCTACAATAACCTTTGTCATCAAACACCATTCCTATAAGCGCAAAGTGATAATGTCGCAAATCCTGCAACACTAAAATGTCGTCTTTTAGGAATTATTCTGGAGGCAAAGAAAATGTTGGAGACGATGATGACCATAAAAGAAGTAGCGAGAACTTCAATCATGGGCCTGTTGAGAAATAGAAAGTCGCTGGTAGATTTTCTTCAGAATCAACTTCAAACAAAAACCCCTAAAGGGTGTGTTGAGGAAATAGGGTTCTCGGATCGAAAATTGGCTAATCACCTACTTCAGGGAGTATTGAAAAACGCATGCCCCTGAAGCATCGACATTGATTGCCAATATGCCTAAGTCTTTTATATTGAGTCGATTTAATCTGGCTCGTGCGCTCTGGTCGACAAACAGTATATATATTTGAGTAATATTCCATTTTAGGCCCGTTTGGAGGGGCGTTTTTTCAAACCCCCTCATTTCTTTTCAATAGGCTCTCGATGGAAGAGAAGCTCGTTGGTAGATGGAAACCCCTATCAACACCGCCGCCAGTAAAATTGCACACAATGTACCCGGAGCCAGGCAAAGAACAAGCTCGAGGTAACTAACGGTCAAACCAAAAAGATGGCCGAGTGATGGAAGAGAAGCTTGTTGTGTTGGTAGATGGAAACCCCTATCAACACCGCCGCCAGTAAAATTGCACACAATGCACCCGGAGCCAGGCAAAGAACAAGCTCGATGTAACTAACGGTCAAACCAAAAAGATGGCCGAGTGGTGGAATGATCAGCAGCGTTAGAAATAGCACGCGCTCTGCCGACTCTGCTAGGCGGCTATCATCACATCCTAATCGTCTACCTATCTCCTGAACCACACAATTTTTTAAAAAACTCCATCCTGCAACACTACAGGCAACAAAGAACATGTTCGAAAATGCTATATCTCTGATTATACCAAGCTTAGTACAGAGTAAAGGACCCAACAGAGCTAGCGCGAACACAACCACTGAACCTTGCAGTCCGGACAGCATACCGTGCTGTTCACTTGCTCCTTCTCGGCTGACTACATTTTTTGAATAATATTCCATTTTAGGTTTGTAATGAGAGAGAAATAGTCAATTTTAAGAGAAAATCAACTCTTTTTCCCTGTGGGTTAATGCGCGCCATTCTCCCTCCTTCAGGGGACCCAACTTGAGGGCCCCGATGGAGATGCGGGATAGGGAAATGAGGTCGAGATCGGCCCCCTTTTTAGGCCCGTTTGGAGGGGCGTTTTTTCAAACCCCCTCAGGCGCGCTCAATAGAAGAGAAGCTTGTTGGTAGATGGAAACCCCTATCAACACCGTCATCAGTAAAATTGCACACAATGTACCCGGAGCCAGGCAAAGAACAAGCTCGAGGTAACTAACGGTCAAACCAAAAAGATGGCCGAGTGATGGAAGAGAGGCTTGTTGTGTTGGTAGATGGAAACCCCTATCAACACCACCGCCAGTAAAATTGCACACAATGCACCCGGAGCCAGGCAAAGAACAAGCTCGATGTAACTAACGGTCAAACCAAAAAGATGGCCGAGTGGTGGAATGATCAGCAGCGTTAGAAATAGCACGCGCTCTGCCGACTCTGCTAGGCGGCTATCATCACATCCTAATCGTCTACCTATCTCCTGAACCACACAATTTTTTAAAAAACTCCATCCTGCAACACTACAGGCAACAAAGAACATGTTCGAAAATGCTATATCTCTGATTATACCAAGCTTAGTACAGAGTAAAGGACCCAACAGAGCTAGCGCGAACACAACCACTGAACCTTGCAGTCCGGACAGCATACCGTGCTGTTCACTTGCTCCTTCTCGGCTGACTACATTTTTTGAATAATATTCCATTTTAGGTTTGTAATGAGAGAGAAATAGTCAATTTTAAGAGAAAATCAACTCTTTTTCCCTGTGGGTTAATGCGCGCCATTCTCCCTCCTTCAGGGGACCCAACTTGAGGGCCCCGATGGAGATGCGGGATAGGGAAATGAGGTCGAGATCGGCCCCCTTTTTAGGCCCGTTTGGAGGGGCGTTTTTTCAAACCCCCTCAGGCGCGCTCAATAGAAGAGAAGCTTGTTGGTAGATGGAAACCCCTATCAACACCGTCATCAGTAAAATTGCACACAATGTACCCGGAGCCAGGCAAAGAACAAGCTCGAGGTAACTAACGGTCAAACCAAAAAGATGGCCGAGTGGTGGAATGATCAGCAGCGTTAGAAATAGCACGCTCGCTGCCACCTTTACTAGTACCACCTTTAGTGCCGACTTTACTAGGCGGCTATCATCCTTTAGTGCCGACTCTACTAGGCGGCTATCATCCTTTAGTGCCGACTCTACTAGGCGGCTATCATCACATCCTAATCGTCTACTTATCTCCTGAACCACACAATTGCTAAAAAAATTCAATCCTGCAACACTACAGGCAACAAAGAACATGTTCGAAAATGCTATATCTCTGATTATACCAAGCTTAGTACAGAGTAAAGGACCCAACAGAGCTAGCGCGAACACAACCACCGAACCTTGCAATCCGGACAGCCCACCGTACTGTTCACTTGCTCCTTCTCGGCTGACTGCATTTGTAGAAGACATAATACCACTCCATGTAAAGGGGGAACATTATAATGCATTATATTAATATCTGTCCAGGGGGGTGCAAAATAGGGGCGTTGGAACCGCTCAAATCACAAGACTTCTCTTAGAACTATGGTTGCTCGCATCGCGAAGGTATTTTAACAAGAAGCTTATTATCAAATAATTAGGTGTGCGACATGATCCGCCCAGATTCGTCTGCTAGATATCTTCACATCAACGCTTAGCCCCTTTTTTCGGTATATCTTGCGTCCCCCTGAACAAATACTTATATTAAAATAGTCCAGTAGTTTGTTTGCAAACCCCTCCAGGAATAAAAAATTTGTATTTGTTCAGGGGGGCGCAAAATGCAAAACGAAAATTGACGAAAAGATCTCCTATTCACTAAGCTGTCTCTTAATAGAAGTTGAGTTACGAAGAGCTAGAAGCTAAATTTGCTGCGAATTATTATAAGTGTTAGATCAAAGCACAGGGAGGCCTGGAACGAAGTCGAGAGGCTCAAAGACAAACACAAAAAATTTTAGATCGCACTCAAGGAACTCTATAAAGAGACCCAAGAAAACCTCCAGCAGACCCAAGGAGCTATAGAGGAGATTCAGAAAGCCTTGAAACAAGCCCAAAAGAAGATCTCGAAACTTAAAGGGAGGTATAACCTAAATTCCAAAAATAATTCAAGACCCCTATCATCACATTTAACCCGGCTTATTTGCTCTAACCAACAGGCAATGTGCATATTTGAATAATATTCCATTTTTAGGTTTGTAATGAGAGAGAAATAGTCAATTTTAAGAGAAAATCAGCTCTTTTTCCCTGTGGGTTAATGCGCGCCATTCTCCCTCCTTCAGGGGACCCAACTTGAGGGCCCCGATGGAGATGCGGGATAGGGAAATGAGGTCGAGATCGGCCCCCTTCATCATGAGGCGCACCTCATGCTTCTTCCCCTCCCTTACCCTTATTTTAAGTGTGCCGCGGCGTATCTTCCTTACGTCAGCGGGCTTGACCCATTTTCCTTTGATAGATACCCCTTTTGAGAGCACTTGTAGATGTTTATGGGTGATCTCTTGTCTGGATTTAACGAGATACTCCTTTACGATGTTGCTCGAAGGGTGAATGACTTTTTGCGCGAAATGCCCATCATTCGTCAGCAGAAGTAGTCCCGTCGTATGTTGGTCGAGCCGCCCAACGGTGAAGAGGCGCTGTTTTACCCCTTCAAAGAGGTCGATGACTACCTTTTTTGATACAACATCACGAGCGCTCGAGCAAATGTACCCACGGGGCTTGTTGACGATGAAATAGACCTCCTTTTCCTCTTCTGGGAGGGGAGACCCTCTTACAAGGATGGCATCTTCTTCTGCATGGACAAGGAACTGGGGAGTGGTGATCACTTGCCCATTGACCCTAACCTTCCCCTCAAAAATTAACCGTTCACACCCCCTGCGGGAACTTATGCCAGCTGCTGCCAAAACTTTGCTCAACCGTTTCATGTCAATAAAAATTTAATAGAGAGAAAATTCCTAGTTCCATATTATGCTAATTGAGGCAGGTATAATCATCGCTGTGGGGCAAATTTATGGAAAAGGGTACAAAACTTGTATTAATTCGTCATGGAAAATCGCAATGGAATCAAAAGAATCGCTTTACGGGATGGGTCGATATTCCCCTCAGCAAAGATGGCATTGTCGAAGCGCAAGAGGCGGGACGACGTATCAGTACAATTCCATTTGGGGTCATCTTCGTCTCTGCCCTGATGCGGGCGCAGCAAACTGCCATGATCGCCATGGCGGAGCATGCAAACGAAAAAACCCCACGCCTTCATCATGAGGGAGGCGGGAGATTGGAGAAGTGGGCCCGAATTTACGACAAAACAGCCCAGGCGCTTTGCATTCCCGTCTTTGCCTCTGAGGCGCTCAATGAACGGATGTATGGAGAGTTGCAGGGGTTAGAAAAAGATGAGACACGCAAGAAGTTTGGGGCAGATCAAGTGCAGATCTGGCGCCGCAGCTTCCGCACACCACCGCCAGGTGGGGAGAGCTTAGAGGGGACGGCGAAGCGGACGCTCCCCTACTTTAAAGAGAGGATTGTCCCCGTTTTGGAGAGGGGTACCAACGTCTTAGTTTCAGCGCATGGGAACTCCCTACGTTCTATCTCGATGCACATAGAGCAATTGTCGGAAGAGGAGGTGGTCAAACTCGAAATTCCAACGGGAGAGCCTCTTTGTTATAATTATGCGGAGGGAAGGTGGACAAAGGAATCTATCGACGACGTGCAGAATGCCTTCAGAAATCTATCTCGATAACTCCACCCTCACCGCGCCCTCTCGGGCTCTGCTCGAGCAGATGCAACGCTACACGGAGGAGTATTGGCAAAGTCCCTTCGCCCCCTACTTTAAGGGAGGGAAATTGCTCTCCTCCATTGAAGAACTTCTGAAAGAGATCTACTCTTTTGTCGGTGCAGATAGAGAGGATCAATTTATATTTAGCCACTCGGGAGCTGCCGCCACTGTACAAGTGTGCATGAGTGCGATAATAAACCGCCAGCTATACGGTGATAGAAATTGCATTTTGATGGCCCCTGCCGGCAGAGGTTCCCCCCTCTTTGCAAAGGGGCGTTTCGAGAGGTTGGGCTTCTCCTTGAAGAAAGCACCCCTCGACGACAACGGAGAGTTGACTAAAAAACTTTTGGAGGAGGCCCTCTCCTCCTCCTCGCACAACATAGGGCTACTCTCGCTCCCTTGGGCTAATGCCTATACTGGTGTGATCAACCCCATCGAACAGCTGGCAAAGGTATGCCAAAAAAGGGGCGTTCTGTTACATGTCGACGCCTCCAGCATTTTAGGGAAACTGCACTTTAGCCACGCACATATCCCCATCGATTATCTCTCCTTCGAAGGGAGCTTGATCCATGGACCCAGGGGGAGTGGTGGGATATTTGCAAGGGGAGAACCGCAATTCCAGTCCCTTGTCTTTGAAGGGAGGTTGAGCATACTACACGACGCCCCACTATTTATGGGATTGGGCGTTGCCTTCAAGGAGCTGCAAGAGAACTTCGACCGCTTCGCCGCAGAAGGTGCGCGCCTACGCGACCTCTTAGAGGAGGGGATTCAGGAGACTCTTCCACAAACGAAGATATTATTTCGTCGAGCTCGGCGGCTGCCCCACGTCTCTCTTATGGTCTTTCCCGGAGTATCGAGTGAACTACTCTCCTTCCACCTGAGGGAGGCAGGTGTTTTGGCCTTTTTTGATGATAGATATGGACAAAGCTTAGAAGAGCAACTTACGCCCTTCGTTGTCAATCCTCTCGACGCCAAATCGGCGCTAAGTTTCAGCCTTTCACGAAATACCACGGAAGAAGAGATAAGGCGTGCCATTGAGATTATTACTCGCTGTGTGCAAAAGTGTTGTAGTTACTCCGAGGAAGTGGTGTTGTGAAAAAGGTTTTTTGGAACTACTATAGCCATTTTTTTACGCGCCATATTTTATCTCCCCGCCACTGCGGGGTTTTTGATGTAGACGACACCTTCCATCAAAATGTGCGCATAGTGAGAGATGCTGCGGGAGAGGTGGAGGGGAGTGGTAGGGTATTGCTCTCCCTAGCCGTGGATTTAACCGATGGAATGATCATCGATGCCAAATTTCGGGCTTATGGAGAGAGCATCTTAATCGGTGTTGCCGATATGGTATGTGAAGATCTAGTTCAAAAAAGTTATAGCCAAGCTAAATGTCTAAGTGTCGATTTTAAGTCTTGTGTGGTGGGCGACATCCACGAATTCTTCGAAAAGGTCATTCAACATGTCGACATTATCTTGGAGGCTATTGGCCGCGCCTCCAGCCGCTGCGCGGACATTCCCCTCATAAAAAAGCATCCAACGCCCTTCTCCCTCCCTCCCCACGAAGAGGGTAAGCAAGAGGGGGGATTCCACGGATGGCACGACCTTACTTGCGAGGAAAAATTGGACATGATAAAGCTGGTTGTGCGCGAAGAGATTCAACCCTATGTTGAACTCGACGCTGGCGGTGTTGAAGTCCTCTCCTTACGTCATGACCGCGAAGTCATCATCGCCTACCATGGGGCTTGTGCAACATGCCCTGCGGCGACGGGATCAACCCTCGATGCGGTACAAAATGTGCTGCGCACTCGTCTCTCTCCTACGCTCTGTGTCATCCCAGATCCCTCTTTTCTCTTCCAAGAGTAACGAGCAAGATTCTTTCTAACATTTTAAAAGTGTGTGCTCCTCTGCCCCGTTGTTCTCTTATGAGGTTAATATAAAGGGCGGAGGGAGGCTTCTCCAAGCCCCACACAGGCAGTAAAGACCACACAGAAATATACCCTCTGATGGGATATCTCGGTTATATCGATGGGAACTTTGCTTTTTTTGCCAATCACACCTACAATTTGGTGTGATTCGAGGCCGGCACGAAGCTTAAGCGCACTATTGGACAGCAAACTCACGATGTCGTCTCATCACAGGAAGAAGAATAGATGATTACCGCCGAAGAGTACAGATCTCTAGCTTCAGAAGGCTTTATTCCGGGTCCAGATGAGTCGGAAGATGAATTTATCAGGCGCGTTGACCTCCTCAGGGGGTTAAATGGACATAAACGCTGCCTCTCGGTGAGGAAGCTGGGGGGGGAGTTTAGATATTTAACACACCATCTTCATTCTTTGGGAGTTACACTTAATTGGATTCCCCTCGTCTATTCAAACCGCAAACTTCTCCCATGGCAGGGAGCGGTCTCTTGGACAACGGAAACTCCCGAAGGGGTCCCATTTTCATTCATTCAGCTACGTAGAGGCTTCAAGGGGGGGAGAGGAGTGTTTAATCGGCAAGAAGAGGTGTTGTGCCATGAAGCTGTACACCTGATGCGGGCGACCTTTAACGAACCTCGATTCGAAGAGATTCTCGCCTATTTCCACTCTACGAAGGGATGGAGATCACTTCTAGGCCCCATTTTTCGCAAGCCGAGCCAAGCCCTCTTTTTTTTCTCCCTCTCTTGTGCCTCCCTTGCAACGCAAGTTGCTGCCCCCTTTTTCCTCTCGGATTCACCCCTCTTTCCCTATATTAAATTTTGCCTTCTCATTCCCTCTTTTGATCTTCTCCTTCGTTTTATCTTCTTGATAAGAGATCGGCACATTTTTAAAAAAACCCTACGCACTCTGCGCGCGCTCTTCCCCAGGCAAAACACCCCCTTCGCGATAGCTCTCCACTTAAAAGACTCTGAAATTCAGTCATTTGCAAAAAGGCCGCGCCGAGAGCTTCTCTCGTACATCAGAGAAAAATCTGCTTTTTCTCCGCGGTGGCAACAGATCATTTCCCAATTTTCTTAGTTGAACAAATCCCCCCCATATTAAAATCCTTTAAGCTCTGAACGAGGGAGAATAATCCCCGCCCCTGGAGGGCAGAGGCGACAAAGAGAGTCTCTTGAGAAAATTGATATCTCCTCTTAAAGGTGGCGAGATGTCTTTCCCCTTTATCTACCTTATTGAGCACGACGAAAAAGGGTTTTTTTAAGGCCATAAGGGAGTAATGCTTAACTTCATTTCTAAGTGTGAGGAAATCTTCGAACGGATCACGTCCCTCTTCACCTGAAAGATCGATGACGTAGGCCAGAATAGAGGCACGCTCACTATGCCTTAAGAAAGACAACCCGAGGCCTTTGTTACGACAGGCTCCAGAGATAATTCCAGGGATATCTGCCAAGTAGATACGGGAAAAATCGTCAAATTCCACATAACTGAGGTTGGGTTTTAAGGTGGTAAAGGGGTATGCATCTATTTTCACACTCACCGCAGCAAGTTTTGAGAAAAGTGTCGATTTGCCTGCATTGGGAAGGCCTAAAAGAGCTACATCGGCGATCAACTTAAGCTCTAATTCCACCTCGTTTACCTCCCCCAGCTTCCCGAGGGTGGAGCGCACGGGAGCTCTGTCGACACTCGTCTTATAATGGGCATTGCCCTTCCCCCCTTTTCCCCCCTTGCAGAGGAGAAACTCCTCACCGGGGTGAACCAGATCACAGAGAAGTTTGCCACCGAAGCCATCGCGGGCTAAAGTACCACACGGCACTTTTAAGAGAAGGTCCCCACCCCTACGTCCATGTTGATTGCGTGTCCTTCCATCCTGCCCATTTTCGGCCCAGACATGCCGTCGGTTGTTGAGAGCATCAAGAGAAAATGTCCGAGCATCACTCTTGATAATGACCGCCCCTCCATCGCCTCCATTGCCCCCATAAGGGCCCCCTTTCGCAATATATTTCTCTCGGCGCCAAGAGGTGATCCCATCTCCCCCCTTGCCCCCTTTGCACCTTATTTTCACTTGATCTGTGAACATGGCCAGCCCCCATCAACCTCGCAATCTGATATGGGGAAATTCCTAAGAGGGAATTACGGAAACAAAGGTCTTTTTCCCTTTCCGAAAACGGACGACGCCATTAACGAGAGAGAAGAGCGTATCATCCCTTCCCCGTTTCACGTTCTCGCCAGGAGACCACTTTGTCCCTCGTTGACGCACGAGAATACTTCCCGCGGAGATGCATTCTCCATCCGTTGCCTTGACACCCAAACGCTGTGCACAAGAATCCCGCCCATTTCTGCTCGATCCTTGACCTTTCTTGTGCGCCATACCTCAACTCCCAGCAATAGCAGTAATCTTTACGACAGAGTACTTGTGTCTATGGCCAACTTTTCGATGGTAGTTCTTTCTTCGCTTATATTTAAAGGAGATCACTTTAGGCCCCTTTTTGTCCCCTATAATCGCTCCCTTCACTGAACATCCTTCCACGTGTGGAGTACCCACACGAATAGCCTGCCCATCGTTAAGAAACAACACCTCTTTGAATTCAACAGTACCACTCTCAGTGCCGAGAAGCTCTACTTCAATGGTATCCCCCTCTTCAACTTGATACTGCTTACCGCCGGTTTGGATAATTGCGTACAACCTAACTGAACCTCCGAGAACTGAATCATAAAGGCGAGGATATATGAAAATTCCTCAAATGTCAATACTTTCCATTGCCTCCAGGCCCTATGGATCAATGGAAGGGACGTGAAACCTCGGGCGCCACCTAGTATCACTGTATGATTAAATTGGCCGACTATCTTGCCATCATCCTCCAGCCTTACCCCCTCTTCCTGACCAAGTTACACAGATATACCGTCGTAGCTGTGAGGGATATAGTGGCACCTGGGGGCCAATTGAGAAGGTAGGAGATGGCAAGGCCCACAATGGAGACAATAATGCCAATAATAATGGCGAGTCCTATCATCTTAGATAAACACTCTGTGTAAGTGTTGGCAATGGCGGCAGGTAAGGTCAAAGCAGCAATTACCAAGATAGCCCCCACAACTTGAATGAGAAGAACTACCGTGATAGCTACGAGGGAGAGTAGAAGGAAATAGAGCATGCGCACATTTTGGCCCTGAAGTAGGGCTTGATTTTCATCAAAACACATAGATAAAAACCGGCGGTGCATGAGGGCGGTGACAGTTAGGATCAAAATATCCAAGCCCAGCAGGGTGTAAATGTCGGCCCTGCTCGTCCACAAGATATTCCCAAAAAGGTAGTGGGTCATTTCGACATTATATCCAGGAGTTAGCGAGATAAAGATCACACCGAGGGCCATTCCAAAGGTCCATAGCGCAGCAATCACGGTATCCTCCCTCTGTCTGTAATAAAGGTGAAAAATGCCAATCAACCATGCCGAAAGAATTGCCGCAACTAACGCCCCATAAATAGGTTGCAACCACTCAAGATGATACACCCTTTTGAGGTAAAGGAAAGCTCCAATCCCTCCCAGCACCGAGTGAGCGATACTTCCGCTAATAAAGAGGATACGTTTAACTACAACGTAAGAGCCCACCACACCCCCAGCAACGAAGGCACAGATCGCTGCGATAAGGGGTGTGTATAAGAATGGTTGTGTAAAAAGTGGCACCAAGATATCCATCAAAGCGGAATTATTCATGCGACTTCTTATGTGTGTCGTGGTACATTCCAAAGAGAAAGTGTTTGCACATTGTCTCAGGGTTTATCGGGTCTACTCTTTGTTGAAAACACAAAATACGTTGCGTGTATTTGACGATAGCCTCGAAGTTATGCATTACTACGACAATGGTCACATTTTCCCCCAACGTCTGAAAGTACGAGAAAATCATCTCCTCCGATTGGGGATCGATATTAGCTGTTGGCTCATCCAAAAGGAGGAGCTTGGGGTCACACATCAATGCACGTGCAATGAGCATTTTTTGTATTTGCCCCCCAGACAAGGAGCCGTAGGAACATTTTTCCCACCCCTTCAGCCCTACTCTCTCCAGGAGGGCGTATGCCTTGCGCCTATCTTGTTTAGAAGTATTGCCCCAAAAACCGATCGGTGCTCCTGTTAGAACCACATCCAGTGCCGAAATAGGAAATTTCTTATCATAGGCGTTAACCTGCGGCACATATCCTACGCACGTGCGCCCCCTCTCTGGGGGGTTGTTAAACAGGAGCACGGAGCCTCTTTGTGGTTTTAAGAACCCCAGCATCAAGTATAGCGCTGTCGTCTTCCCCCCTCCATTAGGCCCGATAATCCCCACCCTCTCTCCCGATTCCACCCTAAAGGAGACATCCTCCAGAGCGGAGACCTGGCCATTATAGGAAAAAGAGACATTTGCAAAAACAATATCAGCCATGATCAGCGATACTCTGTGCAAGCTTTTCGATAGATTCAAGGGGAGAATCCCCTAAGGGATTAAAAGCAACAGGGGAGAGTCCCAACTCGTTCGCGATCAACTCCACCCCCTTGTTGCCAAATTGAGGGAAGGTGAAGGCACACGCCACGTTGGCATGTTTGGCTACGTCCAAAAGGCACAAGACATCCTTAGGGCCAGGATCTTTACCTTCACTCTCCACGGCAATTTGTGCCAAATGATACTCTGCACAGAAATAGCATAACGCAGCGTGGGGGACTAGCAGAGCCTTTCCCCGGAAAGGGGCGAGTATGTGCTGGATATGCTTATCAAGCGTCTCTATTTTTCTAAGATAGAGATTTGCGCGATAGTCATATAATGGCTTTTGACTAGGATCCATCTGAGAGAGCATCTTTGCAATCATCTCTACCTGTATAGATAAACATTTCAGGCTTAGCCAAAAATGAATATTTGGGGAACCTCCAGGCAGAAGCTCAGAGGGTATCTCATCGAGATGCAAAATACGTAACTCTCTTTTGTCCTCACGCAATATAGAGAGGAGCTTGTGTTCAAAGAGCGCCCCAACCGCTATAAAAAGATCTGCTTGTTGAACTAACTTTCTTTGGTTGGGGGTTGCCTCCATCGTGTGAGGATCAAAATCTGGTTGAATCGCCGATTTAACAATGGCATCATACCCAGCAATGGCCTGAACAAGAGAAACATATGGCGGAATACTGACGACAATAATGGGGTGGTTTTTAACATGGACTGAGGGGAACCTCTGGCAACTAGTGGCCACAATTCCCACACAAATTACAGCTGCAAACAACAAGTTTTTTATATTCATCAAGCGCGAGATTTTTTCCTCTAGCGAGTGTAGCCGAAAAATTTTCTTCTGTCGAGTAGTGATTTTCCTTGTAAAATAAAGTTCATCAATCTAACCTTTGCAAATCTTAATAAATGGAGAAATAATATTTATTGTTTAATGTCTGTTTAATTTTGGAGAAGTGTCCGAGTGGCCGAAGGAGCATGCCTGGAAAGCGTGTATGCGCTATAATCAGCGCATCGTGGGTTCGAATCCCACCTTCTCCGAACTTTTAATCAGAGTTTTAATGTGTATGAAAATGCTGTGGATGTGCAATAGGAATTAGATGTTTGTATATTTTGTGGAGCGAGACAATGAAATGCCCTTTTTGTGGACATGAAGAATCAAAAGTCACAGATTCTCGTAATACTGCAGAGATGAATGCCGTTCGTAGAAGGCGTGAATGTTTGGGCTGCAATCATCGATTTACAACGTTCGAGACGGTGGATGCTCTGTTGCAGGTGCGCAAGAGGGATGGGAGGTATGAAAATTTCCAGCTAGAAAAACTCATTAAAGGGTTGGACGCTGCTTCTAGACATACGCGCATCAGCCATGATCAAGTGAGAGACCTTGCCCTGGCCATCACTGCGGAGTTGATGAAAGGGCAGACAAGGAAAATTAATGCTGTCACACTTGGTGAACTCGTGATGAGCAAATTGCGACAGTTAGATCGGGTTGCATATATTCGATTTGCGTGTGTTTATCGCCGTTTTAAAGATATAGATGAAGTCAAGGATGCTGTCCACGATGCCATTTATGCTACTAATTAAAAATGAGGAAGGAGAGAGATGCCATTAACAAAAGATGAAATTACAAGATTTAAGAAACAACTTGAAGGATTGAAGTCACAGCTAACTCACACAATTAAATCTGTGTCTGATGACGTAAAATCTGCGGAAGAACCAAAAGGATACTCTCAACATCAAGCAGACGAGGGGACCGATGATTTTGATCAAAAAATCAGCATAGAGGTAACCTCAAAAGAGCAAGAAATCGTGCGGCAGATTGACCGTGCGTTAGAGAAGATCGATGAAGGGACCTACGGCATTTGCGACGTTTCTGGGGATGAAATTCCCTTAAAACGGCTTGAGGCAGTGCCCTATGCAAATATGACGGTACAAGCTCAAGAAAAATTTGAAAAAGGCGTGTTGTAAATTTATATGCACAAAAGAAGGGTTTTTTTGCTCGTTGCCCTCTCCCTCTGTTTGTTCTTTTGTGATGCTGGCGTTAAATATCTTGTCTTTAGTGACTTTGCAAATATTCGCTTCCACAAAGGGATAGAGATATTTCATGATTTTTGGGGAGTTGACTTTTGTATCAATTGCGTAACTAATCAGGGTGGAGCTTGGGGAATCTTTGCTGCATACCCTAAGTTGGTACTTGCCTTGCGCATCTCTATCATTCTCGCGCTCTTCGTTTATGCCATTTTCATAAATCGAGAACGTAGAAGGGAACTTCCTCTGTGGCTTATCTTGACGGGAGCTCTGAGTAATATTGTCGATTATCTCTTTTATGGCTGTGTGGTCGATATGTTCCATTTTACCCTGTGGAATTACTCTTTCCCTGTCTTTAATATTGCCGATACGATCATCTTTTTGGGGAGCGCAACACTACTTGTTCAGTCGATTCATGAGCAGATAAAAAGCAAAAGGGGGCGCAAAGCCATACCATTCTAGGCCGCCTTTGCGCACATGTTATCCATAAGAGCAACGCCTCAAATCTCGAACATGTAAATGGTGGCCGGGCCTTGGCTAACGATGTGCTTAAGCATTTTTTCGTTATGCCCGCTGGATGAAGCGTAAGCTGAGCCGGAATTTTCTCAGGTCGTATGATCGTTTTTAAGGGCAGCTTGGGAACTACTTCGCTCCTAAAATCAAATGTCCGAAGAGCTTTGTGATCAGAATCTCGAGTTTTCTCCAATGGGGGTGCCCAAGAAATGCATACCTCTGAAGCATTAATATTAATTGCCAATATGCCTAAACCCTTTGTATTGAACCAGTTTGAGCTGGCTTATTTGCCCTAACGGACGAGCAATGCACATATTTAAGTGATACTCCACTTCAGGTCCGTTTGGAGAGACATTATTTCAAGCCTCCTTATTCCTTAGAGCAGGCCCCTACTCCGCCTCTCCAGAGGAATCCCCCTGAAATTAGGCTCCCCCCCATTCTCCCTTGCTTATTGGAAACTTCCTAAAGGATCACATTTTAGTGTTGCGCGCTTTGCGCTACTACCACTTTGCGCTTACAGCGCTGTAACTCTTTATTGAAGAATTTTCGAAAGATGTTAGAATCTCCATGTAGTTCATCTTTTCGTGGGACGTGCGCAATTATTACTCATAAAATGAATAGTTCATCATTCACAACGATCGAAGATTCCCTCTACCCTGAGGAGAGTCTCGCTCTAATCAACTCACAGGTTCTCCCCCGCCATGTGGCTATCGTCATGGATGGTAATCGCCGATGGGCCATAAGGAATGGACAATCTATCAAGGCGGGGCATTGGCGAGGGGCAGAGCAGCTTGACCTCATCTTACGTGCTGCACGTGAACTCAAGATAAAAATACTTACAGTTTATTCCTTCTCGACGGAGAACTGGAAACGGACTGAAGAGGAGATCGATATACTTATGCAGCTGCTCGAGACCTACCTCTCCAAAAAAAGGGAAGCCCTGGTACAAGGGGGGGTGCGTTTGCACACGATTGGGGACCTCTCCCGTCTCCCTCTCCACGTACAAAGGCACATAGAGGAGATTAAACAGGCTACGCAAGGGTGTAATGAAATAGAGCTGATCTTAGCATTAAATTATGGGGGAAGGGACGAAATGCGCCGCGCTTTCATAAAAATGTCGGAGGAGGCCCAGAGAGGGACGTTAAAATGGGCAGAAATCACAGAAGCGACGATCTCCTCCCACCTAGACACTGCGCAATGGCCAGACCCCGAATTACTCGTCCGTTCTGGCGGAGCACAACGTATAAGCAACTTCTTAATTTGGCAAATTTCATACAGCGAAATCGTTGTCACAGATACATTATGGCCAGATTTTTCTCAAGACGACCTGCTTCAAGCAATCGTCGAATATCAAAGGCGTCAAAGGCGCTTTGGAGGCTGAATGCATTTTCAAGATCTACGCAAACGGTGTATAATCTCTTTTGTTTCACTAGCACTCCTTTTGTCTATTCTGCTCTTCTCTTATGTAGAAATAATTAAATGGATAGTTGTATTATGCGCGGTTGGATCTGGAAGTATAGGCATCTGGGAATATGGGCGTTTGGCAAATTTAACAGAAAAAAGGGGGCTTGTTGCGTTATGTATTGCAATCGGAGCCCTAATGATCGTTGCCTTTTTTCTCTCCACATTCGATTACATTCCCCCTTGCCTCCCCTTTATTGCTCTATTTTTAGGGACAATTGCCCTCTTCTTTTACCATTTCAAATATATCTCATCTGCCATTACCTCAATCGCCAAAAGTTTTTTTGGAATTTGCTACGTTTCCCTTCCCATTGGCTTAATTCTCAATATCCTATACCTTGGTGCTTCTTGCGTAGCAAAAGGTGATGGTCGAATATGGATCCTATACCTTATCGTCGTTACGATGACCGCCGATATTGGTGCCTATTTGGGAGGAAGTCTCTTTGGCAGTCGAAAGCTATCGCCATCGCTCAGTCCGGGAAAGACCGTAATGGGAGCAGTGTCAGGATTTGTTGTGGCGCTGGTTTTCAGCCTCCTTTTCTATCTCGCCTTTCATTTCACTGGCCGCTTTTCTCTCTCTTGGGTAGAGAGCCTCTACCTGGGAGCGGTTTTGGGGGTTCTAGGGCAGGTTGGTGATCTCTGCGAGTCCTTACTAAAGCGTTGTGCTGGCACAAAGGATAGCAATTGTCTTCCCGGCTTGGGGGGCATCTTGGATATGCTCGACTCCCTCCTGTTCACAACTCCTGCAATCTACTTTTTTCTCTATGCCTGCTAAACATACCATTATCACAATCGACGGCCCTGCTGGAACGGGCAAATCTACTGTCGCAAAGGAGCTGGCGCAAACGCTGCGGTTCTTATATTTTAGTACGGGAGCCCTGTATCGTGCTGTTACATGGAAAATAATTCAAGAGGCTATCTCTTTAAGCGACCTCAAGGCAATCGCTACCCTCCTGAAGACATTTTCTTTCTGTATCGAAGATAATCGCTATTTCGTAGAAGGCGTAGATGTCACCACAGCGCTGAAAGATCCGGTGGTCACCATGCATGTCTCGGAAGTTTCTGCTTTAGGCACAGTGCGTGAGGGGCTTAAGCCCATTCAAATTTCTGCAGCCAAAGAGAGGGATATAGTCTTTGAGGGGAGAGATCTCGGCACTGTAATTTTCCCCAACGCCGACATAAAATTTTTTCTTGCCGCGCGCCTCAAAGTACGAGTAGAGCGGCGTTTTAAAGAACTACAAAGGAGCCTCCCCCAATATACCCTCTCTTTAGAACAAACTCTGAAAGAGATGCGAGAGAGGGACCAATCAGATTTAAGGCGCACCCTAGCCCCACTGAAGCGGGCCGAAGATGCCATATTGATCGATACATCAGATTTAAATGTTGAGGAGGTTGTCAATAAGATGAAAGAACATTATCTAAACACCAAGACAATAAAATGATCATTTATAAGCTGATCTATTTTACGCTAGGCTATTGCGTTTTATTTCTCTTTAAGCTGTTCTATCGGTTGAAGGTTTACGGAAAAAATCACGTCGTTCCAGGGGGTGCCATCATCGCCTCGAATCATGTCTCATTCTTCGACCCCCCGTTGATTGCAGTCTCGTGCATTACGGAAGAGCTCCATTTCTTGGCCCGACACACCCTATTCAAGTCGAGCTTAGGAAAGATCTTTTCCTATTTCAATGCCCACCCTATTCGACAAAACGCAATGAATTCTTCTGTGATTAAGCAGGTCGATTGGCTCCTCTCACAAGGGAAAAAAATCCTCATCTTCCCGGAGGGCAAACGGTCACGTGATAATCAGCTGCAAGAGATTCAGCCCGGTATTGGAATGTTAGCTTCCAAAGGCGAGAGCACCATCATTCCCACGTACATTCATGGAGCGTACGATGTTTGGAATTGTCATCGAAGATGGCCAAAACTGTTCGGCAAAATTGTCGTCGTCTTCGGCGCACCCATTCTTTGGTCAGATTACGCAGATATGGACAAAAAAGAAGCACAGAAATTGATTGTGCAACGCCTCGCTCACTCCCTTAATGAGCTGAGCAAATGGTATGAGGATGGGGCGAGGGGGCTTCCCCCATGACGCAACGATCCCCTAATGCCTGGGGAATTGTTCGAGGAGAGAGTCTCTTCTAAGGTGCATCGTCGCCTTTAATTGCCCCCCAGCAAGGGGGGGGGAGCGCGGGCAGGCCCACGGTGGAGGGCCCCCCTCGGCTGTGTGGTTTATTTCGATTTTTCGAAATTCTCCAGTGTATTATAGGAGGGGGCTTGAATTGAAATAAAAAATTAAGTAGCATAAAAAGTTTCTGGTTTATTTTACTAAGGTCATGGGAAAGAAAAAACCCCTAATCATCGTTGAGTCTCCAACCAAGGTAAAAACGCTCAAAAAATTTTTGGGGAATAATTACCATATTGAATCCTCGGTAGGTCACATCCGAGACCTACCTACGCATGCCTTTGGAATTGATCTAGATAACGATTTTGAGCCGATATACGAAAATCTTCCAGAAAAAAAGGATGTGATCGCGAAGCTGAGAAAAATAGCGAAGGAGTGTAATACGGTCTATCTCTCCCCCGATCCCGATCGTGAAGGGGAGGCTATCGCCTGGCATATCGCGCACATTCTTCCGCAAGGTCTAAATATTAAACGGGTTACTTTCAACGCGATTACAAAACTTGCCGTTTCTGAGGCAATTAAAAACCCCCGAAACATCGATGTCTTTTTAGTAAATGCGCAGCAGGCGCGCCGTCTGCTCGACCGCATGGTGGGCTACAAAATCTCCCCCCTGCTACAGCGAAGGATCAAACGCAGTGGTTCTGAGGGGGGGCTCTCCGCAGGGCGCGTGCAATCTGTAGCCCTCAAGCTAGTCGTAGATCGGGAACACGCTATTGATACCTTCACTCCTGTCGAGTATTGGACGATTTATGCACTGTTGCAAGACGCCCCTGGAGGTGGATCTTTTATGGCCTCACTCTATTCTATAGATGGACGGAAGATTGAAAAAGAACTGCTTGCGGGCAAAGATGTCGCCCTTATCCCAAATGAAGTCGAAGCGAAGAAATTGATTACCAAACTAAATAGCGCCTCTTTTAAAGTCTCCCACGCTGAGAAAAAGGAGAAGAAGCGTCACCCCGTGCCCCCGTTCATCACCTCATCTCTACAACAGGAGGCAAGCCGCCATCATGGTTTTTCCGCCTCGCGCACGATGAGGACAGCACAGAACCTCTACGAGGGGGTCGACCTCGGGCCAGAAGGCACGGAAGGCTTAATCACCTACATACGTACCGATTCGGTGAGGGTGGAACCCGAAGTAATTCGCGCAGCACGCAAACGCATCGAAGAACTCTATGGGAAAGAATATCTGCCCCCCAAACCTAAAATATACTCCTCAAAAAAAAGTGCGCAAGACGCTCATGAAGCCATCCGCCCGACAAACTTAGCACACTCTCCCGACCTGATCAAGTCCCACCTTACGCCCGACCAGTTTAAACTCTACGCGCTTGTTTGGCGACGTTTTCTCGCCTCTCAGATGACCCCAGCAATTTATAATACTGTTTCATATGAAATCGAAACAGATCAAAACCTCACTCTCCGGGCAGCGGGGTCGGTCATCAAATTTAAGGGGTTTCTTGCAGCTTATCGAGAGAAAGAGGACAATATCGATGAAAAAAAGGCGAGCGAAGTGGAGACGCCACTCCCTCTCCTTCGAGTAGGACAAACCCTAAAATTACTCGAAAGCTCCTCTAAACAATCCTTCACCCAACCTCCCCCTCGATTTACGGAAGCATCATTGGTCAAGGAACTGGAAAAATTAGGAATTGGACGTCCCTCTACCTACGCCTCAATCATGAATAAAATTCATAGCCGCGCCTACACCGTCAAAGAGCGCCTCGCTATCAAACCTACTGAGCTTGGGAAAATTATCGTTCAAATGTTAGAGAGTCATTTCCCCCTCATCATGGACATCAAATTCACGGCACGGATGGAGGACAACCTAGATCAAATTGCGGAGAAAAAGAGGGAGTGGAAAAGTTTCTTGAAAAATTTTTGGAAAAAATTTGCGCCAATTTTGGAAAAGGCGCAGAAAGAGGCCTTTGTCCCTAAAATCATGACAGATATCACCTGCCCCAAATGTGGCAACAAACTCCAAAAAATCTGGTCTCGAAGTAAATATTTCTATGGCTGTTCCCATTACCCCGAATGTAAATTTACTGTCTCTGTCGAAGCCCTTGAATTTAAAAAAGACGATTATGCTGAAAATTTCGATTGGGACCAACCATGCCCCAAGTGTAGCTCCCCCATGAAAATTCGCTTTGGCCGTTTTGGGGCCTTCTTGGGATGTGTACGTTACGCCGATTGCAATGGCATCGTCACTATTCCAAAGAAGGATGAGCCCCTCCCCGAAGAGATGCCCACCTGCCCCGCCATCGGGTGTGATGGCACGATCAAGCAGCGACGCAGTCGTTGGGGGAAGCCCTTTTTTAGCTGTTCAAACTACCCAGATTGCAACGTGATCGTCAACCAGCTTTACGATTTAGAAACTAAGTATCGAGATTACCCCAAGACTCCCTACGTAAAAAAAAGCAAAAAGGGGACAAAAGGCACAAAAAAGGGGAGTGCGAAGAGTACGAAGAGGGCACAAAAAACCTCCCCCAAAAAGAGGGGAAGCGCTTCCACCACATCGAAGAAGACCTACCACCTCTCCCCCGAGCTCACAGCGGTTGTTGAAGCAGCAACGCTTACTCGCGGCGAAGTGATGAAAAAGGTGTGGGAATATATCAAAATTCGAGATCTTCAAGATCCTAGCAACAGGAGACTTATCGTCCCCGACAAAAAACTTTGCGCTCTATTTGGCCACTCTGAATCTATCGACATGATGCAACTTCCTGGTATCCTCAGCAAACATATCAAGCCTTAGAAGCAAACCTCCTTCAAAGGACCCTTCCCCTTTCGGCATAATCCCGTGAAACGGGATAAACCAAAACATGAAAAATTTCAAATCTTCTTGAGGCTTACCCAAACAGACACAAATGGTTGGGACCGCTAGATAGTGTCGTCATAAGATGCTGGCCCACATAGCAATGCATCGAATTTGAACTCTAGCTAGATTGGGGCCGCTAAGGACCATCTCTACTCCCCCTCCTGCCAAAGAATTTATTTACATAAACAAAAAATTATCTATATAATTGAGCCATACGAAAGTGGAGTGTGCTCTACAGATTCGAGTTTTTAGGAGGTGTCAGATGTGTGGAACAACGGAAATAGTATCAAGTCAGTCAATATGTGGGAGTGCAAGTGCCCCGGAGATCTTCTCTTCAAGCAGGGGCCCTGTGGCCGAGCAAGAGCAGCAAGAAGCGGCTGCAGTAAAAATACAAAAGTTCTATCGAGGGTACAAAGAGCGGCAAGTTTTTTTAAAAGCAAAGAAGGCTGCCCCGAGACTACAAAGGTGGTGGATAAAAACATGCGAGTGTGCCCCTATGGATAGGAGGGGACCTTTAGGAACTTGGCTTGGTCAACATGGTCAGAACTTTTTAACACATACTGTCCGGAGCGGTGATGTAGACGCATTAATGAAAGATGGTTTCTTAAGATCTACAGAAGAGCAATTTATTCGTACCCTTGAGCCGTCAATCCTGGAGGATATCAGGCAGCAAAACCCTGTTCCAGAAGTTGATCGATCTCGAGATCTCTCATTCCACCGTCACCAAAGTGGTGATTATGAGATTCTTGGGGAACGCCGATGCTCTGAGATGGAGGAGAGCCAGCATAATGCCCGGCGAAATAGGTTGAGCGAAGATCTGTGCGAAAGATTAAACATAACACCTACAAAAGCGCGATTGTTAATCGATCGATTCCTCTCCAAAAAACCTATTGACAGTAAATTATCTGAGCTTTACGACACACATGCAAGACTCGAGATATCCGACCTTTACAAAAAACATGAGGTAGGCGTATTGGATGACCGCCTTCTTGAAGAGCATATTGTGGAGTTACTTAGACCATTCTTTACGTGGCGAGAGAACAGCATTCCTCGGGGGATACCAGAGTCGATCAGAAATTACAGCAATATAATGAATCTGAATTTCGGATCTGTTGTAGTTTTGATAGGGAATCCTGAGACAAAGAGATCCCTACCCGTTTTTGAACAAGAGCACAAGACTCGTTCGCAGCATACTTATGTTGCATCCCAAGGAAATGAGCAAGTTTGTTTTGTTAAAAAAAGTAGACGGTGTACAGAACATTTTAGTAGAGGTCCAATACATAAAACGCTAGCCTGGGAAGGGAGAAGGTGTTTGTTGTACCCTTTCCAAAATGGTGGTGCGCCTTTCCATGTCCCTATAAAGAACAATCCTGAAGTGGTAATCGTTGGCCCAGAGGACGTATTAGGCAAATATCGCAAAGACAAAAACCGAGATGACCACCAAAAAGACGAGTGCCTAGGTGACTACGAAAATGTTGTAACTTTTGAAGAGATGAGTGCTAGACAACGCAATTTTCTGGGAGTGCCACGTAGCTATGACGCCAAACTTCAGGCCTCTCTCCCACACAAGAGAGAAGGAGCAAACGTTGTGAACATCGATGATCCAGAGTGGCGTTTTCTTCAACCTGCAGCCAAAGCATACCGGCTCTTTAACTCTCATTATAGCGACCGCCTATGGATGGACCAAACCCTTATCGATGAAAATACACACTTGACAGATCCAGGAGAAAAATCTTTAAGGGCTTTATTGATTAATGGTTGCGCGATCAGATGTAACGGCAACGTTGAGCGGTTTCAAGGTCAGTCCCGAGAAAGACCCAGTCCTTGCCGGGCCTAATAATTGAGAAATAAGGAGTTTTGAAAAAACATTCCTCCAACCGTACTACCAGTCGGTTAGGGCGAATGGGCTGGCGTAAATTGATTCAACATAAAAGATTTAGGCATGTTGGCACTTAATGTCGATGCTCAAGAGGTGTGCATTTCTTGGGCATCTCTATTAACGCTTACCCTTCTGACTTCAACCCAATCTTCTTGAGGCTTGCCCAAACAGCCACAAATGGTTGAGGCCGCTAAGGACCATCTCTACTCTCCCCCCTGCTAAAGAATTTATTTACATAAACAAAAAATTATTTATATAATTGAGCCATACGAAAGTGGAGTGTGCTCTACAGATTCGAGTTTTTAGGAGGTGTCAGATGTGTGGAACAACGGAAATAGTATCAAGTCAGTCAATGTATGGGAGTGCAAGTGCCCCGGAGACCTTCTCTTCAAGCAGGGGCCCTGTGGCCGCCGAGCAAGAGCAGCAAGAAGCGGCTGCAGTAAAAATACAAACGTGCTATCGAGGGTACGAAGAGCGGCAAGTTCTTTTAAAAGCCAAGAAGGCTGCCCCGAGACTACAAAGGTGGTGGATAAAAACATGCGAGTGTGCCCCTATGGATGGAAGGGGACCTCTAGGAACCTGGCTTGGTCAACATAGTCAAAGCTTTTTAACACATACTGTCCGGAGCGGTGATGTAGACGCATTGATGAAAGATGGTTTCTTAAGATCTACAGAAGAGCAATTTATTCGTACCTTTGAGCCGTCAATCCCGGAGGATATCAGGCAGCAAAACCCTGTCCCAAAAGTTGATATATCTCAAGATCTTTCATTCCACCGTTTCCCAGATGGTCAGTATAGGATTCTTGGGAAACTCCGATGCTCTGAGATGGAGTGGAGACAGAATTTTGCCCAGAAAACGAGGTTGAAAGAAGATCTAGGCGAAAGATTAAACATAACACCTACAAAAGCGCAATTATTAATCGATCGATTCTTCTCCAAAGAACCTATTGATAGCACATTATCTGAGCTTTACGACATACATGCAAGGCCCGAGATATCCGACCTTTACAAAAAACATGAGGTAGGCGTACTGGATGACCATCTTTTTGAAAAGCGTATTAGAGAGTTATTTGTACCATTCTTTGGGAGCCGAGGGATTAAAGTTGCTGGTATGGAGCTAGCAGGGGGGATCAAAAATGTCAGTGATGATGTAATGAGTCTGCGTCGCGGATCTGTTGTAGTTTTGATGGGGCATCCTGAGACAAAGAGATTTCTGCCTGTTTTTAAACAAAAGCGCCGGACTCGTTCACAATATATTGATATTGAACGCAAAGAAAAGGCGCAAGTTTGTTTGAATAAAAAAAGTGCATGGTGTACGGAACATTTTAGTAGAGGTCCAATAAATGAAACGCCAGCCTGGGAAGGGAGAAAGTATTTGTTATACCCTTTTCAAAATGGTGGTGCGCATTTCCATGTCCCTATAAAGAACAATCCTGAAGTGGTAATCGTTGGCCCAGAGGACGTATTAGGCAAATATCGTAAAGACAAAAACCGAGATGACCACCAAAAAGACGAGTGCCTAGGTGACTACGAAAATATTGTAACTTTTGAAGAGATGAGTGCTAGACAACGCAATTTTCTGGGAGTGCCACGTAGCCATGACGCCAAACTTCAGGTCTCTCTCCCACATAAGAGAGAAGGAGCAAATGTTGTGAACATCGATGATCCAAAGTGGCGTTTTCTTCAACCTGCAGCCAAAGCATACCGGATCTTTGGCTTTAACCCCCGGCTCCTTGGACTTTTTGGCCGAAGAGAAGACTACAAAGGGGGGGTCGACACCCTTGTCAAGGAAAATACACAATTGACAGATCCAGGAGAAAAATTTTTGAGGGCTTTATTGATTAATGGTTGCGCGATCAGATGTAACGGCGACGTTGAGCGGTTTCAAGAAGACCTACCGCCTCCCAGATGGGATTGGGGAACTCCGATGCTCTGACGAGATGGAGTGGAGACAGAATTTTGCCCGGAAAACGAGGTTGAAAGAAGATCTGGGCGAGAGATTAAACATAATACCTACAAAAGCGCAATTATTAATCGATCGATTCTTCTCCAAAGAACCTGTTGATAGCACATTATCTGAGCTTTACGACATACATGCAGGGCCCGAGATATCCGGCCTTTACAAAAAACATGAGGTAGGCGTACTGGATGTCCATCTTTTTGAAGAGCGTATTAGAGAGTTATTTGTACCATTCTTTGGGAGCCGAGGAATTAAAGTTGCTGGTATGGAGCTAGCAGGGGGGATCAAAAATGTCAGTGATGATGTAATGAGTCTGCGTCGCGGATCTGTTGTAGTTTTGATGGGGCATCCTGAGACAAAGAGATTTCTGCCCGTTTTTGAACAAAAGCGCCGGACTCATTCACAATATATTGATATTGAACGCAAAGAAAAGGCGCAAGTTTGTTTGAATAAAAAAAAGCGCATGGTGTACAGAACATTTTAGTAGAGGTCCAATACATAAAACGCCAGCCTGGGAAGGGAGAAAGTATTTGTTATGCCCTTTTCAAAATGGTGGTGCGCATTCCCATGTCCCTATAAAGAACAATCCTGAAGTGGTAATCGTTGGCCCAGAGGACGTATTAGGCAAATATCGTAAAGACAAAAACTGAGATGACCACCAAAAAGACGAGTGCCTAGGTGACTACGAAAATATTGTAACTTTTGAAGAGATGAGTGCTAGACAACGCAATTTTCTGGGAGTGCCACGTAGCCATGACGCCAAACTTCAGGTCTCTCTCCCACATAAGAGAGAAGGAGCAAATGTTGTGAACATCGATGATCCAGAGTGGCGTTTTCTTCAACCTGCAGCCAAAGCATACCGGATCTTTGGCCTTAACCCCCGGCTCCTTAGACTTTTTGGCCGAGGAGAGGACTGCAAAGGGGAGGTCGACACCTTCTTTATCAATGAAAATACACAATTGACAGATCCAGGAGAAAAATTTTTGAGGGATTTATTGATTAATGGTTGCGCGATCAGATGTAACGGCAACGTTGAGCGGTTTCAAAAAGACCTACAGCAATGTTGTTTCTGATATCACCTGCTCCAAATGTGGCTCCCCCCATGAAAATCTGCTTTGAACATTTTCGTGCCCACTCAGGGTGTGTGCGTTACGCCGATTGCAATGGTATCGTCACTATTTCCAGGAGAGATAAGTCCCCCTCCCCGGTGCTCACCCGCCCCCACAGCCACCACCATCAGGTGTGGTGACGCAATCAAACAACGGAGCAGTAGCTGAAGAGAGTGTGGGCCTGTTGAAAAATGAGGGGGTTTGGAAAAACATTCCTCCAAACGGCCCTAAGATGGAATAGTACTCAAATGTGTATGCTGTTCGTCGACCACAGCGCACAAATCAGCTTAAATCGACTCAATATAAAAGACTTAGGCATATTTGGCAATCAATGTTGACGTTTCAGATGCGCGCATTCCTTGGGCAGGAATACATCAAAACTCGAGGGCTTCAAGAGGCTTAGCGATAGAAGGCTTATCGTCCTCGACAAAAAACTCAGCGCCCTATTTTGCCACTCTGAATCTATTGATATGATGCAACTTCCTGGTATCCTCAGCAAATATATCAAGCCTTGAGGCAACTCTCCCCTTCAAAAGACCCTTCCCCTTTCGGCATAATCCCATGAAACGGTATAAAAAAAAATATGAAAGACTTCAAAGAGGAGATGGGGTGTTACTGTGCTTTAAACCAAAGGGTCGGGCAAGACCAGCGTTTAATTGTAAATATGGCGATGCTTCGCGCATTCAATGTGTTACAAATGCCGATAACTGCGCTCGGTGAATGGTTAGAAAGGGAAATTGAACATAACCCCATCCTAGAGATCTCAAAACCCAGATACCAGCATCTCGCGGATTTTGAAATACCTGTGGTAGACCACCCTTCGCCGTACGCATACCTGCTCAAAGAGATTCACTCCCACTTCTACACAGAAAAAGAGTGCAAAATCGCAGAATATGTTGCGGGATCTCTCGACGAGAAAGGGTTCTTGACCCTCTCAGACGAAGAATTATGTGCAACATTAGACATAGAGCAGGCCCTTTTGTCGAGGGTGTTACACACCTTTCAAAGGATGCGTCCATTGGGCTTAGGAGCTCACAATGTTCAAGAGGCACTACTCATACAGCTAGAGGCAGGAGGGCTGAAAGGAACAACGATTTATCACATTGTGAAACAGTTCTATAATGACCTATTGCACCATAGATTCAAAAATATCATGAAGGCATTTCGATTGAATATCACTGAGCTAAAATCTACCATCTATTCACAACTTCACCCATTGACCCCCTTCCCCGGCCACTCCCTGATCAGTAGACATAGTCCCACCATTATTCCCGATATCACAGTGGAGAGGGGGGAGGGGATGTGGCAAATAGAGATAAATAGGTGGGGCCTCCCCCCCATTCAAATACATGCACACTATCTCGAGATGGCAGAAAACGGCAGCCTAGACCGCAAAGATGCCAAATATATCCACCGCCATATCGCTGCCAGTAAATGGCTTAAGCACATTGTAAGGCAGAGGGAGAAAGCCTTAGAAAAAATCATGGCCTACATCTTAGAAAAACAGGTAAGCTTCTTAGAGGGAGTAACCCAAACACCCCTCCCAATGACGATGAGTGAAATTGCATCGGCACTCAACAGAAGCGAATCCACGATCACTCGAGCCGTTTCCAACAAATTTATCTCTTGTCCATTAGGGGTACTTGAATTACGCAGTTTTTTCACGCAAGCATTGCAAGCGGATGAGGGAATAATCTCAAACAGGAGAGCAAAGGACCTTCTGCTAAAATTAATAGAGCAGGAGGAAACTCCCCTCTCTGATGACACCCTCTCTAAGTTGCTCAAAGATCAAGGGATCTCCTGTGCACGGCGTACCGTTACAAAATATCGACAACAACTTAAAATTCTCAGCGCATCGAAGAGGGGCATGTGGAAGAGATACCTCCGAACGTAGCGCAATAATGATCGACATGTAGTATATCTTAAGGGCTTCTTGCCCCTCCCCCACAAAGTACCAAAATGTTGCGATCTGTCCTCTACTGACGAAGCTTCCCCTTGTCGTGGCAGATGACGCTATCTGGAATGAACCCTATATGAGCCTTCCCCATTTTCGCGATTGGGGAAAGAAAGCTCCTGTCATCTCTAACCGGCAGAGAGCAGGTGGAATCTATCAATACTCCCCTAAGTAGGTCGCTATAAAAACTTTTAAAAGGGGCGGCAACCCATGAAACTTTGTGAGAAGCGCCTTTTTTATAAAAGAGCCCTTTAAATTTGCGGCAAGAAGATGCCCGCCCTTTATGATCAAGATCATCTAAATAGTGTCCATATGTAAGCCATACGTTGTGGTTTGCGTAGCATTGATTGAGGTTTGAAAGAACTTCTCGATGAGCAAGCCAGTCACTGCCACAGAGATGAATTACTACTTCGCCCTCGGGAGAGCCACCCACAATTTCTCGATATTTTTGATATACTTCATCATCCCTCTCACACACGACCAGAGCAATCCTAGTGGGGGAGTGTTTCACAAAAGACCTAATACTACTCAGTGTCCCGTCGGTCGATCCCCGATCAATGTAAATTACACGGTAGTTGAGGTAACGTTGTCGACAAATTGAATGAAAATTTAGATGAATAGATTCGACATTGTTTTTTGTTAACACTATAAAAATAAAAGATCTCTCTTCTATGGGCTTTGGGTCTATTTGACAAAAGTCTTCAACGGGACATACCCTCCCCCTTTTTTTTGCTCTTACAAAAAAATATTCCTTAAAAAGAAATACAGGAACAATCAATATCAAACAAAGAATAAATATGTTGTGGTGGAAATTTTTTGTTTTTCTATTTATTTTCATTTTATCCCCTTAATACGTTTGGAATACCGAGGAGAAGGGGGAATGTCAAGAAAATCAAAATCAAAATAATGATAGCACAAATTCCGCAATAACACAGGGCCTGCTCTAAGGAATACGGGGGGTTGAAAAAATATTCCTCCAAACGGACCTAAAATGGAATATTATTCAAATATGTGTGCTGTCCGTCCGTTAGGGCAAATAAGCCGGCTCAAATTAGTTCAACATAAAAGATTTAGGCATATTGGCAATTAATGTCGATGCTTCAAAGGAATGCATTTCTTGGGCATTCTCATACAGGTATTTGTGTATCCCGCATAAATTGGAGGATCCTATCAGACAGAGAATAAGAACAAGTTGAACCCATATAGACTTTGTTGAGAAACGCACCTAACGTGTGTAATCAGCCTTATCGCGAGCGGCTTTCCCCTACGCCCTCTTCATTTGCTGCGCAAGCAGTTGGTTTTGCGCATCTTGCGATCTACCAGTAGTGCAACACAGCTATCGGACCAGACGTTGAGGGCAGTTTCTACCATGTCGAAGAGTGAATAAATGGGGAAGATCATCCCCATGAGTTCAAGGGGCATTCTCAGCGTCACCAAAAGGGCTGTAGTCAAAAAGAAGCACCCCATCGGAACCCCAGCATTTCCAATCGCTGCAATTGTAGAGAGAAATATCCAAAGGATAGCTTCCCAAAGGGAGAAGATAAAGCCATGACTTGCACAGACAAAGAGGGTTGTGATTAAAATAAACTGGGCACACCCATTCATATTTATGATAGAACAAGTGGGGAGTGTGAAATTGGCGGTTTTCTCTGATATGCCCACTCGGTCTTTAGCGCAGCTGAGAGTTAGGGGGAGTGTGGCGCCGGAAGACTTTGAGAAGAAGGCCATGGCAAGGGCTGGGAACATGCCATGCGCCACACGCTTGGGGGAGGCGCCCTTTAATTTAAGTATAAGGGGCAGGGTGATACACCCCTGAATCAAATTTGCCCCAATTACACATATTCCATATAAAAGGAGTGGGGAGAATTGGTCCCTGCCCGTCTTTATGTTTTCTACGAAGACAATAGCAAACGAGAAGACCCCAAGGGGCATGATAAAAATGAGCGTCGACGTAATTTTCAACAAAGCGTCAAAAAGGGCCTTAAATAGGTTGCGCAAGATACGACCCTTTTCTTCGGGTAATTTTATGATAGCTATGCCGAGCACTGCCGCAATAAAGGTCATGCCCAAGACATTGTTTTCCAAAAAGGGTTGAACAAGATTTGGGGGAATGATCTTTATGAGAAATGAGAGGTAACCCTCTCGCGCGGGAGTAAATGCGGAGGGAGTGATCTCTTCTGGCCTAACAGGTTGAATAATAATGAAGAGGATAAGTCCAATTGTCGCAGCGATTAGTGTGGTAATGAGGGTATATTTGAGGGTTGTTTTTAACAAAAAATGTGTCTCCTTCAAATTCCCTATCTGGGTAAGCGTGGAGATGACGGCGAGAAAGATCATGGGAAGGCTGATCAACTTGAACATGTTCAGAAACAGAGCGCTCACTGTGTGTGCGAAGGTGTGGACAAGAGGAGTGGACGACACTACTCCCACTGCTACCCCCAGGATGAGAGCTAAGAAGATGCCAAAATTAAATAGCTGAGCTAATCTCATATAGAGTGAAGTCTAACAAAAGAGCCCCCCCTATGCTAGAATTTTTTACTCCCTCCTCGACCATCTTTTATCGACAGCCATGAGAAAAAACCCAGTGGACAGGAACAGGGGGGCACTCTGCCTCGCGTAACAGCGGCAACGGCCAAGAGCCCGCAAAAAATACGGCTATCTCATTTAAAGAGAGACGGCTGCGCGGCCCCCCCTTCAGGTGCTCCTTTATCTCATAGCTTCGGTGTAGGTGGTGGAGGTAATCGGCAGCAGGGAACCCCCTTCATCCAGGGCATAAATATGGGAAGGAGAGATTTTCTTAGACAGGAAAGTCAGGCTATTTGACCGAGCAGCAACAAAATCTACTTCACGGAGAGAGGTGAGGAGGGCGATCATGTGAGGGTCTGGGTCCGGGTCGGTAGGATAGATCATAAACCGTTCACTATCATCTCTTTTGGCAAGCTTCTGAATAGATGTCAGGAGAACATTTGAGAGCCCCTCTTTCGTATTCACTCCCAGAATAGTCAGCTTCTTCCCTTGAAGCATCTCCTCTAGTATGAGCAGGGTTTTTTCATCAAAAACCTTATTTCTCATATCTATCTCTAGCAGACGTTCGGCAACCTCTGAGAGTGAGACGGCAACACACCCTACCCTCTCGATCGCAATGCTAGCGGCGATATTGGAAAGTTCTAAACCCTCCCTAAGATTGAGTGGCGACGCCAATACCATGGCCGTCATGGCAAGTACAGTATCTCCAGCGCCGGTCACATCCCTCACTTCACGAGACCTCACAGGGAAGTCAGAGCGCCGTTGCCCCTCCCTCTCGAATAAGGTTATCCCATGCTCCGACCGAGTTACCATAATTTTATCAGAAGCTGTCTCCGTCAGAAGAGCGCGGGCAATCGCGCTAAGGGTAGCATCCTCCTCTAGCTTAGAGGCGACAAGGGCCTCTCTGTAGTTAGGCTTGATGAGGGTTGCTCCATAATATTTTTTGAAATTCTCTCCCTTGGGATCGACAAGTGTCGGAATACCGTATTTCGAGGCGAGTTCGATTGTGAATTTGAGGAGGGATTTGGAAAAAAACCCTTTGTTGTAATCGGAAATAGTGACAACCGCACACTCTCCGATATGTTCACTAATAAATTGCATGACCCTCTTTTCGATATCTTGGTTGAGGGGAAGGTGACACTCTTTGTCGACCCGAAGAAGCTGCTGGCTATCCGCCATGAAGCGATGCTTCGATGGGGTAATTGCCCCCTTCTGCACAGAGATTCCCTCCGTCCCAACCCCCTTTTCTCTCAGCAAATGTAGGAGGTAAGCTCCTCTATCATCATCACCAACTCTTCCCACAAATAGTACGTCGGCATTAAGCGCCTTGAGGTTGAGGGCAACATTACCGGCGCCACCGGGAGAATCTTTGATCTCCTGAACATCGAGGATAGGGACAGGCGCTTCAGCAGACATCCTCTGCACAAACCCATTGGTATAGGTGTCTAGCAGTAGATCTCCAATCAGAAGCACTCTGGCAGGCCTAAGACATCTAAAAGAGTTAATCAGCGTCACCATCTCCTACCTTTCATAAAATGGCGATTGATATAATCGTCGATTGCCCTCTCAAAGGTAAAGTCAGCAGTAAACTTTAATCGGTTTTTATCTAATTCCCTCTGAAACTTGGTCATATCAGCACAGGTGTAATTTTGGTATGCCCCCCTTAAGTCCTCGGGAAAGGGGATATATTCGACATCTTCCTCCTTGCCCAAGGCCTGAAACAGGCGCCTCGCCACAAAATTGAAGCTCCTGGCCTCTCCACTTCCCACGTTAAAAAGACCATTTAAATCGTGATCGAGAAAAAAACACGTCATTTTAACAGCATCTTTGACGTAGAAGAAGTCGCGACATTGCTCGCCATCTTCGAAGCACTCAGGATCATTTGACCTGAAGAGGTGCACCCTCCCCGTCTTCTGAATTTGATGTATCATATGCATAACCATGGAGGCCATACGCCCCTTATGCCATTCATTAGGGCCAAAGATATTAAAATATTTTAATCCCACGACCCGATCCAGCACTCCCTGCTCCTGTAACCATTTGTCAAACATATGCTTAGAAAAAGCATAGAGGTTGGCGGGGATTAGACTATCTAGCCGCGCCTCGTCATCTGAAAAACTCGAGGTTCCATCTCCATAAGTTGCGGCAGAGGACGCGTAGATAAATCGATGCTCATTCTCCAGGGCATATTCGGCTAAAGAGATGGAAAACCGATAGTTATTCTCGACCATGTAATCGCCGTCTGTTCTTCTCGTATCGGAACATGCCCCCACATGGATAAAAGCCTCTATCTCGCGCTCACGCCCCTTCAAATATTCAAAAATATTCTTTGGTGAAATCAGATTGACAAAACGCTTATTTCTCAGGTTTTTCCACTTCTCACCCTCTCCCAGATTATCAACGAGAAGAAGGTTTGCAAGCCCCCGGTCGTTAAGGTGGCGTACCACCCCCGATCCAATAAACCCCGCTGCACCAGTAATTACGATGAGCTGATCATCAAAAATTTGTTTTTCCATACACCAAAAACTCCACCGCGCACTCGATCACATAACAAGTCGCGATCCGCATATCAAAAATACTTAAAAAAGCCCTCATCCCAAAGAGAAGCACCCCCAACTACGTGCACCACACCCCTGTGCCCCACACCTCTTATATACTCTGAAATTCATTTTAATCTATACCAATCGCACGATCTGGATAAGAAGCTAACTCTGCTAAATTGGACCCCAGGGAGGCAAGGGTGAATATCTCCAAAACAGAAAAAAGTCGCGCCACTTCCCGTCATCGTCACAGACTCAAACCCAAGCTCTACGAGCTCCTTTTTTAACTGCGCTAGATCAGGACGAAGTTTAAATGCGGCGGGTTCTAAATCGTTGAGGAGGAGGCCTCTATCCGACATGGGGCGAAAGGTAGCGGTAGCTCCAGAGCGGCAATGTGTATACACCAGGGAGGTGGGTAATCCTCCCTTTCCCTCGGGGCTAGCTAACCACACCATACGCGGTGCTGAGGGGGTGAGAGACCGTATATTCTCTCCCCTTCCCATTGCAAAAGCAGTTCCCGACGAGAAAAAAAAAGGGGCGTCTGAAGAGATTGTCCCCGCCCACTCTCTCAACCTTTCCTCTTTAACACCAAAATTACTCAATTTATTTAACGCCCAGAGGGTCGTGGCGACATTACTACTCCCCCCCCCCAACCCCCCCTCTATGGGAGTTTGCTTATCTACATGAATAG